>ERZ507072.50-NODE-50-length-86703-cov-13.483081_pt1 | contig 86703 bp, 63 predicted proteins | sample MGYA00512864_ERZ507072 | MGnify/ENA metagenome assembly ERZ507072 | reverse complement strand
GTACTTTAATAGATAAAAAGCCGCGTCATTATGTACTAAATGCCATAGCAAACAAATTGCTAAGGATCATATTCACCCTCGTGGAAAAAGGTGAAGTCTATGACGTAAACTACATCAGGCAAGATCCAAGGCTCGTTAAACATAATTAACGTTAAAAAATGCGCTCAAAGCTTGCTCAATTAGAGTAAAACAGGGCGTGTGGGGTAAAACTTACGAAATTTTGGTGGTGCAAAGTTACGTATTATAGAAACTTCAGTCAAGAGTCCACTTGAAAAAGTCGAAAATCGTATTTTTTTTGTCTTTGCAACTTGATAATCAAGAGTATGTTTTCATAAAATTGACTTTTTCAAGTGGGCTCAAAACAGGAATAGAAGACACTTCTTTTTTAGTCTTTTAAATCGACTCAAAGCCGAATTTAATGATGTTTCTTGTGATTTATGATACTTCTATGATACTTCTATGATACTTCCTGTAAAATAAACGAAAAAGTATCATTCTTGTATTGTGCAGTGTATCAGATGTTTATAAGGATATCGCACTAAATAATGATACTATGATACATTTTTCCGTAAAAAACATTTATGCGCAAGCAATTATTTTCAATTCATCTTTTCATGTTAAACAGAATTGGTCCACCCCCTCATCTATCCCTTGAAATCCCCTGTGTTTATCGGTGGTTCAGGGGATGAATGGCTCAAATCCACCCTTCATCATCCTTCAATTATGCAAGGTATAAACGCGGAGCCGCTTACCAAATCGGGTAAGCGGAACTCTGTATGGCTCTCATGTTAGAGCGAATCATTTTGTTTTTGATGAGATTAGGAGAAACTGTTTTTGCGTAATTTGCAGATAACTTGAAGGTTTCTTGCTGTTTTTTTTGTGTTTTCAAGAAAATAGCTTATTTTTGCATCACAATTCAGTTATACGTTTTAAAAGGAGATGGATATGAAACGGATAGAAGAACGATATATTAGCTTGCTTACCGATTTCGGTTTTAAGCGTATTTTTGGAACAAAGCCTAACAAGGATTTGCTCATCAATTTCTTGAATTCCCTGTTTGATGGTTTTCAGGTCATCAAGGATGTGAAGTACTTGAATAGTGAGCACGTTGGTGATGTCTTTGCCGAGCGTAAGGCCATCTTTGATGTATATTGCGAAAATGAACGTGGTGAAAAGTTCATCGTTGAGATGCAGAATGCTTATCAGAAGTACTTCAAGGATCGTTCTTTGTTCTATTCTACTTTTCCTATCCGTGAACAGGCTCCAAAGGGGGCAGAATGGAACTTCCAACTTGAACATGTATATACTGTTGCTCTGCTGAACTTCGACTTGGAAGAAGAGGCATTTGACAAGAATGATATCAATCATGATGTGGGCTTGCTTGACAAGAAGACTCTTAAGGTTTTTAATGACAAACTTTCTTTCAAGTATGTTGAGATAGCGAAGTTCAATAAGACAGAGGAGGAACTTGACACGCTTTATGATAAGTGGTTGTATGTGTTGAAAAACCTTTCCCGATTGGATGAGCGTCCTTCAGCCTTGAAAGAGAAAGTGTTTACTAAACTCTTTGAGGAGGCCGAGATTGCGAAGTTCACTCCAACAGAGTTGAAAGAATATGAGGATAGTTTGAAGGCTTATCGTGATGTCAAGAACTCTATAGATACGGCTTTGGAAAAGGGGCGTGAGGAAGGTATGGAAAAAGAAAAGATAGCCACAGCTCGCCGCCTTCTGTCAATGGGTCTTTCTGAAGAGCAAGTATCAACTGCCACTGAACTTCCGCTGGAGGAAATCCAGAAATTGAGGAAATAAGCCTGAATCAGGCTGAACTTTTGGAAAACAATATAAAAATGAGGAATGAATATGAGGATAGTTTGAAGGCTTATCGTGATATCAAAAACTCTATAGATACGGCTTTGGAAAAGGGGCGTGAGGAAGGTATGGCGAAAGGCTTGAAAAAGGGACGTGAGGAAGGTCTGGCTAAAGGTATGGAAAAAGAAAAGATAGCCACAGCCCGCCGCCTTCTGTCAATGGGTCTTTCTGAAGAGCAAGTATCAACAGCCACAGAACTTCCGCTGGAGGAAATCCAGAAATTGAGAAAATAAGTCTGAATCTGGTTGAACTTTTGGAAAACAATATAAAAATGAGGAATTCAAGTTTCTCAAGTAAGCCCCACACGCCCTGAACCAACGGTCACCGGCGCGTAGCGGAATTGAAAATCGCTGGCCGAAGGGTAAAGCAAAGGTAAAGGGAAGAAGCTCTTAGAAGCAGCACGCCCTTAGAAGGGGCAAAACTTACGAAATTTTGGTGGTGCAAAGTTACGTATTACAGAAACTTCAGTCAAGAGCCCACTTGAAAAAGACGAAAATCGTATTTTTTGTCTTTGCAACTTATTGATAATCAAGCCTTGAAATTCAAATTGAATCCCAAGGCTTTTTGTTTCTTATTCTCTGGCAGGGCTGTTGATGGGCATCAAACAGTCCTGTCTGTATTATTATTTGATAACCACCTTCTTGTTGTTGATGATGTAGATGCCATTGCTCAGGTGAAGCTCGCTCATTGAAGAGGCGGTTGCAATCTGGTTGCCTTGCAGGCTGTAAACCTTCACACCCTTATTGCCGAATGATGTTGTGATGCTCTCAATACCAGCTAACTCACCATCGGTGTAGCCTAAAGAGAGAGTCTTTGCTTCGTAACCTTCTGGCAACTCCAAGTAGGCACCGAAAGCATTGGTTGTAGCTTCGGCATCACCTTTCTTGAAGGTACAGTCGGCAGCAAGGTTATATTTACCTTCTACGCTGCCTGGGGTATAGGTTCCTACGAATGTTGTGCCAAGGCCATTGTTTGTGTTGACCACACCCTTGTCGGTGAAGGTGAACTCGGTGACAGCTTTGTTGTAGTTGGCGACGAATGGAACGTTGGCTTCAATATGATCTGCTTTCTCGAAAGTAACGACCGAGTTATTGTCTTCTTTGTCTACGATTTCCTTATATGTTGCGATGCTTGCTGCCTTCATATCATCCTTGCTTACCCAGAAAGGCAGGCACATAGTGTTGTAGCCAGCGTTTACAGATCGTTTCAGGGTTACATTTGCTGCCTGGAAATCTTCATTGACCATGAATGCCTTGGTGTCGTCGAGTACGAGATTGGCGCATGTTCCGTCTTTCACCACGTTGTCAGCCTCGTAAGCTTCATCAGCATATACGAGAATATTGCTGTTGTCGCCTCGCATAGCATTGATATCAGCATCCTTTACGATGCAACCTCGCATGATAATATTGGCAGGCTTGCCAGAAAGTTTTGTTGCCAATGTGGCAAAGTCGTTGTATTCAACCTTTTGCCATTCGCCGTCAACATTCTGACATTCTCCCTTCATCCAAGCACCCTCCAGATTGATAACTCCCTCAAGCGAGTTGGGTTCTATCTTTGAGAGCAGCTGACCATTCACCGTAGTAGCTGGCTCTATCTGAATATTGTCGATATAAACTTCCTGTTCTCCCACTACATCACCAGTCTGGGCTGTGATGGTCATAAGGCCAGGATTGTCGAAGCTGCCGTTGTTGGTATAATCGAATATTACTTTCTGCCATTTTCCTGCCTCACTGTAATAAGATGCTACTTTCTTCCAGTAACCCTCTGAGCCATCAGTAGGGTCGGAGAGTTCTATCTGTATGTTTTCTGCTTGCGATTTCTTAATCATCAGAGAAACACGGGTGCTTCCCTGTAAAGAGGGAGTCATCCACTCGCGGTAAGGCAGTTTCACAACCTTCTTGTCGTTGGTCATCACAAACTTCAGACATTTCTCAGAAGTGTTGATGCCGTCCGTCTCTGGGTTAGCAACCACTTCGGGATCACCATCGGCCCAGAAGCCAATAGCCTCTTTACCCAATTCCTTGTCCTCACCATTCCAAAGAGTGGTTTGTGCGAATGTTGCTGCTGATGCCATGATGGCAACACATAGAGTAAATACTTTTTTCATTTTTGAATCTTTTAGTTTAACAATGTTCAGGTTTATTATTAAGAGAAGAGGAATATTGGTTCTTTGCTTTCCTCTAACTCTCAGCTTTTAGTTTTTTACGATAATGCAAATGTACGATATTAAAGAAAAGTTCAACACAAAAAATCGTTCTCTCTTTGAAAGATATGTTTCTTGCAATCATTTCATCCTATTTTGAAATGATATTTACTTAACTTTCTTGCAGTGTAAGTTGAGGGCGTTATGCGTCCTGTTACACTTATGACGCACCCTCACCTTCTGTCGTTATTGTTAAGTCTCAATAAAGTGCATTGATCATATCTGCCCATGGCTTTGGGCATCTTTGCCCATAACAATGGACAAAGATGTTCATCGTTATGGTTAAACTTGCCCATCGTAGTGGGCAAGTTGTATAGTTGTACGTCATCACTCATCATCATCGTCATCTTTCTCGCGTGTACCTTATTATATATTTACTCAACTGAGTCCACTTGAAAAAGTCGAAAATCGTATTTTTCGTCTTTGGAACTTATTGATAATCAAGAGTAGGTTTTCGTAAAATTGACTTTTTTAAGTGGGCTCATCCTTAAAAAAAAAGAGTTCCAAAGATGAGAAAAATGTTTCTTGTAACATATTTAATACGTAATGAACGATTTTTGCGTTTCCTTTTGAATATGTATTTATACTTTTGCGACATCATTTTGGTGACAATCATCGAAAATTAACGTAAAAATATTAATTATGAACCAAATCTCTACATTTTTAACTCTGTTACTTTTGTGTTTAACAAGCAATTCCTTTGTCAATGCACAAACTGTCGGTTTCTATGCTCCTTACGAGGATATGGAAAACGAATGTGAAAATTCTAACCTTTATGGTTCCTATGCATGGTTTGTAGATAACTATGTAAAGAATGGTAACGGTATTGTCGTTACACCAAGTACTCTTGACAAGATAAAAGACTTGAAGACTCTCTGGGTTGCTTACGATGAGGATAATTTACAGAAGGGTTGGAAATATCTTCCAACTTCTATGACCAATGCTGATGCCTTGACTGCTATTAAGCAACATGTAAAAGATGGTGGAAGCTTGTTTCTTTCATCTTTGGCTACTCAGCTTCTTGTAGGTCTGGATCGTATTGATGCAACCTTGACTCCCAACATTTTCAATACAAGTGTAGGTAAGAAAAACTTTGATTTGTGGGGAGTCAACCCAATCATGGGAAAGGCAGTAGGTGATGTTTACGACCATAGCGATCATGCTATCTACAAAGGATTATTTACAAGTGAATATAAATATCCTGACAATACTGACTGGAACCATATATTTTATCCGCTGATTAATGCTGCTGATAAAGCAGACCATAACTGCATCTGGGATTTAAATGGTTTGAGCTACCTCAGCGACAATCCCAACAAGTTTGTTGATTTTCAGACAAAGACCAATTCTGTTATCTTAGGTACTTGGCAGCATGTTGTCGACTATGCCGTAGCAGGAGTGGTGGAATTCCAACCAACGGCAGACTTCAAGGGTACCATACTTACCAATGGTATGGCTGCCTACGATATGTCGCTTTATCCTGACGGCGCACAGAATAATGATTATATGGTCAACCTTTATAAGATTACAGAGAATACTCTCGAATATCTTAATTCTAAAGCCGATGAGGTTTCTACAGAAATCAAGGATATAACTTTTGTGGGTGTCAACAAGTCTGATGATGCCTATTACACCCTGCAAGGTGTTAAGGTGGCTTCTCCCTTAACAGCAGGTATCTATGTCCATAACCACAAGAAAGTAGTAGTTAGATAAACCGTTTTATTTAGCTATAATATCAGTAGTATTTGTTTTTAGGTAGTTAGATTTTTGGATAGGGTGGGTAGGTATACCCACCCCAACCAAAAATAAACAATCCCAAAAATGAATACGATTTACTATCCCTAAACGACATTAACTTATAACTATTATATCCTAATGAAGAAAACATTACTCTTGATTCTTTTCTTCGTGTGCACAGCATTGTGTTCTGCAGTCCAGGCAAGGGTTGGTATGTTCATCGGTTATGACCGTGTTGCCGACATTGTGGATGATGACGAGCGTGCCGCTGCACAGTGGTTTCAGAATCATTATTCGGATGGTATCATCTTTACCCCTGCAACCATCTCTGATATCAATCCCAAGGAGGTTACAGCCCTTTGGATAACCATTGACCGTGTCGGCATTGCCCACGGATGGGACAAGCTGCCTGCACCTTTCTGCAGCACGGCAGCCCTTGCTGTGCTGCGCGATTACTTGAAGCAGGGAGGAAATCTGTTTCTTAGCAATCAAGCCACACAGTTGCTTGTTCCATTGGGACGTATTGACGCAGCTTATGCGCCGGGAATCTTCGGCAGTGGCGAAGGCGGAGAAAATCCTGACAACTGGGGAGTAAACGGATGGCTCGGTATGGCAATGAGTCCTTCTTACGACCGTCGTGGTCATCAGGTCTTCTCAGGTCTGAGTGTAGATGTTATCAATGGACATGAGTTTTTTCCATTCATAGGTGCAGGAAGAAAAGAGGACCACAACTGTATGTGGGACTTCAATGCCATTGCCGGCTTGCAAGATATTCCCAACAAGTTGGCTGACTTTGAGTTGAAGACAGGTTCCGTTGTTCTTGGAACATGGCAGCATGTTGTGGATTGTGCTTGTGCTGGCTTGATAGAGTTCTTGCCTACAGCTGTGTTCAAGGGACGTGTCATCGCCAATGGTATAGCTGCCTATGAATGGAACCAGAACAACGGCACGAATGTTTTCCAAAACAACATAGAGCGATTCACCGCCAATACGTTGGAATATCTACAGAGTGCCCCTACAGGTCTTGGTGCAGCTTTGCCTTTAGAGAAAGTGGCAAGTCTCGACATGAGTATATTCAAGAAGCGCGGCTACTTCTATGTCAAGGACGTTGCTGCACAACAGAATGTGTTTCTTTCGCAGATAACGACACCAGCCAACTTGCCTGGGCCTAAGGGCGATGCCCTGCGCTTCGACGGTTATTCAACCACTTTAGTACCTAAAGTAGACTTGGCAAGCAAGAATCGCAATTCCTTTACCTTCTCCATGTGGGTGGCTCCTGAGGCTTATCCTGCCATGAACATCGACAGAGACGAGAATCGTTTCACGACGATGGCTGGTAACCTGAACCATGAGGAAAAGGCTGGATGGGCTTTCGAACTGAGCAACCGTGGCAACTATCGTTTCAGTTGCTATACTGGCGGCTACCTGACTGTTATCGACGGAAACGGCATGTTGCCGCGTTATGAGTGGAGCCACTTGGTGGCAACGGTGGATGCCGACAACTGTAAGGTGACTTTCTATCGCAACGGTCAGGTGTTGGGTGTTGCCGTTTGTTTGCCTACCTTCAATGCTGGCGCTGCTGCCGTCAACATCGGACGCTCCAGCGAGAAGGTCAAGGAATATGGTTATGACTTGAATGTCTTTGACGGACTGATCGACGATATTGATGTCTATGCAGGAGTTCTTCCATACGAAGACATCAAGGAAACGACTGACCTCGTGCCCGATATGAACTATCCCGCAAGCCATTATGCCGAGGACATCTATCGTCCTGCTTTTCATGGTATGCCTACTGCCAACTGGACCAACGAGACCAATGGTGCGATTTATTACAATGGCAAGTTCCATGTCTTTTTCCAAAAATGTCCTACGGGCAACTATCTTGCCCACATGCACATAGGACACATATACAGCGATGACCTCATCAACTGGCGTGAAGACCGCACAGCCTTTGCACCTACATCCTGGTACGACCTCAAGGGATGCTGGTCGGGATCCGTGTTCCAGAACCCAGACTTCAACGACGGAAAGCCCACCTTTGTCTATACAGGAGTCAATTTCGAAAGGGCTTGCATCGCAACAGGTTCTTCTCTTGATGACAACCTGACTAATTGGGTAAAGCAAGGACCAGTCATCGACCATCGCCCGGATGGTTTGAGCGATGACTTCCGTGATCCTTATTTCTTTAGTCATCATGGTAATAACTACTTGATCGTTGGTGGACGAAAGGGAGATGCAGGTGTAGCCACACTCCATCGTTTCGACAAGAACTCCCGTACATGGAGCAACGATGGAACACTTTTCTTCGAAGGTGCAGTAGGACAGTTGAATGGTGTGTACTGGGAGATGCCTAACGTAACACCTCTTGGTGACAAGTGGCTGTTTACTACCACCCCGATGCAGTCTACCCGTGGTGTGAGAACCATCTATTGGTTGGGTGACATTGCTGACGACGGCAAGTTTGTTCCTACTTCGGGCACAGTGGAAGAACCACAGACCATAGAGCTCTCTGGTGTTGCCAAGGACGGTTACGGACTTCTCTCGCCCAGCATCTTCAAGTACAACGACAAGACGCTTCTCTTGGGCATCGTTCCCGACAAGGGAGGCATCGACAACTATATGCAGGGATGGGCACATACCTATTCTTTGCCTCGTGAGATTTGTCTTTCGAGTGACGGCAAGCGTATTGAGCAGCGTCCTTATTCTGGTTTGGAAGCCATGCGCACAGCAACCAAGTTCTCGCAAACCAACTTCGATTTGGACGGTTCTCTTTCTTTGGCTCCTGTTGCCGGCAGAAAGGTGGAAATCTTTGGCAGTTTCAAAGTGGGGAAGGATGAGTTTGGCTTGAAGTTCTTTGGTGATGGCGAGAAAGCTGCCAAGTTGTATTTCACTCCCAAATATAATGCTGTGACACTCGATATATCCGAAATAGATCGTCTGGTCAACGATGACAGTAGCTTCGGCGGAAAGTACAACAGCCAGTTGCCCGAGAAGATCAATGAGGGTGATGTTGTTACCTTACATATATATATAGACAACTCCATTGCCGACATCTTTATCAACGACAAGTGGGCTTTCTCGGTCCGTATCTATGCCACCAATACTGCTGCCGATAAGGTTGAGGCTTATGCCTTGGGTTCTACACATGTCAACAGCATGAGAGCCTGGGTGCTCGATCCTCAATCCGATGGTATTTCTACAGGCATTGACCATGCGATGGTTTCATGCAATAAGGATGCTGAGGCTCCGGCTTACAATATGGCAGGTCAGCGTGTGAGCAACAGCTTCCGGGGCTTTGTCATCCAAGGTGGAAAGAAATATTTGAAGAAATAAAATTTATATACAAGTCAACACTTCCCTTCTTGCTGCTGACGAAAAGATGGGACAAACTAAAAAGTTTTAGAAAATGAAAAAGTTTAAGTTTTTATTCTTGTTGATTTCTCTGCTTGTTTGCAGTGGTCAACTGGCAAAAGCCCAAACAAAGGTGGGAATCTTTATTGAGAAAACTACAGGCCTGGACGATGACGAACAAGCCGCTTATAAATGGTTTGTCAGTGATGAGTATAACCCAGGTCATGGGTTGGAAAAGGTAGTGTTTACACCAGACAATATCAACTCTCTGAGTGTCAGTGATGTTAAGGTGCTGTGGATTCCGATTAACCGTCAGGGAAATAATATAGAAGATGTACAGCCTTCGGCAATCTATAACCATGTGGAGACTTTGAAGAAATATGTCCAGGATGGTGGTAATCTCTATCTCACCAATCATGCCACCTTGTTGGTTTCTGAAATTGGTCGTATTGCCGAGCAGTATAAACCTAATACCGTGACTTATGCAGCTGCGGTAGAAAACAGTGATGCTTGGGGTGTCAATCCTCGTTTTGCAGATATGGATTATCGTGGACATGTGCTTTATAGTGGCTTTGTAGCAGGCTCTAAAAATAATTTGTGGGATGACAACTACTTTCTGAATTCAGGCACTTCAAAGGAAGACCACAACTGTTTGTGGACAGGTGTTTCTTATACAGATTTTATCAAAGCTACGAATTCGCATATTCTTGGTAAATGGTCGCAGAATGGCGATACAAACAACTTCGGTGTGGTTGAGTTTATGCCAAGTGGTGATTATAAAGGAACTATACTTTGCAACGGTTTGGCTGCTTATGAGTGGGACTGTGAAGGCAATGAATTCGTAAACAATATTAAGAAATTCACCGAGAATAGCATCAGCTATCTGGCAAACATCGACAAGAAAATCGGTTTCTTGGTTCCTGGAAATGACTATAGTCAGAAATATAAAGACTGGGGAGCAGACGATGATGCTAAGGCTCTGGAGTGGTTCCAGACTTTTTATGGTGCAAAGGCAAAGTTGGTAACTCCAAATGATCTGGCTTCGTTGAACCCTGCTGAGGTTCCTGTATTATGGGTGCCCATAAACCATGATGGAGTCAGTGCTTACGAAAATATCAACGATGTTTACCGTAACTCTGTAGATGCTCTTAAGTCTTATGCTCAGAAGGGTGGAAACCTTTACTTGACTAACTATGCCGCTTTGTTTGTCGAAAAGATGGGGCGCACGAACGGCAATGACCTTGGCGACGGACTCAAGGCAAATGAGTATGAAATAAAGAATTATTATTTCACAGAAGAGGAATACAAAAATACCAACAGCGATGGAAGAAAAGATAATGGTATCCGTTATATTATAAAAACAAATGAGGTTACAGGCTTCGATAAGTCAGGCTACTTCCCTTATGCAGGTTTAGCTGATGCCACAGGAATACTTAAGACATCACAGTTTGGCTTGAAGGAGCATCATGGAATCATGTGGATGTTGGAAAGCGATATTGTTAATTCTAACCCAGAGAAGTTTAAAAAGTTTGAGGAAGGAACCCATTCTATTATTTGGGGCTTGCCAGACATCATTGGAGATTATGCCCGTGCCAGTGTGATAGAGTTCCAGCCTTACAACGAGTATTTGGGAACCATTTTTGCCAATGGTGACTTCTCTTACGAGTGGGATGAGACGGCTCGCGATGGTGATGGTAATCCTCAAGGTGGTACAGGCAAGAATATCTACCAGTACAATATAGAACGTTATACCAGCAATATCCTCAATTACTTGTTGGAAACAGCTCCTGCGACTTACACTACCACAAAGGCTCCTATCAATGTGGATGGTAAGGGTATTACTTATTGGAGTACTTTCTATGCCAGCAACAACCGACTCTTGCCAGAGGGTGTTACTGCTTATGCCGTGAAATCAAACAACGATGGCAGGGCGCAGTTGGTAAAGGTTGCCGATGGCGGACAGGTTATCCCTGGCGGTCAGGGCTACTTGCTCAGTACTGCAAAAGAAAATGGTTTCTACCTGAATCCATCAGAAAATGCCCCAGTTGAAGTATCAACAGAGAATCTCTTGATGGGTTCTGACGAGGCAATGACTTTTAACGACGCAAACTATACGTATTATATATTGGGTAAGTCGAGCGAAAATGTCGGCTTCTATTGGCAAAAAGGCACAGGTGGAACAAAGGTCAACAATGCAGCTCATAAGGCCTTCTTGCGAGTTTCTTCTTTAAGCAGTGCCAAGTTCCTCAGCTTTACCTTTGGTGAAGAAACTACAGGTATCAATGGCATTACTGCCAGCGATGCAGAGCAAAACGGCACAGCACTTTACAATCTCGCAGGTCAGCGAGTAGCTAAGGGCTATAAGGGTCTTGTCATCAAGAACGGCAAGAAGTATCTTGTGAAGTAATAAACAAATTAAGGATCCATAAACATAGATTTAGTATGAAAAAGTCATATATTCAACCATCCATAGTCACCATCCTTGCCGTTGGAGGGCAAATACTTTCTGGTAGTATTAATATAGGAGATAAAGAAACCGATACTCCAGAACAATATTCCAAGAAAAACAATCTGTTCTCCTTCGTGGATGATGAATCTGAGAACGGTTGGCCTAAAGCCACTTCCGTTTGGGATAAGTAAATAAATAAAAGGTAGCAATTCTCACTCTCTGTATAATTGCTGCCTTTTTTTGAAATCTCGCAGGCAGACATAAAATATTACATGTCAGGAGCCATCTTTTTGCGATATTTTAAGAAAATACGTTCATATAGGTGCAATTTTGCTACAATGCAACAATTTTATGGCTCTATGAACGAATATTTATATCCAGTTTGTTTGATTTCTGTTAATTTTGCTTTCGATTTCAAAACCCATTTAATCTACAAAAACTCTTAAACCGTAAACAGTTTATTAGTATGGAAAAAATTAAAGTAATTATGATGAGCATTCTGATGATGCTCGTTAGTTCGGTAGCTTTTGCCCAGGACAATTCTGTCAGAGGTACAGTTACTGACAATAGTGGAGAACCTATTATAGGTGCCACTATCAAAGTTAAAGGTGGTGCTGCCACTCTGGGTACCATTACTGATATTGATGGTAACTTCAATTTAAAGGTAGCACCTGGTTCTACACTCGTTATTTCTTATATTGGTTGCGAGACAAAAGAAGTAAAAGCTGGCGCCAATATGAAAGTTGTGTTGAATGACAACGCAAAAGAACTGAGCGAGGTTGTCGTTACTGGTTACACCACTCAGCGTAAGGCCGATTTGACTGGTGCAGTTTCTGTGATGAATATGAAGGAGCCTGTCAGTGCTTCAGATCCTAACATGCTGAACTCTATGCAGGGTAAATTGGCTGGTGTACAGGTTGTGACAGATGCTGCACCTGGTGGTGGCGGTTCTTCTATCCGTGTGCGTGGTATGAGTACTATCAACGGCAGTAGCCCTCTCTTGATTATTGATGGTATTGCTTCCAACGAGAACATGAATGCCATCAATTCTGCTGACATCGAGTCTATCCAGGTTTTGAAGGATGCCTCTTCTGCATCTATCTATGGTAGCCGTGCTGCCAATGGTGTCATCATCATCACAACCAAGCAGGGTAAAGGCGACAAGTTGACTGTCAATGTCAACTATGCTGCCAGCTTGCAGACGGTAGCCAAGAAGTACGACATGCTTAATGCAGAAGAGTGGGGAAAGGTTTACTGGCAGGCTTGCAAAAATGCCAACATCCAGCCATCTCATGATCTTTATGGTAATGGTGACACACCTCAATTGATAGAAGGTGCTGCCAATACTGATTGGCAAGATGAGGTTTATCATTCTGCATGGACCAATAACCTTTCAGCCAGTGTGTCTAATAGTGGCAAGAAAGGCAGCATGATGTTCTCTGCCAACTACATCAATCAGAATGGTTTGATCGATCAGACTTTCTATCGTCGCTATTCAGCACGTTTGAACTCCAATTACAACATTTCTAAGTATGTGACTGTAGGTGAGAACCTGATGGTTGCCAAGTGGTTTGACCGTGGTTGTGCTGCCGGAAACGACCGTGGTATTCCTTTCCTTGCTGCCAGCCAGCATCCTGGTCTTGCAGTACGTAATTCTGATGGCAGCTTCATGAGTCCTATGACAGCTATCAAGTCTGACTTTGCCAACCCTGTTCAGCAGATTTATAATGAAAGTGACAACTCAAACGAGAGCTGGCGCATCTTCGGTAATGCTTATTTGGAAGTAAAGCCTGTCAAGGGTCTTACTTTGAAGACAAACTTTGGTTTGGAACATTCTCAGTACTTTAACAGAGTGCTGAACAGAAAATATTTGCCAAGCGATGTCAACTCTATGAGCCGTGCCTATGGCCAGGGTGACACCTATACTTGGACAAATACAGCCAACTATATGTTTGATATCAACGGCGACCACCACTTTAACGCATTGGTTGGTACCGAGGCCATCAAGTACACTTTTGAGGGTCTTTCTGCTGCTCGCAAGAACTATCTGTTCGAGAGTGACGACTATATGCATATTGATTCTGGTGATCCTACGACAGCAACTAATGGAGGCGGTAAGTCTCAGTGGGCTTTGTTCTCTGTGTTCGGAAAGTTGGATTACAACTATGCAGACCGTTATCTCTTCTCTGCCACCCTGCGTCGTGATGCAACATCTCGTCTTTACAAGGAGCAGAACTCTGGTGTATTCCCTGCATTCTCTGGTGCATGGCGTGTTTCTCAGGAGAAGTTCTATCCTAAGAATAATATCGTCAACGATGCCAAGGTAAGAGTAGCTTGGGGTCAGAACGGTAACTCTGCAGTAGTAGGCAACTATGCTTCTTATTCTACCTATACCCACGATGCAGGCAATGGCGGTTATGATCTTGGTGGTACCAATAACGGTGTTACAAGCGGTATCATCGTTTCATCAACAGGTAATAAGGATCTGAAGTGGGAAACCACCACCCAGACCAACCTTGGTTTTGACCTTTATATGTTTAACAGCAGTCTGAGTGTATCTTTCGATTATTTCTGGAAGAAGACCAAGGATATGCTTACCTATCCTCCTACATTGTCTGTTGCAGGTCAGAATGCTCAGAAATGGGTCAACTCTGGTGATATGAAGAATACTGGTTGGGAAGTAACGATTGGTTACAACAGCCCTCAGTATGGTGACTGGTCATGGAATGGCAGCCTGAACTTGTCTCGTTATAAGAACGAGGTGGTTAAGTTGAACAACTCTATGAAGTCTATTGGCGGAGATATCCGATTGATGGAAGGACAGCCTATGGGTGTTTACTATGGTTACGTATGCGACGGTATCTTCCAGAACGAAGAGCAGGTTGCCAACCATGCTGCTCAGCAGGGTAAGGGCGTAGGTCGTTTGATCTTCCGCGACCTCGACGGCAATGGTGTCGTTGACGATAAGGACCAGTGTATTATTGGTGATCCCAACCCCGACCTCAGTATGGGTCTGAACCTCAGTGTGACATGGAAGCGACTCACTTTGAGTACATTCATGACAGGTGAGTTTGGCTTTGACATCTACAACCACACCAAGCGTATGCTTCAGTTCATGTCATACAATGCCCCATTCTCTAACCGCAGTACCGACATCTTGAATGCTTGGACTCCAACCAATACTGGAGCTTCTATCCCAGCAGTGACTACAACAGATAATAATAATGAGTCTCGTTGCTCTACCTATTTTGTTGAGGATGGCTCTTACATGAAGATGAAGTTCATCAAGTTGTCATACGACTTGCCTACAAACTGGGTAAAGAAGATAGGTGCATCTGCAATCAATGTTTATGGTCAGATGGAGAATGTGTTTACCATCACAGACTATTCTGGTCTTGATCCAGAACTTCCATTGGGTGCTTATGGTGCTCGTTATGATGGCGGTCCTTATCCTCGCTCACATACATTTACAGTGGGTGTTAATCTTCAGTTCTAAGTGTTACACATTATAATATATACCAAGATGAAAATTACAAAGAGTATCAGATATATGGCAGTTTCTGCCGCTATCCTTGGTTCATCTATGACTTTCGTTTCATGTAACGATTTCTTGGATTTGAAGCCACAGGGTTCATTTACCGAGGCTCAGCTTGACGACAGTTCCATCAATGGTTTGATGGCTGCTGCTTATGCTGGTTTGGAGTCTCATTTCTTTGGCAATAACGAGTCATTTGCCGGTCCAATTACAAGTTGGGTGTTCGATGTTCGTTCTGATGATGCCCTGAAGGGTGGTGGTGACGTTTCTATGGAACAGAATATTCATCAGCTCGAAATCTCCAATATCACCAGCGACAATGCCACAGCCCTTTTCAAGTGGAGAAATGACTATTATGCCATCTCACGAGTACACAAGGCTATGAATGCCATCGAATTGGCAGACAATATTGAAAATAAAGCAGCCTTGTTGGGTGAGTTGAAGTTGCTTCGTGCCTATTATTATTTCGATTTGATTCGCATTTTCAAGCAGATTCCTTACTTCACAGAGGCAGAGGATCCTAATGGTAAGCGTGCGGATGAGTATAGTCGTGAGCAGATCTTTGATTTTATCAAGACCGATCTGAAGGAAGCATACTCGGCTTTACCTGAGCATCAGAGCGAGGTGGGTCGTTTCAACAAGTTTGTTGCTGCAGCTGTCATGGCTAAGGTTTCAGCTTTCACTTCTTCATGGGCTGATGTAGAGGAATATGCAGGCTATGTTATCGACAGTCATCAGTATGAGCTGTATGACAACTTTGGCGATATGTCAAAATTGGAGTTTGATAACAAGAAAGAGTCTGTGATGGCCATTCAGTTCTCTGTTACCCCGGACAATGCCCATATCAATTGGTGTAATCTTTTGAATACAACCTATTCTGAGAACAACCTTTTCGGTAGTGGTGACGACTTCTATTTGGCAAGCCAGAACTTGGTGAATGCATTTGCAACAGATGAGAATGGTCTGCCTTATCTCGATGGAGCACCAGAAGGCTTGTATGTAAAGACTACAGTTTTAGGTTTGAATGATTATCAGGGAAATGTTGACCCACGTCTCGACTTTACCGTAGGCCGTTTGGGAATGCCGTTCCGTGGCCATACTTACAACATGCAGTGGTGCCGTGCCTATGATATTTACGGAGAGTATTCTGGTAAGAAAGGCTTGATAGATCCAAGTTCTCCCGACATGGTTAATGGTTTCCCATGGGGTGCTTCAGCATTGAATTTCAAGTTGATTCGTTATGCCGACATACTCTTGCTCAAGGCTGAGGCTCTTATCGAGCAGAACAAGAACCTGGATGATGCCCGTCAGTTGATCAACTCTGTACGCGAAAAGGCTGAACGTAGCGTTGACGGCGACTATACTCCTGTAGATCTTGATCCTTCTAAGGCAAACTATGATGTAGGCCTTTATCCTAATGACAGCAAGTGGACTCAGGATTATGCCCGAAAGGCAGTTCGTATGGAGCGCCGCTTGGAGTTGGCTATGGAGGGTAACCGTTGGTACGATCTTGTAAGATGGGGTACAGTGGTTGATACTGTCAATAAGTATTTCCAGACAGAGCAGCAATACCATTCTTATTATAGGGGTGCTGAAATTACTGACGATGAGATTTACTTCCCTGTTCCTTATGAGGAAGTAAACAACTCTAATGGTCTTTATAAATAAAATAATGTCTTAAAAGAATTTTTCAGTCATGAAGAAATATATAAGAAACATAATGGCAACGTGTTTGGCAGTTTTTGCCTTCACTTCTTGCTCAGATGTCAATATACCTGACTCTGTAGAGGCGCCTAAAGCTACTGATGTTGCAGCTCAGGTAGATGGTAGGAATGTTACACTCAACTGGATATTGCCTGCTGATGAGGATAAAGTCGGAGTGGATGTTTATCGTAATAGTAAACTCCTCGAAAGTCTTGGTTTGGTAAACACATATTCGGTAACGCGTCAGCCTACTCGTACTGATTTGTACTATACCGTGAAGGTGAAGTATGGTGACGGCCGAGTTTCTGAAGGTACTTCAGTGAAGGTTTACATCGATCAGGAACCTCCTAAGGTAGGTATGCTGATTGCTGCCAACAGTGAGGCAGAACTGGAGGATGACGACGAAATCGCTGCTGTGAATTGGTTCAAGCAGACTTATGGTGATAAGGGTCAGGTTCTGACAGCTGCTGATGCTGCCAAGATTAATCCTTCTGATTTTCCTATGCTCTGGATTCAGATAGACCGTGTGGGTATTGGTAAGGGCATGAACAATCTTCCTGCTTGCATCAATTCCGGTAGTTTGTTGGCTAAACTGACCGAATATGTAAAGGATGGCGGAAACCTCTTGCTTACAAAGCATGCTACACAATTGGTTGCCGGTCTCGGTCGTATAGAAAACAAGTTTGATGTGACTATTTTCAGCGATGGTAATGGTGGCGAAGGTACAGATATCTGGACAACAAACGCTGTGATTGGCAGCAGTTGTTCTCCTGCATACGATCATCGTGGACACTCAATTTTCAGTGGTCTTGAGGTTATGCCTAAAGGCGTTCAATATGATCACGAAAGCTATCCTCTTGAGGGTCCTGGTATGCGTGAAGACCATAACTGTATGTGGGATTTGAACGCTTATGGTTTGCCAACATTGGCACCTGATGCCAAGAATGTGGTAGATGCTTTTGAGCGTATTACCAATTCTACAGTACTTGCCACATGGGGTCATGTAACTGACTATTGCTGTGCCGGTATCGTAGAGTTCAATCCTACTGACGAGTACAAGGGACGCATTATTGCTATTGGTTTGAGTGCCTATGAGTTTAACCAAAACTCAGGCATCAATCAGTACCAAAAAAATACGGAGACTCTGACTAAAAACAGCATCGATTATCTTGCTGAGTAATATATTTGAATAATTATAAGAACAGGGAGGTCTTCTTCAAAGATGGTGTTTCATCGTCTTTGTGGATAACCTTCCTTTTCGAGGTTTTAAGCTAAATCTGTAAAACATGAAACGAATTTACAAAAATACGATTTTATCCATGGCTGTTTTTTTGCCAGTTCTTTCACAGGCTCAGCTTGTGAAAATGCCAATGGATGTGGCTCAAGATGGAACGACTTACGAACAGGTGAGTGGAAAATCATTCAAAGTGAATGGTGCGCTTGCTCCTTACTGTGTGCAAGGTGCCAAAGGCAAGGCTTGGCGACTGGATGGCTATTCTTCCTATTTGCGGGCACAAATAGACCCAACTGTGCTTACTGACAAGAAACAGTTAACTTTTTCTCTTTGGGTAGCTCCTGAATCTTATCCAATGATGAAGTTGGATCAAGATGGTGAATGGTTTACTACGATGTTGGGCAATGTAAAACTGGATGATAATAATACGATATCTGGTGATAAAGGTTTTGCTTTCCAGTTGGGTTCTCGTGGAAGTTATAAATTTATTTGTTATGTTGCTGGTTGGCCGGTTAAATGTGAGCCTACAGCGAAGTTGTCCCGTTATCAATGGAATCATCTTGTAGCCACTGTTGATGGTGTAAACAAAAAGGTTACTCTCTATAATAATGGAGAAGAAGTAGCAAGTAAAACCTGTACAAAAGGAAAAATCACCCCTGGTGGCAGTACCCTTTATGTAGGTAAGTCGTATGTAGAAGATAAGGTGGATGTCTTTTATTTGAACACATACAATGGTTTGCTGGATGATTTTGAGATTTATGATGGCATCCGTACAGATATTCTCAAAGAAAAAGCAGAAAACGCTCCTGTTCTGACTTATTCTCCAGAACGATATGCTGGTGACATACTGCGTCCTTCCTTCCATGGTATGCCCACCGCAGGATGGACTAACGAAACTCATGGAGCCACTTATTACAATGGAAAATATCATGTGTTCTTCCAGAAGAACCCCAATGGTCCCTATATGTCTCGTCTGAACTGGGGACACATCGTTAGTGATAATCTCTATAAGTGGGAGGAAGACCCCACTGCCGTCAGCCCTGAAGAAGCTTACGATAAGAAAGGATGTTGGTCAGGTTGCGTCTTTACTGATGACGAACTGACAGGTGGTAAGCCTAATATCTTTTATACAGCTGTAGATTATGGAAGAGCTACCATAGCTCAGGCACAACCTGCCGATGATGACTTGCTCACTTGGACTAAGAAGGCTGGCAATCCGGTAATCAACGGACGTCCTAACGGATTGACTGATGATTTTCGTGACTGTTTTGTTTTCCGAAATGGCACTGACTTGTATATGATAGTTGGCTCGTCCAAAAACGGAGTTGGCGTTACAACCCTTCATAAGTACGATAAGTCGACCAAGACTTGGAGCAATGATGGAAAACTGTTCTTCTCAGGTTCCAATGCAAATCAAGACGGAACATTCTGGGAAATGCCTAATATCACCAAGATAGGTGATAAATGGTTGTTTACCGCTACTCCTTTGAATACAGGTGTTGGTGTTCGTACCCTTTATTGGACAGGTTCAATCAATGCAGATGGAACCTTTGCCCCCGACAGCCGTACTCCAAAGACCGTAGAGATGGCTGGTTTCTCAAAGGATGGCTATGGCTTGTTGTCACCTACTATATTCCAAAAGGATGGCAAGACATTGATGCTGGGTATTGTGCCAGACAAGTTAGCAGGTTCAGAGAACTACAAAATGGGTTATGCACACACCTATAGCTTACCACGCGAAATTAGTCTCGACAGCAAGGGTAATCTGATACAGAAACCATTCTCTGGGTTGGCAGCCATGCGCTCTGAAACATCTTTCATGATGACGGACTTCGATCTTACTGCCGAAAAAGATTTGGATCCAGTGCAGGGTAGAAGTCTTGAGTTGTCTGCAAAGTTTGTTGTAGGCAATGGTGATTTTGGCTTCAGCTTTTTGGGTAATGGCGATAAGAAAGTTACGCTTACCTATCAACCCAATAGTGGTATGTTGTCGTTGGATATGAGTGGCATCAACCGTATTGTCAATGATGGTATTTTCGGTGGTGTCTACAACTATGCCTTGCCAACTCCTGTTGCGATGGGTGAGGAGATGACCTTGAAAGTTTTTGTAGATCATTCCATTATAGACATCTTTGTAAATGACACCTATGCAGCTTCTGTCAGGGTATTCCCACGTGATGTGGATGCTGTCAAAGCTACGGCTTTTGCCAAGAATGGGTCTGTGAAAATGACTTCGTTGGAGGCTTATGTACTCGATGAGACAAGGGTGGCTTCTGGTATTTCTTCGGCAGTAAGCGAAGCTGAAACGAATGTGGTCTATGTCTCAAAGGGCTTCGTCAATTACAATTTGGCATCGCCTAATTGTACCTTATATATTTATGACCTTGTAGGAAGATGCGTGAAAACACAGCAGATTTCCAATACTACAGGGAAGGTACAAGTAGCCAACCAAGGTTTGCTCTTGGTCAAAATAGTGGATAATAAACAGAAAGTGGTGGGGCAATACAAGGTTATTGTTTAGTTTTCTTTTCGATCTGTTTGCATCGTGCACTACTTATCTCATTCTGTATGACCTCTTGCTCCTACTATAAAAAGAGTTCCAAAGATGAGAAAAATGTTTCTTGTAACATATTTAGCATGTAATGAACGAATATTGCGTGGAAGAATAAGATATGTTTGATAAATTTGCAATCGAAAATACCAATAACGCATTTAAAAACAAAACCCAATAACAAAGTAATGAGAACAATCAGAAAAACTGTGTTGAGCATGATGCTCCTGTTGGCTGGTATGACAGCCTCAGCCCAGGAAACTCAATTCCTGAGTAACAACCATTGCCTCTATCGTATTCACCAGAGTGAGAAATATCTCCTGATACCTGTTCAGGAGAGTGCTGAACTGAGTCATGTCAAGGTGATAGCCAACAACCAGCAGTTGAAGACTTTTAATGTCCGCCTTGCCAATACGCACGTAGATTATTACGTGCCTCTCGACTTGGAGGCTTACAAGAGCCAGAAGGGACTGATGCTCGATATTCATGTCGACGGACAGGCTCGTAACGATGGCGGTATTGCCAACTTCGGATGCTGGAAGGGAATGAAGTTCTCCGACAGCTTCGACATGAAGAACCGTGAGCAGTATCGTCCTCTCTATCATCATACTCCTGCCTATGGCTGGATGAACGACCCTAATGGTATGTTCTATAAGGATGGCGTGTGGCACCTTTATTTCCAGTACAATCCTTATGGGTCGCAGTGGGAAAATATGACATGGGGACATTCTACCTCTACCGATTTGGTAAATTGGAAGTTTGAGGGTAAAGCTATCGAGCCAGATGTGATAGGAACGATATTCAGCGGCTCTGCTGTTGTCGACAAGAAGAATACCGCTGGCTTCGGCGAGGGTGCTGTCGTAGCTCTCTATACCTCGGCTGGTGAGAACCAGACCCAGAGCATGGCCTACAGTACTGACAACGGAAAGACCTTCACCAAGTATGAGGGCAACCCTATCATCACAAGCAACGTGCCCGACTTCCGCGATCCTCACATGTTCTGGAACGAGGATATCAAGAAGTGGAACATGATTCTTGCTGCCGGTCAGCAGATGAACATCTATTCTTCTGACAACCTGAAAGACTGGACTTACGAGAGCTCTTTCGGTGCAGAGTACGGCAATCATGGCGGTGTGTGGGAATGCCCAGATCTGATGAAATTGAAGGTTCGCGGCACCGACAAGGAGAAGTGGATGCTTCTCTGCAACATCAATCCTGGTGGTCCTTTTGGCGGTTCTGCCACACAATACTTCATTGGTGAGTTCGACGGACACAAGTTTACTTGCGAGAGCAAGCCCGAGGTCACCAAGTGGATGGACTATGGCAAGGATCATTATGCCACCGTCACTTTCGACAATGCTCCTGACGGACGCCGTGTGGCAATAGCATGGATGAGCAACTGGCAGTACGCCAATCAGGTTCCTACCCAGCAGTACCGTTCTGCCAATTCTATAGCCCGCGATTTAGGACTCTTCGAGTACAAGGGCGAGACCTATTGCAGTGTGACTCCTTCTCCCGAGATGACAGCTGCACGCAGCAAGAAGACATCAAAGGCTCTCTCAGAGGCTTGCGAGGCTGTGGTCAATGTGAAGGGCAATGCCACTATCACCCTGAGCAACGACAAGGGCGAGAAGGTGGTGATGACCTATAATGCCAAGGCTGAGACTTTCGAGATGGACCGTACAAAGAGCGGCAAGACCGACTTCAGCAACGAGTTTGCTGCTGTCACTAAGGCTCCTACCTATGGAAAGATCAGCCAGTTCAGAATCTTCATCGACAAGAGTAGCGTCGAGGTCCTGGATGCTGAGGGCAAGATGGCGATGACCAACCTCGTGTTCCCAAGCAAACCCTATAATAAGATTGTTGTGAAAGGAAAGAGAAAGGGTAAGTATCAAGTTTACAAACTTGGAAAATAACAGCTAATATTCACTTCAAAAAAAAAATAACTAACAAGATATGAATAAGTCTATGAAATTGACCCTTATCCCTGTGATGCTTTGTTTCTTCGCAATGGGATTTGTGGATTTGGTGGGTATAGCCTCCAACTATGTGAAAGAAGACCTCAACCTGAATGATGCTACAGCCAACCTGTTCCCATCATTGGTTTTCTTCTGGTTCTTGATTTTCTCTGTGCCTACGGGCATGTTGATGAATAAGATAGGTCGTAAGAAGACCGTGCTGCTCTCACTCTTGGTGACAGTCATCTCTCTTCTTCTGCCTTTGTTTGGCGAAACCTTCGGCATCATGCTTGTATCGTTCTCCCTCTTGGGTATCGGTAATGCGCTGATGCAGACATCGCTCAATCCGCTGGTTTCTGTCGTCACATCCGGTAAGAACCTGGCTTCTACGCTTACCTTCGGTCAGTTTGTGAAGGCTATTGCCTCATTCATGGCTCCTTATATTGCTATGTGGGGTGCAGTGGCAAGCATTCCTGAGTTTGGATTGGGCTGGCGTGTGCTCTTCCCCATCTATATGATTATCGGTGTGTGTGCAACGCTGTTCCTGGCAGGAACTCCTATTGAGGAGGAGAAGACCGAGGGCAAGGCCTCTGGCTTTGTTGACTGCTTGGCTCTCTTGGGCAAGCCTATCGTGCTGCTTTCCTTCATCGGCATCATGTGTCATGTAGGTATCGACGTGGGCACCAACACCACCGCTCCAAAGATTCTGATGGAGCGTCTGGGCTGGACACTCAACGAGGCAGCCTTTGCCACATCGCTCTACTTCATCTTCCGTACCATCGGATGTTTCACAGGCACCGTCTTCCTTCGTATGATGAAGCCCCGTGTGTTCTTCACCATCAGCATCGTGATGATGGCGCTGAGTATGGCAGGCCTCTTCTTCGGCGAGAGCAAGATGATGCTCTATATTGCCATTGCCCTCGTGGGTTACGGCAACTCCAATGTGTTCTCCATCATCTTCTCGCAGGCTCTTCTCTCTGTACCCGAGAAGAAGAACGAGGTGAGCGGTCTGATGATCATGGGCTTGTTTGGCGGTACGGTATTCCCACTCATTATGGGTGTTGCCAGCGATGCCATCGGACAGATCGGTGCCGTGCTGGTGATGGCAGTAGGTGTGCTCTATCTGTTCTCATATATTAATAAGGTGAAGATGTAAACTTCGGAACTTGCAAAACTTGAATTTAAAAACAAAGATTATGAAAATAGAAGATTTGGATAAGAAATATTGTGTAGGTTTGGGCGAGATCCTTTTCGATGTTCTACCTACAGGTTCTCAGTTGGGTGGCGCTCCTGCCAATTTCGCCTATCATGCCGGTCAGCATGGCTTGCATTCTGTAGCAGTCAGTGCCGTAGGCAGCGACTTGCTGGGCGACGAGGCTCTCAGATTGTTGGACGATAAGCACCTCAAGTACGTGATGCCACGTGTGGACTTCCCTACAGGAACCGTACAGGTAGAGCTCGATGCAGAGGGTGTTCCTACTTATGACATCAAGGAAGGTGTGGCATGGGACAACATCCCCTTCACCGACGACATCAAGGAGGTGGCTGCCAATGCTGGAGCTGTATGCTGGGGCTCTTTGGCTCAGCGCAACGAGGTAAGCCGCAAGTCTATCTATCAGTTCCTCGACCATACTCCCGAGGACTGCCTGAAGGTTTTCGACATCAACCTACGTCAGAACTTCTATACCAAAGAGGTGATCTGTGAGAGCTTGAAGCGTTGTAATGTGTTGAAGATCAACGATGAGGAATTGATTACCATCGGTCGTCTCTTCGGTTATCCTGGTCTTGACATCGAGAACAAGTGCTGGCTCATCCTCGGTAAGTACAATCTCGACATGCTCGTGCTCACCTGTGGTGTGAACGGCAGCTATGTCTTTGCTCCAAGCTTCAAGTCGTTCCAGGAAACTCCTAAGGTAGAGGTTGCCGATACGGTTGGAGCAGGCGACAGTTTTACAGGTACTTTCTGTGCCAGCATTCTGAAGGGCAAGAGCATTGCCGAGGCTCACAAGCTGGCAGTAGAGGTAAGTGCATACGTGTGCACCCAGCATGGTGCTATGCCTGTGCTTCCTGAGAAATATACGAAGTAAGTTTCGTTTTTAGTATTTGGTAGTTGATATTTTGATAAAGGACTTCGCTTTACCTGGTCTGTGATGACCAAGGGCGGCGAAGTCCTTTTTGTGTGTCTTTGCTATTAAAAGATATTAATTTTTATTTGTCTTATTTGTGGGTTTTCATTTTTGTTTATATTTTTGCATATTGCTACTGTGTAAACAAAAACGATACAAAAATGAAAACTGGAAAGAAGCACATTATATTATATGTAATCCTTTTGTTGCTCGTCTTGGTGTCCTGTTCCGACAGGCGCACAGTGATAGGTGTGTCCCAATGTAGCGACGACATTTGGCGCCAGAAGGTGAACCGCGAAATTAAGATTGGACAGTATCAGTATAAGAATGTGGACGTGGTCTTTGCCTCTGCCGACAACAATGGGCAGCGCCAGGCCCGGCAGATAGACAGTTTGGTGAAAACCAAGGTCGACCTCTTGGTGGTGGCTCCCAGTGATGTCAAGACTGTTGCGCCAGCGATAGAGCGTGCCTACCGTGCCGGTATTCCCGTCATTCTTTACGACCGCATGATAGAGTCTACCCACTATACTGCCTATATCGGAACCGACAATGTGGCGATAGGCAAGGAGGTGGCTGATTATCTGGCACACCAACTGCAGGGCAGGGGAACGGTTGTTGAGATAACGGGCGAGCGTGGCTCCACACCTGTTGCCGACCGTCATCGCGGATTTATGCAGGGCATGAAAGCCTTTCCGCAGATACAGGTGGTGACGTTGGAAGGCGACTGGAACCTGGCTGGTGCCAAGAAGTTGATGCGTCAGTATATGGATGCAGGCAAGCCTGTTGATGCAGTCTTCGGACATAATGATGCCGAGGCTTGGGGTGCGCAGCAGGCAGCCAAGGAGAAGAACCGCGATAAGCAGATGCTCTTTGTGGGTATCGACGGACTGCCTGGTGAGAACCAGGGAGTAGACCTTGTGGACAAGGGCGTGATGACAGCCTCGTATATCTATCCTACCAAGGGCGAGGCCATCGTTCCCTTAGCGATGAACATTCTGCAGGGCAAGCCCTACAAGCGCATGAACTATTTTCAGTCGGCACTTGTCACAGCCGAGAATGCCAAGTTGATAGACATGCAGTACAAGGAGATAGAAGACCAGACCGCCGACCTGAATACCATCTATTTGAGCATCAACGAATATATGAAGATGTACCGATGGCAGAAGATCATCAGCATCCTGGCTGTTGCTGTGGTTGTGCTGCTGCTCATCATGATATTCTATCGTCGTAAAGTGCGTCGGGAAAAAGAGAAACTCAACAAGCAGCGCAAGCAGATGGCAGACGAAAAGATAGCCTTCTTTACCAATGCCAGCCATCAGTTGCGTACGCCCCTTACCTTAGTATCAGGACCTTTAAGCCAACTGATGAAGGATGACAACTACACCGATGAACAGAAGATGCTACTGCAGGTGGTGTCGCGCAACGTGGGACAGTTGGAAACCTTGACCGCCGATGTGCTCAACTTCAAAGATCAGGTAGATGTGATGAACCAGGCTTCGACGGATGAGGCTTCCGAGAAGGAACTCTCTCAGCATGTGCTTCGCGACAGTCGCCATCAAATGTTGTTGCAACAAGATGTAGAGGAACTCTCCACCATCCTTGTTGTAGATGATAATGAAGATATTCGCACCTATTTACGTGTTTTGCTTTCTGATCATTACTACGTCATCGAAGCCTCAGATGGTCAAAATGGTTTACGTCTGGCCAAGGAGAGTGTGCCCGACCTGATCGTCAGCGATGTGATGATGCCTGTGATGGACGGACTCACCTTCTGTTCGAAGATCAAGGAGGATGAGGTAACCAGTCATATTCCTGTTATATTGCTCACCGCTCGCAGTGAGGAGTCTCAGCGTATAGAAGGGTATGAGCATGGAGCCGATGCCTATCTCACCAAACCTTTCAGTGCCCATCTGCTATTGGCTCGTATCTCCAACTTATTGCAAGCTCGTCGACAGAGAAAAAATATGGATGCAAAGAACGTGCTTTCGGCAGAGTTTATACAGGCAGAGGCACCAGGAGAGCGGATGTTCTTAGAACGGTTTAAGAAGGTTGCTAAGTCGCATATAGGAAATGCCAACCTACGTATGGACGACTTAGGCTCCGAACTAAGTCTTAGCAAGGTGCAGATGTATCGCAAGGTAAAGGCATTGACAGGAAAGACTCCTGCAGAGGTGCTTCGCGAAATGCGTATGCAAAAAGCCTATTCGCTCCTGAAGCAAACCGACAAGACCATCAGTGAGGTTGCTGCCGAGGTGGGCTTTGCCATTCCTGGTTACTTCTCAGCTTGTTTCAAGAAGCAGTTCGGCATCAACCCGACAGAGTTGAGAGACTGACAGGACTTCTCTCTCAACTTCCTTCTAACTTCTTTTATAACCCTGCTATTCCAACTTGTGCTGATTATTCTAACTCTCAGAAAAACAGAAGTCATATAAATGAACGAAATACTATAAAATCGTTGCATGTAACATAATTGCCATGTGATGAACGAATTTTTCTCTGTTGTTAATAAGGAATTTGCTATCTTTGCTGCCAGAAATTTGAATAAACAATAAATAGGAATTACTATTAACAAAACCTTTATTTACATGGAGAAAATGAAAACTCTCTTGATGAGCATCTGTTTGTTGCTCGTCAGTGCGGTATCATTCGCCCAGGTCGAAGAGGCAAGTGGAAATGTTACCGACAACAGTGGAGAACCAGTTATTGGTGCCACTGTCACCGTAGTAGGGGGACAGGGAAATGCAGGTACTGTTACCGATATTGACGGTAACTTTAAGGTGCAGGTTCAGTCCGGTTCTAAACTTTCTATCTCTTTTATGGGGTATAAGACTCAGGTGGTGAAGGCTGCCAAGGGTCTGCGCATCGTTCTCGAAGAAGATGCCAAGTTGCTCAACGAGGTAGTCGTTACTGGTTATACCACTCAGCGCAAGGCCGACCTGACAGGTGCCATCTCGGTAGTCAGCGTTGACGAGATAGCCAAGCAGAACGAGAACAACCCTATCAAGGCTCTTCAGGGCCGCGTTCCTGGTATGAATATTACTGCTGACGGTTCTCCTTCGGGAACTGCCACCGTACGTATTCGTGGTATCGGTACGCTGAACAACAATGATCCTCTTTATATTGTTGATGGTGTGCCAACAAAGGCTGGTATGCACGAACTCAATGGTAATGACATCGAGAGCATTCAGGTGCTCAAGGATGCTGCCTCGGCTTCTATCTATGGTAGCCGTGCCGCCAATGGTGTCATCATCATCACTACCAAGAAGGGTAAGGAGGGCAAGGTGAAGGTAGACTTCGACGGCTCTATCTCTGTTTCTTCTTATGTGAACCGTATGAAGGTGCTCAATGCAAAGGAGTTTGGACAGGTGATGTGGCGTGCCTATATGAACGACGGCATGGATCCTAACACCAATGGTCTGGGCTACAACTACGACTGGAGCTACAACGAGCAGGGCAACCCTGTGCTCAACGGCATCAGCATGAAGAAGTATCTCGACGATGCAGGCACCACACCTGCTGCCGATACCGACTGGTTTGATGAGGTGACACGCAAGGGCGTGGTTCAGCAGTACAATGTGTCGGTAAGCAAGGGCTCCGACAAGGGCAGCAGCTTCTTCTCTCTGGGTTACTACAAGAACTTGGGTATCATCAAGGAGTCAGACTTCGAGCGCTTCTCAGCCCGTATGAATACTGAGTACAAACTCTTGAAGAACAACAGTCTTACTGTAGGTGAGCACTTCACCGTCAACCGTACCTCTGAGGTCGCTGCTCCCGGTGGCTTCCTGCAGAATGTGTTGCAGTTCAATCCTTCGCTTCCTATCTATACTGAGGATGGCAACTATGCAGGTCCTGTGGGCGGTTATCCCGACCGTTACAACCCAGTGGCAGTACTGGAGCGCAACAAGGACAACCGTTATACTTACTGGCGTATGTTTGGTGATGCCTACATCAACCTCAATCCTTTCAAGGGCTTCAACATCCGTACCACCTTTGGTCTCGACTACTCACAGAAGCAGCAGCGCTTCTTCACCTATCCTGTAACCGAGGGCAACGTGGCCAACAACAAGAATGCAGTAGAGGCTAAGCAGGAACACTGGACCAAGTGGATGTGGAATGCTGTGGCTACATATAATAAGGAGATAGGTCAGCATCGCTTCGACCTCATGGCAGGTATGGAGCTTAATCGTCAGGACGACATCTACTTCTCTGGTTACAAGGAAGGTTTCGCAGTACTCAACCCCGATTATATGTGGCCTGATGCAGGTACTACCGGAGCACAGGCTTACGGTGGAGGATCTGGCTATTCGCTCGTGTCTTTCTTCGGTAAGGCCAACTACAACTATGCCGACAAATATATGGCTTCGTTCACCATCCGTCGTGACGGTAGCTCTCGTTTCGGTAAGAACAACCGTTATGCCACCTTCCCATCTGTATCTGCAGGCTGGCGTATCAATCAGGAGAACTTCCTGAAGAAGGCTTCTTGGATTGACGATTTGAAGATTCGTGCATCTTGGGGACAGACTGGTAACCAGGAAATCGACAACTTGGCTCGCTATACCATCTTTGTTAGCAACTATGGAGTGAGCGAGAATGGTGGTCAGAGCTATGGTACCTCTTACGATATCGCAGGAACCAATGGCGGAAGCACATTGCCTTCAGGTTTCAAGCGTAACCAGATTGGTAACGACGACATCAAGTGGGAGACAACCACACAGACCGACTTGGGTCTCGACTTCGCCTTCTTTGGCAATACCCTCTATGGTAACTTCGACTGGTACTTCAAGAAGACCAAGGACATCTTGGTTTATATGCCAGGTATCGCCGTTATGGGTGAGGGAAGCTCACAATGGATTAATGCAGGCGAGATGGAGAACCGCGGTTTCGAGTTCAACATCGGTTATCGCAATAAGACCAACTTCGGTCTGAAGTATGACATCACAGCCAATATCTCTTCTTATCGCAACGAAATTACAGCGCTGCCTACTACTGTAGCAGCTAATGGTACCTTTGGTGGTAATGGCGTGAAGAGTGTTGTCGGTCATCCTATGGGTGCACAGGTAGGATATGTATGCGATGGTATCTTCAAGAGCCAGGAAGAAATCGATAACCATGCCACTCAAGAAGGTGCTGGTCTTGGACGTATGCGCTGGAGAGACCTCGACCATGATGGTAAGATTACTGAGCTTGACCAGACTTGGATTTACGATCCGGTGCCTGACTTCACTTATGGTTTCAACATCTATTTGGAGTACAAGAACTTCGACTTCACAGCTTTCTTCCAGGGTGTGCAGGGTGTAGACATCATCTCCGACCTAAAGAAAGAGACCGACATCTGGGCTGGTCTTAACGTCGGCTTCTTGAACAAGGGACATCGTCTGTTGAACGCATGGTGTGTGGACAATCCATCCAGCAATATTCCTGCTGTTACCCTTTCCGACAATAATAACGAGAAACGTGTATCTACTTATTGGGTAGAGAATGGTAGTTATCTGAAACTGCGCACCATCCAGTTGGGTTACAATTTCCCAAAGAGCATCGTCTCCAAGCTCTCTATGCAGCGCTTGCGTATGTATGTCAGTGCACAGAACCTGTTCACCATCAAGAGCAGCAGCTTTACTGGTGTAGATCCTGAGAATCCAAACTATGGATATCCTATCCCTCTCAACCTCACATTTGGTCTTAACGTAACATTCTAAAAGAGTCAAATTATGAAAAAGATATTATATTCTGTCCTTACCGTTCTTGCCTTGGTGGGTACGACAAGTTGCTCTGACTTTCTGGACGACCAGAAACCTCAGGGTGTGCTCGACAGCGACATGGTGAAGGACCCAAGCAATGTGGATAACCTGGTTATCTCGGCTTACGCTGTCTTCACAACAGCCGAAGACGTCAACTCTTCCTTCTCGATGTGGAACTTCGATGTCCGCAGCGATGATGCCTATAAGGGTGGCAACGGAACCAGTGATGGTGACGTATTCCATCAGTTGGAGATAGAGCAGGGTGTGCTTACCACCAACTGGAATATCAACGATATGTGGGTGCGCCTTTACAACTGTATCTCACGTGTCAACTCAGCCATCTCTGTGCTTGAGACCACCAGTGACAGCTATCAGCTCAAGGCTCAGCGTTTAGGCGAGATGAAGTTCTTGCGTGCCTACGCCCACTTCCTGTTGAAGCGTCTCTACAAGAACATTCCTTTCATCATGGATGCCAACCTGAAGCAGGAAGACTACAATACCCTTTCCAACACCGAGTTTACCAATGATGAGGGCTGGCAGCAGATTATCAACGATGTGGAGTATGCCTATAGTGTGCTTCCAGTGAAGCAGACCGATAAGGGTCGTCCTTCCAAGGCAGCAGCTGCAGCCTTCCTCACCAAGGCTTATCTCTATAAGGCTTATCGCCAGGACGATCCTTCATCCAATCAGGTGACCAGCATCAACAGAGAAGACTTGCTAAAGGTCATCGAGTATAGCAATCCTGACATCTATAGCGCAGGTGGCTTCGATCTCGAGGCTGACTTCCACAACAACTTCCGTCCTGAGACACAGTACGAGAATGGTGTGGAGAGCATCTGGGCCATGCAGTATTCTATCAACGACGGTACCAAGAATGGTAACCTGAACTGGAGCTACGGTCTTATCGTGCCTAATATCCCTGGTGTTACCGATGGAGGTTGTGACTTCTACAAGCCCAGTCAGAATCTTGTGAACGCCTATCGTACCGATGCCGACGGTCATCCTTTCATTGACACCTTTAATAATAAGGACTACGACTTGACACAGGATGCTGACCCACGTCTGTTCCTTACTGTAGGTCTGACTGGTCTTCCATACGAGTTCAACAGCAAGTACATGATGGACGCCAGCTCCACATGGAGCCGTTCTAATGGACTTTATGGTTATTATGTAACCTTGAAGCAGAACGTAGATCCTGATTGTGGTTACATGGTAAAGGGTTCTTGGTGGGGTACACCTATGAACCGCATCGTGTTCCGTTATGCCGACGTACTCTTGGAGCGTGCTGAGGCTTATGCGCAGCTCAACGAGACGGGTGAGGCCATCAAGCTGGTCAACAAGATTCGCCTGCGTGCCAAGCAGAGTACAGGTATGATAGCCAATTATCCTTCTGACTATGGCGTGAAGTTCAATATCTCTACCTATAATGGTTCTTACAGCCAGGAAGATGCTCTGAAGATTGTGAAGATGGAGCGTCGTTTGGAGATGGGTATGGAGAGTGAACGCTTCTTCGACCTCGTGAGATGGGGTGAGGCAGAGAAGGTGCTCAACAAGTACTTTGCTGAGGAGACCAACAACTGCTCTATCTATGGAGATGCTCACTTTACAGCCAACAAGAACGAATATCTGCCAATACCTTTCTCACAGGTAGCGGCTTCCGACGGACATTACACACAGAACATAGGAGGATGGTAATATGAAGAAATTATTATTTATATTGATGGGCTTTCTTGCCCTCACAGCCTGCAGCGAGGATAATGTGTCCGACCTGCAGCTCACAGGAGGCTGTTCTGTTACTGAACTGGCACTCGATGATTATGAAGGAACAGTAGACAAGGCTGCACGTACCATTACCGTACGTGTGCCAGAGACCTACGACATCAGTCAGATGACCTTGAGCAAACTCACACTCAGCGATGGTGCTGTGTGTGATGCCAAGGTGGGCGACAAGATGAATATGCTCCTTGCACAGACCTTGCGCGTGAAGAATGGCGATGTGTTCCTCGACTGGACTCTCGTTGCCAAGCGCGATGAGGCAAAGATTCTCTCTTTCAAGGTGAATGGTATCTATACAGGAGCCATTAACGAGAGCAACAAGACCATTACCATTAATGTACCACAGACGGTGGACATCACCAAGCTGATACCTTCTATCAAGGTGAGCGAGAATGCTACTGTCGCACCTGTTTCGGGTGCACCAGTCGACTTCACGAATCCTGTGGCCTATACCGTAACCAACAATACGGCTACAAGCACCTACACTGTAACCGTCAATCAGATAGGCAAGCCTACTGCTGTATTCGCAAGCTTGGCTCTGACGATGGACGAGCTGGTGCCTGAGGAGAAGGCTGCCTGCGAGTGGATGCTCGCGAATGTGGACAACTCTATCTATGCTTCGTTTACTGATATCAAGAATGGCAATGTAGACTTGAGTGAGTGTAAGGTGATATGGTGGCACTTCCACAAAGACGGTGGAGTGGACGGTAAGGCGAAATTCGAGCAGGCTGCTCCTGAGGCTATTGCCGCACAGGCTGTGCTGAGAGACTACTATAAGGCTGGTGGTTCCTTCCTCTTCACACGTTACGCTACCAATATGCCAGGCGAGTTGGGTATCGACAATAATGGATTGGTACCAAACAACTGCTGGGGACAGGTGGAAAATGACGCCGAGACTTGTGGAGGTCCTTGGGACTTCAAGATGGGCAATGATGCTGCAGGTTATCATTCCGACCACGCCCTCTATCAGGGACTGGTGAAAGGTGATGACGCCAACAGTGTATACACTACTGATGCCAACTACCGCATCACCAACTCTACTGCTCAATGGCATATTGGAGTCGACTGGGGTGGTTTTGACAATTATGCCGTATGGAGAGAGAAAACTGGTGCCATCGACCTGGGTTATGGTGGTGACGGTGCTGTCGTGGTATGGGAGTATCCTGCCAAAGAGAATTCAGGTAAGACCCTCTGTATAGGTTCTGGTTGCTACGACTGGTACAGCGTAGGTCCTTTCACAGAGAAGTTCCATGCTAATGTGGCCATCATGACCAAGAATGCATTTAATTATCTTATGAACCATTAACAATAAACAAAAATGAAGACAATGATAAATTCTATAATATTGGCATCATGCCTCGCTTTGCCTCTCGCTTCATGCAGCGACAGCGATGCTGCCCCCGAGCAGAAGGACTGGTCTACCACTACTTATTTCAACTCATCCGATGCTGCAGCACAGGATACTTATTACAAGCCTGCTGTGGGCTATGTAGGCGACCCTATGCCTTTCTTCGATCCAGTGGCTGGCGATTTCAAGGTGTTGTATCTGCAGGACTTCCGTCCTAATCCTGAAGGAACTTACCACCCCATCTGGGGTGTAAGTACCAAGGATGCTGCCCACTATACTGCTTTGGGCGAGTTGGTTTCTTGTGGCACCCTGAAGTCGCAGGATGCAGCCATCGGTACTGGTTCTACCATCTACGATGAGGCAAGCAAGCTTTACTATACATTCTATACTGGTAATAAGTATAAGCCTACAGGTGACGAGAGCGCACAGGCTGTGATGGTAGCAACTTCTGCTGATTTCAAGACCTGGACCAAGGACCGTACGTTCTTGCTCAAAGGTCAGGACTTCGGCTACGATAAGAACGACTTCCGCGACCCATTTGTGTTTAAGGGTGATGATGGCAAGTTCCACATGCTCATTTCTACCAAGAAGGGTGGCAAGGGTAGCTTAGCTGAGTTCGTATCTGATGACTTGAAGAACTGGACTGACAATGGTGTGTTCATGACCATGATGTGGGACCGTTTCTACGAGTGTCCTGACCTCTTCAAAATGGGCGACTATTGGTACTTGGTGTATAGCGAGATTCATCATGCTGTACGCAGAGTGCAGTATTTTAAGGGAAGAACACTTGACGAGTTGAAGGCTTGTACCGCCAACGATGTGGCAAGATGGCCTGATGCTCACGAGGGCTTCCTCGACAGCCGTGGTCTTTATGCCGGCAAGACTGCCAGCGATGGTACCAACCGCTATCTGTGGGGCTGGTGTCCTACCCGAAGCGGTAAGGACAATACTGCTGTGGGTGCTTCTCCTGCAGAGCCAGAGTGGGCTGGCAACTTGGTTTGCTATAAGCTCATCCAGCACGAGGACGGTACTTTGACACTCGGACAGGTTGATGCTGTGAGTGAGAAGTACAACCAGGATGTTGCTGTAGAGGTGAAGGAGAGCCAGAACATGACCGAGGCTGATGGCACTTATACGCTTGCAGGCAATGCCGAGCAGCCTGATGCCTACATGCTGATGGGCCGCTTGGGCAGTCACAACAAGATCAGCTTCACCGTCACCACTTCCAACAAATGGGATAAGTTTGGTATCTCTATGGTTCGTGGCTCTGACTCTAAGAAGTATTACACCATGGTTGTCAACCCAGAGGATGAGAACAACCGCAAGGTAAACTTTGAGGAGCAAGGCGTAGAGGGTAAGGGCTTCATTGCCGGTATTGATGGCTACGTGTTTGCCCGTCCTGCCGACAATGTGTACAACGTCACCATCTACACCGACAACAGTATCTGTGTGATGTACATCAATGATGTCTGCAGCTATACCAACCGCATCTATGGCATTCAGAAAAATTGTTGGAGTATCAATAGCTATAATGGCGCCAACGTCAAGATTAGCAATCTGAAGATCAGTCAGTATTAATTGAGAAAGTAGATCAGACACATCGTTTTTTCAAAACACCATAACTTTGCGAGGCTCATCTCCCTTTTTGGGGGATGGGCCTTTTTCGTTTTTTGGGGAATCTTCCCCATTTACAAAAATGAGAATGATAAAATACAGCTACATGAACTCATATTCGGAAGGTTAGGAGCAGAGTTCTGAATGGACTTCAATCAATACGGGGAACTACTCATCCCATTCCTCGAATTCCAATTCCAGTTCCTTGTACTCGGGTTTGTGGGTGCTGTTCTCACGGTCTTCTTTCTTAGCTTCTTCGCTTGTGGCATTGCTCACTGAGAGGCCTATGAGGCGGATGGGGTGGGCGGAGGAATACTCCACCTGCTTGAGCAGAAGTTTGGAGAGAGACAGTATGTCGGCCTTACTCTTCAGAATCTTGTCTTGCGAGATGCTTCTTGTTATCTGGGTGAAGTCGGCAAACTTGATTTTCAGGGTGAGGGTGCGGCCTTCGAACTCGCTGCGGGCTATGCGGGTAAGCAACTCCAGGACGGTGTGATAGAGTTGTATGATGACGGCAGAGGGAGTGTATATATCCTCTAAGAAAGTCTGTTCGCATCCCACAGACTTCCTTTCGCGATACGTAACGACGGGGCGATTGTCGATGCCACGTGCAAAATGGTAGAAGACATGACCAGCCTTGCCAAAAACTTCGACGAGATGCTGTTCTGAAACCTTACGCAGGTCGGCTCCGCGGTAAATTCCCATGTAGTGCATCTTCTGCAGAGTCTTCTTGCCTACGCCCCAAAAATCTTCCACGGGCAGTTGAGAGATAAAGTCGAGAGCCTTGTCGGGGTGAATGGTGCAGATGCCATCGGGCTTGCGATAGTCGGAAGCCACCTTGGCGAGAAACTTGCAATAGCTGATACCTGCCGATGCGGTGAGTCCTGTCTCTGCTTTGATGCGTGCCTTGATTTCGCGTGCCACATCTACAGCCAGCTCTATACCTTTCTTATTATGGGTGACATCGAGAAAGGCCTCGTCGATGGAGATTGGTTCTATGAGGTCGGTATAATCCTGGAAGATGTGGTGAATCTGCTGCGACACCTCTTTATAATGTTCGTGTCGGCAAGGCACGATGATGAGGTCGGGACAGAGGCGTTTGGCCTGTGCGATTGACTGTGCAGAATGTACTCCGAAACGACGTGCCTCATAGCTGGCAGTAGACACCACACCACGTGGACCGTCGAAGCCTACCGCAATGGGTTTGCCCCGAAGTTCAGGATTGTCTCTTTGCTCTACTGCCGCAAAGAAGGCATCCATATCAATGTGTATGATTTTTCTATTCTCCATTCTCGTGCAAAAATACAAATAAATCCTTGTTTATGCAAATTTCATTTCTATCTTTCTCAACTTTCGCTGGGTTCAGGAGTTTAGATGATAAAGGAGTTATCACTCCCTTCGGTCGTTAAAAGTTATAGCCATCAGAACGGCGTTTTCGCATCCCTCAGGCAGTCTTGATCATTTCAAGTTTGCCTGTCTTATTTTAAATACTTTTGCTGTGTCGCGATTAAAGCTTGAGGTACAGATCTTCATAAAGTTTCCATGGAAAAAGAATCGAATAATCCAAGTATTTTAATAAAATTGTTATCGCAAAAGAAATGACTTTTATGTTGAATCTTGAGATTGATGGAAAGGAAGTTGTCAAGATAGAAAAAAGGGTGTGCCACGGATTAGTGGCGCACCCTTTATGTAAAGATAAGTGTGATTTTATTTCTGGCACTCCTTGCATGGAGTCCAAGGCTTCAGCTGCTTGAAGAAGTCGTTGCCCTTGTCGTCTACGAGGATGAATGCAGGGAAGTCCTCTACGGTAATCTTCCAGATAGCCTCCATGCCGAGCTCAGGATACTCTACGCACTCGATGCTCTTGATGGAACTCTGAGAGAGAACGGCAGCTACACCACCGATAGTACCGAGGTAGAAACCACCATGCTTCTTGCATGCCTCTGTCACGATGTCGCCACGGTTGCCCTTGGCAATCATGACCAAGCTGGCGCCATGATCCTGGAACTCGTCAACGTATGGGTCCATACGATTGGCTGTGGTAGGACCCATAGAGCCACATGGATAACCCTCTGGAGTCTTGGCAGGACCAGCATAGAGGATAGGGTGGTTCTTGAAGTACTCTGGCATCTCCTCGCCAGCATCCAAGCGAGCCTTGAGCTTGGCATGAGCGATGTCACGAGCCACGATGATGGTTCCCTTCAGGTTGACACGGGTGCTGACAGGATACTTGCTCAACTCAGCGCGTACAGCGTCGATACCCTTGTCGAGGTCGATCTCGATACCCTTGGTACCCTCTCCTGGGTTGCGGAGCTCCTCAGGAATCAACTCTGTTGGGTTCTCGTCCATCTTCTCCAACCAGATACCGTCCTTGTTGATCTTAGCCTTGATGTTGCGGTCGGCAGAGCAGCTTACACCCATACCGATAGGGCAGCTGGCACCATGACGAGGCAGACGGATGACACGGATGTCGTGAGCCAAGTACTTACCACCAAACTGTGCACCCAAGCCAATCTTGTGAGCCTCATCGAGGAGCTTGTTCTCCAAGTCGATGTCACGGAAGGCACGACCGGTCTCATCACCTGTTGTAGGCAACTCATCATAGTACTTGATAGAAGCCAGCTTCACGGTAAGGAGGTTCTTCTCGGCAGAAGTACCACCGATAACGAATGCGATGTGGTAAGGAGGACATGCTGCTGTACCGAGGCTCTTCATCTTCTCTACGAGGAATGGGAGGAGGGTGCCTTCGTTCTGGATAGTAGCCTTGGTCATAGGGTAGAAGTAGGTCTTGTTGGCAGAACCGCCACCCTTGGCAACCATCACGAAGCGATACTCGTCGCCCTCGGTTGCCTCGATATCGATCTGGGCAGGCAGGTTGCAACGTGTGTTCACCTCGTCATACATGTTGAGAGGAGCATTCTGTGAATAGCGAAGGTTGTCCTGTGTGTATGTGTTGTAAACACCAAGGCTCAAAGCCTCTTCGTCCTCGAAGTCGGTCCATACACGCTGACCCTTCTCGCCATGAATGATGGCAGTACCTGTATCCTGGCAGAATGGGAGAATGCCTTTCACGGCAGTCTCTGCGTTGCGGAGGAACTGGAGAGCTACGTATTTGTCGTTCTCAGAAGCCTCTGGGTCGGTCAAAATCTTAGCTACCTGTGCATTGTGCTCACGACGGAGCATGAACTCTACGTCGTGGAAACCCTGCTGTGCGAGCAGGGTAAGTGCTTCCTTTGAAACCTTGAGGATTGTTTTTCCCTCGAACTCTGCTGTGCTTACGCCTTCTTTTGAGATAAGGCGATACTCTGTCTTGTCCTCTCCAAGCTGAAACATTGGAGCGTACTTAAAATCTGGAGCTTTTGCCATAATGTTTTTTTGTTGTTATTATACTGTTGAAATATTCAAGTTGTTTTGTTTTGTCAAGAATTTGAGAATTAAAGAATTCTTCTTTTTTCTTCCCTTTATCTGTTGAATTATTGAGAAAGAAGTTCGCACAGCGAACAGACTTCCTGCCAATCTTCATTCTTCCTAATGATTAGCCTTGGAATATTCTTAAATTCTCTCAAGTTTCGCAAGTTTTACCCCACACGCCCTGAAAGGGCAGAAGCTCTTAGCCCAGGGCAACGCCCTGGGTTATTACGGGCGCAAACCTGTCGCCCTGTAAGGGCAAAAGCTTTAAAACTCCAAACAAAACATAAGGCTTTTGCCCTTACAGGGCGCCTTGCTGATTGCTATTATACCCAGGGCGCTGCCCTGGGCTAGGAGCTTTTGGGCCTTCAGCCCGTACTTAAGCTACATGCGAAAGTTCAGTTAAATTCTCAAATTCTTGACAATAAATCAGAATCCGAAGATCTCTTCCTGAGAGAGGCGCTTGATAGGCGCAATCTTCTCGAGGCTCTTCATGTCGAGGTCTTTCTCGTTGCCGAGGATGACCATGCGGTAAGGCTTGCCCACGATATTCTGCTTCTCGAAGTTAGTGATGTCCTGAAGTGTCACGTTCTGGAGTGCCTCATAGAGCTTCTTGTTGGGATCGTAGTCGAGTCCCTTCAGCTTGGCATTGAAGTAAGCGTAGAGCACATTGTCCTTAGTGGTACGCATACTCTGCAGGCTCTTGATGAGGCTCTGCTTAGCCAGGTTGAATGCAGCCTCGTTCTGTGGCAGGTTGTTGATGATCTCGTTGAACACGTTGATGCAGTCCATCATCTTGTCGCTCTGCGAGATGATATGAGTGAAGAAGTATTCTGTATCGTTCTTACGACCAGGGCGTACATAATAAGAACCAGCGTTGTAAGCCAGACCTCTTGTCTCGCGGAGTTCCTGGAAGACGATGGCGTTCATGCTTCCGCCAAAGTACTCATTGAAGAGTCCTACTACGGCAGCATTGTCGTCGGTGAAAGTCTTACCCTCGTTCTGGTACTGGCGCAGATAGATGTTCTTAGCCTCGTAGGGAGCAATGAGAATCTCGTTGCTCTGTGGCTGCTGCTTGGTGTACTCCTTGCCCTGTGGAGCAGGGATGAGTTTCTTGCCAGTCTTATGTTCTTTGGCGAGGAGGCTGTTGAGCTGTTTCTCGCTGTAAGGACCATAATAGAATACGGTGTGCTCGATATTGTCGAGTGCGCCCAGAAGGTTGATCAGCTCCTGTGGATCCATCTTGCGAAGGTCGGCAGGGAGAATCTGATTGCGGCTTGGGTTGTAAGGACCATATACGCAATAGTCCCACAAGCGTGAGAAGTTGGCCTTCTGGTTGGCCTTCATGTCGTTGCCATTCTTCTCTACGAGGTCCACATACTGGTTCCATGAAGTCTTGTCGGCTTTGGCATGATGCAGCAAGTCCTCCAAGAGGCTGAGTGCCTTAGGAAGGTTCTCGTTCAGACCATTGATATTGATGCTGAGGCTCTTGGTGCCCTGAGCCACACTGTAGTTGCAGGCAATGTTATAGAAAGCCTGTTTGATTTCAGAGACGGTCTTCTTGTCGGTACCTATGTAGCCGAGATAATCAGCAGCATAGCTGTAGCGCATGTCATCCTCGTCGCCCAACTCATAACGGAAGGAGAGGTTGAAGAGGTCGTCCTGTGTGTTCTGCTTGTAGAGCAAAGGCAACTTCTTGCTGGTCTTTGTGACGGTGAGGTCTTTCTTGAAGTCGAGGAACTCGGGCTGTATAGGAGCTACTTTTGCGTTCTTGATTTCTTTGACGAAATCGCTCTCATACTCGCGGTTGGCAGGTATAGGAGTGATAGCAGGCTTCTCAATCTTCTTGAGCGTCTTGTCCTCGCCGATGCGCTTGTATACACATACGAAGTTGTCGGCACGCAGATGCTTGTTGGCAAAGTCGATGATATCTTTCTTGGTCAACTTGCTCTGGCGGTCGAGCTGCTTGGCTACGTCTTCCCATTTCTGGTCGTTGATGAAGGCGTCCACCATGATGCTGGCTCGGTTCTCGTTGTCGTCGAGTCCTTTGTAGAAGTTGAGCTTCTTGTTTGCCATGACAGCAGGAAGCAATTCGTCGGCAAACTCGCCACGGCGCAACTTGCCCATCTCGTCAAGCACGAGGGCACGTGTGTCTTCGAGCTTCTGTCCCTTGTTGGGCAGTGCCTGAACGATGAAAGCGGTGTAGTCGTGCAGACCATAGTTGAAGGCTCCTGCAGAGGCGAGTTTCATCTTCTGTTCCAGGTCTACCTCGAAGAGTCCTGCCTTGCCGTTGGCGAGCAGGTCGCTGATGACATCGAGGGTGTCGTTCTGCTGGTCGTTGACGCCCTTGAAGAGCCATGCCAGCATCATGTTTTCCTGCTCCTTACCGACAACCGTGGTGTCCTTTACTGCTGTGATGGCAGGCTGTGCCTCGAACTCAGGGCGTGACAGGTTGTCGCTCTTCTTCCATGAGCCAAAGTACTGGTCGATGAGAGCTATGGTCTTGTCGGGGTCAAAGTCGCCAGCCATGACGATAGCCACATTGTTTGGCACATAGTAACGGTGGAAATAGTTCTGTATGTTGATGATGCTTGGGTTCTTGAGGTGCTCCTGCTCGCCGATGGTAGTCTGTGTGCCATAAGGATGGGTAGGAGTGAGGAGGCTCCAGAGAGCAGCAAACTCCTTGGTGGCATCGCTTGCCATGGAGATGTTCTTCTCCTCGTACACAGCCTCCAACTCTGTATGGAAGCCACGGATGACCATGTTCTGGAAGCGGTCGCTCTGCACCTTGGCCCAGTTTTCTATCTCATTGTTTGGGATGTTCTCCACGTAGCAGGTGACATCATTGCTGGTATAGGCGTTTGTTCCCTCGCTACCGATGCTCGACATGAGCTTGTCGTACTCGTTGGGGATGTTGTATTTGGCAGCCAACTGTGAGATGGAGTCAATCTCGTGGTAAGCCTGCTTGCGCTGTGCGGGATCGGTGAGTTTGCGATAAGTCTCATAGCGGCGGGTTATCTCGTCGAGGTATGGCTTCTCCTTGGCGGCATCGATGGTACCAAACTTCTTGGTGCCTTTGAACATCAGGTGCTCCAGATAGTGAGCCAGACCAGTAGTCTCGGCAGGGTCATTACGCGAACCTGTTTTTACAGCGATGTTGACCTGCAAGCGAGGCTTCTCCTTGTTAACTGACATGTATACCTTCAGACCATTGTCGAGAGTATAGATGCGTGTTTGCATTGCATCGCCTGGTACGGTGGTGTAATGATAGTCTTTTGCGCTGGCACAAAGCGCACCCGATGTGAAGAGTGCCGCCAGCATGATAGTTTTTAAACTCATACTTTTATGATTTTATGTTGTATAAATGATTTTCATTTTTCCCTTTGTCTGCCATGAGCCTGTCCTTGGCTTTCCTGTTGTTGGTTGCCACAGCTCAGACTCTGAGGCAGAAAGTCTTTATGTGGCAGGACTGATGGAGTTGGCAAAGTGCAGGAAGGTGTCTTCGTCCACGTCGCCCAAGTCGTATTCCTTCTGCGCATCTTTTCTGATGGCTTCGGTCCATAGCGATTTTGCCTCGTCGGCTCTGGTTTCGATCAGCGAGAAGGCTGCCGGTGTGGCTTCTTCGTAGAACTGTCGGATGAGGCTGAAGGCATAAGCTTGATTGAAATCGGCATAATGGCTGTGAGCCTCGGACAATGCGTTGATAACAGACTCAATGTCTTCGGTTGTTCCGTCGATGATGCCTTCGACGAGCTGATTCTCCAAAGCCTGCGGCAGGAGCAGCCCACCCAGATCGGTCCATGCTTCTTCGCCATTGTGGATGGCTTGTTTGGACAGTGGGGTATATTCATGTCCTTCTTCTGCTGCTGCTGAAGGAAGCGTGGCCTTCTTAATGACTTGACCTAAGTAGAGACTGATGAGCATGTCGTAGAAGCGGATGCCGGAAAGGAGTGAGCTGCGCGGAATGGTGAGTCCCTGATAGTGGTATTCCTGGCATTGAGTTCCGCAAGTGGTGCAGAGCTCTTGCAGAATGCGCCTTCCTTCTGTCGCCTTGCTGATGACAAAAGGCGAGAGCCACTCTTGGTTGATGATGCTCTTGCGGTGCTCGGCTGGTCGTAGGTCGCGCTTGGGCCACTTGTTGATGTCGCGGTAAAGTCCTACGGTGACAAGGTTCCTGCCAGGGATGAGTATGGTCTTCTCTCCCTCGCCAATAATATAGGAGAAGGGGAAGGCGGTTGTGTCGGGATGAGCCATGGTCTTGCCAAGACATACGGAGTAAGCACCGATGTGGGCAGGCAGGAAAAGGTAGGAGCCGCTGGCTGTCTTGGTGCCTCTCTCCAGGATGCCCCAGTGGATGGGGCCCATCTTGTAGGCATGGTTGCTGAAGTTGGTGGCAGAACCGGCATTATAGAACGAAACCTGGCTTCCGATGATGAGCGAACTCTTGTGATGAGAGGCTGAGAACGGACCGCAGAAGGCGGCACATGCTTCGCCATTGCTCATTACCGAGTTGGCAAAGAATACCGATGCCGATGCGGTGAAGCTGTTGTTTATCTGGCAGGCTTCTCCCACGAAACAGTCTTGCAGGTTGGCTCCGTTGGTGATGCTTGCCCCATGGTCGATGATAGTGTTTTCGACTATGACACCCGTTCCTATATAAACGCTGCTGGTAGCATCTCCCAGGAGGGTGCAGTCACTCAGCCGCTCTGCTCCGTTCACCTCGCAGTAGTCGTTGATGATGCAGTTGATAATCTCCTTGGTGTTGGCTATCTTCACATTGTTGCCTATCAGTCCGCGTTCGGGCAGTCGGCTGCTAACATATGCTCTGACGAGCTGGAAAAGTGTCTCACGGAACTCCTTGTTATGAGAATGCTTGAGCATGAGTGCTGCCAACTGACTGCTCAGTTCGGAGAAAGAGATGATGTTCCCATCGCCAGCCTCGTTGAGTACACTGATGACATTGGCTTCTCCATAGGTAGCTCCCTCTGTAGTCTCTATTGTGGATACGTTGGACAGGTAGCACTCGTCACCGATGGTATAGTTGTTGATGAATCCTCCTATGTTCTTGATGAGGCAATCGTCTCCGATGATGACATTGTGCAAGGTGGCATTGCGGATGCCCGAGTGCTTGTGAAAGCCCGGACTTACCTCGATGCTCTTGTCGAAGCTGCCTATGCAGACTTCTCCGTAGAGCATTACCTGACGCATGTGTTCGGGATTGAAGTCTTCTGCGACGTTGACGGAAGTCCAGTCCTCAGCCCAACAGCCATTCTGTTGCAGCTGTTCTATCTCTTCGGTGGTAAGTGGTCGGTAATCGTTCATAGTCGTTGTTCTTTTTTATTCGTAGTCCTGATACAGGAAATCATTATAGGGATACTTCTGTACGTGCAGCTCGCGCACTTTCTTGTACAGAATGTTGCGGAACTCGTCGATGTTCTCCTTGTTCTTGGCAGAGATGAAGAGACAGTCGTCGTGCAACTTCGCCATCCATGTGCGCTTGAGTTCGTCGAGGGTGATGTTCTCTTTCTGTATAGGAGTAAGGTCGTCTTCCTCCTTCTCTACCCAGGAGTAGTTGTCTATCTTGTTGAAGATGATCATTGATGGCTTGTCGGCGCAGCCCAGTTCCTTCAGGGTCTTCTCCACCACTTGTATCTGCTCCTCGAAATCAGGATGCGAGATGTCGACAACATGCAACAGCAAGTCGGCCTCGCGTGTCTCGTCGAGGGTGCTTTTGAAAGAGTCTACCAGGTCGGTAGGCAACTTGCGGATAAATCCTACTGTGTCGGCCAGGAGGAAAGGCAGATTTTCCACCACGACCTTTCGTACGGTGGTGTCGAGAGTGGCGAAGAGTTTGTTCTCGGCAAAGACCTCGCTCTTGGAGAGCAGGTTCATAATGGTGCTCTTGCCCACGTTGGTGTAGCCGACAAGGGCCACACGGATGAGTCGGCCGCGGTTCTTGCGCTGAGTGGTCTTCTGCTTGTCTATCTCGGCCAGGCGTTCTTTGAGCAAGCTCATGCGGCCGAGGATGATACGACGGTCCATCTCAAGCTGGGTTTCACCAGGACCACGCAATCCTACAGAACCTTTACCGCCACCCGAGCCAGAACCACCGCCCTGGCGCTCAAGGTGAGTCCAGAGTCGTTGCAGACGAGGCAACATGTATCTATACTGTGCCAATTCCACCTGTGTCTTGGCGGCTGCAGTCTGGGCGCGCATGGCAAAGATGTCGAGAATAAGAGATGTGCGGTCGAGAATCTTTACCTGTAGCTCTTGCTCAATATTGCGTATCTGCTTGGCAGACAGCTCGTCGTCGAAGATGACCATTCCGATCTCGCGGTCTTCTTCCTCTTCTTCCTTAATGTATTGTTTGATTTCCTCGAGCTTTCCCTTTCCTACATAGGTGGTCTGATTGGGAGCGACAACCTTCTGCGTGAATCGCTTGACGGTTACAGCTCCTGCCGTATCGGCAAGAAATTCCAGCTCGTCGAGGTATTCCTTGGTCTTGGCTTCGTCCTGCTCCTTGGTGATAAGACCCACGAGAACGGCAGTCTCTGCCTTGACTTCTGAGATGACAAATTCCTTCATTGATTAGCTTGTTATTATATAATAGGTGCAAAGTTAATAAAAAAAGCTATTTCTATGGAATACTGACTGCATAATTTATGCTTTTTTTAAGAAAAAGGCTTGTTGGGTAACTGCTCAGCACCCCCTATTGAAAACTTTGAATAGAAAAGCCTCGAAATATGAAAGCGGCTTCGATAGTCAATGAAGCCTATTTCGTAGAGCAATGAAAGCGGCTTCGTAAGCAGTTGAAGCCTATTGCATGATTCTGATAGAAACTATAAAATTACCTTGTTGAGTACGTATAAAGAGAAGCAAATACCGCAAACGTTTACGTGATTTTTTGCGTAAAAAAAGAGATATATTTGATTTAAATCAATTATTTGTATTATATTTGCACTTGAAAAGAAACACAAACTGATTTTCAAAAAGATCATAACTACATAAAAAACACAAAACTGCTGAAACATTCAAAAACGTAAGAATTGCCCCGACGTGATGTCGGGGCATTTTTTTTGTCCTTCTGTTTATGCTTTCTGTATCGCCTTTTTGTGTATGTGTTTGCAGGTTTTGCAGATGTTTAAAAGTCTGATGCTCAGCGACGATACTTCTTAAACGTGTACTTGTGTGAGTCTGGAAAACAAGTGAAGATGGTGATGCTCTCGTTAGTCTTTGTGTGCTTTCTGCCAGCTTGTGTTGAAAGATCTTTCTTCTTTCTTGTGTAGAGCAAAATAATATTATCTTTCTATTTTTTTTGTAGGTTGCTGTCATCTGTTGCAGACTGTCTGTCTTGGTACGGTCGTCAGTCTGCTTGGCGGTCATTTCTTTAACTTCCCCATTTTTGAAACTTCAGTTTATGTAACCAAAAAGAGGGTGTGTCATGAACTTATGATACACCCTCTTATCTTAGTATGCTCGGCATGAGCTTATTCTAATGGGTGCAAGTCCCTAACAAGCCCTAATAGCGGGAATTGTATAGCCAATAGCAAGGGTGTCCACTGAGAGGTGGAATCTGAAAGAAGCTGGCGGCAAACATCTGCCCCAACGTACAGAAACTTCATATAAGGCATTTGACCATGGATGAGATTGCCACACAAATCAAATTCCTATAGCTATTCGGAATGGTTGATGGAGTTTCCTTGAGCTTGCGAAAAAATGAAGTGGGGTAACAGAGTTAACAGTTAACAGTTGCTTTTCCGCTCTTTCTTTTTATTTGAATACTCCGTTTTATAGGTTCTAATCCTAATTAATATTAAAAATGTGCAAGTTTGCCACTTTTTGATATGAAAAATGTGTATTTTTGCCGAAAAAGCATATTAACGAGGAAATTATGGCAGAAATACAAAGAGAAATACTAGATAAATTGAAGGCGTGGAAGGAGAATCCGCGTCGCAAACCATTGGTGTTGCAGGGCGCACGTCAGGTAGGTAAGTCGTGGGCATTGAAGAAGTTTGGCAGGGAATGCTTTGAGGATATGGTTTACATCAACTTTGATACGATGCCAGCCGTGAAGGAGGATTTTAAACGTACCAAGGAGCCTTTGAGACTCATTAAGTCGATGGAGCTGATGACGGTGAAGAAAATTATCCCAACTTCCACTCTGATTGTTCTTGATGAGATTCAGGAATGCAATGAAGCATTGAATAGCTTGAAGTATTTCTGTGAGGATGCTCCGGAGTACGCTGTTGTGTGCGCAGGTTCACTCTTGGGTGTGGCTCTTAATCGTACAGGAGCGTCTTTTCCCGTGGGTAAGGTGGACTTCATGACGCTTTATCCCGTATCGTTTGCTGAATATCTGAGGGCGGCAGATGCCCAGCTCTATCATTCTTATCAGATGATAGACGAGGTGATGTCTGTGCCCGAGGTGTTGCACCAGCAGCTGATAGATGCTTACAAGTTGTATCTTGTGTTAGGAGGAATGCCCGAGGCGGTAAGTGCCTACATCGACACTCGTTCGTGGGCGGAAGTAAAGGTGGTTCAGAATGCTATCCTCCAGTCTTATTCCCTTGATTTTGCCAAGCACATCAGCAACAAGGATATCCCACGTGTGTTTCAGGTTTGGGGCAATTTGCAGAATCAGCTGGCTCGTGAGGACAAGAAGTTCCGTTATGCTGATGTTCAGAAAGGGGCTAGGGCGCGTGAGTATGAGGGAGCCATCGAATGGTTGTGCCTGGCAGGATTGGTGCATCGGGTTTCGGCGATAGAAACTCCTCGCTTGCCGCTTTCTGCCTATAAGAAAGACAATGCCTTTAAGCTTTATCTCAATGATGTGGGCTTATTGGGGCGCAAGTTTGATTTGGATGCTGCTACGGTATTGATGGGCGACAATCTCTTTACGGAGTTCAAGGGGGTGATGGCAGAAAACTATGTCCTGCAGGCTTTGGTTCGCCAGTATGGCAGTCAGCATTATTATTGGACTTCTGGCAATACGGCAGAAGTGGAGTTCCTGTTGCAGAATGCAGGTAAAATCATTCCTATCGAGGTGAAGGCTGACAAGAATGTTACGGCGAAGAGCCTGGCGTATTATCGTAAGCAATATCTCCCTAAACTATCAATTCGTCTTTCTGCTCTTAACATGAGGAAGGACGATGATTTGCTCAATCTTCCATTATATCTGGTTGATAAATTGAAAATGTTTGTGGAGAATATGGCGTTTAATGAATAATTGAAATCTATCCTGCTCATTCTCTAGCCTGAATTATTCACAGACATAAAAAAGAGAACGTTTTCTTGCACAATTCAAGAAAAAGTATTATCTTTGAAATCGCTAAACATCAAAATAATACAACGTTCTCTATGTGCAAAGATACAACAAAAAAATCAAACGACCAAACAGAATTGTTCATTTCTGATGCATTTCGTGTAGAAAAGCCTGTAAAAGTTAGTTTTACAGCTCCAGAATTGTCTAATTTAGGCGGTTTATCGCTTATCGCCAAGTCAGACAAAGAAAGTGGGCTCTGTGAAAAATTCGCTTCGTTAATACCTGAGTGGCGCAACGAAACGCTACTGGTTCATTCTCTTCCACAACTTGTAAGACAACGTGTTTATCAGATAGCAGCAGGTTTTGAGGATGCAGATGATTGCGATGACCTCCGCCATGACAGCATTCTGAAAATGTGTGTCGGCAGAACTCCCAACAACGTACCATTGGCATCGCAACCAACGATGACAAGACTGGCCATGTTCTGTAGCCATGAGGTTATTACCTGGGCTGCCCAACAAAACAAGGTGCGCTTTATAACAGGATTGTCTGGTAATCAAAAACTCAACCAGTTGGCGTCCAACTTGATAAGTGAGGTTAAGGCAGAATATGCAAAGACCAAGAAAGATGTCCTTCGCTATCAAGAATTCCAGTACAAGGCTAGCAGCTGGACACATGAGGAGCGAGTAATTGTCAAAGTTGAACATAATGTGCAAGGGTTGAATGTCAGGTACATCGTCACAAATTTCAAAGATCGTAATCCGAGACGACTCTATGAAAAGAAATACTGCAAACGTGGTGATTGTGAGTTATATATCAAGGAGATGAAGAACGGCGTATATTCCGATCGAATGTCTTGCCATAAATTCTCCGCCAACCAATTCCGTCTGTACTTAAGTGCGTTGGCATACATCCTGCTTCAAGATGTGCGTCACAAGATGTTGAGAAAGTCAAGCTTGAAGGCATCTACATTGATAACATTGCGCAACAAAATCATCTTCTCGCCAGTCAAGGTTACAGAACAGAAGACCCAGATAAGAGTAGAATTCCAACCCAAGCATCCCAAACGAGGGTGGATACACTGGAACTTGAAAGTTGCATAGGATAGATTGATGAAAGGAGACTTTTTAGAATGGTAAAAGAACCGACATTATCAATAGTGTCGGCAAATGTCTTACATCCCATTCTTTATTTATATTGCTTGTTGGTACCAATTTTTCCGAGATTTCACCATATGTACAAGATTATTCTTGCTTATTGCAGCTCATAGTGTCAATTTGAAGACATTTTAGAGGGCTAAAAATGTTGAGAAGGCGTTAAAAAGCTGTGATGATGAATAAAGCAGGTTAAAGTCGTTTTTTTTACGTCAACTGAGATAATGAAGGTTATTTGAGGATTTCCCAAAAGCCTCCTTTGTCTGGTCCGTTTCGCTTAACGACACCTCATTCTTGCAGTTTCTTTATTCTCGTTGCAATCGTTTTGCGTGATTTGCAAGTATAGCTTGCCATCTGACCGAAAACTCTTGGTTCAATAATTTCCTGTCTATTTCTATATGATTTCTGTGAAGTTTCTGTAAAGTCCCTTTCTGACCAACCTGTTCATTATTGTCTTTTGCATCATTAACATTACCTACATAGATGCCTTCAATGGCATCTATTACATGAACTCCTGTGTAATTATTGTTAAAAATCAAGCAAAATAAAGGAATTACGTCGGTTGTGATCGTGTTTTTAATGGGTTTTTAATATCTTTGCATCAAACATTAAGAACTTTGTATGGAAAATCTGAATAGAATTAAAGGAGCATTGGCTGATGCTGGTAAAACTGGTGTCTGGCTTGCCGGTCAATTAGGGAAGGATCCCGTAACGGTTTCCAAGTGGTGCACAAACACCACACAACCCGATTTGCAGACGCTGGCAAAGATTTCGGAATTATTAAAAATTAACATTCGAGAACTATTGGTAAATCAAAACTTATAAGTTATGAATACGACAGAAAAAACAGGATTAATGAAATTGGGATTTGTAAAAAATCTCAAACCTAATATAAACGGAGAAATTGCATTTCCGCATTGTCAAAAATTATAGGAAAGAAAATCCTTTTAAAAGACATTAACAACTTTATAGAATCAGAGCTATGTAAGATAGAGTACTATGATCAACATGGAAATCCATGTGCAAGAGAAAAAGCTCTCATCTTAAAATTTCTATTGGATCAAAAGAGCAATATCGGTGATTACATTTATGGCGTATTTCAAAGAAAGAATACAACAGAGAATTTCATGGGAGTAAACTGGGAAATTGCAAAAACTCCGAAATCACTCGGGGCAATAAATGAAAATAGTTTGTCTAAACTTCGTGTCATTGCAGATTGTACAATTAATAATATAGAAGACATCTTTGTCGTCAATAGCATTGAGTATTTCAATGGTGCGGGACATAACAAATTTCCAGATGGAACAGTTGTTGATGAAAAGAATGCAAAATTCATTAGATTCAAAACAACTCTCAAAAAACATGATGGAAAGATCTTGTATGGTTGGTTTACTAAGAATATAAAGAATGATTTCGAAGGTATAGACTGGGGAACAGAAGATATTTTCAAGAGTTTAAGAAAGAACAGAGAACAGTTTTTTGTGGGCAGAATGGCTTTTGCAACAATTGACATTTGCAATTCCTTTCTTGAAAAGTTAGGAAGCATGACTATTGAAGAACCTTGGGAATACAAGAACAGAAAAGACCCTAAATTTAAATATCCAATTTTGAAATCTTATCTTGAGTTCGAGTTAGATAGACTATATTATGAAAAAGAGACATATGGATGGGATAACAAAATACTTTACAACAAAGATAGGACCAAAGCATTGTTCAATACAAACCTTATTAATAAGTTTGGTCATGACTTGAACATCATGGGTGATGTTCAACTGCTAGGAGGACGAGAGATAATATGCAATCTAGAGATGTGCCCATCTATATTGTCTCTTCGCAAACTCGGATTTGAAAATTGCGAGCCTCTGCCACCTAAGTTCTTTGAGGACATAAATCAGATTGTGTTCCATTGTGAATGGGATATCGACTGCAACGTTTCAAAATATGAGCACATAATAGAACTAAGAATTGAACGCTTCCCTGATAAATATAAGGATCTTGAAGCTGATGACCTCGGTCAAAAGATGGACAACGCAATAGAATTCGCTAAAAAGATTGCACAAAGAAATTATAAGTTCATCATACCGATGTACTATCCAACGAAACATCGTATTCAGCTTCTTATGCCAATATATTTAGGAACTTCTTATACTTCTCAGCCGGACTTCGCTTTAGTCCTTACTCCACATGCAGACGAGAGGCTCTATACTCCTGAAACAATTCTAGGATTGGACGAAGTATATCAAGATGCAAGACTTGTAGCTAAGCCTGAGGAATCGTGGTTAAATCCACGAATTATAAAGTAATGGTAAATCACAAGAATCTCTTTGACGGTGAAAGCTATAAGGCTGAATTTGCTATAATAATTTATCGGTGGCTTATGAGTCGCCGATGGGTTACTTATGCAGATATAATGGCAGACAGGTTAGGTCGATCTATTGAAGAACTACCCGCAAACCTGTCCAATTGTGAAGGCTATGGCGAGCTGAAGAAGACTGTTGGCATAGTAAAAAAGTCTATCTGCGAGATTGTTGGCAACGATTGCTTTGAAGAGGAAGGCAACAACCGAAACAAACGGTTCCGTTATGTAGGCAAGGACAATGATCCTCTTGCTGATATGCGAAATGCAAAGGCAATCAACAACCTCCGTCAGTATTGGAAGTTCTGTCAGGATTCTGCAGGGTTCTTCCCAAAGTCATGGTTGGAGTACTTTTTCAAGGATTGTCAGGACTTGTTGGATATGAAAGCTAAGCGCCATAAGGGAGAACAAGTAATTAGCGCAAGCCTTGATCGTATCTTGACTAACATAGAGTATCTGCCATCTCTGTATGAAGCCATCACCAACAAAATGGTTTTGGAGATTGACTACAAGCCTTTCGATGAGGAAGAGGTAACGCTGATGTTCCATCCCCACTACCTAAAAGAATATAATGGAAGATGGCACCTGTTCGGTCGTGCAGAAGGAAAGGAACCTGAATATGGCTATAACATAGCTCTTGACAGGATACTGTCAAAACCTCGTGAAAGGTCAATGGTTGAGTATGTTCCAGCACCGAAGCATTTCTATGATGAGTTCTTTAAGGATATAGTTGGCGTAAGTCACATGAAGGATGCCCAGAAAGAGCATATTGTTATACGTGCGCGATCATTATATATTTATAAACTGATGGACACGAAGCCTCTTCATCAGAGTTACAGCGTTGTTAAGCCATACGCCCAATATGACGATGGTGAGTATGCAGAATTCTCGGTTGATGTAGAGCCGAACAACGAGTTCTATGGGCGCATTCTACAGATGGGAGGCGGATTGGAGATTGTCTCGCCAGAATCTGTTCGTGACGAAATGGCACAACGAGTGCGTGCTTTATCTGACTTATACCCTAAGAATGAATAGCGGAATGGTTCCAAATTGAGAGGAACCAATATACTCATGACCACTTGATTTTATTAGCGAGAAACGTATTACCTTTGCAGCGTCAAACTTCGACACCACCTCGGAGTTGACGCTGCAAATCGTTTGGTGGGGTACAACAATCAGCATACTATGAAACAGGCAACAAACAACAGCAAGGACACTATGAACAAGAAAGCAAGCCAAAAGCAGATTATGAAGAACAAGAAAGCAGAAGCCAATGCACGCCGTAAGGTCAACAAGAGCTGGGAGAAGGTGGAGCACACTCCACGATACCGCTCAGCATCAGCAAAATATGTGTGTGATACTATCACAAGGAAGATTGAGATAGAAGTTCTTGACGGCATTCTTCTCAACCTCAGCATCAAGAGCCAGACGAAGTCACCGAGCATTCAGAACCGCATACTAAGGCGAATCGTCGAGAAGCGTCAGGCTCAGGCAAACCACAAGAAATTTGGTCGCACAGAAGACCTCACTTTAGTACATATTTCCATTACTGGCACAAGTCGTTGCATTGAAGCTATCCGCAAGAAAAGGTTTGCTGCATAGTCTAACATAGGACATCGTATTGGTTCCAAATACTGAGGAACCAATACACTTTTGAAAGACTTAGGCAGGACGATAAAAATGCTATAACTTTGCATCGCAATTCCGAGAGAGTTGGATTTGTTTACACATTATTTCTTCATCACAACAGAGGTGGCGGCCTATTCCGCTAAACAAAAAACAAGAATCTAACGACTATGAGCACAACACTCGCACTCGTTGCCGCAAAGGCACTCCCAGCCCTCTCGGGCAGTTCTCTCACCTACAACCCAGAGAAGAACGTATACCTCACCTTAGGTTACACCAGCGCTGCTGGCAACACCTACTACAAGGCAATCCGACTCTCTAATCGACTGGCCGTGTACTACCACATTGGTGAAGGCTACGCTCACACTTTCCTGAACGGCATCACGCTCTTCGCATGGAACGGACAGAAGGCAAACATCATCGCCCAGAAGTTCTGGGGCGGCTGTAACTGGAGATGCTTCAACGAGCGCACAGCCAAAGAGGAGAGCATCATCATGCTGAAGGACTTCCTCGCAGGACAGGCAAAGGCTATGGGAAGCGTCATTGCTGATAGCCAACTGCTCGCCTTCTCCAGAAACATGATCGAGGAAACTCGACAGAAGTTGATCCGATGACTCTGGAAGACAGAGAGAAATGACAACCAAAGTTGCAAACCAAGAAAACAGACAAGAAGATGGCGTCACTTACAAAAGCGGTCAACAAAGAATTGTTCGACAAGATTCTGCCAACATTTGGCAATCCAAGAGTTCACGTTCCTGTGTGGGACGAAGGTCAGAAGATGTTCCTCTGTGAGGAATACGAGAGTGGCAACGGACACCGCTACTACAAAGGCGTACGATTCTGCGACCGTATCGTCATAGTGGAAAAGGTGGGACTCTACCACACCTGGACGTACATAGACGGAATCGAAGTCTATGCCTTCAACGGCAAAAGACTAGAACTCGTACAGAAGCGCGACTACGACAAGGTGTTCCGCAACGAAGAGTTCATCCGCCAGGAGTCAGAAACCATGGTGCGCAACTACTTCGAAGGCGTACTGAAGGCACAGCGGTCAACCATGCCACAGGAACAACTTGAAGCACAAGCCAAAGGTATCGTCGAAGGCTGCTACAAGAGCTTCCTCGACAGCGACTTCAACACACGTCTCACCCAAATCCTCCCACAAATAGAACAGAAGTAGGACATGCAGAACACACAGATAGACCCACAGAACCACGAGCAGCAGCTTGCGTTCGAGCTTGTTGCCAACACAAACTCCAGCTTCTTCCTTACAGGACGTGCTGGTACCGGTAAGACTACCTTCCTCCACAACGTGCAGAAGTTGGTAGGTAAGCAGTTCATCACCCTTGCACCAACAGGTGTGGCTGCCATCCTTGCCGGTGGTGACACAATCCACTCTTTCTTCGGTCTTCCGATGGAGGTTTGCACTCCTGGAACCTGCGGAAAGATGAACGAAGCAAGAATCCTCACCCTCCTCCATGCAGATACCATCATCATCGATGAGGTGTCGATGGTAAGATGTGACGTGATGGATGCCATCGACTACACCATGCGTAAGGCACTCAGAAACAACATGCCATTCGGAGGCAAGCAGATGATCTTCGTGGGCGACATGTTCCAGTTGCCTCCTGTGGTGAAGCAAGGTCCAGAAAAAGACTTGCTGAAGGACTTGTACCATACAGATGACTTTTTCTTCTACAAGTCGGATGCCATCAAGCGTATGCGATTGGTGAAGATTGAGTTCCAGAAGGTGTACCGTCAGGATGATGAACACTTCCTTCACATCTTGGAAAACGTCCGCATGAACAAGGTGACACCGGAGAACATCATACGCCTCAATGGTCGTGTACACACACCAAGCGAGGAAGATGGTGCGGTCATTACCTTGGCATCCATCAACAAGACGGCAGACAAGATCAACCTTCAGCGATTGGAGGAGATTGATGCAGAGGAGTTCGTGTACGAGGGTACCGTTGACGGAACCTTTGAGGAGAAACGCTTCCCTGTAGAGTTGAAACTTCGCCTGAAGGTTGGTGCTCAGGTAATGTTCACACGTAACGACCAGCAGAAGCGTTGGGTAAACGGAACGCTCGGAAAGGTGACTAAGCTCACCAAGGACGAGATAAGCGTTACGCTCAACAATGGCGAAACGTACGTTGTGCCTTGTTGCTCATGGGAATCGTACAGCTACGACTACAACAAGGAGGAGCGCAAGATGAAGAAGGAACTGACTGGCACCTTCACCCAATACCCTCTGAAGTTGGCATGGGCGATAACGGTACACAAGAGCCAGGGCATGACCTTTGACAAACTCTCGCTCGACCTGAGCCGAGGTATGTTTGCAGCAGGACAGCTCTACGTAGCACTCAGCCGTGTACGTACGCTGGAAGGTCTTTACCTCTCGAAGAACGTCATTCCTCAGTATGCCCACACTAGTCGTGAAGTGCTCACTTACGCAAGCGAGTACAACAACGAACAGCAGATTGGCAACGAGATCGAGAGTGGCAAGGCTGTCTATGGCGCTCTTCAGCATAACGACTACGATGAGGCTGCCAAACAGTACCTGATGCTTGTGGCAAAGAAAACTGAGGATGGCGACTTCAAGGAGGCGATGCAGCAGGCAAAGCGTTTCCTGGACATACTGGTGTGTGACGAACATCTATATGGAACGATAGAGAACGTACCCGAAAGTCTTTACCGCTCAAGCCATTGGGCTCCGAAGTTCATTGCAGCTTTGCTGAGTCTTTACGCTCAGAAGTACGAGGATGCCTTGGCTCTCATCGAAGAGGTGCTGGAAGGCCATCAATGTGCAGAGGCTCTGTACATCAAGTCGCGTGCCTTGGCAAAGCTTGAACGCTATACAGAAGCAGACGAGACGAACTGTCAGTTGGCAAATGTGTTTGAGATGGCAACACCTGACGCAAAGGTTCTCTTCATGATTGCCATGCTCAACGAGATGCACATTGGCGATCCTGGTCTTGATCTCATGCGAAAGCTGGTGGAAGCTCGCCCAAAGTACGACCTCGGCATCCTTGCCTTGCGCACGTTGATGCAGAAGCATGGACTGCAGCTCGACAAATTGTCGGACAACAACTATGAGTTGGTGGAACTCTTCAATTCTGATGCTACAGAAGAGGAGTTCCTTGCCCAGTTGAAGGTGTGTCGCGAAAAGGCGCCAAAGGCAATTGCTTACCTGATTCGCCGAATCAAGAAGCAGGAGTTCAACGAAGAGCAACCCATCGAGGAATGATGGGTGACTCTTCTCAAATACGAAAAAGAGAAACATGGAGAAATTCACAGCAAAACTGAGAAACGTACAAGAAACGAAATTCCCGATTGTCAAAGCTGCATTCAAGGGAAAGGATGAGCAGATTTACATCGGTGTCATGATGATAGACACCGGTTCGGTAAACTGTATTCTGAACAAGTCTGTTCTTCCTTATCTCAATGACGATGCTGCCATAGAGGGGAAAACGATGAAGATTCATTCTGTACAAGGTAGAGGTGTGGAGTGTCAAGGATACTCGTTGTCATTTCGCATAGGAAATGGAGTGTTCTCCGATACTTTCTATGTCAACAACGATATGGACTTTAGTCAGATGTTCGATGGTCCATTCATCGGCATCATCGGGCATGAGTTTCTAAGGCGCAACAACATAGTGCTTGACTACGAGACGGAAACATTACATGCTTCAGAAGGAACTATTGAAGGCAATCCAGAGGATTATGTGTTCTTCTTCCCGATGTCATACGGATTAAAGCAGTACAACATTCCTGTCGTAGGACTTGTCTATGGAGATAAGGAGTATCTGATGGTGGCAGATTCTGGAGCAAATGATACGGTTATCACAAAGCACTTAATGGATGATGCAGGAATCTGTGTGAGACAATTGGGTGACGATGGAACTGTAACTTGTTTTACCACAGATATGTTGGAAACTGAATTGTACGATGTCACGTTGAGCATCATCAGCGTGGGTGGAACTCCAGAATGCCCTAAGCTATACACTCAAAACGACAAAGTACAGGTCATCAGCAATTGCCAATATATAATGGACGGTTTGAAGGATGCAGAAGGCAATGACCTCATGCCTATCTCAGGCATGTTGTCTTCGAACTTCATGCACAAGAACAAGTGGGTGCTGGACTTTGGGACAGGGGTGATGTGTCAGAGGAAAAAAATTGCATAATCTTATGCAATATTCTCAAAACATAACCGATTGGTGATAAGCATTTAGCCTATTGCCGATCGGCTTTATTTACAAGAGGTCTTTGATTATAAACCATAACCGACTTTAGAGTTGTAAGAATTTTAAATGTGGGAATTATTATACTGTGACACTTTTTTCAAGTCCGTCATTTGTGTGTTGATACAAAAACAGATGATGTTGGTTTGCTATCGCTGTCCTAATACAAGTGTGGAATCATGGCCATTGCTTGCCATTTTATCTGGTCAGTTCCCACCACATCGATAGATGGGTGGGGTATTAGGCTTCCCGACACTGGAATAATCTGGCACATGGGCAAGCCCAGTGCGCCGAAGAACTGAAAAGATGCTAATCAAATGTTGCTAACTTGTCAGTACGGTAAGTGTCATTGTTGAACACGATTTTCTTGATCATCTCATTGAGCCTGTCGGCAATGCGGTCACCGTAATGCTCCCGGATTTGCTGCGGTGTGAGATTTGTCATAATAATAGTGAAAAGCTGCTCTTCGTAACGCTTTGTCAGCAGGTCAATGACAGGTGTATAGACGTTGCTATAGTCCATCACCTCTGATAGTTCTGTGCCAAGGTCATCGATGCCCAGCATGTCAACACTGATGAGTTTACGGTATGCCTCATAGTTGTTTTTACAGAGGTACGCAATGTACTTTGCATCTACAATTCGGATTCCGTATGTGCCTTCCTCGTATGGTTTGTGGATATGCCGCGCGTTCAGCAATTGTTGGAATGCTTTAAGTATAGTACTCTTGCCATTACCACAACCACCACATAGTAGCATACCGAATTTGGGGGATGACGAGGTAAGCCAATGAACTATCTCATGAAGTTGATTTTCCGTATCCTCGCTAGTACAGAAGCTACGGTGGCGATATTCCACCTCAGCCATCATTGCTGCTAACAGATAAGCATATGCCTCGTCTTCTGGCATAGGCAACTTAAAACGAGTCTTCATAGGGCGACGCTGTAGTAGAGATTTCTTTAATGCCTCTACGTCGATTGTGAGTTTCTTTTCCATTGCTTAAAATTGTGACAGAATCCTTTTTATTAAAATTATCTTTCTCTTTATCTTTTAAAGGGGTAAAGTTTGTCGTCAATCCATCCGTCAACTCTACCGTCAAGTTATCCGTCAAGTTATCCGTCCAAATTAGTAGTGAATATTTGGACGGTACATGACGTGATTTGCCTTCAGTAAAAGAGATAAGTCCACGCTTGGCAAGATTCTTACGAGCGGTGCAAAGTGTCTGTTTGGACATGTGCAGCATCTCGCAGATTCGTACCGTAGAGCATGGCACTGGCATGTTCTACGGTGTTGGTTGCACTCGTTCTCTATGAAAGCGTAGAGTGCAACCTCGCTGGTAGACATGTACTCCATAGCTGAGGCACGCCAGAACTGATTCATGTAATCAATGTACGTCATGCTCTTTTGTTGTTTTCTCGCCTTTAACCTTGATGGTGCCAGCTTTCTTTGCCAATTCAAGGGCAAGGTTGTCATCGATTACAATCTGGCGATCAATTTGGGTGATGGCATCGTCTATCATACCACTCTTCTTGATGCGGTTGGTTGTTGGGACACTGCAACCGAATATCTGAGCGATGCCTTCAATGCCATAGTAGATTCTCCTTTGACTAAGACTCGCAATCTCTGTAGCCCAAGTAGCCATGCGGCTGTCAATGAGAACACTCAGTTCCTCTCCTGTCATCATTGCTACAGGTTTTTGTTTTAATTCGTCAATATTCATAATTAATGTCATTTTTTAATTGATACTACGAGGTCTGCAGAACCTCAGTTAATCTCTTTGAAATCGATTTCGAGTGCAAAGATAATGACAATTAAATGGGGCGTTGGTCGGTTTATTTATACCTTAATATAACCAATAATCTACGCAAGGACAATCAATGTTTATTAACGGTAAAATCAACAAAATGAGGGTGTGTCATAAGTCTGTGACGCACCCTCTTTTTAGGTATGCTCGGCATGAGCTTATTCTAATGGGTGCAAGTCCCTAACAAGCCCTAATAGCGGGAATTGTATAGCCAATAGCAAGGGTGTCTACTGCGAGGTGAAATCTGAAAGAAGCTGGCGGCAAACATCTGACCCAAAGTACAGAAACTTCATATAAGGCATTTGACCATGGGTGAGATTGCCACACAAATCAAAGTCCTATAGCTATTCGGAATGGTTGGTGGAGTTTCCTTGAGCTTGCGAAAAAATGAAGTGGGTATAAGATGGAAAGAATAAGCCCTTATCCGAGGAGGTCTCACGGACATGGCGATTAGTTGCCATTACGAAAGTCATGGAGTAAAGCTTGCCGTGAGAAGTCTGCAGATGCCATAGTAGTGGAGTTCTCGATAACGCTCCATGAAGGGCAGAACCTATAAATTAAACGATAGCAATTGAAACGTACCTTATGAAGGAAAGAATGCAGAAAACATTGGCAGAAGCCAAGGGCTGCCCACAGAAAGATAGGACGGAATCCGAAGGATATGTGGGAGTGCAGACCTTCATGTGGATATGTGAAGACAACATCGTGGAAGTACCATTCGACAAGGAACACCTATTGGAACGCATCATCAGTCCTGATAACCTACTCAAAGCCTACAAGGCAGTGCAGCGTAACAGGGGCTGTAGCGGTATCGACAAGATGTCATGTGAGCAAATGCTCCCTTGGCTCTTGGCTAACAAGGATGCCCTAATCCGTTCCTTGCTTGACGGTTCATACCGTCCGAACCCGGTAAAAAGGGTAGAGATACCCAAAGACAATGGCAAGATGCGCCTGTTGGGCATTCCCACGGTCATAGACCGTCTGGTTCAACAAGCCATCAACCAGACCCTAACTCCCATCTATGAGCGTCAATTCTCTCCAAGAAGCTACGGCTTCCGTCCGAGCAGAGACTGCCATAATGCCCTAAGAGGTGCTCAGAAAATAATCGATGATGGCTACATTTATGTGGTTGACCTCGACTTGGAGCGTTTCTTCGACACGGTGAGCCACAGCAAACTCATAGAAATCCTCAGCCGCACGATAAAGGATGGTAGGGTGATAAGTCTTAGTGTTATCACCTTGCCAACATGAAACGTTTCCTCATGGAAACTGACGAGTGGCTAAGGCGACGGCTACGTATGTGTATATGGAAGTCGTGGAAGAGGGTGAAAACGAGAATTGCCAACTTGATAAAGTGCGGTATTGATAAATACCAAGCTTACATGTGGGGCAATAGTCATCTGGGTTATTGGCGCATAGCTGGTAGTTACATACTAAGTCGTACGATAACCAATGCAAAGTTGAGCATGGCAGGCTATGCTACATTGACGGGTTCATACCTCGAATAGTACCCAAAATAGGAACCGCCGTATGCGGAACCGCATGTACGGTGGTGTGAGAGGTCAGAAAACGAAAGTAGGAGAAAAACTACTTCGTTTTCCTCCTACTTGATTAGTATACCACTCCTATTGTTGTGATAAGATGCAGGTAAAGACCATGCAGTGCTGTTAGTTCTTAAACGTCAAACCATCGTCTTTTGTGTGGTCGATGACGATTGGTTTCTCCCTACTGACTTCCTCGGCGAGGATCTTCTTGCTCAAGTCGTTCAATACATAGTCTTGTATTGCGCGCTTTACAGGGCGTGCGCCAAACTCTGGATCGTAGCCCACCTCTGCCAAATATTGGATGGCGGCAGGAGTCCAGCGAAGTTCGAAGCCCTGAGGAGCCAACATCTTCTTGACTCTGTTCATCTGAAGCTCAACCACCTGGCCAATCTGCTCTTTGGTGAGAGGCTTGAAGGTGATGATGTCGTCGATACGGTTCAGGAACTCCGGACGGAAGGTCTTTCTCAACATATCACGGCTTGCGTTGGAAGTCATGATGATGATGGTGTTCTTGAAGTTTACTACACGGCCTTTGTTGTCGGTCAGTCGTCCGTCGTCCAATACCTGAAGCAGGGTGTTGAATACATCGGGATGAGCCTTCTCAATCTCATCGAAGAGAACCACACTGTATGGCTTGCGACGAACAGCCTCTGTCAACTGTCCACCCTCATCATAGCCTACGTATCCTGGAGGCGCACCTATCAGACGGGTGACGCTGAACTTCTCTTGATATTCACTCATATCGATACGTGTCATCATCGACTCGTCATTGAAGAGATATTCTGCCAAAGCCTTGGCAAGCTCAGTCTTACCCACACCGGTTGTGCCGAGGAAGATGAAACTTGCGATAGGACGTTTCGGGTCTTGCAAACCGGCACGTGAGCGGCGTACAGCATCACTTACGGCGGTGATGGCCTCGTCCTGACCGATGACTCTCTTGTGGAGTTCTTCCTCCAAATGGAGCAGTTTCTCACGCTCACTCTGCATCATACGGCTTACAGGTATTCCGGTCCAGCGGCTTACCACCTCGGCAATATCGTCGGCAGTAACCTCTTCGCGTATCATGGCTTCGCCACCTTGAGTGCTCTTCAGTTGTTCCTGGATGCGCTTGATGTCTTCTTCGAGAGCAGTCAGCTTAGAATATCTGATCTCAGCCACGCGCTCGTAGTTGCCTTCACGTTCCATGCGCTCAGCCTCAAACTTCAGGTTCTCAATCTCCTGCTTGTCTTGCTGAATTTTATTGACGAGATCTTTCTCTCCTTCCCATTTTGCACGGAAGTCGCGTTCCTTGTCCTTCAGCTCGGCAATCTCCTTGTCGAGTTGCTGAATCTTAGGCTGGTCGTTCTCGCGTTTGATGGCCTCACGCTCTATCTCCAACTGCTTTAGGTGACGTGTGATCTCGTCCAGTTCCTCAGGCACGGAGTCGCGCTCCATACGGAGTTTGGCAGCAGCCTCATCCATCAGGTCGATAGCCTTGTCTGGCAGGAATCGGTCGGAGATATAACGTTCAGAAAGTTTGACAGCTGCGATGCAGGCGTCGTCCTGAATACGAACCTTGTGATGGTTCTCATAACGCTCCTTGATGCCTCGGAGAATGCTGATGGCGTCCACCTCGTCAGGCTCGTTGACCATTACGGTCTGGAAACGACGTTCCAAAGCCTTATCCTTCTCGAAGTATTTCTGATACTCGTTGAGGGTGGTGGCACCGATGGCTCTCAACTCGCCACGTGCCAATGCAGGTTTCAGAATATTGGCAGCATCCATGGCGCCTTCTCCACCGCCGGCACCTACCAAGGTGTGAATCTCGTCGATGAAGAGGATAATCTGTCCGTTGGCGTTGGTCACTTCCTTGATGACGCTCTTCAGTCGCTCTTCGAATTCGCCTTTATATTTAGCGCCAGCCACCAGTGCGCCCATGTCGAGCGAATAGAGCTGCTTGTTCTTCAAGTTCTCCGGTACGTCGCCACGTACGATTCTTTCGGCAAGTCCTTCAACGATGGCGGTTTTACCAGTACCAGGCTCACCGATAAGGATTGGGTTGTTTTTCGTTCTTCTTGATAAGATTTGGAGCACGCGACGTATCTCCTCGTCACGTCCGATTACGGGGTCGAGCTTTCCACTTCTGGCTTGTTCAACCAAGTTCTTGGCGTATTTCTCCAGACTCTGATAGTTTTCGTCTGCACTCTGGCTCTTTACGTTCTGTCCCTGACGAAGAGCCTGGATGGCAGCGAGCATGTCTTTCTCGTTGGCGCCGGCATCTTTCAGGATGCGGGCTGCTGTAGAGTTGCCTTTCAGAATGGCGAGCAGAATAGGCTCTACGCTTACGAACTCGTCGCCCATCTTCTTGGCAGTATCCTCGGCGTTGATCAATATCTGATTGGTGTCATTGGAGAGGTATGGCTGTCCGCCACCCTGTACGCGGGGAAGATGCTGCAATTCCTGCTGCAGGAGCATGGAAATCTGTCCTCCGTTCATGCCCAGCTTCTGGAAGATATAGTTGGTCACATCAGGTGCTTTCTCGATGATTCCGCTGAGAAGATGCACCGGCTCGATGGTCTGCTGACCATTTCGTTGCGCTGTGTTCACAGCGGCTTGCACCGCTTCTTGCGCCTTGATTGTAAATTTGTCGAATGTCATATATTTCTCCTTTCTTGTTTTATTTGTTTCGTTATGTTATTTGTTGTTTGCCAACCGTTGAAGCGAAATGTGTGCCGAGGTACAGAGTGCTGACATTCTGTCTTGTTTTTCGTTGTTTTTTAGACATTTATAGTTGAAAATGCTGTCAATGTGTCGGTAATCGGGCGCTTGACGGGAGACGAGTTTCGTACTTTGTGAATGATTCGCTTTGGTCTTAATAGATGGCCGGCTTTGGTCTTAATAGACGACCGGCTTCGGTCTTAATAGATGACCAGCTATGGTCTTAAAAGATGGCAGAAATGGCTTTTAGGGTTAACTCAGGTCAAGAAACATCGTTCTTGCGTTAAAAAGCTAATAATAACACGAGTGATTTTTGGTGGGCTCAAATATTATTTGTACCTTTGCACCATTATTTCAAATAAGTAGAAATCAATGGCTGAAACAAAGAAAATCAAGACAGCTTTAGTGTCTGTCTTTCACAAGGACGGCTTGGATGAACTCCTTGCCAAGTTGAATGAAGAGGGTGTTAAATTCTTGAGCACCGGTGGTACACAGAAGTTTATCGAGTCACTCGGTTATGAATGTCAGAAAGTGGAGGATGTAACCACTTATCCATCCATCCTCGGTGGACGTGTGAAGACTCTTCATCCAAAAATATTCGGAGGTATTCTTGCGCGTCGCGACAATGAGGGCGATCAGGAGCAGATGAAGGAGTATGAGATTCCAAGCATCGACCTCGTGATAGTAGACCTTTATCCTTTCGAGCAGACTGTGGCAAGCGGTGCAAGTGATGCCGATATCATTGAGAAGATCGATATAGGCGGAATCTCTCTGATCCGTGCCGGAGCCAAGAACTTCAAGGATGTTGTTATCGTGCCCAGCAAGGCTGAGTACGGTGTGCTGCTCGATATCTTGAAGAAGAAAGGTGCTGAGACCGATATTGAGGATCGCAAAATGTTTGCAGAGCGTGCCTTTGGCGTAAGCTCACACTACGATACAGCTATCCACGCTTGGTTCGCTAAGTAATGTTCGTCAAGTTTTAGTGCTGGCGTAGATATTTTAAGCTTAAAATAAACAATTAGTAATTACAAAAGAAAATGGGATTTTTTTCATTTATTCAGGAAATCGCAATGGACTTGGGAACAGCCAACACCATTATTATCAGCGATGATAAGATTGTGGTGGATGAGCCCTCTGTTGTAGCCCTCGACCGCCGTACAGACAAGATGATTGCTGTAGGTGAGAAGGCTAAGATGATGTACGAGAAGACTCATGACAATATCCGTACTATCCGTCCTTTGCGTGATGGTGTGATAGCCGACTTTACTGCATGCGAGCAGATGATGCGCGGTCTTATCAAGATGGTGCATACAGGAAGCCGTCTTTTCTCTCCCTCACTCCGTATGGTAATTGGTGTGCCTTCTGGTTCTACCGAGGTGGAGCTCCGTGCTGTACGCGATTCTGCCGAGCATGCCGACGGACGTGATGTTTACTTGATTTTTGAACCTATGGCAGCAGCTATCGGTATCGGTATCGATGTGGAGGCGCCAGAGGGAAACATGATAGTTGATATAGGTGGCGGTTCCACCGAGATTGCTGTCATCTCACTTGGCGGTATTGTGAGCAACAACTCCATCCGTACAGCAGGTGACGACCTGACTGCTGATATCCAGGAGTACATGAGCCGTCAGCACAACGTGAAGGTGTCTGAGCGTATGGCCGAGCGTATCAAGATACATGTAGGCTCTGCTCTTACCGACCTGGGTGATGAGGCTCCAGAAGACTTTATTGTTCATGGTCCTAACCGCATCACAGCTCTGCCTATGGAGGTGCCTGTATGCTATCAGGAGATAGCTCAGTGCTTGGACAAGACTGTGGCAAAGATCGAGAATGCTGTGCTCTCAGCTCTTGAGAACACTCCTCCTGAGCTCTATGCTGATATCGTGAAGAATGGTATCTGGCTCTCTGGTGGTGGAGCTTTGCTCCGTGGACTCGACAAGCGTCTCACAGCCAAGATCAACATTCCTTTCCATATTGCCGAAGATCCATTGCACAGTGTGGCTAAGGGTGCCGGCATCGCGCTGAAGAATGTAGACCGCTTCTCGTTCCTGATGAGATAATTGAAAATCTGAATTTCAGAGAAACTATAGCGTATGCACAACCTTACAGAGTTTCTGGCGAAACACAACCACTGGTTTGTGTTCCTGGTGCTTGAGGTAGTGAGCATGGTACTGCTCTTCAGATACAACAGTTATCAGGGCAGTGTGTGGTTCTCGTCGGCCAACGCCGTTACGGGCAAGGTGTATGAGTGGGATTCGGCTGTGGAGAGTTACTTCTCGCTGTCAGGCGTCAACAGTCAGCTCACTCAGCGCAATGCTTTCCTGGAACAGCAGGTAAGAATGCTGGACGACAGTATCGCCCGCCTTACCCGCAGTCAGGAAGCTGCAGTGACACGCTTGTCAAGCATGGTCCCCTTTCAGGGATGCAGGCTTATTCCGGCAAAGGTCGTCGCCAATATGGTGAACAGATACGACAACCTTATCACTATAGATAAGGGTTCTGCCGATGGAGTGAAGCGCGATATGGGCGTGGTTTGTGGCATGGGCGTGGTAGGCATTGTCTACTTGGTGTCTGAACATTACAGCATCGTCATCCCAGCTCTCAACAGCCATTCCAATATCAGCTGTACCATACAGCGCCGTGGCTATTTCGGCTATCTGCGCTGGCGAGGTGGCTCCTCACAGCTGGCTTATCTCGAGGACGTGCCAAGACATGCTCACTTCAAGTTGGGCGACAATGTGGTGACGAGTGGATATTCATCGGTCTTCCCTCCAGGAGTCATGGTGGGAAAAGTTCTGCATGTGTTCAATTCGGCAGACGGACTGTCATATCGTGTACAGGTTAAGTTGTCTACCGATTTTGCTCGCTTGCGCGATGTGTGCCTTGTTGATGATTCTGCCTTGCAGGAACGTATCGACCTGATGCGGGCAGCACAGGATTCCATCAAGCCACAGTAATGCACTCTGCCGTTTCGCAGAAACAAAACAGATTTTAAAGACAACACTTTTTCAATTCTTTTTGAAAAATGAGTATAGATATAGTAAAGCGATGGGGAGTATTCTTTGTTCTCCTGCTGGTGCAAGGACTGGTGTGTAACCATATACATCTTTTCCATTGCGCCACACCGCTTCTGTACATCATGTTCGTGCTCCACTTTCGTCGTAACACGCCTCGTTGGCAAATGTTATTGTGGAGTTTTGCCCTGGGATTGGGAGTCGACATCTTCGCCAACACTCCGGGTGTGGCTGCTGGCTCTATGACGGCAATAGCTCTCTTGCAGCCTTATCTGCTCGAGCTGTTCCTGCCCCGTGACAGTTCTGACGACTTGCTTCCTGGCGTGCGCACGCTTGGAAGTTCTTACTTTTGGTATTCGCTCATCATCGTGGTGATTTATTGCCTGCTCTTCTTTACACTCGAGACTTTCAATTTCTTCAACTGGTTGCAGTGGATAGAATGTATCGTGGGAAGTGCTGCTCTCACCTATGTGTTGCTGATGGCCATAGAGAATGTGCGCAAGTAGTTTTTTCCCTTTCGCCTTCTCTCTACGAAATTGACGGAGAACGAATCATACTCTATGCATGCATAGAATGATACATATATATATATAATAAGGTATATATAATAATAAGGTGTAAGGGTAAAATATATAAAAAAATAGGGCATATTATATAAATAGTTATTATGATCGATTATAATCTCGAAAAACGTAAGTTTGTGATAGGTGGAGTGGCCATAGGAATTGTGACCATTTACATCATTCGTCTCTTTACGTTGCAGATTATGAGCGACGACTATAAGAAGAATGCCGACAGTAATGCCTTCCTCAAGCAGGTGGAATATCCGTCACGTGGAGCCATCTACGACAGAAACGGCAAACTGATGGTGTACAATCAGCCGTCTTATGATATCATGGTGGTGATGAACGAGGAGAGTGGAAGACTCGACACGATGGACTTCTGCAACTCGCTTGGCATTACAAAAGAGTTCTTCATCAAGCGAATGAACGATATCAAGGACCGTTCTAAAAATCCCGGTTATTCGCGTTACACCCAGCAGCTCTTCATGGGACAGTTGTCCGATAAGGACTTCAGTGTGTTCCAGGAAAAGATGTTCCGTTTCCCAGGTTTCTATGTGCAGAAGCGAAGCATACGTGAATACACCGGTCCCTATGCTGCCCATGTGCTCGGAGATGTGGGAGAAGTATCGGAGAGCGATATAGAAGATGACTGCTACTATCAGCCAGGCGACTATATCGGTAAACTTGGTGTGGAGAAATACTATGAGAAAGAGCTCAGGGGAGAGAAGGGTATCAAAATCAAACTTCGTGATGCGCACGGACGAATACAGGGAAGTTACCAGCGTGGCAAGTTCGATCAGCGTCCTGTGGCAGGCAAAGACCTTACTCTGGGCATCGACCTGAACCTGCAGGCTCTTGGAGAGCGACTCCTTCAAGGCAAGATAGGCAGTATTGTAGCCATCGACCCCAAGACGGGCGAAGTGCTTGCCATGGTGTCGTCGCCCTCTTATGATCCACGTAGGTTGGTAGGAAAGATGCGCGGAAAGATGCACCGTTACCTTTCGCATGACCCCTGGAAACCGTTGCTCAACAGAAGTATCATGGGTCAGTATCCACCGGGTTCAACCTTTAAGACTACTCAGGCGCTCACATACCTCACCGAAGGAATCATCACGCCGGGTACAGCTTTCCCCTGTCATCATGGATTCTCTTATCGCGGACTGCATGTAGGCTGTCACGGACATCCTTCTCCTATAGCTCTCATCGATGCCATCAGTACCTCCTGCAATGGCTACTTCTGTTGGGGACTCTATTATATGATGGGCAACAGGCGCAAGTATCCCAATGTGCAAGTGGCTATGAACACCTGGCGCGACTATATGAAGAGTATGGGATTCGGATACAAACTTGGTATCGACCTGCCTGGCGAGAAACGAGGACTGATTCCTAATGCCGAGTTCTACGACAAGGCTTACCGAGGGTCATGGAACGGACTCACCATTATCAGTATCTCTATCGGACAGGGTGAGGTCAACCTCACTCCTCTGCAGATAGCCAATCTTGGAGCCACCATCGCCAATCGAGGATTTTATTATGCGCCCCATGTGGTGCGCAAGGTGAAGGGTGAGCCGCTCGATACACTCTATACTCGTCGTCATTACACCATGGCCTCGAAAAAGGCATACAACTATGTCGTGGCAGGTATGCGCAGCTCTGCCTTGAAGGGAACCTGTAAGATGCTTGCCCGTTATGACTTTGAACCATGCGGCAAGACCGGTACTGCACAGAACCGTGGTCACGACCACTCTGTGTTCATGGGTTTCGCACCGATGAACAATCCTCAGATAGCCATCGCAGTATATGTTGAGAACGGTGGCTGGGGAGCCGACTATGGTGTGCCTATTGGTGGACTCATGATGGAGCAATATATCAAAGGCAAGCTGTCGCCAGCTTCTGAGGCTCTTGCCGCACAGATGCAGGCACGAAGAATTGCCTATGGCTCAAGCAGCAGATAGAAATATCAGGGAGATGGGCGCTTCATCTTAAGCAACAGAAAGCGCCTCTCTTCTTCAACTTTTAATAACCCAAACTCGCTCGATTTGCGATATTTGAATAAGTAATATGGTTCAATCAGATAACAGACAACAAGGTGTGCTTCGTTCGCTCGACTGGTGGACGATAGGCATTTATCTGGCGCTTCTCACCTTTGGATGGATAAGTGTCTGTGGTGCCAGCTATACCTATGGCGACAATGATATTTTCAGTCTTGGTTCTCGTTCGGGAATGCAGATTATCTGGATAGGAACCTCCATCACGCTCGGTTTCATTATCTTGTTGCTCGATGACAGGTTCTACGACACCTTCTCTTATGTCATCTATGCCGCCTTGGTACTGTTGCTCTTTGCCACCATCTTCAATCCGCATAGTATCAAGGGTTCCCGTTCGTGGCTTGTGCTTGGACCTTTGCGTCTGCAGCCAGCCGAGTTTGCCAAGTTTGCTACGGCTCTTGCCATTTCCAAGTTTATGTCGAGCTATGGCTTCAATATTCATCGCATGAAAGACTTCTTTGCTGCAGCCTTTATCATTATCCTTCCGATGATATGTATCGTGGGACAGCGCGAGACGGGTTCTGCACTTGTCTATTCTGCCTTCTTCCTTATGTTCTATCGTGAAGGAATGCCTGGCAGTATTCTCTTTACTGCCGTTGCCATGGTGGTTTACTTCGTGGTGGGTGTGAAGTACGAAAATGTGATGATGTGGGATGGACAAACGTCGGTAGGTGAGTTTGTTGTGCTCTTACTTGTGCAAATCTTTTCTACGGGCATGGTGAGCACCTATATTCACAATGGGCGGCAAACGGTACAGATGCTTCTCTATACAGTCGGCATCACTTTGGGATGTATGCTCTTCTCTGTTTACGTCATTCCTTTCGATGTGACCTATGTTCAGCTGATTGTAAGTTTCGTGCTCATTGGATTCCTGTTCTATCAGGGCTTATCCTCACGCATCAGAAACTATTATTTCATCGCCTTGTTTGCCTTAGGGTCCTTGGCTTTCTTCTATTCTGCCGACTATGTGCTCAACAATGTGATGGAGCCTCATCAGCGTGTGCGTATCAACGTACTTCTCGGATTGGAGGAAGACTTGGCTGGTGCGGGTTATAATGTGCACCAGAGTGAGATTGCGATAGGTTCTGGTGGTCTTCAGGGAAAGGGCTTCCTCAATGGTACACAGACCAAACTGAAGTTTGTGCCCGAGCAGGACACCGATTTTATCTTCTGTACCGTGGGTGAGGAGGAAGGATTCTTAGGATCGGCAGGAGTGCTGTTGCTGTTCTTGGCTTTGATTATCAGGCTGATTATTCTTGCCGAGCGGCAGCCCTTCAAGTTTGGGCGAGTATATGGTTATAGTGTACTCAGTATCTTCCTCTTTCACGTGTTTATTAATGTTGGTATGGTATTGGGACTCACTCCTGTTATCGGCATCCCGCTTCCGTTCTTCAGTTATGGAGGCTCGTCGCTCTGGGGCTTTACCATCCTTCTCTTTATCTTCCTCAGAATCGATGCGGGAAGAAATCTGGTAAGAACCTAATCTAAGATTCATCGACAAGAAAAATATATATAAACAACAAAAGCGACTTCATCCTATGAAATCGCTTTTGTTGTATGATTTTGTGGGTCTTTATCTTGCCATCCGATGTAACCCAAATTATGGCTACCCTATAGCCTCAAAAAATGAAGATACTTGCGATGGCTGTCGCAAGTACTTGCGTTTTTTACCCATTTATTCACCTATGTGGCTCATCTTGATTCCGATGTCGCTGATGCCCGGAAGAATCTCACGCTTCATGTTATGCTTGACGGTGATGTGGATGGAGTCGCCGGAAGCAAAGCGATAGGCATTGATGGGAAAATTGTATTGGTAATAACTGATACCTTGTCCCTTGGTAGCTCCACTCTTGTCTATCAGGGCGCATTGTATGGTATCCGATTTTTCTGTTTTCTCCATACCCTGAAGTTTGCCTTTGGGGAAGATACTCTGATTTACGATAAGCGTAAGACCCATGAAGGGGTAGACTCCTGTCACCCTGAGCCCTAATTGTTGCTCGTATGTGCCAGAAGTCTTCAGAGGTGGTATGTCGAACGACAGTATGTCGTTCTTCTCCCAACCGGCAATAGGGGTGTGCTCGTATTTGTCGTACACCAGCGTGTCGCTGCACGAGTGGAAGAGCATTACAGCCCCCATGATTATCCATATTGTATAAGCCCAGCGCTTCATCTTTTCTTTCTCGATAGTTATAGCTTCTGTGGCTCATGTTGTAAGCCACAGAATGCTTTATCAGTTATTCATTGTTGGGAGCCTTGTTTTCTCCGCCCTTGTTTCCATTGCCCTTATTGGCTTCGCCTTTGTTTCCTTCTCCTTTGTTGGCTACGGCCTTGTTGGTTTCTGCTTTATTGGTCTCTCCCTTATTGTTTTCTCCCTGTTGTGGGCGAGGACGGTTGTTGTTGCGTCTGCGGTTGTTTTGCTGACGGTTTGGACGGTTGTCTCCTTGCTGTCTGTTTTCGTCTTGACGGTTTTCTCCCTGCTGTTTGTTTTCTGTGCGGTTGTCTGCTTGCTGGCGGTTGTCACCTTGTGCATTGCGCTTACGGTTGTTCTGGCGATTGTTGTTCTTCTTTTTCTTCTTCGCCTTGTCAAAACGGCTCAAGTCTGCTTCTGCCAAGAGGTCGCTGGACTTAGGAGCAGGTTTTGCCTTACCATTCTCGATGAGGCTCAGAGGCTTCTCGCCTGCCTTGTTCATCTTGATGATTTCCCAAGCACGTTCTGCGCTGATGGTCTCCAGATTGGAAGCCAAGTTCTTGTCGGTAGAATAGGTGATAAGACCTGCCAGAATGTCAACCTTGAACTGATGGTATTCTCCATCGGCAGTCTGCAGGAGAGCATCCTTAGGAGGCAGCTTTTTGCTTGCTTCCACATAGTTGTCTACCTCGTAGTTAAGGCAGCATTTCAGTTTGGCACACATACCTGCCAACTTCTGTGGGTTGAGCGAGATGTCCTGGAAACGTGCGGCATTGGTGCCTACGCTGACAAAGTTCTTCATCCAGGTAGCGCAGCAGAGTTCTCGCCCGCAAGGTCCTGTTCCGCCTATGCGTCCGGCTTCCTGTCGCGCACCAATCTGTTTCATCTCTATACGTACATGGAAAGTATCCGCCAACACCTTGATCAGCTGTCGGAAGTCTACACGTTCGTCGGCGATGTAATAGAAGATAGCCTTGTTGCCGTCACCCTGATACTCCACATCGCCAATCTTCATCTTCAGTCCCAAGTCTTTGGCTATCTGTCGGCTTTGAATCATGGTTCCGTGCTCACGGCTCTTTGCCTCGTCCCATTTCTCGAAGTCCACGGGCTTGGCTATGCGGTAGATACGCTTGATGTCGTCGGCAGAACGTAGGTTGGCTTTCTTGATTTGAAGTTTCACCAGTCTTCCTGTCAGTGTCACCACGCCAATATCGTGTCCAGGATTGGCCTCTACGGCTACAACGTCGCCCTTCTTCAAGTCCAGGTTGTTCACGTTGTGGTAGTAACCCTTGCGTGTGTTCTTGAATTGCACCTCCACGAGGTCTGTGCTCTCGGCATTGCCAGGTACGTCGGCAAGCCAGTCGTATGTGTTCAGCTGGCGGTCCTGTCGGCCTACTGCACATCTGCAGAGTCCTCGGTCGCAACCATTGAACATTCTGAATTTCATATTCTTGTAATCCACGATGATCTAATTATTATAATGTATATAGTTTATGTTTGTATATATTGGTAAGGCTTGCGCCTTTTGTTGCTTTTTTGTTTTACTTCCTCTTATTTTCTGATGAGCATAACGATGACGTTCAGTACCATGTCGAAGAAGATAATCTTGGCATTGGCATTCTGGTTGATCATCGCCTTGCATTCATCGAAAAGGTGGAAAATATCGATAATGTTGGCCTCGTTGATGAAGCGGGCGAAGTTCTTGGCGAAGTTTTCCTCTTCCTGTGTCATATAGACGAGTTCTTCCTGATGGAAGTTGTACATAAAACTCTCTCTGAGCATGTGGGTGAAGTAGTCGAGCATGCGCTTCTGCTTTTCGCGGTTGAATGCCGCCACGATGTCGCACCATTTCTTCAGGTCGTGTATCTTGCGCATGTACGCCAGTCGCATCAGCATGATAAAGAGGTCGAGGAACTGCTGGTTTTCGTTTCCTGCATTGAGTTCCTCCAGCGCCTTGTTCCAGTTGCCATTGGCAATTCTTGCCATGCGGTGTGCTGTGTCCCTGTCGAGTCCCCGTCGCTCAATGAGTGCCTGCTCAAGTTCCTGAGTAGCTATCTTCTTGAAGTCGATACGCTGGGTACGGCTTCTGATGGTTTCGAGCAACAGCTCGGGCTGTTCGCTTACCAGGAGGAAAAGGGTTTGTCTTGGTGGTTCCTCCAAGAGCTTCAGCATCTTGTTGGCGCATTGTATGTTCATGCGCTCGGGCAACCAGATTAGGCTGATTTTATAACCTCCTTGGCTCGACATCAGGCTTATGTTGTGGCTGATGGCTTCGCTCTCTTCCACCGTGATGATGGCTTGCTTGTTGCCGTCTTTCTCGCTGCTTGTCTTGCCCATTCGGCTTATCCAGTCGTTGATTTGCGGATAGGAAGCCTCGCTGAGCAACATCTCCCGCCATTCCTTGACGAAGTCGAGACTCACGGGTGAATGGTCGCCCATGCTGGCAAGTTTAATAGTAGGATAGGTGAAATGCAGGTCGGGATGTTCCCATTTGCGAAGCATGGAGGTGGCACGTCTGGTCTGTGGAGAGTCGTCTTCAGCATCCTCCTCCTCTCTTTCTCCCAACAGGTAGCTGGCAAAGGCAAGTGCCATGGCCATCTTGCCGCAGCCTTCTGGACCGCAGAAGAGCAGGGCATGGGGCACACGATGTTCTGTCACCATCTGCATCAGACGGTTTTTCACGTCCTGCTGTCCTATCACTTCGCTGAATTTCATCTATATTTTTTTATGGTTGTTTACTTAAAACAGGATTTTAGCTATCTGCTTTACGCTTTCTACAGCCGATACGGTGAAGAAATGTACATGACTGTAGCCATGCTCGAAGAGGTCTTTCACCTGTGTGGTTGTCCACTCTATGCCGAGTGCCTTTGCATCATCGTCGGTCTTGCACTTCAGCACCTCCTGTGCCAGTTCTTCCGGTATGTCGCAGTGGAAGGTCTTGGGCACCATGGTAAGTTGTGAGAGTTTGGCGAAGGGCTTGATGGCTGGAATGATAGGCATAGTAATTCCCATTTTGCGGGCTCTCTCCACGAAGTCGTAGAACTTCTGGTTGTCGTAGAAGAGCTGGGTTACGGCATAGGATGCACCGAGGTCTTGTTTCTCTTTCAGGTGCTGGAGGTCTTGCTCCAAGTTGGGTGCCTCCTCATGCTTCTCTGGATAGCATGCTACTCCACAGTAGAATTTCTCGCCAGGGTGCTTGATGGGGATTCCGTCCATGAAGAATCCCTCGTTGAACTGGCTGATCTGTTTCAGAAGGTCGGTGGCATGGGCGTATCCATTAAGGGTAGGGGTGAACTGTCGGTCTTCTTTGGCTTTGTCGCCACGTAGCACGAGCACATTGGATATTCCCAAGAACTGGAGGTCGAGCAACTCATACTCGATGTCTTCCTTAGAAGCTCCGCTGCAGATGATATGAGGGATCACAGGAATATCGTATTTGTTCTGTATGGCTCCTGCAATGGCAATGGTACCTGGACGTCTACGCACACGCTGACGGGTCAGCAGACCGTTCTCGAGTTCCTTGTATACGTACTCGCTGTGGTGCGTCGTGATGTTGATGAAGCGTGGGTCAAACTCCTTCAAACTGTCGATGGTGCGGAACAGAGCTGCTGTTCCGTTGCCCTTGAGTGGGGGCAGTACCTCGAAGGAGAATCCTCTCTTTTGTCCTTCCTTATTTAGAAAATCTGCTATGTTCATGTTGTGTTAAGTCTAATTTGGTTGCAAATTTACGAAAAAAGTTGGGGATAAAGGCAGATTATACGTAATATTTATTGAGAAAATGCGTATTAATAGAGTAATCATGTCACAAAACCTAATAAAAAATGGAACAAAATCAAAAGGGCTCTAAAGCCTATCTTATCTCAATCGTGATGGTCGCCGTTCTCGGTGGCTTGCTTTTCGGTTACGATACCGCCGTGATATCGGGAGCCGAGAAGGGTTTGCAGGCATTCTTTAAGGGTGCTAATGATTTCGAATACTCCGATTTTATGCACGGATTCACTTCTTCAAGTGCATTGATAGGATGTATCATTGGTAGTTCACTGTCTGGACTCTTCGCCAGCAATTTCGGTCGTAAGCGTTCGCTTATTTTTGCGGGCATTTGCTTCTTCCTCTCTGCCTGGGGATCCATGCAGCCTGAAAGCTATATCCTTCCTCAGGGACAAGCCGACTGGACCTTGCTCGTAGTGTTTAACTTCTATCGTGTGCTCGGTGGTATCGGCGTGGGAATGGCTTCTGCCATCTGTCCTATGTATATTGGCGAAATCGCACCAAGTAATGTGCGCGGTATGTTGGTTAGTTGGAACCAGTTTGCCATTATCTTCGGTCAGTTGGTGGTTTACTTCGTCAACTTCCTGATTATGGGTTCTCATGCCAATCCTATATACGATGCGGCCGGTGCCATTGCCAATATGGTGGATGCTCAGTGGACTATCGAGACTGGTTGGCGTTATATGTTTGGTAGTGAGATGGTGCCTGCAGGCTTGTTTACTTTCCTTATCTGTTTCGTGCCAGAGACTCCCCGTTATCTTGTCATGGTGGGTCAGGACGACAAGGCCTTGGGAATCCTCTCCAAGATCAATGGTTCGGAGAAAGCCCGCGAGATTATCCACGATATCAAGAATACTGTAACAGTGAAAACCGAGAAACTTTTCTCTTATGGTTTCATGTGCATCTTCGTAGGTGTTATGCTTTCTGTATTCCAACAGGCTGTAGGTATCAATGCGGTGCTTTACTATGCTCCTCGTATCTTCCAGGATATGGGTATGGGCAATCCTATGGTTCAGACGGTTATCATGGGTGTAGTCAACATATCGTTCACACTGGTGGCAGTCTTCACTGTAGAGAAGTTGGGACGCAAGCCTCTGCTCATTTTGGGCTCTATAGGAATGGCTGTAGGTGCGCTTGGCGTGGCTCTTACCTTTGGTAATGCTGCCTTGAGTACAGTCACTATGATTAGTATTATGGTGTATAGTGCCAGCTTCATGTTCTCATGGGGTCCAATCGCTTGGGTTCTTATTGCCGAGCTCTTCCCTAATACTATCCGTGGTGCTGCAGTGGCTATTGCCGTTGCCTTCCAGTGGATATTCAACTTCATCGTCAGCTCTACTTTCGTGCCTATGTTCAATATGCACCTTACTCCTGGCGACGATTTCGGTCATTGGTTCACCTATGGTCTCTATGGCGCCATCTGTATCCTTGCAGCTATCTTTGTATGGAAACTCGTTCCTGAGACAAAGGGAAAGACCCTCGAGGATATGAGCAAGCTCTGGCGTAAGGAGTAATCAACTCTTGTAATCTTTATTCCTCAATCAGATTGCTGGTCGAGGAACACATAAAAGAAGGGCGCATTCAACGATATTTGTCGATGCGCCCTTTCCGTTTCCGGAACGTTTAATCATTCAGAGAGTACTTCTTTTTAGAAGAGTAATATCTTTTAGCCTTTTCCTCGTTTTCTTATTTCTGCTTGTCGGTAGTAAACTGGAAAACTGGTGGGAAGTCTGTGCCGTTGAATCTGTTGGCTTTCAGCAGGTTTGTCTGTGTACCGTCAACATAGATGTAAGCAGGTTGCATATAGAAGCAGAAATACTGTTTCTTAGTGCTGTTGTTGGTCTGATAGCCACCTACGCAATAGTTGTTGTAGAACTTCACGGTAACCTTCTTGTATTCCTTCTCTGATGTTACGATGTTGCCGAGCTCCAGGTCATAAGAGTTGGCGATGAATGTCTGTGTACTATACAGATAAGGTATGAGGTTTACCTTTATGTCAACCTTATCCATCTCTGCAATCTTTGCAGCCAACTTGTCGTCATTAACAAATTTACTCAGGATAGAAACTGGGAATTTGAAAGAAACAGAAGCATACAGGTTTTGGATGTTGCCATCTTTGTCCTTGTTGGTTTCTGAAGTGATTCTTGCAACTATGTCAGGAATGGTGTCGAGTACATCCTTGGTGTTCTGTTTGTTCTCGTTGTAGTAAACCATTCCGCCCGCCTGTGAGTTGCCGAGCATATTGATCATGGACTGCTGCTGATCCAGTGTTGGAGCGCTGTAAGAGTCGCCACCAGTATTGCACGATGTGAAAGAGAAAGCAGCCATCAGGGCTGCAACGAATGATAAGATAGTGAACTTCTTCATTGTTTTGTTATTGTTTTTAATGATTAATATTATTATCTTGCTATTATCGTCCTCCTGTCGGCAAATGGTATTTCCCTCATATCTTTTGCTTGAAGGATTGCGCCGTTGTTGCCTTGATTGTGACTTTTTTCTATGTTTAAAACGAAATAGAGAAGAAATCTTGCATGATAGGTTGTTAATAAACGCAAAAAACGAGAGGTATAAGCTGTTGCTTAATGACCTCTCGTCTTTTATGTCGGGATTACTGGACTCGAACCAGCGACCTCGCGCCCCCCAGACGTGTGCGCTACCAACTGCGCCAAATCCCGATTGCTTATGCTCTATTGAACATTTGCGGTTGCAAAGGTATGATATTATTTTGAAATGAACAAATATTTAATCGTTTTTTGCAGTTTTTTCGCATACTTCTTTGTTTTTTTAGCGATTCTTGATGGATTTTCTGCTCTTTTACCTTATTATATTAGGTTAAGGAGTTAAGGAGTTAAGGAGTTAAGACAAGTGCTTTATTGCTGGGTATGCTGTTCACCGCTAAATGTTCACCGCTTGCTGTTCATTGCTTCATGTTCAATGTTCTGTATTTAACGTTAAGGAATGCACCATGGAAAAGGCTTTCCTTGTCTCATCATGAGAATTTCAAGTCGAGTTCTACAGGGCAATGGTCACTGCCCATGAAGTCGGTGAGGATAGAAGCCTCGCTGATCTTTTCCTTCAGGCGTTCGGAAACAAGGAAATAGTCGATACGCCAGCCTGCATTCTTCTCACGGGCACGGAAACGGTACGACCACCATGAATAGGTGACGTCTTCCGGATGCTTGTAGCGGAAGGTGTCTATGAAACCAGCTTCTAATAACTGTGTCATCTTTTCGCGCTCCTCATCGGTAAAGCCTGCATTGCGTCGGTTTGTCTTCGGATTCTTGATATCTATTTCCTGATGAGCCACGTTCATGTCGCCGCATACGATGACGGGTTTCTTGGCATCGAGGTCTTTGAGAAACTTGCGGAAGTCTTCTTCCCATGTCATTCTGTAGTCGAGCCGACGCAATTCATTCTGAGAGTTTGGAGTGTAGACGGTAACGAGATAGAAGTCTTCGTACTCTAAGGTGATGATGCGTCCCTCGTGATCGTGTTCTTCGATGCCCATGCCGTAGCTTACTCCCAATGGCTTATGCTTGGTGTAAATAGCTGTGCCAGAATAGCCTTTCTTCTCGGCATAGTTCCAGTAACTTTCGTAACCGTCAAAGCTTAAGTCGAGTTGACCTTGCTGCATCTTGGTTTCCTGCAGACAGAAGAAATCGGCATCGAGCTGTTTGAACTGTTGTTCAAACTCTTTACCGACACAGGCGCGCAGGCCGTTCACGTTCCACGAGATAAATTTCATCATTGTGTTTAGTGTTTAATGTTTAGTATTTCGTGTTGAATGTTAGCATCCATAAGTACAAGCTAAACATTAAACACGGAACACTATATTTAGATTCTCTTGCTTTCACCTCTCAGGAGGTTCATGAATTCCTGCCGGGTGTTAAGAGAGTTGAATACACCACTATAGTCGCTTGTTGTCGTGATGCTGTTCTGCTTTTCCACACCTCTCATCTGCATGCACATATGCTTGGCTTCTATGACTACCATCACGCCCTGAGGTTTGAGGGTTTCCTGTATGCAGTCCTTGATTTGCTGTGTGAGGCGCTCCTGCACCTGAAGACGATGGCTGTAGATGTCCACCACGCGGGCTATCTTGCTCAGTCCTGTGATGTGTCCGTTGGGGATGTATGCCACGTGAGCCTTGCCATAGAATGGCAGCATGTGGTGTTCGCACATCGAGAAGAAGTCGATGTCCTTGACGATGACCATCTGGTCGTATTTCTCGGCAAAGAGTGCGTCAGTCAGGACCTTGTGAGGGTCTTGTGTGTATCCGCGTGTAAGCACCTGCATGGCTTTGGCCACTCGCATCGGTGTCTTGACGAGTCCCTCACGCTCAGGGTCTTCGCCCAATAGTTTGAGTACTTCTTTGTAGTGTACGGCCAGTTCGTCGAGGCCTTCGCGAAATTCTGTTTCTGGATTCATGATTTTACTTTAGTGTGCTTAATATTGTACTGTGATTTTTCCTTTCACCAGACAGGCTTGTCTGTAGCCCATGGCCTTTACCTTGGCAAGCATCTTCCGTGCCTCTTCGAGAGAGCGGAAGTTGCCCACGCGGCAGATCCATCTTGGTGAATAGAAATGTACGTATACGGGCTGGTCGGGATAACGCATTTTGATGGCGTTTCCTATTCGTTCTGCCTTCAGTCGGTCGTTTCGTGAGTTGCCTCCGGCATAAGCCTGTACTCTATATCCTGTAACCTTGTAGCTTCCACGCATCACTTTCTTGTGCATGTCGACTGCAGGTGTATCTGTTTCTTCGTTATTTTTTCCCTCTGTATTGCTGTGTTCAGCTTTCTTGGCAGTATCGGGTGTTTGTTGTTTCTTTACCGAGTCGGGAGCGGGCTTCTTGTTTTGTCCCTCTTCGTGATGCTGAGGGTTGGCCTTTTGCGACGTTTCTGTCTTCTGCTTGTCTGCCTGTGGTTTTGCAGCCTTGCCATTGACCAATTCGTCGATTTCCTTGCTCTGTTTCACGGTAACAGTTCCCTGTCCTGGGGTTCGTTGCTGCAAGTGGTCGAGATACTTCTGCGCATGAGCCATAGTGGCAGAGCAGAGTGCTGCGATAAGTACGATGACGAATTGCTTCATGATGATTTTAATGTTTTTGATAAAAATGGAAATATCAGCTATGGACTTTCTGCTGCCCCGTATTTGATGCGAGGCAGCAGTAGCCCATGCTGACAATATGTAATGATTCTGTTAGCTTTTCAGAAATTACTTCTTCCAAGCGTCGATGATGCCCTTGAAGTCAGCTGCCTTCAAAGAAGCGCCACCAATCAAACCGCCGTCGATATTTGGCTTAGCAAAGAGCTCTGGAGCATTGCTTGCCTTGCAGCTTCCGCCATAGAGGATAGATGTTTCCTCTGCAGCCTCGTTGCCATACTTCTCTGCTACGATAGAGCGGATGTAAGCCAACATTTCCTCAGCCTGGTCGGATGTGGCAGTCTTGCCTGTACCGATAGCCCAGATTGGCTCGTAGGCGAGGATGATGTTCTTCCAAGCCTCTGCATCGAGGTGGAATACTGAACCCTCAAGCTCTGCCTTTACAACCTCGTTCTGCTTCTCGGCCTCGCGCTCCTCGAGAGTCTCGCCGCAGCAGAAGATTACCTTCAAGCCGTTCTTCAGAGCCAACTCTACCTTCTCTTTCAAGATTTCTGCAGTCTCACCATAGTACTGGCGACGCTCTGAGTGACCGAGAATGACATACTGAGCACCTGTGCTCTTTACCATTTCTGCTGAAACTTCACCGGTGTAAGCGCCTTTCTCCTTGTCTGCGCAGTTCTCTGCACCAAGACCTACTACCTCTGCATTCAAGACCTGAGCTACTGAAGCCAAGTGGATGAATGGAGTGCAGATAATAACGTCGCAGTTTGGTTTGTCTGCTACCAAAGCCTCGTTGATTTCCTTAGCGAGAGCTACACCATCTTGCAGGTTCATGTTCATTTTCCAGTTGCCTGCTACAATTTTCTTTCTCATTTTCTTTTCTTTTTTGTTAAAAGTTGATATTATCTTGTTAGCATTCTCTTTCTTCTTTTTCACCCATGTTGTCCAAGCCCATAGTCTGTCGGCGATAGCGAGGAGTGTGAGGGGCAGCACAAACCACATGAGCATGAGTAGGATCTTGCGTGGTATGCTGTCGGATGGCATCTTGCCCAATGCGCTTTTCTCCAAGGGCTGATTGAGTTCCTCGGGCTGTGGCAGCTTGTTGTGGCTCCATTTCTGGATGATGGTTCCATGGTGCAGGAGCATCAGTCCAGGGTTGCTTCTTATCATCGTCTTCAGGGTTGTGGCATCGGTAGTGTAGAAGGGATATTCTGCTCCTGTGATGTCCTGCCATTTGGCGATGTCCTTGTCTGAACTTGCCGTGAGACAGATGAACCGATAGCCATAGTCTTGTGCAAACTCGTATATCTGGTCTATTCTGCCGAAGTTGGAATCGTCGGCGTAAGCCAGGGTGGGCGAGATGAGCAGGAAGGTGTAACCAGTATCGTTCAGCACCTCTTGTGTAATGTCTTCACCCGTTTTGTTGTCTTGTATGCTGAAGTCGTGTATCGGTGGCACGTATCCTTCGGCTGTCTGCACGGTTTTCGAGTCGACGAAAGTCCATGTGGAGTCTGGATAGTTGTCGAGGGTGAATTCCTTTTGCTGACCGTTCTTCTCGAGTATGAATGTCGTCTCGAACTGCGGTTGTGGCGCACCTTGTGGAATCTTCATTCCCTGTGCTATGTTGGCTCCCACGTGGTAGGGACGTAAATCGAACAGGGGTAAGTCCCACAGACTCCATGCGCTGAGTGCCAAGGCGAAGATGACCGTATAGTTGATGACGATCCATTGTGCTTTCTTCGATACGAACCTCACCATGCTTGTAGGCCATTTCAGCAGCATGAGTGCTATGGCGAGCAGGATGATGTTCTTGATGAAGGTCTGTCCGTTGCTCAGTACGACTGCATCGCCGAAGCATCCGCAGTCTTTCACGGGGTTGGCGATGACTATCCACAGGGTGAGCAGGGTCATGATGCTCATCAGCGCGAGCACAATCTTTGAGACGAGGTGTCTTCTGATGGCAAACAACAGGAAGATGCCCAACGAGAACTCCAGCGCAGCCAGTAGAATTGCTCCAACGAGCAGCGTCCATTCGGGCAGTAAACTCCCTATCCCCATTGCCTGCAGGTAGTCGGCGAGTTTGTATTGTGTGCCCAATGGGTCAATGGCCTTCACGTATCCGGAGAAGATGAAGGTCGCCGCCATGAGCAGCCGCCCTATGTTGACTGCCGTGTTCCTGATGATTTGTGTTGCCTTATTCTTCATTCCTCATTTCTCAGTCGTCATTCTTTACTCTTCACTCATCTTGATGACTCCGAAAACGGCATAGTTGATGATGTCCATATAGTTGGCATCTATGCCTTCCGAAACGAGTGTGTCGCCCTGAATGTCTTCTATTTCCTTTACTCGCTGTATCTTGGTGAGGATGAAGTCGGTATAGCTGCTCACTCTCATAGAGCGCCATGCCTCATCATAGTCGTGGTTCTTTCGTGTCATGAGCTGCAGAGCCTCAAGGGCATACTTGTCGTATAGTTGCAATGCTTCGTCGGAAGTGATGTCCACCTCGTCCACATAACCTTTCTCGAGCTGTATGATGCCCACGATACCGTAGTTGATGAGGGCGATGAATTCGGGTCGGATGCCTTCGCCCACGAGCGACTCCTTCTTTATTTCAAGTGAGCGGATGCGCTTGGCCTTGATATAAAGCTGGTCGGTAAGCGAAGAGGGACGCAGGATGCGCCATGATGCGCCGTAGTCGTGCAGTTTCTTTTGGAAAAGCGTTCTGCACTCTGTCAGGACGTCCTTAAACTGCTGCTCTGTTTTTGCTGAATCTGCCATAATATTTTCGAAAATCGCTGCAAATTTAAGCATTTCTGATGAAATAGCCAAATATATTGTATAAAAATAAGTGGCGAAGCATTTTGTATTGTCTTCGATTTGCAGTAACTTTGGATAAGTTACGCTGCATCTCAACAATAAAAACAAAAAAATCCTTTTTTATTTTGTATTGTCTTCGATTTGCAGTAACTTTGCAGTCCGAAATTATATAGAAATGAGAAATCTATCCAATGCCGAACTGGCAAAAATACTTGATAAAGACATTTTTCATCTTATATCACAGGCAGCAGACAGCTTGGGACTGGAATGCTATGTGGTAGGCGGATATGTGAGAGACCTTTTCCTGGAACGGCCTTCCAATGATATTGACGTTGTGGTGGTGGGAAGCGGCATACAGGTGGCTTCTGCTCTTAAACAGAAACTGGGCAGGAAGGCTCATCTGTCTGTATTCCGCAACTTTGGTACTGCACAGGTGAAGTATCGTGATATAGAGGTCGAGTTTGTCGGTGCACGTAAAGAGAGTTATAATCACGATTCGCGCAAGCCCATTGTGGAGGATGGAACACTCGAGGACGATCAGAACCGTCGTGACTTTACCATCAATGCGCTGGCTGTGTGTCTCAACAGCGAGCGCTTTGGTGAACTGGTTGATCCCTTTGATGGAGTCTATGACCTGGAAGACGGAATTGTGGCAACACCACTTGATCCAGATATTACCTTCAGCGATGATCCTTTGCGCATGATGCGTTGTGTGCGCTTCGCCACTCAGCTCAACTTTCAGATAGAGGACGAAACCTACGAGGCACTCTCGCGCAATGCCGACCGACTGAAGATTATCAGCGGTGAGCGCATAGCCGACGAGATGAACAAGATTATGCTTTCGCCTCATCCCAGTTGTGGATTCTATTATCTCAAGGATACAGGGCTTCTGCAGCTCATCATGCCCGAACTTTGTGAGCTTGACAAGGTGGAGACACGTTGCGGTCGCTCGCATAAGAACAACTATGACCATACGATGGAGGTGCTCGAAAATGTTTGCCGTCAAACCTCTAACCTCTGGTTGCGCTGGGCTGCCTTGCTTCATGACATAGGCAAACCACGCAGCAAGCGGTGGGACAATCAGGCAGGCTGGACTTTCCGTAACCATAATGTCGTGGGAGCCAGAATGATTCCTTCGATGTTCCGTCGCATGAAGTTGCCCATGGATGCCAAGATGAAATATGTGCAGAAACTCGTAGAGTTGCACATGCGGCCTATAGTTATTTCCGACGAGGAAGTGACCGACAGCGCTGTGCGCCGACTTCTGAACGATGCCGGCGATGATATTGACGACTTGATGACACTTTGCGAAGCCGACATTACCAGCAAGAACCAAGTGCGTAAACAGCACTTCCTGGATAATTTCCGCTTGGTGCGCGAAAAGATTGCCGACTTGAAGGTGCGCGACTACAAGCGACTGTTCCAGCCTTGTATAGATGGCAGGGAAATCATGGAAATGTTCCATTTGGGCTCCTGTCCTGAGGTAGGAGCGCTGAAGCAGACTCTCAAGGACGCTGTGCTGGACGGCAAGGTGGCCAATGAGCGTGAGCCCCTCATGGAATTGCTTATGCAGAAAGCCAAGGAGCACGGACTGATAGAGTAACTGGCTTTTCCGTAAGAGATAGTTGGAAAAGAAAATTTCCACAGTTGGAAAAATAAAAAAGCAGGAAATGCCCCTCGTCTTCTGTTACTGAGCTTCGTCACCTATAAAGACCGGTGTTAGCCTTAATAGATGACCAGACTTGGTCTTAATAGATGACCAAGCTCGGTCTTAATAGACGACCGGTGTTGGCCTTAATAGATGGCAAGATTAGGCTTAATAGGCTCCTTACATGAGGAAAACTCTAAATACAAAATAATTAATGTTAAAATACACTTGGCAAATGTACAATATTGCTATAATATTAGTAATTTTGCACCGCCTTTAAAAACTCTGTTTGTATTTTGAGTTTTCGACATAAGAAAGTCGGATTACTTGTAAAAAGGCAATGACAATGTGCTGTAGTGGCATGTTGAGTAACAGATTAATAATAATAACAATTGTATTTAAATAAATAGGTATGAAGATTAAAAACGTTTTGTTTGTTGCAGCTCTTGCAGCTCTCGCAACTTTAACATCATGTGGCGGAAGCAAGAAGGGCGGTCTGCCTAACTTCGGCGATGATGAGTTTGCTGTAGTGACTATAGGAACTACCAGCGCCGCTTTGCAGACTACTTATCCTGCTACAATTAAAGGTATTCAGGATGTAGAGGTTCGTCCGAAAGTTTCGGGTTTCATAACAAAGGTGTTTGTACATGAGGGTCAGACTGTTTCTGCAGGTCAGCCTCTTTTCTCTATCGACAGCGAGACTTATCAGGCTGCCGTTCGCTCTGCTGCAGCAGCTGTGAATACAGCGAAGGCACAGGCTAATACAGCTAAGTTGACTTACGAGAACAACAAGAAGCTCTTCGACAGCAAGATTATCGGTCAGTATGAACTTTCTACTGCAGCCAACAGCTATGCTACAGCTAAGGCTCAGGTAGCGCAGACTGAGGCGGCTTTGGCTTCGGCTCGCGAGCAGTTGGCTTGGTGTACTGTTACCAGTCCTTCTGCAGGTGTTGTTGGCAGCTTGCCTTTCAAGGTAGGTGCTTTGGTAAGCGCTTCAGGTCAGGCTCTTACTACAGTTTCCAACATCAGCACCATGGAGGTGTTCTTCTCACTCTCTGAGTCTCAGATTTTGAATATGTCTAAGACCAATGGCAGTATTCAGGCTGCCATCGCCGCATTCCCTGCAGTTAAGTTGCAGTTGGCTGACGGTTCTGTCTATAATCACCCAGGTAAGGTTGTCAAGATGAGTGGTGTCATCGATGCTGCCACTGGTTCTGTATCTCTTATCGCTCATTTCCCCAACCCAGAGAAGTTGTTGAAGAGCGGTGGCGCCGGTTCTATCGTTGTTCCTAACGACAACAACAGCGCTATCGTCATACCTCAGGAGGCTTGCTCACAGGTTCAGGACAAGATCTTCGTTTACATCGTCACCAAGGACAACAAGGTGAAGTATTCTGAGATCAAGGTGAATCCACAGGATGACGGCAAGAACTATATCGTAACTTCTGGTCTTCATGTAGGCGACCGTGTGGTAGTAAAGGGCATTACCAAGTTGACCGATGGTCAGCAGATTAAGCCTATCACCGTAGAACGTTACAATCAGAAAATTGCTGAGGCTGCCAAGATGGCTGAGTCGCAGGATAATGCACATGAGTTTGCAAAAACCATGAGCGGTAAGTAAATTATAAATAATCAACAAGAATAAAAGAATGAACGTGTGTGATTCCTGCAACGGAAGAATGCATGATACATTATAATTTATAATTTAAAACAAGATTATGACATTTACAAACTTCATAAAGCGCCCAGTGCTTTCGACGGTGGTTTCCATCTTCTTCGTCTTGCTGGGTATTATCGGCTTGGTATCGCTGCCTATCGAGCAGTATCCGAATATCGCGCCGCCTACCATCTCGGTGTCTACCACCTATCAGGGTGCTGATGCTCAGACGGTATTGAATTCAGTCATCGCTCCTCTGGAGGAGAGCATCAACGGTGTGGAGAACATGACCTATATGACATCTTCTGCGTCAAACTCAGGTTATGCCAGCATCACCGTTTACTTCAAGCAGGGTTCCGACCCAAATATGGCTGCGGTCAACGTACAGAACCGTGTATCTCAGGCGCAGTCATTGCTGCCAGCCGAGGTTACCAGGGTGGGTGTCACCGTAACCAAGCGTCAGAGCTCCAACGTGATCATGTTCGCTCTGACCACAGACGATGGCCGTTACGACGACCAGTTCGTTACCAACTACGCCTTGATCAACGTCGTTCCTCAGTTGAAGCGTATCAATGGTGTGGGTGATGTGCAGAGCCCTTCTACCCG
>ERZ507072.49-NODE-49-length-87836-cov-7.803340_pt1 | contig 87836 bp, 78 predicted proteins | sample MGYA00512864_ERZ507072 | MGnify/ENA metagenome assembly ERZ507072 | reverse complement strand
CAGAAACCACCGCGCCGGAGGCGTCGCGGTTCGTCAGCCGGACCACACGGCCCGCAAGGTCGTATTCGGCGGTGGTGACGCTGCCGTCCGCGCGCGCGACCTGCGTCACGCTGCCCTGGGCGTCGTATTCATACACCGTTTCGCCGCCGTCCCGGCCGGTCACTTTCGCCATGCGGCCCAGCGCGTCATATTCGTAACCCACGGTTTTGCCGTCCGGGTAGGTGATGGCGCTGATCTCGCCGTTTTCGTTGTAGGCATAGCTTACCGTGGCGCTGAACGCGTTGGTATAGGAAACCAGCCGCCCGTTCGCGTCGTAGGTATAGGTGCTGTCGCCCGTGGCGTCCCGCATGGAGACAAGGTTGCCGTCCGGGCTGTAAGAATAGAGCACGTCCGCCTCACCGGTACTGTAGCTCTTTTGGACGAGCGCGTCAAGGGCGTCGTAATCGTAGGTGATGGATTTTCCGCTGGGCAGCTGAGCACCCACCCGGTTGCCCACCTCGTTGTAGGTGTTCTGCGTGGTTTCGCCCTTGGCGTTGGTGGTGGAAACGAGCTGTCCGGCCAGGTCATAGGCATAGGCCGTGGTCTTGCCCTCGCCGTCCGTGCGGGTGACAAGGTTGCCCACGCTGTCGTAGCCGTAGCTTGTGGTGACGCCCGTGCCGTCCGTCACGCTGGTAAGACGGTCCAGCGCGTCGTAGGCATATTGTGTGGCGCGGCTCTCCGCGTCCTTCACCAGCGTCACGTTGCCCATGCTGTCGTATTCGTACTGCGTGGCGGCGTTCAGCGGGTCCAGAACCTGCGTAACGCGGCCATTGAGGTCATAGGTATATTGCACGCTCGCGCCCCTGGCGTCGGTCGCCTTCAGAACACGGTCCATGCTGTCGTACTGGAAGCTGGTGGTCTGGCCCAGCGCGTCCGTGACGCCCGTCATGTTGCCGTTGGCGTCGTAGGACATCGTGGTGGTGCGGCCCTGCGGCTCGGTGATCTGCGTCAGGTTGCCCATCACGTCATAGACATACTGCGTCATTGCGCCCGCAGGGTCCAGCCTGGAGGCAATGCGGTCCAGCGCATCGTAGGTGTATTTTTCCGCGTTGCCCTCCGGCGAAACAAGCTCGGCAAGGTTGCCGTTTGCGTCGTAGGACATGCCTGTCACGCCCAGGTTTGCGTCCGTGATGCCCGTGACGCGGTGCATGGCATCATAGGCATAGGCAGTCACACGGCCCAGCGCGTCGGTTTCGCTGGCAAGGTTGCCCCTGTCGTCGTAAGCATACGTCAGGCTGCGGCCCTCCGGCCCTGTGAGGCCCGTCACGCGGCCCAGCACGTCGTAAGCGTAGCCATACTGTGCGCCGCTGGCAAGCGTCTTTTTCACAAGGCGGTTCATCCGGTCCGGTTCCCACTGCGTCACATTGCCCAGCGGATCGGTTTCAGAAGTGCGGAAGCCCGAATGGTTGTAGGTGTAGGCATAGGTCTCACCATTGGGCAGCGTGGCGGAAATGAGGTTGCCCACAGCATCGTAAGCGTATTCGGTGACATAGCCCATGGGGTCGCGCTGTTTGGTAACACGGCTGAGGGCGTCATACAGATACTGTATCTCGCCGCCGTCCGGGTTCACCTGCCCGATGACATTGCCCAGCGCGTCGTAGCTGTTCTGCGTCAGGTTGCCGTTTCCGTCGGTATAGCCCGTCACGCGGTTCAGCACGTCGTAATCGAATTTCAGCGCGCTGCCGTCGGCGTTTTCCTGGCGTGTCAGATTTTCGTTTTCGTCGTAGAAATATTTTGTGACAGCGCCCAGCGGATCGGTCACGCTGGTGAGCTGGCCGATCTTGTCGTAGGTGTACTTCCACTGGCGCAGAGAAGCGTCCTCGCTTTGCAGCAGATTGCCGTTGAGGTCATAGGTATAGGTGGTCACCTTGCCCTCCGGGTCCCGGATGGAAGTGACGTTGCCCGCGGCGTCGTAGGCATATTCCGTTACATTGCCGTCAAACTCCTGCACCGAGATGAGGTTCCCCGCGTTGTCGTAGGTATAGCGGGTGGTCTGGCCCAGCGCGTCCGTGGCTGTCAGCGGCAGGCCCACCGCATTGTAGGTATAGGTGTAGGAAAGCCCTGCGTTGTTGGTCTCCTTCGTGACATTGCCCAGCACGTCGTATTCGTATTCCGTAACAAGGCCGTCCGCATCCTCCATGCGGATAAGCTGGCCGCCCCTGTTGTAGGCGTACTGTGTGGAGGAGCCGTCCGGCAGCGTCTCTTTGATGAGGTTGCCCGCGGCGTCGTATTCCATGGTGTATTTCTGGCCCAGCGCGTCGATGATCTCAACAGGCAGGCCGCGCCCATTCAGCCTGTAGCTGGTGGCGTTGCCCAGTGCGTCGTGGATCTCCGCCAGACGGCCCGCCGCGTCATACACATACAGCGTCTGCGCGCCCGTGGGGTCCTTCGTCAGCGTCACGTTGTTTTTGTTGTCAAAAGCGCTCGTCCACACGCTGCCTCTGGGGTCCGTCTGCTGCGTCACGTTGCCGTTTGCGTCGTAGACATAGCCGATGGACGCGCCGTTCTCATTGGTGACGGTAAGAGGGCTGCCCACGGCGTTGTACGTCAGGGAGGAAACGCCCTCCATGGCGTCCGTCATCTGAGAAACGCGGCCCAGAGCGTCATAGGCATAGGAAACAGTCCCGCCGCCCGGCAGGGTGGTTTTTACGGTGCGGCCATTGGCGTCGCGCTCATACTGCACGGTGCGTCCGGCGCTGTCCGCCACGCTCAGCTCGTTGCCGTTTGCGTCGTAGGCAAAGGTGGTTACAAGGCCCAGCAGGTCGGTATATTGCGCAAGACGGCCCATCGCGTCGTATTCCAGCAGCATGCTGCTGCCGTCCGGACAGGTCTGCTTTGTGGGCAGGCCCACAGCATTGTATTCGTATGCGGTCACGTTGCCCAGCGGATCAATGGTTTTTGCGATTTGGCCTGTGGCGTAGTCGTATTCCACAGACGTCACGCCGCCGTCGGGCGCTGTGATGGAGGTTTGGTTGCCCAGCGCGTCGTAGGCATACGTGGTGGTATACCCGTCGGCGTCCGTGCTGGTGAGCATGCGGCTCATGGCGTCGTAGGTAAAGGTGAGGGTGTTGCCGAGAGGGTCGGTCTCGGAGAGCTTGTTGCCCAGCGCGTCGAAAGTATAGGCCCAGGCGCTGCCCTCCGCGTCCGTGATGGACGTCATGTTGTCGTTGGCGTCGTAGCCGAAATCAAGGCGGTTGCCGTTGGGGTCGATGGTGGCCACGACACGGCCCGCGGCGTCGTAGATGTATTCGGTGTACGCGCCGTCCGCCGCCTGTTCGCCCACGGTGCGTCCGGCTGCGTCGAACACCGTTTTCGAGGTGTTGCCCAGCGGGTCGGTAACAGAGGTCCGGCGGCCCATGGCGTCGTAGCCAAAGGTGTACACGCTGCCCGCCGCATCCGTCATTTTAACGAGCAGTGCGCCGTCGTATTCAAACGTGGCCGTACCGCCCATGGCGTCCGTCATCGTAATGGGATTGTGGTTTGCGTCGTAAGTAAAGGTGTTCTGTGTGCCGTCATTGTAGATGACAGCCGTCATGTCGCCTGCTTCGTTGTATTCGTAGCTCGTGGTTTTGCCCGCGTAATCGGTGAAAGACGCAGGCTTGTTCTGCGCGTTGTAGGTATAGGTTTGGCTTGCGCCGTCGAAGCGGATCTGTTTCGTGAGATTTCCCGCCGCGTCGTATTCATAGGCGGTGCGGTTGCCCAGCTTGTCCACAAAAGCGGAGCGCTGGTTGCCTGCATCGTATTCAAAGCTTTCGGCTGTGCCGTCAGGATATTCGATGCGCGTGGTGCGGTACTGTTCGTCATAGTGGTACACCGTGATATTGCCCGCCGCATCGGTGGCAATGGTTTTGCCGTCCTCATAGGCCAGCTTTGAAACGCCGCCGTTGCCGTCCGTCTGCTCCACCACACGGCCCTTTTCGTCGTAGACATTCACGACCATCGCCGTGCCGTTGGCGTCGACCCAGCTCGTCATGCGGTGCGCTGCATCGTAGATATATTTTGTTTCATTGCCCAGCGCGTCGAAATAGCTGACAAGGTTTCCGGCGTCATCATAGGCATAGCGAACAAGCCCGCCATCCGGCAGGGTAACGGAGCCGATCATGCCGTTTTCGTCCAGCGCAATGGCAAACGTCTTGCCCGAGGGCGTGGTAACGCCTGTCAGGTTGTAGGCGGCGTCATAGGACAATGCGGTGGTGAAGCCGTTGATGTCTGTGATGGACGCCAGAAGGCCCCAGGAATTGAACCGGCGCACTGTGCCGTCCCGGCTCGTGATCTCGTATTCGCAGACGTCAAAGGTCTGGACGTCCGGGTCTTCTTCCGTACCGAAATCTTCGGTGACTTCGCCTGTTTTGATGCGGGAAAGGGACAGGCCGTACCCGGCAGGGCCTGTAAAGCCGCCGTTCCCGTCCGGCGTGAAGGGCAGGATGCTGCCGTCGCCGCGCCGGTATGCGATGGAGCCGTCCGCAAGCTGCGACAGGGCCTCGTCATATTCAAAGCTCCAGCCACGCCCAAACATGGAATGGATGCTTGCGCCCACGGAGTTGTAGGTGCGGCTGATGGAGAATTGACCGCCAAGATCGGTGACGGCGGCGTCTTGTGCAGCAAGATAGAAGTTGCCTGTATTGAGGTTGATGGGTTCGAACCCGAATTCGCAATGCAGGCCGCGGCCCATCAGCATCGTGTCGATGAGTGTCTTGTCTTCGTCGCTCAAATCGGAGGGATTGTATGGCTCTGCTGTTTTTGGGTTGCGGATGAACAGCGTGTTGTTTTCCACCAGCAGCCTGTCCACAACACGGTTGTCACGGGCGAGCTGGTCGTAATCCACGCCGTAATAGTTGGCGATCTTCGTCAGCGTATCGAACTGTTTGACCTTGTAGATCAGGAATGGTTCACTGGTGACGGTCTTTCCTGTAACGCCGTCCTTAGTGGGGGTGGCGGACAGGGTGTACACAGTATCATAGTCAAAATCGACGAACGGCACGACTGTCTGCCAGTTGGACAGACGGCGGCTGTACTTCGTGGCGCCGTCCGGGAACAGGTTCTGGAACAGCGTGCTGTTGGGATACAGGAACTTGTTGCCCAGCTCCATGCTGCCCGCGTAATTTTTGCTTTCGACGTTCAGCTTGTATTCCAGCGTCGCGCCGGGCGTGGCGATGCCGTCCCAGAACGCGCCGTAGAATTCGATTTTACCGGAACGGTCGGTGGCGTTGATGGGGCGCAGGTTTATGGTGGTGTCATCCAGCGGATAGTTGCGGTCCACATCGCCCACTTCGTACCACTTGATCTCGATGCTGGGCGGTACGTCCGGGGTCAGCCCGGCGTTGTAGAACAGGCCGCCCAACGTTACATTGTTTTCCGGGCTGCTCATGAGCATGAGGCCATAGTTCGGCTCAATGCCCTTCTGCCAGTTGTTGACGATCTCGGTGACGTCCACGCGGTGATAGCCGACGCCGCCCACGAAGGAACCCGCGAATTCACGTTCCCGGCTTGTGATGAAATCCCAATGGCTGCCGAAACCCGTATGTGCGTCGACTTCATCGAATGTACAGGAGGAATTGAGCTTGTACACCTCAAAGGCAGTCGTTCCGCCGGAGAGGTCCACATATTCGTAGAGTACCAGTTCGGCGCTCTCGATCTCGGCGTCCTCGGGCAGGTTCGCAAACATATTGTCAAAATGCAGGAAAGCGCGGTTGGTCTGCCAGGTGCCGTCATCGGGATAGCCCGCCCAGTATTTGTAGGCGTAGCCTGCCGAAGCGGTACCGCGGCTGTTGTAGTAATAGGAGGGAGCTGCGGTGAACATGCTGGCAGCCGCCTTTTCCGTGTTGACGATGCTGGGGTCAAGGATAACGGGATAGGCACGTTCCGGTGCGGAAAGCCACGCCGCATCAGCAGACACGGTGACGATCCGCTGGCCGTCCTTCTCTTCCAGAGCAACAGAGACGGCGTAGCTCATCTGGCCCGCCGCATCCGTCATGTAGGGAGCGGAGAGATGAAACACGGGTTTGTCGCTGCCGGGCTGGAACAGGTACAGAACGCCGTCGATCATGCGCGCGTCCAGGCCGGGCGCGTCCAGAAGATAACGGAAGGTGCTATGCTCCGACGGCGCGTTGAGGATGATGTCTTCTTTCACCATCAATTCCTGCGCAGTATACTGCACATCAACGTCTGGGAACACTTCATTGTACCGCACGGCGTTTTCAAGAGAGGACGGATGTGTGAAATCACCTTCCAGCGGGACAAGGCGCATGGAAGCGCCGTCCAACGTTACGCAGAGGCCGTCTCCCGGCGCGAACTCCACAGGCAGGGAAAGCGCCAGATCGTTCGCGGCGTTTTCATAGGTCGGCACACCGTTTTTGTCCTCCACAATGAGTGTGTTATCGATGGTGTGTTCCTGCCCGTTTTCATCCACATATGTATTGGGGACCGGGCTGATGACTGTGATATATTCTTTGCGCGCGGCAGAACCGCGTGCGGCTCTGGAAAGGTTGGCGGACGGCGCGGAAAATACACGCGCGTACTCCGACACTTCCACCGGAGCGCCGTATTTTTCCGCATAGGGGTCATATTTCTCACGCAGTATCGGCGCACGAAGCTCCACCGGCGGTTCTTCCGGTGTTTCTTCTGCCGCCGGCTCTGCCTTTGAACTACTATTATCTTCTTCTGGTCCGGTTCCGCTTGCGCTCTCGGAAGCATCCGCAGATTCCGGAGCCGGGGAAGAATCGGACGAAGAACTGCTGTCTGGTATTTCTTCCGGCGCAGATGCAGAAGCACTGTCCGGCGCTTCCGTCGGCGCGCTTTCCGGAACGTTGGATGAAGCGGGCGGTGCGGATTCCGCCGGAGTGCTGTCCGGCGTGGACGCTGATGCGCCGCCAGATTCGTCAGCCGCCTGCTGCTGCGCTTCATAGTCCACAGGCTCCGGCTGCTCCAGCGGTGCTGAAACAGGGATGCGCGGTACAGGTGCTTCAGCTGCAAATGCCTGTACCGGTACGCTTGTGAAAAGCATGCTCAATACAAGCACAAGACTCAAGGTTTGCCGCAAATGTCGTGCTATCTTTTTCATGACTTCTCCTCGCTTTCTGTATCTTCAAGCCGAACTTGGGTAACAAATGGCTTGATTTAATTATATTAAGGGAAACAGAAAGATTAAATTGATAAGTCGAACGAAAAAAACACAAACTATTTTAAAACAACTGTAAAACGCTATTTTTGCAACCGTGTATATGTTACAAGACTATTACAACGCAAAAGAGTACTGATGGTATACTATAATGACTTTATAATGCGTTTAGCTCTGTGATAAATGTCCATATAATATATTTATTATATACTGTGAGGATATTTGCCATGGCTGTTGAATTTAATTATGCAAAGCTTGGGGCGCGAATTCGAAAGAAGAGGCGTGAATTAGGTTTAAGCCAAGAGATGCTGGCGGAAAAGGCGAGTCTTACAAAAGCACACATCAGTCATATTGAAAATTCGTATTCCAAGCCGAGTGTACAAACATTATTTCAAATCGCTCATGCATTGGATATTACCGCAAACGAGCTTTTGTATGATTATGCGGATGTATCTATGGATGAGTTTTGCGCTGTCATCTCTGAACTGTGTGCAGACTGCTCTCCGCGTGAACGGGATATGATTTTATCAGTTGTTAAAACAATGACTGCGAGTTTTCCATTGCTTGACAACGAGTAAATATTAAGGAGAAGGTGTGCTGCTGGTGTTAGCTTTTACTGCGGAGGACCGCCCGTTGATTGAGCGTATATACTTGTCCAAATCTCCAGCTTTGCGTAAGCTTGCATATAGATATTTAAAAGATGAACAGGCAGCGGCGGACGTTGTGCAACAATCCGCACTGGATTTTATGGAGATATTCCACACACTTACTTATGTTTCCGAGAGTAAGCTGTGTGGTTATCTTTATATTATCACCAAGAACAATATTTTTGATGTTTTAGGGAAAAATGGACGTGAGTTTCCAGCGGAAACTCTTGAAAATCATGCGGAGCAAATGGACGCAGAGGAAATTGTGATTGGACGAGTAAGTGCAGAAGTGATGTATAGAAAGATTTCAGAACTGCCGCCGCGCTATGGTGCATACATACAAATGGCATACTTGGACAAACTGGACCCAGCAATTATTGCGAAAGTTTTAAAAGTGAAGCAAGATAGTTTGAGAATGCTGGGGTATCGGGCAAGAAAAATGTTGGCAGAATTGTGCCAGGCAGAGAGCGAGGTGTAAATTGATGCGTCAAAAGAATAGATCAAGCGCTACAACTCAGGCGGAGGGCGTAGATGACTTCGCGCTGGAGGCGGCGGGTGTTGTATACCGCGAATACTTGTTTAAAGAATTTGAAGATATTGAAAACGACCCCGACGCAGAAGACCTCCCGGATGAAATGATACAGCAATTAAATCATAACGTAATCAAAGAGTTTCGAAGAATCCAATGTCGTGAAAAGGGGAGGAGGCGCTATCGTCGAATTCTACAGGTGGCTGCATGTATCACAGTAATTATGCTTCTACTTCCCACAGCTGTGTTTCAAGTAGACGCAGCTCGGTCTGGCATTGCCAACTATCTTATTTCCAGCTTTCCGCAATTTGCTGAGATACAATACGATAGCTATGACAATGCAAAACCGCCTTTTGGTTGGTCATCACCGTATTATCCGGCATGGCTGCCAGAAGGGAGCAAGGTAACAAAGGTTTTGATGGAATCACAGGGGGATTTTGTTTGGTATGAAGATGAAGAAGGTTATACATTTCAGTTCGCCGTTATAAAAGATGTTGCGCATAGGCCTTCATTCAATGAGGAGAACATGCTGTCGGAAAAACGCGAAATAAAGGAGCATGAAGCAACTTTGCTTTACACAATGGACCGATGTACGCACTATCTTGTGATTCCGCTTACAGACGCAGTTGTGATAATTTCAGGCAATCTTTCGGAAAATCAAATAATTAAAATCGGAGAAAATATAAAAAATTTTTAAAATCCTGTTGCAAATCCTTCTGAAAACAGTTGATATAGGTAGATGTCAATAATGGAAGGATGATAGTATTGTGAAAAAGAGTTTTGTTCGGATGTTGGTTTTGGCAGTGTGCATAGCTGTAATGCTGGCGATGTCCCCGGTTTATGCGCAAGAAGTTTCTTTTGAAAATGGGCAAATTCAACCTCGTTGGACAGAATTAAATACTTTTCAATGCGCATTGGAGAGGCAAAGCGGGCTGTTTAGTAATGCAAAGGTTGCAAGTACGGCATCAACCAGTGGGGCATATAGTAAAATTGAAATGACACTCACGATTCAGGTCTGGAGCAATGGTGCATATATTGACACTTCTAATTCATGGACATCTTCAGGTTCGGGCGCTACAAGTATTGAAAAAAATATAAAACTGTCACAAGGAAATTACCGGGCAAAATCAGTAGTTAAGGTTTATTCATCCAGCGGGACATATCTTGAGACGGTGACCAAGTATTCGGCTGACATTGTAATTTAAGTTATCATGTCAGCCATCAAAATGAATTTTATTATTTGAAAAAGGCGGGCTGCTTATTACAAGCGGCCCGCCTTTTTTTTCGATAAAATTATCTGTCGAATCAATAAACGGCGTCGGGAAAGTTGTCGGTGCCGCGCTCCTCCATTCATTTGATTCACTAAGTTGAAAGCTGGATGAATGGAGGAAGATAATCAATGTATAATTACCGCAGTGCTGAAAAAGATTGGCTGAAATGGAAAGAGGCTGAAGAAAAAGAATTGCGAGAACAGGGCGCAGATGAAGCCTTGATTCAGAGATTGCATGAATACGATTGGGAAGTATTTAAGCAGGAACGTAAATTTTTGAGAAGGAAGGTGAGTTTCGATGAATGTGTAAATGAAAAAATTGAAAATTCATCTGAACTAAGGATGACAGACGTACAAGCAATGATGAATAACATCAGCAGCAAGGAACTGTTAAATGGGCTTTCCTGTCTGGATGAAAGTTCCCTCCAAATTGTTTTCTGTCGAATTTTAGGATATAGAAATGCAGAAATCGCAAAATTATTGGGCCTTTCTGTTAGTAATGTGGAAACAAAATGGTGGAGGACGAAAAATTTTTTAAAAAATTTTCTGGACAAATGTGAGAAAAGGGGCGATTTCGGGGCCTATATAGTGAAGGACAAAATTCCTTCCCCTGATAATTCGGACCTGGAAAATTGAATAGCCAATAGCTTGAATTACATAATCTTGTTTTGCTGCAACACAATGGTGACAGCAAGCGGGACAGCGATACGCCAAGATGCCGTGGAAGGCTGAGCGGTTCACATCGCGTGTCATACGGGCCGTGGTGGCCCGGTACGCCATGAAAAAAACAAGAATAATGATACTCCCGTCTTGAACGCGTCACGGCATTGGGCGGCCTCACTGAAAGTGGAGAGGGACTTTCCTGTGGTGACTGCCTAACCAGCAGTACGAGCAAGCTATTGCCCTTGCGTCGGGGAGTAGTGTCGAATAGGCGCATTGAAATAAAATCTGAGGCGGCAAATTCCAGTTGGAGTGCATAAACGCGTACTCGAACATTGGGGTTTGCCGCCGTTTTTTATTGTTAAGAGTATATTTGTCAGGACGGAAAGCTAAAAGTGAAAGCGAGGTTTTGAGTATGCTTGAACATTATCCTGACATTCTCACAACAGATCATCTAATTGAAATTTTAAAAGTGAAAAGTAAAAAAACTGCGATTAAATGGTTAAAGGAAAATTCAGTTTTCTATTTTCGTGTAGGACATGGTTATAAAATCCCGAAGAATAGCTTACAAGATTTTTTTTCGGTGTCCTCTTGTCAAGAGTGCGGATACTCTGAAAGATAGCCTGGCGATTTATAAAAAGATAGCGTAAATTGCAGTTGTCGGCACAGTTTTGAAGACTAAAGGAGGACGAGGCGTGAAAAAAGAATTGGCTTCGGGCCATTTACAAGTGAAAGGCGGAAAATATTATGTTGTTTTGTATCTACCGCAGCCTAATGGGAAGAAGAAGGCCAAATGGATTTCGACGCATTTGGATGAGCGAGGAAACAAAACACGGGCGGAGGAAATGTTGCGGGAGTTACGCCAAAAATACGCAAGAGGAGAGTTTTTACCGCAGGGAAGACAGGTGGCGGGACAAGAGGGGTTGCAGTCTTTGTCTCCGGATATGTTGTTTTCTGACTACCTCTTTCGTTGGGTAGAAAGTACACGCTTAAAGGTCGATTTGAACACATATGGAGAGTATCGCAAGGTTATTCATAATCGAGTAGCACCATATTTTCAAGAAAATGGAATGTTGCTTTCCTCTATGTCGGCGTTCGATTTACAGGATTTTTATGCATGGTATATGTCCGAACGAAAGGTTAAGGCTGCAACGATTCGCAGGATGCATGCAAATATTAGAAAAGCATTAAAAGATGCGGTTAAGCTGAAATTAATTGCATCGAACGTAGCGGCAGATGTGGAACTTCCAAGGAGTGAAAATTTCGTGGCCAATTATTACAATGGTGAAGAATTGAGAGAATTGTTGAACAAAGTGCAGGGGAGCGAGATAGAATTTCCTGTGATGATTGCTGCTTTTTATGGATTGCGGCGAAGCGAGATTGTAGGGCTTAAATGGAGTGCAATCGACTTTGAAGAAAAAATTATCACGGTTAGCCATACTGTTTTAGAGGCACATATTGAGGGGAGACATGTTCTTGTGAAGCAGGACAGGACAAAAACAAAATCCAGTTTTCGTTCACTGCCGCTCGTACCGGAAATAGAACAGATGCTGCGCAGAAAACGGGAACAGCAGCGTATCCAGCAGAGGCTCTGCGGAGCAGAGTACGCCGAAGAAGGTAAAGAATATATTTTTGTGGATGCAATGGGGAATTTGATCAAACCGGAATTCATTACACGGCATTTTTCGGCATTACTAAAAAAAGAGGGCATGAAGAAAATTCGTTTTCATGATCTCCGCCATAGCTGTGCCAGTTTGCTTTTAAAAAATGGCATAGGAATGAAAGAAATACAACTATGGTTGGGGCATTCAAACTTTAACACGACGGCAAATACGTATTCACATCTTGATTATTCCAGTAAATTGCACTCGGCAATGACGATGGAAAAATGCTTGAATTATACGCGTGCGGCGAATGAATGAGAAGAAAAAATAGAAGAAAAAAGAGGTTGGAACGCAAACAGATTAAAAAAACAAAAAGTCTTGACCTGCGAAAAACCGCATAAAATCAAGACTTTTTGCTTGGAAGGGGCGAACGGTTTAGATACCCCTTTCAAATGACCATCAACAATAAAATTTTCACATTCAAATTTATTTAATTATTTTTCGTGGCACTCTTGCCCTCTTTAGTCTTGTTATTGCTTATCATTACTCGTTTACAGATGTAGCTGCTCTGTTGTCGATATGCAAATAAAAACAAAACTAAAATAAAAATTATGACAAACCATTTCCAGTTTTTAGAAAACCACAACCAATTTAAAGATAGTACTTGCCCAAGTCTTGCTAAAGGTAATAACACGATACAAGTTAATATAGAACGAAAAAGATTATTGATTTCTGATAATATATCTATCTTTGAATCACTTTTTAGTGCTTGCACAAATTCTGCGTATGGTGCGAATTTTATAAAACGAATTTTCTTCAAAAAAGGTTCTGTGATTAATGCACCAACGCGATTGATAATCAATCCGATTAAATAGTATATCAGAATATCTTCTCCAAAATTCTCAGTTGAAATATTTATGCCAAAGAAAAATTTAAGACTTACGCCAAAGAAAGCTCCTGGCAAAAGGTTGGTTAAAATTTGATATGAACCTAATTTTTCCAGTATTTGATTCATTATGGCACCACCTTTTGGAATGAATTCCTAATAGCCTTTATAAAGCCCTCGTGCCTTTGCCTAAATAGCATCCGTTCAGATAGGGTGGTGCTGAAACCAAAAGTTCCAAGGTTGTCAGCATAATTGACAAGTAGCCCGTGGCTCTCTCTTTCTTGGTATGCATAGAACAATTCAGAAGAATTGTTCTTTTGCCTTACTATGGACAAAAATACACTTGAAATAGTCTTTTCGATCTCACAGGAGTTAATAACAACTATAGCACGTTTTCTGGATGCTATACTTTCAAATATGGCCCCTATTTCGTGAATATGTGCAGTTATTATCATTCCATACTCACCCTTTTTAGACTGGCAAACATAAAAAGCACAAGTTCGTTTAAGGCCAAACCGTTTATATTCACAATTTGATTCTGACCAACAAGACACTTCAGCTTTTGTTACATCCCTAATATACTGGCGTCTACAATCCAACTCTTCTGAAGAGCTGCAGATAGATTTAGATACTACCCAAATCACCGTAATAAGTTCTCCTTTGCGTTTGAATCCCGATGTGGCTACTAACATCATCAGGCAATTCAATTACTCCATCCTGAGTGTTCAGCGCAGCCGTATAATATTCTTCTTGCATATAACTCTTTAGCTTAACTGAACCACCACTATTTCCAGCAGATCCAGTATTATCTGAGATTAGAAATGTCTTTCTATATGCGGAATCACCGAGTTCTTGAAAAATAGCTTTAGCATCATCTAACTGGCCGTGATGTGGTAACTGTATAATATCGTAGCTGTCAAGATCGTGCAAATATGACGGAGAGGCATCTCCGCATAGCAAAACCACCTTTTCATCAGTTAATGTAGATTTTAGCTGAATGCTGGCTGCATTCATAACCGTTTCTCCTTCAATTTGGGTGACGGTATCATCTTTAATTGCTTGGGCAACTACTGCTACGAATTCTTCTTCTGTTGGTCCCACAATTTTTGCGGAAGCAACAGTTGTATCAACCGTTGCATCTACGATAGTAAAGGAATAGTCCTCAGCTTTTTCAATGATTTCTGCGATATTATCAAAATTTTCCAGAATGTGTTCCTTGGTCGCCGATTTGGTTCTTCTATCATCATCAAGTAACTCCATGACTTCTTTTGTATGCTTTAGATATAAGGATGAGTATACCGACGTGTTGTAATTGTTATCGTTCAAATAATCAAGCAAATCTATTACACCATCTGTGTGATCGCTGTCGTTATGGGAAATCACAATATGTATCTGAGAAACTGATGGAGTAGATTGCAAGAATGATTTTATTGTTTCTGAATGCTTAGTGTGACCACAATCGTATACAATAAGGGTATTAGAATCATATAGAAGGATACAATCCCCAAATCTTGTGTCCATATCGCCATCATAATGACTCAACGCTTTTAATTTCATAACTATACCTTTCCTTTCTATTTACACAAGGTTTAATTTAACTATTTTAAAATCGGATCAATAATATGGATCCATTAACTATCTTTACTAAGTTCGGTAATGTGAAACTCTCGGATGCATGGTATTCCCTCATACTTCCCATTCAAATAGTTCTTCTCAAAATTTTCATCCTTCCGGATTTTAATTCCATCTTCGTCAACACAATCTGCCAATGAATATAAATGCGAAATTCCCTGCTTATCCTTCTGTGTAAAATAAATTTCATCACGTCTGAGGATGTCAGTAGATAACTGCCATGTATCATGGGTCGTAAAAACCAATTGCGCCCTATGTGGGTTTAATTCAGGAGTCAAAAAAGTATGAATAAAGTTTTTTACAAGCAAAGGATGTAGTCTTGCATTAAGTTCGTCTATAAACAATACGCTGCCACGTTCTAACACCTCTTGTAGAACCGGATACAATGCAAACATTTTCAGCGTTCCGTCAGATTCCAAACGCAGGGGAATGGATGCTGTTTCATCCGAATCAATCATGGAGTGAATAGCGTCTATCGTGTAGTGCTCTTCCTTTTTATCAGAATCAGAGGAAGCAACCTTTTCTATATGGAATCCCTTGATGGAGTCATCAAAGGCAGTAAAGAATTTTACAATGTTATCCTGTACTTCTTGGCTATCAACGAAGCCCGCAGGCAAAAACCGAGACATAAAGAAGCTTTCAGCAGGGTCCCCGAAATCCGCAAATTCATTTTGTAAAAACCAATCTCTAATAAATTTGAGTTTAGGAATTTTCAGCTTTGCTCCTAAGGATGAGATCAAAACCTCTCGTTCCAAAGAGACCTCTAAGTTTTCACGGTATTTGGCCGGAATTCCAGTTAAATCTAATGTTTCGCCATCCCGGTAAAAAATTCGCTTATATGCTCTTGCAGTCTTAGCTTTTCGATTCAACCATTCTCGTGTGACACCCTGGGAATTTACCGCAAAGCCATATTGATATGATTTTATGGATTCACTACTTGTATCTACGAAGTAGACCTCAAATAAAGACTCTTGATCTTTGCTTTTGCTATCAAACAAAAAGGGAGTAGGTTTCATATAGTCAAAATCCGACTTTTGATTTAAATCGTCATCTCCGCCAAATTTAAAGGAGTTTGCAACATACTGACTCATATATTCAAAAGCCTGATAAACGTTGGATTTACCACTTGCATTGGCTCCATAGATAGCGATAGTCGGTAAAACCTTTTCAACGCCGGTATCAAATAAATGATCGGCATATTCTGTGATTTTAGACGCAGACAAATCCAGTGTGGTATCATCCCGAAAAGACTTAAAATTACGAAAAATAAACTTGGTAAACATTTTTTCACTCTCCCAAGCCTATTATAGCGCCATATCGAAATAAAATCAATATTTAATTGAGAGAAAATCTCATATATTTGTATTTTGATCAAGCCATAAGAATTAGCCAAAAAAAAATAACACCGATGTCCCCCGGCTTGAGGTTATCGGTGCTATTTTTTTGCAGGCAACCTATTTCTTCAGTGGTAGGCATGCGTCTTGCTCGTACCCGGCGACAAACCGTATTCTGACTTGAGTGGCTGATAGGACGGTCACCTGTTCAATGATTCTTCGGATAAAGTCATCATTAAATTCGGTAAGGTTCAAGTTTTCCTCGTTGTTGATATAAAGCAGGGCTTGCTGGTATTGGTATTCCTGTGCCTGATCAGCCATCTTCTTTTTCTGGATTTCCTGCAGTTGGTTTGTGAGGGCCATTTTTTGTTCGGAAAGCTGCCGCAGCTTGGCGGCATAGAAGTCGCTGTCGCCGCCTTGGGCAACGATTTTGACTAAGGCCGACATTTCCTGCTGCAGCTTGTCTATTTGCTTTTCCAGTGATTGCGGTGTGACTTGATTCCCGGAAAACAGGATAATGTTTTCTTGAACGTCGCGCAGGGTTTTCAGGATATCTTCCTTATCCTCAACCACTTTTTGAATACATTGCAAAATTGCTTGGTGCAGGGTTTCTTCTAAAAGGGTTGGTGAATGCTGACAGTATTTCGTTCCGAATTCCAAACGGCTGATGCAACGCCAGACTACTTTTTTCTTGCCTTTTTTGGCCCAAGTAGTTCTGCGGTACATGGAACCGCATTCTCCGCACACTAACCTTTCGCTTAGGGAATATTGGCTGGTGTACCTGCTGAGTTCGCTTTTAGATTTCTTTTTTGTTACCTTCTTTTTGCTGTTCCGGCGTGTAAGTTCCAGCTGGACGTTTAGGAAATCCTCACGAGGGATGATAGCTGGGTGATTGTCGGTGATGTAATATTGAGTGAGTTCTCCATTGTTTTTCTTCTTTTTCTTACTGAGAAAATCAGCGGTATAGCTCTTTTGCAGCAGTACATCACCCATGTATTTTTCATTTTTCAAAATGCTTTCAATCGTGCTTAGTGACCATTCTGTTTTCCCTTTGGGCGTCAGAATATTCCTTCGCTCTAACGCTTCCTTGATCTGGCGCATGCTTCTGCCCAGCAGAAACAGGTTAAATATCAGTTTGATCTGCTCTGCTTCTTCCGGTATGATCTCCGGTTCTCCATCCTCACCTTTTTTGTATCCCAGCAGGCTCTTATAAGGAAAGGCAAATTTTCCTTGGCTATACCCTTTGCGTTTTCCCCATTTGACGTTATTGCTCAGGGATTCGCTTTCGCCTTGGGCAAAGGCGCTGGTCCATGTGAAGAATATTTCGCTGGTTACACGAGAGGTGTCCAACCCTTCTTTTTCAAACCGGATGATGATGCCCCGGTCCTTTAGCATTCGTATGTATGAAATACATTGAAGGGTATTTCGGGAAAAACGGGATAGTGACTTTGCCAGTATCATGTCGATTTTTCCCTTTTTGCACTGCTTTATCATTTCCATAAAGCCGGGACGGTTCTCATCTCTCGTTCCGCTTATGCCATCGTCTGAAAAAACGCCAGCATATTCCCATTCAGGATTCGAGCGAATCAAGTCGTCATAGTAGGTGATTTGGTTTTCGATACTGGTCTGCTGTTCTTCCTGCTCTGTGCTGACTCGGCAGTAAGCCGCTACCCGTAGCCTGTGGTTGCGGGTTCTGGCCTGCAGCACCGGCGAGGGCTTAATTTCCCGAATGATTTTCTGCTTGACGGGGGCTTGTTGCTCCATATAAATGCTCCTTTCCGGTAGGCTATATCACTTTTCCATTTCGCAGTTGAAGGTGAATAGAAGTATTGGGCTGAATAAGGATTTTTTCCGCTATGCTGTTAAATAAATCATAGTCAAAGTTGGAAACCGACGGCTGCTCGGCCAGCCGTTCCTGTATCAGCTGAGTCATCTGCTCCGAAGCGCCGCTGTCGCTGACTTCGTATTTCGCCTTGGCGCAATCCATGATAAGTTGGAGCAGTTGATCCGCATCGGCGCGGGGATTAGTCATCTGTCGGTCAATTTCATTGTTCAGACGGAGGACTTCAATGGATAGGCATTCACAATGTTTTTCTTCCGGCATCAACTTTTCCAGGTTTTCAATTGCCCGGTTTAATAGGGCAGTCACGCTTTGCAGCAGCAGTTCGTCCGGCAGGTAGTCTGTGCTGATTCCGCATTCCGGGCATTCCCACAGGATGTATCCTGTCCGCATATTGACTCGCTTGAGGGTTTGCCCGCAGTTACCGCAGCAGATTTGCTGGCGGACTTTTTTTATTTCCGCAGAAAGGCTGCCGCCATATTGCTTTGCCTTGGCTGCTCTGAGGGAAGCGGTTTCTTCAAATTGTTCCTTTGAAACCAGTGGCGGGAATCCTTCATCGCCTGCATATTTGGGATTGTCCAAAATCCGGCAAATCATGGTTTTATTCCACCGTCCGGCTCCTTCCCGATAGAGAATGCCCGACAGGGCGGCATGTTTGGCGAGAGTTGAAAGGGCTGCCCGTTCAAGGTATTTTGAAAAGATAGCCTGCACCAAAGGCCCCTCTACGGGGTGCAGGACGATTTCTCCCTTTTCCATTTGATATCCGAAGGGCAGGTATCTTTTCTTTTTCATTGGTGTAACTCCTATCTTCTCTCAGACAACTCCATCCCGTTGATCAACCGGAAGCAGATGGCATCTGCGGAAATCCTTATTTTAATAACCATGTTGCGAAAGGCCGCAGGCTCAAACTGCAGGATGCTTTCCCGTTCTTCAAAAATCTTCAGAAGCAGGCGGCTTCCATCGAGTATTTCGTGGTAGTCGTTTAAGTCACGGTATCGCTGGAGCTCCTTCCGCAAATTTTCCAGTTTGGTATTATTGGCATTGGTTTCGCTCATAAAAAAAGCAGAATCAATGCACTCTTTGGCTCTCAAAGTAGCCAGCGCATGATTCTGCTCCAAAAGATCCGCTATTTCTTTGTTCAACTGCATTGCCCCCGGATGGGACATAAAGTTTTTATCCCGCAGGTTTTCCACCTGCACAATGAATGGGGTTAAAATCTCCGAACGATTTCTCCCCAGCTTGTTATATAAGGTAACAAACGCTGCTTCCACTTCTGACTCCTGCACATTTTCCATGGCGCACAATTTCTTGTCACGGAAATGCCGGTAACAGGCCCATACCACAGTTCCGGCCTTAGTCACCCGCCTGCAGAATGTGCTCCCGCACTCGCTGCACTCCAGCATTTTGGAGAAGGTATAGGTCTGGATTTCCTTTTTCCGGCCATGAAGTTGGCTTTTCCTTTTCAACAATTCCTGTGTCAATCGGAACACGTTAGGGCTGACGATAGCTTCGTGGGTATTTTCAGCATAAAACTGGCTTTTCTCGCCACGATTCTTTACTTTCTTAAAAGGAAAGGCGTCAGTGGTGAAGCGTTTCTGGAACAATTCGTCCCCCATGTAACGCTCGTTGGTTAAAATATAAGAAACCCCGGTGGCGCTCCACACGGGGTTTCCTTTGAGCTTTGGCACTTGAGCTTGTGCAAGTTCATAGGCGATTTCCCGAATGCTTTTCCCGGAGAGAAAATCCCCGAATATCTTTCGAACGACTTTCGCTTCTTCAGGACAGATCAGGAAACCACCCTTTTCATCTAAACGGTAGCCATAGGGCGCTTGAGATAGACGGTAGGTTCCGTTTTTCATCCGCATAGCTGCACCCCGGCGCATATTCTTTGCAATGGAAGTAGATTCTTCCTGTGAGAACGCACTGTACATAGAAAAGTACATTTCATTGGTCATCTGGCCCGTATCAATGCCTTCTTTTTCAAATGCAACAGCTATTCCCAATGTTTTCAGTTCCCGCACGGCTTCAATACAGTCGGCGCTGTTCCTTCCGAATCGGGAAATGGATTTGACCAGTATGCGGTCGATTCTTCCCGCTCGGCAGTCCCGCATCAGCCTTTGGAAATCATCGCGCTTGTCGGCTCTGGTGCCAGTTATGCCCTCGTCGGCATAAATGTCAACGAATTCCCAATCGCTGTGGGTTTGTATCAACTGAGTAAAATATTCGACCTGCGCGGAAAAGGAATTCAACTGATCGTCGGAGTTGCTGCTCACACGGGCATAGGCACAAACCCGGATTTTCTGTTTTTGTGGTCTTATCGTAGGTTCTATGATCTGCACCTGTGGCATTCTCCGCACCGCCCTTTCTGCGCTTTCTTGGGCGGCATCTATTGTGACCACCCCGCAGCAACAACACTACCACAACGGCTGGTACAAAGCTATTACGACAACTACTAAATATCGTATCGCAAAACCCGGTATCTTTCGGCAATAGCAACAGTCGCTTTCTTGTAATTTTCAGAGGTTATAATGCCATCATCCAGCATCTTTTTCAAGGCCGAAAGCGCCATATAATATTTGATTTCATTGACTATGACAGGGGATGGCGCTTCGGGATTGTAAGTAACACGCATAAATTCAGCCCCCTTTACCACGGCAAATGGAGGCCCTTTTGGGCCGCCCTCTGGAAAAAGTGATTTTCCAGCCCCTTGATATAAAGCTCATACCGCAGATCGCTTTCGGTGGTGATCAGTACCGTATCGTGATCCTGCAAAAATTCCAGTATTTGAATTAGGATGGCGGGATCGTGGCTCAGGCGGGTTAAATCCCGCACAAGCACAGCGCGGGCGAAGCCGCCCTGTACACTCCGCATCATCTGCTTCAGGCCCATGCGCGCCATGCTTCTGCCGGTGCCCATATCTTGAGAAGTCCCCACAACGGTGTATTCCCGATGATTTGCTTCCTCTAAGAGATTCCGCATCTGCTGAATCAGGACAAACATCCTTTTATCGCTGCTCCGGCTGTATAACCACATAGGTCGGTCTATATAAGGATAAGCCTTAGTTGGCTCTACCATTTTAGTCATCTGTATCAATCTCCTTATACAAAATAATCCGGGCCTTTTTTTGCCCGGATGAATTCCTCCACATCTTCGATTTTCCTTGTGATGCGAAGGGGCGGCAAGGCTTCCAGCACAGCCAGGTGATACCGTTCTCCGGGGGCCGCCCGGTAGTCTAAAATGCTTACGACGCAAGTGTCGGTTTCGGTGCGGATGGCCCGCCCGAAGCCCTGCCGGAGCTTTACCTGCATATCCGGGATAATGACCGCCCGGATGTAATCCTGCAGGGTGGGGTACTGTTCCCGTTCCGCTTCGCTTAATGGGTCGGGAACAGGAAAAGGCAGCCGTACAATGATAAGCGACGACACCATATCGCCGGGAAAATCCACACCTTCCCAACAGGAGCCCGCCGCGAACAGCACAGCGTTGTTGGCCTGCTTGAATTGGTGGATGACGTCCTGCGAGTGCCGCCATACTTCCATAAGCGGAAAGGACAGCCGGCCCTTTACCTGATTGTAAACAGCACCCATGAGGGAATAGGAAGTAAAAAGCACCAGAGTGTGGCCATGAGTGGCTTCCACTAAGCGGCAGATCTGCCCTGCCAGACACTTGGCTTCCTTTTCGCTGCCCATTTGTGATTTCGGCAGGTCGCCGGGAATGTAAAGAAGGCAGTTTTCTTCATAGTTGAAGGGCGAAACCGCGATAAAATCCTCCAGCCGCTGGTTCACGGACAGCCCCATGACCTTTTTCGTGCGCTCGAAGCTGCCACCAGCCATGAGGGTGCCGGAGGTCAGGATGGCTGGGACGTCCTTCAGCCACAGCGCCCTGCGCAGCTGCTCCGGCATTTCCCGGCTGGCGGCGCAGAGGCTGGGGCTTCCGTCCCTGTCGTACTGGATGTAGAGGATGTACCTGCGATCCCCGGTAAAAAACAGGTCGAGGGCCTGTTCTGTTGTTCCCAGCCGGTAAAGAAGCCACCGTGGGAGATGCGAGGCAAGCTGTTTTTGAAGCTGCCGAAGGAGGGAGAGGCAATCCCGAAGGGCCGCTTCCCGATCCGGCGTTAAAATAAAGGCGGTGCGCTGCGCTTCTTCCAGCAGTTCGCCCCGGCACATGGCCCCCATGAGGGCGGCAAACTTTTCTTTCAGCCGCTGGGCCGCAAGGATATATTTTTCTTTTGCCAGCAGGTCGCAGAGCTCGCTGAAATCCTCCGCCGATAAACTCTGCCCGTACATCTGACGGGCGGCATCCGGTAGTTTGTGGGCCTCGTCAATCACCAAGGCCCGGTAATCGTTGAGAAGAGGCCGCATTTCCTGCAAACGGTGGGCGGCGTCGGCCAGCAGATAGTTATGGTTGCAAATCTGGACGAAAATCTCTGCGCTTCTGGCTTCCTTCAGGTATTGATGGTACCGGCAGGCATTTCGCAAAGGGCAGTTTTTCTCGCAAACCTTTGGAACGCAAACCTGCCGCCGGTCAAATCCACTGAGGCCGGTTACCGCGTCCAAGTCATAATAGGTGCGAAGAGAGAGCAATGCTTTCATCTGCTCCGCATTCTTGTTCTTATCTTTCACGGCTTCCAAACGCTGGGAAAGACGGACGTCGCAGACAAAGCGTTCCTTGCCTTTTCGCACCATCGCCCGGATTGGTTTATGGATGATGTGATTCTCCAGAAAAATCCAAGATAGGAACGGGATATATTCCCCAATGATGGCGTCCTGCAGGGCAACGCTGGAGGTGGAAACCACCACCGGCTGGGAACCGGCAGGTCCATGGGGTGCAAATTTTTTCAGTAAAATGCAGGCGGTCAGGTAGGCATAAGTTTTGCCGATCCCGACTCCTGCGTCGCATAAAGCAATGTTGTTTTTGAGCAGGGTATCCAGCATGGCGTGGCAGAGGGTAATCTGTTCTTCCCGCACTGCCAGCCCATTTTGAGGAAGGAGGATTCGGAAGATCCTTTCGATTTCCCTATGAGCCTGCTTTTTCAAGTCCTGATTCATTTGGCACATTCTCCTTAGAGCAGTTTACTCTTGTGCGTTGGCGGCAAACTAATGCGGCGCAGAAATACTGCGCCGCACGGATTCGCCGTCAACGGCAATCTGAATAAAATAAAGGTTTGATTTTGATGTGCCGTATTTGCTACTCGCCCCCCGGCAACCTTGGGAACCATGCGGGCAGGCTTGCAGTTGACAAACCGTTCACTGGCTCCCCGAAGGTCTTGCTGATTACAACCCAAGGTCGGCCAGCCCATCTGACGTGTGGGCAAACGATAGCGCGTATCATAATCCCCCGCCCAAGGTCGTGGCGAAAAGGGAAACTACACCCTCTTTCCGGTCAAAATGCATCGCTCAGAACCAACAACTGGGGCCGCCACCCCTTTTCAGGTTGGCAGCTTGCTTGCGGCTCGTCATGGCGCTTTTTCCTGTGTCGCTCGCTCAGGCGGGAACGTACCCGTATGGCTGGTATTCACTTTTCAAGCTACAAGGCGAACGTTTCTTTTTCCCCGTTCGCCCCATAGCCCAGGAAAAAGGCCGGAATCTTTCCGCTTATAAAAAGTTTTTTAATTTTTTCTTGAGTTTGAAAATCCGCAGATCAATGGCGTTTACTGAAAGACCGGTTTTCTCTGAGATTTCCTTGCTGCTGTATCCGTCCATCTTCATGAAGATGATTTCGAGGGTGAGCTTGTCCATGTTGTGCAACAAAGAAAAAAGTTCCATGTCCTCGATGCTGTCCAGCAGGGCTTCAGTATCTTCGATTGGCAGTTCCAAATCCTGTGCTGATACCCAATCCACATAGGGCGACCATTCCACCTGCCGCTGCAGGTACTGGCGCTCTTTATTGAACTGCGCCCAATCGTATGTATGCAGGCGCTGGATGGTTTCCTCATCCACGCCGAGTTCTCTGAGTTTCTTTTCTTCTGCTTCTTTCCAGCGGAGCCATTCTCTCTCCGCTTTGGCTTTGTTATAAGCCATGGCTGTTTCCTCCAATCAATCTGAATTTTTTTGAAAATTCAGATTGTCGGGGGCGGCGGTCTGCCGCTATGAGTCTTTATCCACGACTTCCTTTTGCGGGCATGAAAAAAGCGCACCCGCCAAAAGGCGAATGCGCATAATGAGTCTGTATCAAATTTGGTAAAATAAGGAAAATTATGGCGGAACCATGTCGAATGGAAAAGGGCTGCAACTTCGGGAGAAGCTACAGCCCTTTCTCTGTCCTGCGGTAACCATCGACACATCGCCGCCATCCCCTCTGTCCGGGGAAAGCGGATAAACGCCTATGGCTTCCAAATTTCCCCAGTTTGATTCAGATGGGGACATTATAAAAAATAAAACCTACGATTTAGCTTTTTTCTTCCTTCTAATTACATATTTCGCAGTCTATTTATCTACAAAATTCGACGATACTTTTGTGCATTTTGTCTATTTAGCCAAAATTTCAAATCGGTACCCCGGTCCTCGTTGCGTGTTTTCCTCTATGATCCGGCAACTGGCGCCCAATGTTTCCAGCCGAAGTTTTTTCTTCAGGCTTTCTACCTGCCCGATGACTTCTTCGATTCCATGTTCCATGTCCGGGTGGGGCCATATCACGTTGTGAAGAAAATCGCATGGTAGTGCTTCATTGGGATGGGAAGCAAACAAGCCAAGGATTTCAAATTCCCTTGGTTCTAACTCAACCGGATTCCCGCTGATCGTCACTTCCTTTTTGGGCTGATCGAGCCACAGCTGTCCGAATTCATAGACCTTTCCCGGACCCCGGAAAGGCTGATACTCCTGCTCACCGGCTCCATTCTTGATTTCTTCTACCCAGCAATCAGCTTCATGATCGCCGCATTTGATAAGTGTTACTTTAGACATACTGTTGCTCCTTCCGCAATATTGATGATGGGAACGGATTTCTTCTGTGCGTATCGATAGGTTTGGTATGCGCCGCCATAATCGTAGTCGATGTATGCGAGCATAAGGTCCGCACGATCTACCATCCAGCGGTTTCGCTTGGTGATGACAGCCTTGTAATAAGTACATTCTACTTCTTCCGGAAGCAGAATTTCATCGTAAAGGCTCTGAAAATAGCTTTTTTCTGTATTGAGACGGTTGGAATAATACGGAAGCACCAAGCAGTTTCTGATTTCTTTTTCCGGGTGTTTTTCTTTCATCGTGCGGACTGCTCCAGCACACACATCGTCGAACCGGCCCATTTTCCCGTTCAGGAACACTACCCGGCTTTCGGTTTCTATGAGCTTTTCCAGTGCTTTTTTGACCTTCTCACCGATATTCGGTTCAAAAATCTGCCGGTATCCAGCAAAAACACAGGTTACCATTCTATTTTACTCCTATTTTCCTTCTCAAAACAAAAAAGTTTCTGTGCGTAAACTTCGTGAATCACTAAATACTTTTATTATACTCTTAGCGATACACGAAGGTCAATAGGGTAAAATATATCTATACGCGAAATAAAACAGAGCGAGGTGATTGGAATGTTTGACTTTGGGAACCATTTGCGGATGCTGAGGGAACGGTACGGCATTTCTCAAGAAGAACTTGGTCGTCGTGTAGGCCGAGCCGGGTCGGTTATCAGCAACTATGAGAACAATCTCAAACTTCCTTCACTGGATGTCCTCATTACCATGGCAGAGATTTATAATGTTTCGCTGGACTACTTGGTTGGTTTTAATAAGGCGGATCAGGTTCTTCTCACAAACATGACAGAGGAACAGCGTGATTTGATCCATCGGCTTATCAAGGAACTGAAACAAAGCACGAGGCCAGTAGACGGTGGTTTATCCGCAGAGCAACAGGTCATTCTCAATTTGATTATGAAGGAATTTTCCAAATAACGAAGGCGGGCTGGAAACAGCCCGCTTCTTTTTTTACGAAAAGGTTCACTTTTCATGCCTTGTATTCTTCGAGAAAACGAATTATAATTAAAAAAGGAGATGCAGCATTATGGACTATATGACCTTGAAAGAAGCAAGCGAAAAATGGGGCGTGTCCCCTCGATGGATAAATTACTATTGTTCTGCTGGAAGAATCCCCGGCGCAGAAAAAAAGGGAACAGTATGGCTGATACCAAAGGATGCGGAGAAACCTATTGATGGCAGAACAAAACAAGGGAGGAAACAACAGCATGAGTAAACTGTTATTGTTAGAAGACGATATCAGCCTGATTGACGGCTTGCGATATTCTTTGAAAAAGAATGGGTTTGATGTGGATTTTGTCCGCACCGTACAAGAGGCATTGCAGAAGCTAACGGAGATAAATCAGTATGATTTGCTGATTTTGGACGTCACTCTGCCGGATGGAACAGGCTTTGAAGTATGTGAAAAAGTGAGGAAACAAAACGAGCAGATTCCGATTATTTTTCTCACCGCTTCCGACGAAGAAGTGAATATCATTCGGGGATTGGATTCCGGCGGCGATGATTATATCACCAAGCCTTTCAAGCTGGGAGAACTCTGTTCCCGTATCCGTGCTTTGCTGCGGCGGGTGGCAGCTTCCAGTAATGAAATAAAGAGCTTGGTAGAAAGCGGAGGCATTTCTATCGACTTGCTGGGCAGCCGAGCCTATCTCCACGGACAACCGTTGGATCTGACCAGCGCGGAATACCGTTTGCTCTGTTTGTTGGTGCGGAATACCGGCCGCATCGTAACACGTGATACGATTCTGAATGAATTGTGGGATGGTTCCGGTGATTTTGTGGACGATAATACCTTGTCCGTGTATGTCCGGCGTCTGCGCGAAAAGGTAGAGACTGATCCGTCCCATCCCCAGCAGCTGCTTACCGTCCGGGGCTTTGGGTATCAGTGGAAGGAGGCGGCGGAATGAGCTTTTTTCGTGACCGGCAAATCCGCCGGTATGGCATCTTTTTGATTTTGTTTTCCGTTGTGTTGTTTGGAATGAATCTGCTGTTCAGCAGTAGTCAAATAGACTCTGCAAAAGAAATTTATACGATGCAGAATAAAGCCATCGTTTCTTCCCTGCTGGAACAGGGCGTTCCCAAGGAGGTGACTGCCAATGCTCTGCGGAATGATACTGTCAGTGAAGACGGAAAACAATTTCTAAGGGAACTTGGAATGGACCGGCAGACAAGGACTCAGAATATCCCCGGTCTGATCCAGTTTCAGCAGTCTATATTTTCGAAAGCTGTTATCCTTTCCATTGCCTTGATTCTCCTGCTGTTTACAGGGACAGCCGTTTTCTCCTTGTGCAGAAAACGGCTGTATTTGCAGGCGAATAAAGTAATTTCTCGGTATATTGATGGCGATTTTTCTGATCATTTACCACAAAACAGCGAGGGCGTAATTTTTCAATTTTTTTCTTCTGTGGAACAGCTGGCTACCATGCTCAAGTCCAAAAATGAAACCGAACATAAATCAAAAGAATTTTTGAAGAATACCATTTCCGATATTTCACACCAGCTGAAAACCCCTCTGGCAGCCCTGACTATGTATCAGGAAATCATCGCAGGCGAACCGGAGAATGTAGAAACCGTAAAAGAATTTTCTGCAAAAATCGGTTCTTCCCTCAACCGCATGAACCAGCTTATTCAGTCTATGCTGAAAATCACTCGTTTAGATTCCGGTAATATTGTTTTTGAAAAAAGCCTCTGTTCCGTGGCAAGTTTAATTGCTCACTCTATCCATGAACTGACTACCCGTGCGGAAAATGAAAACAAACAAATTATTGTTGATGAAAATCCTGATGAACAGCTTATCTGTGACATGGAGTGGACTGGTGAGGCGATTGGAAACATTGTAAAGAACGCTTTAGATCACACTGGTTCCGGCGGCATAATTCATATTTCATGGGAACGTACACCAGCGATGGTTCGAATTTCTATTGTAGATAATGGGGACGGTATCGCTGAGGAGGACATTCACCACATTTTTAAACGTTTTTATCGCAGCAAACACACATTGGAAACACCGGGGATTGGTTTAGGACTTCCTTTAGCAAAATCGATTGTGGAAGGTCAGGGCGGTTTTCTTACCGTACAAAGCAAATTGCATCGTGGAACCATCTTCACTCTTTCCTTCCTTACAGAATCGTAAGCTGAAATTCACCTGACTGTAAGCTTGCTTTGGTATCCTTTTAGGAAAGGAGGCATTGTATCAATGGAAATTTTGAAAGTACAAAATCTATGTAAAACATACGGAAAAGGCGAGGCAAAAGTGGAAGCCTTAAAAAACGTATCCTTTTCACTCAACAAAGGGGAGTTTGCCGCTGTGGTCGGGGAATCCGGTTCCGGTAAAAGTACCCTCTTGAACTGTATTGGCGCGCTGGATACTCCTACTTCCGGCAATATCCTGATGGATGGGCAAAACCTGTTCTCCATGAAGGAGGAAGAACGCACTATATTCAGGCGGCGTAACATCGGCTTTATCTTTCAATCCTTTCAGCTTGTTGCGGAACTGAATGTGGAGCAAAATATTATGTTTCCGCTTCTGTTGGATTACCGCAAACCCGATCCGGCGTCGATAAAGGAAATCTTGGAACTGCTGGGACTGACGGAACGCCGTCATCATCTGCCCAGCCAGTTATCTGGCGGCCAGCAGCAGCGGGTTGCCATCGGGCGGGCGCTGATTACGAAACCTAAACTGATTCTTGCTGATGAACCAACTGGAAATCTGGACAGCAAAAACAGTCAGGATGTTATTGATCTGCTGACGAAAGCATCGCGGCAATACCAGCAGACTATCCTGATGATTACCCACAACAAAAATCTGACTGCGTCAGTGGATCGGGTATTCCGGGTATCGGATGGTGTTCTCACGGATTTGGGAGGGACAGCCGATGAAGCGTTATCTTGATCTTATTCCCATTTCCGCTAAAATACACCGGAAACAGAGCCGGATGTCGGTATTCTGCATAGTATTGGCAGTGCTTTTGGTGACTACTATTTTTGGCATGGCGGATATGTTCATCCGCAGCCAAATTTTACAAGCACAACGGGATAATGGAAACTTTCATATTGGTGTGCGTGATATTACAGATGAAGAAGCAGATTTGATTGCAAAACGTCCGGGCATAAAGGCAGCAGCCCGTTATGGCGTGCTTAATTACCGAGGAGAAGATGGATACACGCTGTCTGGGAAAACTGCCATTTTAGCAGGATGTGACGAAGCATGGGTTACTGAACTTTTGGTAAACAATATCGTTGAGGGAAACTTCCCGCAAACAGAAACTGAAGCTATGATTACAAAAAGTGCAAATGAGCAGATGGGGCTTCAGATTGGCGATCAGATAACGGTAGATGGACCAATGGGAGAAAAACTGCAATATACAATTTCTGGTTTTTGCCAAAACGCTTCTAAAACCATGAGTGAGGATTCCTATGGAATTTATATCACCACGGATGCTTTCCGAGCTTTATTCACAAATGCGAACAGCAATCATCTAACAGATTACAATTCCATGCTGTACATTCAATTTGAAAGTCCACGGAATATCCGACAGGAAATTGTTGATTTAAAAACCGACTGTGGTCTTTCTGATGAACAGGTTTCCGAGAACACCAAGCTAATCGGACTATATGGTCAAAGCAGCAGTTCGTTTATGATGCAGATTTACACAGTTGCTGCATTCTTGTTTGTACTGGTACTATTTGCAGGTATTATGATGATTGCCAGCAGTTTAAACAGCAATGTGGCTCAACGTACAGAGTTCTTCGGTCTTATGCGCTGTATTGGGGCAACGCCTAAACAAGTAATGCGAATGGTGCGAAAAGAAGCTCTTCGTTGGTGTTGGTTTGCGATTCCTGTTGGAGTTATAACTGGCATTGTAATCATCTGGATTTTATGTGCTGTTTTGCGTGTGCTTAGTCCGGATTATTTTGGGGAAATGCCAGCTTTCGGTTTGAGTATTCCCAGCATTTTCGCTGGAATTATTGTGGGACTTCTGACAGTTTTATTGGCGGCACGTTCTCCAGCTAAAAAAGCGGCAAAGGTATCCCCACTGGCAGCGGTTTCCGGTAACACCAGTAGTTTTAAGCCTGCCAAAAAAGCAGCAAATACCAAACTGTTTAAGGTGGATACGGCTCTTGGTATCCATCATGCAAAAGCAAGCAAAAAAAATCTGATTTTGATGACCGGCTCCTTTGCTCTTAGTATTATCTTATTCCTTGCCTTTTCTGTAACTGTGGACTTTATGCATGGTGCGCTAACCCCACTTAGTCCATGGACAGCAGACTTGTCTATTGCCAGTACAGATAATTCCTGTTCTGTGGATAACGCGCTCTTTAAGAAAATTCAGGAAAATTCGGCGGTTAAGGCTGCATATGGGCGCATGATTGCCTACGATGTGCCGGTTACAGTAAATGGAGAACAGAAAAAAATAGATTTGGTTTCCTATGAGCAGCACCAGTTTGAATGGGCGAAGGACTATCTGCTGGAAGGCTCTTTAGACAGTGTACAGAATCAGGCCGACACAGGTCTTGTCGTTTATGAACCGGAAAACACCATTGAAATGGGAAATGCAGTGACTTTAGATATTGGCGGAAAGTCCTCCAAAATCCAAATATCCGGCATACTTTCATCATCTTCTTTTAAGAACAATAACGACACGGGAATCATTATCTGTTCGGAAGAGACCTTCCGACAGCTTACAGGGGAATCTAATTACGCCATTTTGGACATTCAGTTAAACAGAAATGCAACAGACGCAGAGGTTAATGAGATCAAGCAAATAGCTGGTACTTCCTACACAATCTCTGATGATCGGATGGACAACAGCAGTGTTATAGGAACTTATTATTGCTTCTGGCTGTTTGTTTACGGGTTCTTAGTCTTAATTGCTATGATTACAGCATTCAATATCATTAACAGCCTTGCGATGAGCGTGTCCTCTCGAACAAAACAGTATGGCACTTTCCGAGCCATAGGGCTGAGTATCCGACAGCTCAAAAAGATGATTGTTGCGGAGGCGTGTATGTATGCGCTTATAGGCAGTATCATCGGAACGGTAGTGGGTCTGCTCTGTAACAAAGTGCTCTTTGAGATACTGATAACTTCCCATTGGGGAACTGCATGGGCAGTGCCATGGACTGAAATAGGAATCATTCTTTTAGTTATAATCTTATCTGTTGTTTTAGCTGTATGTGGGCCAATTCGGAAAATTCAAAAAATGTCTATTGTGGATACGATTAGCACACAATGACACTACTTGGAATTGTGGGTGGCTTTTGCTGAAGCCACCCACAATTTTATAGTTACTGTTCTGTTCTGGAAGCTATTAAAGCTGTTATAAACGTTAAGGATAATTGAACATTTTAAAATATTCAAAAGGAGGTGGTATCATCGGACGAGTTATCATTATGGAACTGGAAGAACAGGACTCTAAATTTTTTGAGGATTTTCTTGTTTTCCTGCAAAACCACCCGGAAATAGAAAAATGTGAGTCGGACAAGGAACCGGTGGTATTCCTTCCCGGCTTCGAAATTCATCTCAGCAAGCGAAAGGTTTTCCGCAATCAGCAGGAGATTTTGCTTACCAAAACGGAGTATGAAATCTTGCTGTATCTGCTTCACAATGCAAACCGGGTTCTAACGCACAGCCAAATCTACGAGAAAGTCTGGCAGGAACTGGACTATGGCGAGGCACAAAAACTGGTCAGCCACCATGTGCAGGCAATCCGGCGCAAACTGAATTTAGAAAAGGAATCCGGCGTCCATGTGCGCTGCATTCGGGATGTAGGGTACTGCTTTGAAAAAGAATAACCCCACGGAGAACTCTCTCTGTGGGGTTTCTCATACCGTTTTTTCGGCCTTTATTGAATTTCCTGCTCCAGCTTATCGAACTCATCCGTGCTGAAAAACTGCCCCAGAGTAATTCCCACGCCGTCGCATATTTTCTTAATGGTAGCGACTTCCGGGCTTCTGCTCTTGTCCCCGATAATGCTGTAAATCGTTGTCTTATCAAGACCGCACAGCATGGCGAGCGAATACGGCGTAAGCTGTCGTTCTTCGCATAACTGCAAAATGCGGTTGGCGATTGTTCCTTTCAGCGTCATCCACGAACCCTCCTGCCATAGTGGGATATATCCACCTTTCCATTATGCCCAATTTGCAGATAGGATGAGTGGGACTTGTCCCACCAATAAAATCGTGGTATAGTAGGATATATCCCACCCTGAAAGGAGGGAAAAGAAATGCTCAAACTCAACCAAGCAAGAGGCATGGACAGACTTGGACGTATCGTATTGCCAATCGAAGTGCGCAACGAACTGGATTGGCATGAGGAAACGCTTTTGGACGTCTACTACGATACCGCTGCTGGCGAAGTATGTCTGAAAGCGCACAAAAACACGTGTATCCATTGCGGTTCGACAACGGATTTGGTGAAATTTAAGAACCGATATATCTGTCGTGCGTGTCAAAAGGAAATAGCGGAGTTAACCGCCGAATAACGCCATTTTGTTTTATGGATAACAGTGCAGGAGCTGCTAAAAAGCAACTCCTGCACTGTTATTTTTATTTTAGAAACCAGATTCACCTTTCGCCTTGAAAAAGCCAAGGGCATCAGTGCGCTCCCCATTCTGCCAGACTTCAAAATGCAGGTGGTTTCCGGTGGAGTTGCCGGTGGTACCAACATAGCCGATCACCTCACCCTGTTTCACTTCCTGCCCCACGGTTACGCAGATAGAGGAGCAGTGGGCATATAAAGTGTCGAAAGTATCGTTATGTTTTATCTTGATATGGTATCCATAACCGCCTCCCCAAGAGTCGATGGCGTTGGCAATGGTGACTGTTCCATCGGCTGACGCAAGGATGGGTGTCTCGCCCGGAGCACCGATATCCGTTCCGCTATGGTAGGCAATTTCTCCAGTAAAGGGGTCCTCACGGTATCCAAAACGTGAAGTGATCGGGTAGCTTTGCGGAAGGGGCCACTGGAATATTCCTGTTCCTTCCCAGTCTGTATCCGGGTCTATAATCTCACCGCCGCTTGTGTAACCGCCCAGCAGTTCCGCCCACAGGCTCTGGTTCTCCGGCTCCGACATAAGGACGAGGTATTCGTTCTGCCTTGCATTAAAACTATAATGCCGAGCCATTTCCTCCGATGTTTTATGAGTGATGGTAATTTCCAGAATCGTTTCTGCCACAGTTTTGGTGTGAGTAGTTTCATTGCCATCCTCATCGGTGGTGGTTACCTCGACTTCGCTGCTCTCGGTCCGTGTGCTGAAAGTTACCGCATTCATCTCCCACATGATATTCCGCAGTTCGTCAAGCTGATCGTCAACCAGCGAGGCCACCTGAGCCCCATTCTCCGCGCCGGTCACCTTGGCAGAGAATACGGCAAGGACGTCCTCCCAATTGATGGAGAGCACTCCGTCGTTGGAGGTGATCTCCTGCCGGTCGTGTGGATTTGCGTTTTCGATTTCCTGAATGTGGGCCAGATATTCCCCGTTGAGGGTAGATACCGCCTGTGTTACGCTGGTGCCGGTTCCGGTGGAATCCGTGCCAAAAAACAGGCCGAAGCAGGAACCGACAATCAGGGCGATTAAGCAAATCAACAGGATAATGACCACAGCCACCCAGCCCCCAGCTGCAATAGCGGCAACCAAGCCCTTTATCGCTGCCGCAGCTGCTTTGATGGCAGTGGCGGTGGCCTTAACCGCTGCCTTCGCCCCTGTCACTGCCGCTTTCGCTGCTGTTTTGGCTGCTTGGGCCGCCGCCCTTGCCGCCTTTGCGGTAGCCTGCGCTGCTTTCTGTGTTGCCTTTGCTGCCTGCTGCGCCGTCTTTGCTGAATGCTGGGCAGTTTTGATTCCCTTGGCGCTCTGCTTTACATCCTTCACAGACCGGCTGGCGGTTTTCACTGCCTTTTGAGATTTTCCCTTGACAGCCTTGGCCACTGTATTCTTCGTCCGTATTTTGGAAACGGTATCCTTGGCAGCTTCCACTGTTTTGCCGCCTGCGTTTTTTGCTTCCGACAGGGTATGGGAAATCTCTCTTTTTTCCCTGACCTTACGGGCGGTGGTCTGGGCCAGCTTTTTCCCGCCCCGATAGGTCAGGTTCGCGCCTTTCTTGGCGGTAGTTTCGATGCCGGACAGCATCTGGTCCCCGGCACTGTTCGCCGGGGCGTTGGAAGATTCCCCACGCTGGCTGGCGAAGGGCGTTTCCTTTAATTCTGCAATCGATTTGTCCTTGGATTTTAACCACAGATCCTTCATAGCGGTTTTGGGTGCCTTGGCTGCACTCTCCAGCAGCTTGGGTTTCTTGCTATCAGGTTTTTGCTTGATTTCTTTCAATGGCATACCTCCTTCGTATAAATGAAAATCTTACCCCAATCCAAAATTTGTGCAGGTGGCTCTTGCACAAATCTTACAAGCTGCAAAGAGATATATAATAGGAAGAAACATTGATTTTTTAACTCAAATATGGCATATTGAACTTGCAAGTTATCCGCGTAGCTGAATGCTACACAGCCTTTTGGGGTTGATCGCATGGTTTATGAAGTAGAAGTAAAAAAGGGGACACATAAAGAAAAAAAGACACCCAACCCTCTTGCAAAATGGGAAGCGACCGTAAACTCCCCCTACAAATCCCTGCCGATCCCGCAACGATATCTGCTGCAGCATCATTTGAGCGCGCCTATGGGAGAGGTTTGGCGAAAACCATCATGCGGTATGTGTATGACTATCTTCGGCAGGGCTGCGATGTTTATGCCTGGTGGGAAAGGGGCAGGAAAACGGCAATCTTTTGCCAAAATCAGGAGTGTTTTTTTCAGCTGTTCATCCAGCCTAAAAAATAAGAATATGTGAAGAGGGGGCCCAAGGCGGCCCCCTGATGCAATATAGTTTCATGTATGGTTACACCCCTCTCAGGGCCTCGTCCGGCTTAGTGGTCATGAGCTGATACAGACGGGTGTTTCGAGGGAAGCTGTTTTCGAATGGGACAATGTTTCCGGCGCAGCGGATGAGGCCGCAGCCAGCCGCCACATTGGTGATGTACGAGAGCTGGTTTTCGGAGATGTGCAGAAGCCCCGCCAGCTCATCCCGGTCGGTGGCGGATTGGTTCAAGAGAATTAAAAATTCGCTGTTGGCCAGCATGAGGCGGGCGGTATCGGAACGGAGGAGTTCTTCGACGTTCTGCGTTAAACCTGTCACCAGTCCATTGTACTTGCGGATGCGCTTCCACAGCTTGTAGAAAAAGTCGGCGCTGTACTCATAGCGGAACAGCAGGTAAAACTCGTCCGCGAATACCCATGTGGTCTTGCCTTTCTTCCAGTTCTGAATGACGCGGTTGAAGATGGCATCGAGGGTGACCAGCATTCCGATGGGCATCAGCTGCTCGCCCAATTCCCGGATGTCATAGGCGATGATCCTTGCCTTGGTATCCACATTGGTGGGCTGGGCAAAGGTGTTGAGGCTGCCGGTGATGAATAGTTCGGAAGAAAGCGCCAGCCCTCTGGCTTCCGGCTCCGGCTGTTTTAAGAGGGAGTGGTACAGATCCTTCAGGGTGGGCGCTTCTCCCTCGTAGTTGTTGGCAACATATTCCCGGTACACATCATAGGTGCAGCGGTCGAGGATGGATTTTTCCTTGGCGCTCACATTGCCCGCGCCCACCAGCTGTTCGAACAGGGAGAGGATGAATTCGGATTTCTCAATCAGCGGGTTGCGCTCATCCCCATAGGCTTTGTCCATGTCCATGGCGTTCAGATGAGTATCCGAAGAAGCGGATACCCGGATGACCTCGCCGCCAAGGGCTTCCACCAAAAAGCCGAATTCGGATTCCGGGTCCAGAATGAGAATATCGTCATTGGTGGAAAGCGCAATGCTGACGATTTCTTCCTTGGCGGAGAAGGATTTACCGGAACCGGAAACACCCAAGCGGAAGCTGTTGCCGTTGAGCAGCTTCCTTCGGTCTGCCACAATCATGTTCTTGGAAACAGCGTTCTGCCCGTAGTAGATGCCGCCGTTCTGGAGGATTTCCTGCGCCCGGAAAGGAATCAACACAGCGGTGGATTCGGTGGTCAGGGTTCGCAGGGCCTGAATTCTCCGCAGGCCGTAAGGGAGAACGGTGTCCAGCCCATCCTTCTGCTGCCAGCGCAGGACGCTCATCTGGCAGAGATGCTTCCGCGCCGTGGTGAACAGGGTTTCCGTGTCACTGTCCAACTGCTCCTTGGTGTCGGCTAAATGTACCAAGGTCACAAGGCCGAACATCATCCTCTGGTCCCGGCTGGTGAGATCCTCCAGCATCTCCTTAGTTTCCTTGCGCTGCTGCTCCATATCGTAGGGCAGGACAGCCGAGAAGTTGTTGGCGGCATTCTGCTTCCGCTGCCAGTTCGCGGCATTCGTTTCTACCCCCAAGAGTTTGTTCTGGATTTCCCGCACCGCTTCGTCGGTGGGAACCGCTAAAATATCAATGGAAAGCATGAGGCTGCGGTCCATGTCGCAGAGCTCGGCAATCATGGAATCCTTGATGTAGCTGGCGTAGTCCTGTAAATACAAAACCCTGCCCCAGCGGTCATTTAGGCGGAAATGATCCTTCTGGAATTCCATCGAATCGGGGCACAGCCAATCCTTGAAGCTGTGTCCCTTTTTCATGTGCTCCTTCAGGTCGAAGGCAAAGGCGGCAGGCTCGTTCCCCTTGAAGAAATCCCGGAAGATCTGCAAGCGCGTCCCGATATCCAGTTCCCGGCCTATGGAGGAAAGCTGCGAAAGGTGGGTAATGAGGTCGGTGCCCACACGGGCAAAATAGGTGCGGGCTTCGTCGATGTTCCGCTTGGCCACTGTGATGGTGATGTACCGGTCCTGCACCACGCTGTTGTTGGTGCCGGTCACTTTGGAGAGCAGCATTTCATTGTACTCTTTCCGGTAATGGTCCAACCCATCCTCCCGCATGGGCAGCAGCAGGAATTTCTCAAATTCCTCTTTGTTGACCTTTCGGTTATTGATGGTGATCTTGGCGGAAGCGCCGGAGTCCAGCGCGTTTAATAATTCCGAGTAGTCGAGGAACATCGACGTCTTATCTTCCTTGCTGGCGATTTGATAGTTGATGTCGGTGAAGGAGAAGGTTTTGGAGAACCGGCTTCCCACCTGAAAAATCCCATCCGGCCAGATACGCTGGATGGGGATGGCGTCCTGTACGGACTTCGGTATGGTGAATTTCTCTTTTTCTGCTTTCGCTGCTTTACTGAGCGTTTTGATGATAGGCATCCTTCCTTTTCTGAGAGATTTTGAATGTTACTGTTCTTTCTCAGCCGGTGGCTGGGGTTTGTGGTTTTTCCTCTTGCGGGGAGGCTTTTCCCCCTCTGCGATGGCGTCCTTCATGGCTTCATAGTAGAGGCTGTCGGATTTAAACACCAGCTTCTTGGGGTACAAAAATTCCGACTTAAACCATGCCCACGCCGCCTGTTCGGCAGTCATGCCGTGGTATTTGAAAAAGCCACAGGCCGCAAAGGGCGCGGCTCCGAGGATGCACATCCAGCCGACTTCTTCGCTGCCGACCAGCGGACGCAATCCAAAATACAGACCGACTGCCACGCCTACAGCCAACAGGGAACAGATAAACTGCCGGGTGGAAAGGCCAAAAAAGATGGACTCCTGATAATCCCGGATTTCCTTTGGCACTTTTACTTCGATATCGCTTCACTCCTTTTGGGCCTACAGCCCCAATAATTCTTTGACGATCCGATCGCTCATCCGCACGGCTCCCACCAAGACGAGCAAGTTAAAGGTTAACTCGCCCACATAACTCCAAACGGCGGTTACCGCTGAAACATTGGGATCAACCGCAGGCGGAGAAGCCGCCATAACGGAAAAGATAATGCAGGCCAGCGCGATGATGGCACCTTCCAGACATACTCCCGCATAGGAACGCAGGAAGTTTTTCCCCACATTGCTGGTGGTTTCCCCGGCGAATGTAGACATGGGAATTGGTGCGATAGCGGTATACATATATAATTTGAACATACGACTATACACCGTCAGAATCATGATGAAGGACAGCACGGTAATGAACAGGCCGCCCAGCAGAGTCACCGCCCATAGGGGGATACTGTCCCAAAATCCCACGTTGTTGATTTTGTCGATGATTTCCTGCGGGAGCGTGGTGCCGCTGCTTCCTGACAGCCCTGATTGGGTGATAATGGTGGAAACCATCCCCTGAATGATTTTAAAAACGGCCAGCATCAGGTCAAGGCCGTATCCTACTGCCGCCTTTGCCAGTGCAAAACGAATGAACATCTTGAAGGCCGCTTCCGGGCGCTTCAGGTCGGTAAAGCTCGAACAGGTCTTGACGACGCCCACTGCAAAAAACAAAACCAGCAGGCCGTACCCAATGGCTTTCAAGGCCCCGTTGATGTCCAGCATGACCTGCCAGATCCCGCCGCCTTTAAAGGTTGCGGGGTCCTGTGTAAGCAAAGCCCAGATTTCAGCCAGCTTGTCATTCCATGTTCCCAGCGCCGAATTTAAGTTATCGATAATCCAGTTTCCGGCTGGTCACCTCCTATCTGAAAAATGTGGGAGTGCCCGCCACTGGGCGCTCCCTTGACTGGAAAACAGGAAATCAGGCGGTGATGAGGTCGAGGATTTCCTTGGCAAATGTCACCACGAGGCCGCCCGCCAAGGTGAGGAAACCCTGCGAACGCTGGGAAGGATCGTGGCTCTGGAAGGAGAGGCCGACCTGCACCACACCCCAGCCCAAGAGGATGAGGCCGATGGCGCGGATTAGGGAAAAGATGAAGGTGGAGAGGTTGTTGACCACACCCAGCGGATCGCTGGCGGCAAAAGCCGTGGTGGAGAAACAGCAGGCGCACAGCACCACAGCGACATAGCCGGAAAAACCGAAGCGCCCTTTTTTCCCAAGAGGCAGGGCGTTTGTGGGCCTATCGTTCTCTTTGGGATTTTTCTTCAAGATAAAAGAATTCAGAGTTTTCTTCAGAAGCATTCCTCCAGTTCAATGTGTATTGTTATGGTTTTAGAAAATCCTCCGGTTCCAGCAGTTCGAAATCGTCGTACTGGTCCGGGGAATAGTCGATATCGTCAGCGGCGTCCTTCGCCTGCGTATAATCGTAGGGCGCAGCGCCGCCATCTTCGGTCAGCCGGATATTAGGATGGCGCATGAGGTCGTACTTATCGTCCATCATGGGGCGCTCTCCACGGACAAACAAAATCGCCTTGCGGTTATCCAGCATCCGCACTTCATCCGGGGTTAAGAGCTCCCGGCCCGTCTGCTGGTCGTTCACGCTGAAGCCGCCGCTTCGCCCCCGGCTCCGACCATAGGTATTCGTATCCAGTGTTTCCTTGCCCATGAGCTCGGAAACGTATTTGTGGGTTTCCTTTTCGTTCCCGCCCAAATAAAGGAACTCGTCGCACAATCCCACCAACGATTCCCACTGTTCTTTAAACAACGCCTTGATCTGCGCCATATTCTGGGCGATATAGCTGCAGAAGATGTTGCGGCTTCGCATGGTGGAAAGCCATGGCAGGAAGTTGTCCATGGGCAGGGCGATGTTGGGGGCCTCGTCGATGAGCAGATGGACCGGCACCGGCAGCCTGCCTTTGTGTTTCCGGTCGGCTACGAAGTAGAGGGTTTGGATGAGCTGCCCGTAAATCATACCCACAAGATAGTTGAGAGATTTATCGGAATCCGGGATGCAGCAGAACAAGGCTACCTTTTTCTCTCCCATTTCCTCCAGATGGAGATCGTCGGCATAGGTCAGCCTTGCAATCTGCGGCAGGTTAAAAGCCGATAATCTAACGCCAACACTAATTAAAATGGATTTTAAAGTTTTTCCAGCCCCCATCTTAAAGACATGGTATTGCTTCACGGCAATGCTTTCCGGGTCCCGCATTTCAAGCCTTGCGAACAGGATGTCCAGCGGGGACTCGTATTCCTCATCTTCTTCCCGCACCTCCGCTGCGGACAGCATCTCCATCACCATGGCGAAGTTCTGTTCTTCCGGCGGCGCTTCGTGCTTGAGGTATAGGACGAGGGCCTGTAAAAGTGCGGTTTCGGATTTCTGCCAGAAGGGGTCGCTGCTCTGCGCTCCGGGCGGGGTGGTCGACTGGATGAGGGTTTCAATCAGGCGCAGCACATCCTTATCGTCCCGCACATAGGCAAGAGGGTTGTAGCAGAAGGAGGCGTCGGGGTTTAACAGATCAAACACCCGCACCTCATATCCGTTCGCTTTGAGCGCCCCACCTGTTTTTCGCAGGATTTCGGATTTTGGATCGCAGATGACCAGCGAACAGTTCCCGCAGTTTAAAGCGTTGGGAATGGCATAGGACCGGCTTTTGCCAGCGCCGGAGCCGCCGATGACCAGTACGTTGGTATTGCGCTTGTGCTTGTGGCCGTCCATCCCCATCTGGAAATGCTGGGTTAAGATGAGGTTTTCCTTGGGGTGCTTCTTATCCCGGTATTTCTTGGCGATCTGGAACACGTCGCCCCACTTGGCGGAACCGTGCTCCGCGCCCCTGCGGGTATTCTTCCGGCTGGAAACCACCACAAGGGCGGCGATTCCATACGCAAAAGTAAAAAACAGCAGGCACCGGGCGGAGTATTCTGTCCAGTGAATGGAAAAAGGGGCGTTCATAGCTGCCGGAAGCTTCCCCAGCAGATCCACAAGGTTCATCCCGTCGTTCCAGCACCCGGCAGTCAGCAGCGCTGCCCACCAGACGATGGGAAGGGGCAACAGCCACACCCACCATGGATTTTTTCTTGCCGTTATTCCGTCGAAGAGACACCCGCCCCTTCTTTACTGCCGGATAAAGAAACAACATATTTTGTGGTTATAATCCTTCCTTTCCATAAAAACAAAAAAATCCCCCGGAACCCATGGGAGAACATTCCCACAGGTTCCGGGGGATCGGCTATATTTATCGGGCAGGCGCACACCTGTATTTTGCCTGCATCAGTTTTATGAGGAGGCGGTCAATCCCGCCGCAGCTGCGGTTTTCTTCCAGATAAGCATTTCGCATCCCATTTAGGGACAGCGTGGCATACTGGTATTCTTCATCGTTCAGGTACAGCTTGTGCTTTGGCATACGGAGGACTCTATCAAGAAACGGCTGCAGCTGGCCGGATAGCTCCGGCCCTGCTTCTTCCTGTGCGCTGCGAAGCGCCTTGGCCAGTATGTTTTGGTCCCCGCCGGTCATCTTCACCATCCGCTGCTTTGTCATGGCGACCCCATCCTTTCTTTGTTATCATTCACACCATACCACAACAGATGGCGGAAAGCTACCGAACAAAAGAAAACAAACGGAAAACTCTCAGCGTTCATCGCTCCGGCTCTTTCTCCGCCTTGGCTTTGGAAGCCTTGGCGGGCTTGGGCGCTGCGACGGAGAATTCATCCGGCTGGATGGCCTGCTCCAAATCCCGGAAGCTTCTCTGGACGTCCCGGTTAATAGAATAGGCCGCCCGTTTGACGTCGCCTATAAAGCCGCGCTTTTCTTCCGGTGTCAGCTGGGCACAGCTGTGACACACCTTATCAAACTGAAACACCGAGGTGTCAAGCCCGAATTTCTGCGCCGCTACATAGGCCGCGCAGTAGGCTTGGGCCGCATACGCCTGCCGGTAATAGCCGCTGCCCACCGCATCGAAGCTGGCGTGGGCCTGCTCTCTGGCAATGGCGCAGATGGTGGCGGTTTCATCCATCCCGTTGCGGACAAAAATAGTGCGCTGCTTGGGAACATACTGCGCCTGCACCCCTTGGGGAAGCTGGTCGGAAATGGCAAGCTGTACCGGGCTTTGCTCCACCATGGCGGCAATGATTTCCTCCGGCAGATGCTTCTGCGGGGGCAGAGGCTGGGGTCCTCTGGTTTGGGAGATGTCATAGGCTTTGGTAATGGTATAGCCGTTCGCCTTGATGCCGTCTTTTTCATACTCCTGTTCAGCAAAGAAGGTGTATCCTTTCTCGCCGGAACGGATGGAGCGTCCGGCTTCCTTCCATTTGTCAAAGGTGCGGGGGTGGGTAATTTCAGGGTTCTGTTCGTAAAGAATGAGAAGGTTTCGGGTGCTCTGCGGGGTACAGTTCGCCATGAAGTTGAGAAAGCCTTTCATGGATTCGTCATCCTTGAACACGGAATCGGCCTGCGCGTTGACTCTCGACCAGACTTCCTCACGTTCAGCCTGCTTCATGGCGGCGTATTCTTCTTTGGACAGCTGGGGCTGTTCCTGCTGGGGCTGCGGTTCCTGTTTCTTTCCAATCAAACTGGATAAATCGATAGGGCATTACCTTCCTTTCTGTTTTTTCTTTTTCTTCTGTTTGGCATGGCCGGGGGTGGGGTGCTGGCGCTCCTGCTGCTTGGATTTCTCTGCTTTCTTCTCCGCCTGCTCCTGCCGGATCTCCTGCAGCTGCTTTTTCACCGAGGGTTTTTGTTCCGGCTCTTTATGGCCTGTTAAGTCTGGCGAAGAGCTTTTGCTGGGCGAGGAAGGCGCGGACGGACTCTTTTCCGCCGGTTCCCCGGCTTCCTTCTCCCGGCCAGAAGTAAAATTTGCGTCGGCATCCTGCTGGGCGGGGCCGATATTGAAATCGTCCTCAAAGCCGCCCACCTCAAATTCCACTTCTCCCTGCTCGGTTTTGACGGTTTCCGTCTTGCCGGGAGCTGTGGGAACTTGCTTTTCCTGTTCCTGCACTTTCTCAATTGTGGCTTCGCCTGCCTGCGCTTTGACTGCGTCAAGGCCGAGGTTGTCGAAAATGCGCTGGATCTTAGAGGCGTCGTCCGCGAACACCACCACTTCGATGCGGTCAGCCTTTTTCCTGTTTCGGATGGGAACATACAAAAGGCCGTGTACCTTGGCTTCCTTTGCAAACTCCTTCATGTTTTCGGTGGGGACATTAAAGAATTTGAACGGGCGCTGTTCCTTGAGCATCCGCACAAGCCTTGTCTTGCCGTGGGTTTTCTTCTGATCCTTCAGTACGGCATAGACAAACAGCGCAAAGTTTTTCGCCGCCATGCCCGACAGCTTGAGGGCCATTTCCGTGCCCTCAAGGGTAAATCGGACGATCTGGTCGGCTGGATCGCTTCCGTAGTTCAGTCAATTCACCTTCCTTTCATCGCTCCAAATCACGGGAGCGTTTATGCTTTGTTTTTTCCGCTGTCGGTTCCTTAGAGAAAGAGTCCTCGCCGGGGATGAGAGACAGGCTGGAACCGGTATCCCATTTCACTCCAAGCTGCCCCATATCGTCCACATAGGAAACCGTGCCTTTGGTGCCGGGCGGTGGGGCTTGCGGATCGTCCATGGAATGCAGGGTGATGCGGGTTCCGGCAGGGTACTGCCGCCGTAGGAATTCAACCTGTTCCCTTGTAGGCCGTTGGTTCAATTGATCATCTCCTTTTTGGATTTTCCCGATTCCGGGATTGCTTTTTCTTTTGTTCCTGTGCTTGTTGCTCCTTGCGCTGCTGTTCTTCTGTGCGGGCTGCCTGCAGGCGCTGTTCCATCTCAATGGAGTGGGTTACGATATTCCGGCACAGCTTGGCGGTATGGCGCAGCTTTTTGAGCTGTTCTGTGAGGGTGCCGATCTGCTGGGAACCCGGTTCGTAGCGGTAGAGCTTCTGGCGCTGCTTTATCAGCACAGCAATTTCATCTTCCGCTTTCTGACGGATAGCATTCAGCTGGCCCCGGTCCTCGATTTTGTTCTGGAAGATGAATTCCGCCTGCTCGATCCGCTGGTCCAGCCTGCGGATATCCTCCCGCACAGCGCAGCTTATATACCGGGGCTTCTTGGGCAGCGCCCCCATCTTGTATAGGTAGGAAAAATAGAGCGCCCGCAGGCCGGAAAGCCTGCGGGACTGTGTTTCCCCAAGAAGGAGAAGGAAGCGGTTGGCCGGGGGCTGTTCTTTCCCAGCCCGGTGAGGAGGCTTGGGATAGAGGATGCGGCGCTGGATGGCTTCCGGGGTGTACTGTTTTCCCAAGGTTTTAAACCGGACGGTACGCCCACTGCCCGGCAGAATCAGCGTGGGGTATTTGCGGTCAAATCGAAAGGCATAGCCCTTCTGCTCCAAAGCGCGCAGGAACTGCTTCCATGTGAGGGAAGCGGAAACCGCCGCATTGAGATCCTGCTGGATGGGCGTTTTCCATGTGGGCGCTCCGTTCTGCTCGGCCAGCCACTGGGCATAGGGGCGGGCCACCCGTTCCGATTTCTCTGTACGGATGACGGAAAGATGGTGCTTTACACACAGTTCATCCGAAATTTTCCGCACCCCAGTGACATAGGTTCTTTCATTGCTGCGGTATTTCCTGCCGGTTTTCATGGACACGGAATTCCATACAATGTGGTTGTGGACGCATTTGGTGTTGAGATGGGTGCTGACCACCGCCTGAAAGTGCCCGCCGAGCAGCAGATCCGCAAATTCCAGCCCGATTTGATGGGCCAGTTCCGGGGAAACCTCTCCGGCGGCAAAGCTTTGCACCAGATGAAAACCCTGCACGCCTTTCTCCTTGTGCCACATTTCTTTGATCCGGCACATATCCTCGAAGGCAGTTTCGCAGATACAGCCGATGGCGGATTGAAACAGGTCCTGCTCGGTTTTGTCTTTGTTGAGGGCCTTATCGATTTCCCCCTCCAGTGATTTCTCATTTTCCCTGCGGGAACACTTTTTCTCATCGAGGGTATAGTCGATGGCGTTGTCGAGGCGGTGGACGGGGATAATGCTGGTATACGCGATGGCGCTTTTCTCCTTTCTGAGTTTTAAGCGCGGGCAGCTTAGACTGATTCATGTCTTGGCTACCAATTCTCCTTTACTTCTTCCCAAACCTGACGGGCCAGCTTGGTCATTTCTTCGACGCTCTGCTGGCTGGCTTCCCCATAGGTATTGGCGACCTTGGCAAGCTGGTTTGCGTTGTTGCAGAGTCCAGCTACCTTGTGGAGCAGATCCGCATGGTGGTCGCAGGGCCTTGCCCGCAGTTCTGCCCCCATGATGAGGGTGCGGAGAAATTCCTCACGGGGCAGGCCACTTGTTTTCACCTGCGCTTCCAGATGCGCCAGTTCTTTTTTGTTCAGGTGGAGAGGGATGATGTGGTTTCGTTTTCTCATAGATGCTTTGGCTCCTATTTAACGCTCCGGTTCTTTCCTTTTGCGGTTTTTCTTCTGCTCCGGCGCTCTGGCAGGGTATTCATAATGGACAGGGATATCCCGCAGGCGCAGTTTGTCGCAGTCAGGGGCAAAGGCCGCATACCGGGCGTAGGAATACCCTTCCGCATCCACGAGAATACCATCCCTGCTGTTTTCGCCCTTAACCAGTACGCAGTGCCAGCAGAAGCTGCCCGGATCAAACCACATCTTGTCGCTGTAGTCGAACAGGAAAATCTGATCGTCCTTGAGGCCGGTTTCCTGAAACTGCCGGAACTGCTCATCGCATAGAACAACCACCTGTTCCACCTGAAAACGGGTTTGTCGCTCCGGCACAGGCCGCAGTGGGTTCTGCCCGTTGAGGTCGTTGATATGGCTGGGCCTGTGGTAAAAAACAGCGTGTTCCTGATAGGCTTTCGGTTCTTCCAAGGCGATGTGTTCTACCGGCACGCCCTGCAGATCGACGCTGCGGTAATCCCTGCCGTAGCCAAGATACAGGGTATCCTTCCTTTGGGCAATCAGCATATTTTCTTTTTCCCCCTCGGCCCGCACCATGAGGCATCGGAACAGGCCGCCCGGATCGGCGCTCATGAGTTCCCGGTTATCCTTGAGAAAGGGGTATTCCGGGGAGACGTCCTCCGAGAGCTTTTCAAAATCCTCTTTGCAAAGGACGATGACCTTTGTCACTTTAAAAACGCCGGGGACATAGTTTGCTTCGTTTCGGCGCAGACTGTCCAGTGTTTTGGCGTTTGCCGCGAACGCGGCATATTGCTTTTCTTTCAGTATCTTCACCTCTCATTTCTTGAATAAAATCAGCCGGTGCGGTTCAGCGGGGGTTTGGGGTGCTCCCCAAGATGCGTTTGGATATCCAAACGCTATGCTTGCAAAACCAGTCACCGGCTGGGAAAATACCACGCTGGAATCAGAGCCCGTCATGTTCATCTGATTCCTTGATTTTTGCCAGACCTTCCAGAGTCGTACAGATAATATTTCGCTTTTCGGCTGTACCGATTTCAGCGGACATGGAGTTGCTGATCTCATTGCCGCACACTACCAGCATTCGGCATCGGCACAGCTTCTGACGGGAAATGTTTTGAAATTCCCGTTTTTCATCGGCATTTTCCATCTGCAGGTACTGGCTGTCCGAAAGTTTCGGGCAGATCGGGACATATCCCAGTTCATAAATCTTGCGGCAGTAGCGTTTGAGCAGGCGGGGCGGGGCGTCGGAGGCCGCGCAAATGTAGGCAAATGCTTTTTCCATGATGAGTTTCCTTTCCTTATATATATCTGATAAAATAGCGGCGGCAGGTTGGTTGTCCACGTGGACATCCAGCCTGCCGTTTGGTTTTCTGTTGGTCATCCACATGGACAACCAACGGATTATCTGACGGTTTCTTCCGCTTCGGTATGGGATTCCAAAGCAAAGCGCACCCGGTCGGAACCCAATTTGTAGTAGGTGTCGGTGACCTCAATGCCCACAGCTTCATATCCTTCCAGCTTGGCGGCGAGGACGGTGGTTCCGGCCCCGCAGAAGGGATCGAGGATGCGACCGCCCGGTACGCAGATTTTCACCAAATCCCGCATGAGCTGCAGAGGTTTCTCCGTCACATGGGTGCGATTCTGCGGGTTGGCGTAGCGGAATACTCCCGGAAGGCATCCCACAGGGCGGTTCACCGGCATGGGTCCGTTGCTGCCCCACACCACATATTCGCTCTGCTGGCGGAAACGGCCTTTCTGGGGGCGGCTGGTCATCTTATCCCAAACCACCGAACCGCGCCAGATCCATCCGGCCCATTGGAGAGCGTCGGTGATAGAAGGGTACTGCCGCCAGTCGATGAACAGGCAGACCGGCGCTCCCGGCCTGCAGGCTTTCCGGGCGTCAGAAAGCCATTCCGCCATCCATCTCGTCCAGCTTCTCTGGTCCCGGTTATCCCCGTCAAAATCCGGCAGGGCGTTCTTCGGGTCCATGCTGCTGTATTTCTGGTTGGTGGTGCGGTTTTTCTCCGAGGGCTTCCAGCCGCCCGAAGCATAGGGCGGATCGGTGATGAGGGCGTCGAACACCTGCGGCTTGAATGCCCGAATGATCTGCAGGGTGTCCCCATGCAGGATGCTCCAGCCATCCCCGCCGCTGTGTTCCATGGGCAGAATGGTTTCATCAACAATTTGAGCCAGTTCTTTCGTTTCGTTCAGAGGCATCTTCCTTTCCTTGTTTACTTATCGCTCCCGGTCGGAGCGTTTTTTCTGTTTGGGCGGCACTTTTTCCGACAATTCCGTTTCCACATATTCGCTGATAATGTTCAGCGCCTTGTAATAATCCCCGGATTGGTAGACACGGCTGCTCATCTCTTTGGCCTGTTGCGGCTGTCCATTTTCTTTCAGCAGCCGGGATGCCCTGCCGAGAATAGCGAAGATATTTCCATCCTGTCCCACCAGCTTCATTTTCGGGCGTTTGGGAACAGGCTGTTCTTTGGAAGCTTCTGTGTCCTGCACCTGTTCTACTGTAAAGTCAAAGGGTTCTTCTGCAAAATGAACATACAGCACGCCATCGCCGGTCTGGATTTCCTGCTGCTCGAAGCCCTCGCCCCAGCCATCGGAAAACTGGCCCTTGAGATAATCCTGAAGATCCTGCATTTCCGCTTCTGTGAGAGGGGCCTTTAGCTTTACTGTGGTACAGCCCATGAATTCTCCATCCCGGATTTCCACCGTGGGAACGGCGCTCAGTACCTTTTCCTTGACGCCGGGATTCCGATCCTCGTCAAAGTAGGGCATTAAATTCCCGCCGTCATCGCTGCCGCGCTGTTCCATTGCTTCCCGGATGCTGTCCTCATAGTAGGCCATGTCGACGCCTGAAAACAGTGTGGGGTAATCGGCCACGCCGTTGTTCCAGCCATATTCATCCACATCATTTTTGTAGAAATCCCCGGTCAGCGGGGAATAGAGTTTCAGCGTGATTTCATTTTCTTTGATGTTCCCATCTCCTTCCTAACGAGAACAGGCCGCCCTTTGGCGGGCGGCCTGTTCTTCCTGCTTCTCTTTTGCTAAATCAGCATAATCGCAGCCATCTTTTCCCGGCAGATTCTCCACGATGCGGTACTTGCCCTGATAGGCTTTTTCCAAATGCCCGGCTGCCCATCTTCCGGCAAAATCGTTGTTGGTGCAGATTTCGATTTTCTCAATTTCCGGGTGCCGCTTGAGGAAGGCTTCCAGCGCGGGTGGCTTTTTGAAGGAAAAGTGCTGCGTTTCTTGCCCTTCCTTTGGGGCGTAGATCCCGCCAAGGGACAGCCGCCATTTATCCGAAGTCCCTTCCAGCGTCAGATGGGCAAGGGTTTCGATGGCCGCTTCATAAACCGCCAGCCGGTTGGTTTTTCCCTTGGGCGGAAGGCAGAAGCAGTATGCTTTTTCGCTGCCGGACACCTCTGCCTTGAAGGGCTTTCCTTTGGTGTAAGTGCCCCGCAGGAACGCATACCGGGCAGTACCGGCTTCGTCTTTTCCAACGAACACGGCATTGTGGTAATCGGCGCTTTCATAGAGAATCCCTGCCCGGACGCAGGCTTCGATGACCTTGCGGCTGATCCCGCGCTTCATAAGGTAGGCAAACACCCTGCGGTTATTCTCCGCTGCCGGAGGAAGCGTAAACTCCTTTTTCTGCTCCGGCTGGGAAGGGGGCGGAATGTAGCCGGGGCTTTCTTCGCACAGGGTCAGCACCGCGTCCACAAACTTTACCCCTTCTACCTTGACCAGATAGTCGAGGGCGGATTTGCCACCGATATCCCGGCTTTTCCAGTGAAAGTTGGAGGTAGCGCCGTTGATTTTGAAGCTGTCGTGCGCTCTCAGCTGAAATTCGCCCCGGCTTTCGGCTTTGACCAGTTCTCCGGGGCGGTACCGCTGCAAAAATTCAATGGCAGTCATTTGTCTGGCGGCGGCAATTTGTTCTTCGCTTACTCCGGGCATGGGGAGGCTCCTTTCCTGTTAAATGACAGCCGCCCGCAGGATTTTGGCCTGATCGGTGCGCTCCCATGGGAACTCCAATCTGCCAAAATGCCCATAGGCGGCTGTCTGTGTGTATCTTGGCGTTAAAAGGTTAAGTTCTGAGATGATCTCCGCAGGGGTCAATCCGAACACAAACCGCACCGCTTCTGCCAGACAATCGTCGGCGCAGACAGTGCCGGTGCCGAAGGTATCCACCTCCACCATCACCGGCTCGGCTGCCCCGATGGCATAGGCAAGGGTGACTTGGCATTTTTTGCACAGGCCCGCCGCCACAAGGTTTTTGGCGATGTATCTGGCCATGTATGCGCCGGAACGGTCCATTTTTGTGGGGTCTTTCCCTGAAAAGGCGCCCCCGCCGTGGGGAGCGAACGCGCCGTAGCTGTCCACCATGAGCTTTCGCCCGGTGAGGCCGGTATCGGCTTCCGGGCCGCCCAGCACAAACCGCCCGGAAGGGTTCAAAAGGATTTTCGTATCCTCATCCGGCGGCAGGGCCTGCAGCGCCGGGGCCAGCACCTTGTCGGTGAGTTCCCAGCAGAGTTCGTCCATGGGTTTCTCCGGGCTGTGCTGGGCCGAAAGGACAACCGTATCCAGCCGCAGAGGTTTTTCATCCTCATCGTATTTCACTGTGACCTGCGCTTTTCCATCCGGGCGCAGGCCCCTTACAGCCCCGGTTTTCCGGGCTGCGGTGAGAGCGCTGGTGAGGCGGTGGGCCAAAACCACCGGAAGAGGCATCATCTGCGGGGTTTCCGAACAGGCGTAGCCCACCATCACGCCCTGATCCCCGGCCCCCAGCTGCAGGGCGGGATGATCTTCAGAGAGATTTCTTCTGCGCTCTAACGAACAGTCCACCCCGGCGGCAATATCCGGGCTTTGCTTATGGACGAGGCACTGGATGGCGTATCGTGCCGGATCATACCCTACCTTTTGAAGAACAGAACGGGCAATGGCGGGGATTTGCGGCTCAAACAGGCTGGTGATTTCTCCAGCCACGATGATCTGCCCTCTGGTGGCCAGCACTTCGCAGGCCACACGGGAAAGGGCGTCGTGGGAAAGGCATTCGTCCAGCACACTGTCGGCTATGAGGTCGCACAGCTTATCCGGATGCCCTTCCGTCACCGATTCGGCGGTATAGAATTGGTTCATCTTTTCACCTCACTTGCAGAGAAAAGGGCTTGAGGCTTTTCCCAATTGCTTCATAGTTTTCAAAATGCACCTCGCAGCCCAAAAGGTAGGACACGGCTTCTTCCCATTCCTTTAAGGGGTATTTCTCCTTATCCGGCAGGCGGTATAAATCCCCAAGGGAGGCCCATTTAAGTTCCGGCTGCAGGCGCAGGTTGGAGATATAGGTGCGGCGCTGTTTGGCTATCACATCTAAAAGTCTGGTTTTCTTCAATCAATCCCTCCAGTGCAACAAAAAATATGGGCGGGGTACCCTGTGGCACCCCGCCCGGTTTCATGCTTCCGTTATTTCTTCCTGCGGTTACGGATGTGCAGGAAAACAAGGCCGCCTAAAATGACAGCGCATAAACAGATTAAAATAATGGCTTTTGGTTCCATAGGTCGATTCTCACCTCACTTCCGTGGCGACGACTACTGTGCGGGCACTCTCCCATTCATAGGAACAGGTGACAAGCGTCAGCAGGCGATGGCTCTCGCCGGGGATGGTTTCGGGTTTGTAGAGCGACTGCGCGAAGAGTTCCTTCTGAAAAGACAGGAAATCCGCATCGTCCGCAAATTCGGTGCGGTTAAAGGGGAGTTTTTGAATATCGGTTTTCAGCACAGCCGCAATGCGGTATTTCCGCAGCCCATCGCTGGTCTGCAGGAGGATTTGGGAATGCTCCTTTCGGAAGGCTTCATTCGCCATCTTCTGGAGCATGGCGAACATGGTCCCGTCGCTCATGTTGTGCCCGTAGACTACAAGGTTTCGGCTTTCCGGGGAACAGTCCCACTGAAAGAAAATGCTTCCGGCAGTGCGCCGTTCTCCTTTGTAGGTGCGCCGCAAATAGCATTCAGGTTCATCGGCGCTGCTCTGCAGAACAGGGTAATCCACGCAGGTGCCGGGGATGGAAATCCAGCCCTGAATATCCGGGTATTCGGCCTGCAGAGCAGAGAGATTTACAAGGGAGGCAGTCTGTTCTTTCCCAGCCGGTAGCTCCCCGGAGGATTCTCCGGGGAGGGGCTGCGCGTATTCTTCTTTCAAATCCTGCGCTTCTCTGTTGGTCAGCCCCGGTTGGAGCACCAAGAACCAGAGAAGCCCCAAAAGACTCAGGCACAAAAGGCCGATGCAAAATCCTTTCAGGAAGATTTTCATTCTTCTGCGCCCTGATCCTCATCGCCTGTGGCCTTTTTCTTTTTGCCTGCAAAGCGCAGGACAAGAAGCCCGCCAGCAGACAAAACCGCCAGCACGGAAAGGCCAATCAAAACAGCAGGCGTCCACGGGTGGTCGCCGGTCTGCGGCACAGTGGGGACCTCCGGCACCAGCTTGTTGTGCATCTTGACGGTCGTGGTTTCGCCTGCCTTGATTTCTATGGTCTGGTCATCCGGCAGGATGTACTTTTCGGCATCCTCGCCAGCTACTTCGGATACGGTGTATTCGCCCACCCGCAGGATAATATAGATTTCACCGTTCTCATCGGTCACAAACTTCTGCTCATAGGGATTGCCCATGAAGTCGGTACCGGTGATTTTGAAGGTACGGCCCTCGATGTTGTCATCGTCGGCTGTCTTTACCACCTTCAGGGAACCGGTCTGCGCTTTGTTGAGGAACCCTACGCCAGCTTCGGTTTCGATGCGTACAATCGCTTCATTTTCTGTGATGGAGAAGGGGTAATAATTTTCGTCGCGCTGGAAAAATTCCGGGCTTTCCTTTTCATGCAGGAAGTAATTTCCATACACGAGCTCCTTCATCTGATAGAGGCCCGGTTCGGTTTCGGCCATTTCTCCCGCCAGCTTATCAATCTCCGCGTCGAATTCCCCGTTGTTGTCCACGTCGGCGTAAACCTCAAAGACAGCCCCGGACAGCTTGTTCTCCGGGAAATCGGCGTCTACCTTGGTGGTTTCAGCGGTACCCTTGATGATCTGGTTTTCGATGGTGATTTCAATGGTCTGCCCATCTTCGGTGATCTCTACCGGGAAGGTTTCTTCCGTCAAAACGAAGGCTGCCGGAGGCGCGATTTCCCGAACCAGCCAATTTCCAACGGGTACCTTGTCAAATTCAAAGTATCCGATGGGATTGCTTTCGGTAACCAAAAACGCGGTTTCTTCGGTAAACTCGGTTTCGTCAAAGCAGAACAGGCCGATTTTCGCGCCTGCCAGTTCAAATCCATCCTGATCCACCTTCCAGCCGGATACCTTGCCGCGCTTTAAGGTGTTTTCAATGGTTTCTCCATTGTTGACCTGAATCTGCACTTTGGCCACATCCTGACCGGCATACTCAAACACCACCGGGTATTTCTCGCCGTTCAAAATATAGTGATCGTCGGTGCCGATTTCCTTTACATACAGGGAAGCCCCGCAGGGGATATCCGTTTTAAAGATGGCATTGCCATTCTCATCGATGCCGATGGTTTCCAGCAGCCCGTCTGCCGGGATGGAGGTGCCATCGGAGGCGGTCAGTTGTTCTGCGGCAAACAGCCCAAAGGTAATGTTTTTCCATTCCTCATTCATGCCGATGGAGAAGGTTTCGTCCTGTTCCAGCAGCTTCTGAAGGCTGATTTCCACCTTCTGGCGCTCGTTGTAGAAGTCGACATCGGCGGAGGTAATTTCGACTTCCTGCCCGGCGTAGGACAAGGTGACTTCTTTGGGTTCCGGGTCGACTACCATGCCATCCGGCGCAGTGCGCTCCAAAATCTGATAGCGGCCCAGATACAACGGCTCCGAATTGGCGGTCCCATCGCTCCCTGTGGTGAGGGTGGCGGCCAGTTCACCGGCTTTCAGGTGGACGGTGCCATCCGGGGTGACGATATCTTCCAGTGCGGTGATATCGTAAACAGCGCCCGGCTGGCCCTGCACCTCATATTGGGGCTGGTACATCCCGCCTGCTTCTGCTACGTGGCTGAACACTTCTCCCTCTTTGGAAACGGTGATGGTGCCTTTCTGCGGGATATTGTATTTTTCAACGGTGACGACGTCCTGCGTTCCATCCACCACAAAGGGCACCGGTTCTCCGTCGAACACATACCCCCATGGACTCTGCTGTTCAAAAAGTTCATAGTTTCCAAAGGGAAGCGGTTCCGGCAGCATGAGGGTGCCTGTGGAATCCGTCACGAAGGTGTCGATGTCGATTGGGCTGGGATAGTTTAAATGCTGCACCACCCACTCGCCGGTATCGGCGTTGCGGATTTTGACAGCGGTGCCCGCCAGAGGAATGATTTTGCCGGATTCGGCGTCTTTCTTTTCAAACCGGATGAGGGAGGTAAAGGTGGGGTTGTTGAGGATATAATAGTAGGTCTTGCCATGTTCGAAAATGAACACGGAGAAGTCAGGGACAAATTTCTGCCCCTCGGCCCCCTTGGTTTGATGCACCACATACAGGCCGTAAGGCATGGATTTCGACTTGGCGAAACCATGGGAATCGGTAATCAGGAGATCCCGTTCCGATTCTTTGGCGTTCTCGTAGCTTCCAGCACTGGCAAGATAAATCTGGAACTGCGCCCCTTCCTCCGGCTGTTCAATCTGCACCTCATAGTGGGATGCAGTGGTGGACAAAGGAAGAATGGAGGCATTGGAGGCAAGGCTGGCAGCTGCAGGAATGATTTCCGGCACAGATGATGCGCTTGGGGCAAACTGCGGCTGGCTTTCCGGCGCGGGGCTGCTTTCAGGGGATGGTTCTTCAGCAGACTCTGCCGTGGGTTCGGATTCCGCGCTTTCTTCCGGCTGGCTGGAGGAAGCAGCTTCCTCTTCCGGCACAGGGGTGGATTCCGGGGTTTCCGAAGAACTGGAGGCGGGCGCTTCCTCGACAGAATTACTTTCTGCCGGTTCTTCCACCGGGACATCTTCAGCAGGGACGCTCTCTGCGGGATTGCTTTCCTCAGCAGGCGCATCCGACTGTGGGTCGGGTTCTTTCAGATCCGGGATGGCAGGCTGGTCGGTATGCTTGGTGATGGCGATGCTGCCGAGAATGACGTCCTCTGTGGCAGCCATGGGGATGCTGTTGTTCTCCAATGTAAAATTGCCCGGTTCTGCACCTACCGGATAGACGGTTTCGTCCAGCAGGTATCCCTCGCTGGGGGAGATTTCACGGATGCTGTAATCCGGGCCGCAGGGGTATTCCTTGGTGGTGAATTTGCCCCCGTTCGCCGTGGTATAGGTATCTAGCAGGGTTTCGCCTTTGAACAGTCCGTACACAGCGCCGTCCAAGGTGGAATCACCCTGCGTTTCGCCGGTAACGGAGTCCACCTTTTCCATGTCCACGGTAAATTTCTTCAGGATATTGGAAAAGTTCACGCTGGAGGTCTGGCCGGGATAGATGGTCACCTGCTGGGATTCGGGCTGGACGTATTTGTCCGGGGCCTGTTCGGTTACGGTGTAATTTCCAGCTTGGAGGTTATCCACCCGGATGGTCCCATCCGGCCCCGTCGCCACGTCTTTTTCAATGCCGCCTCCGGAGATGTGGAAAGGAATGCCGGAAACCTCTCCATCTTCGGAGGTTTTCACAAGCTGCAGGGTTCCTGCTTTGATTTCAAGGGAGAAGTAGCATTTCACCGGTTCTGCGGAACCTTCCACATCGAAGGTGACCACGTTCTGGTACTCGTCCCGCAGCCAGTATTTCGTGCCGCCAGTAACGATGCCGGGAACAGAAGAGGGCAGCCGCTTTTCGGCGGTAATGGTACCGAATTCCTTTTTATCGGTGGAAATACGAAGCTGGTTCCCACTGACGGAAAAATCCACGCCCGGATAGCTGACCGCGAAATTCCCCAGCACATGGTTCTCATCCACCAGCGTGGTTTCGTTTTTCCCATTGCTCTCGTTGTATTTGAGGTCATGGGTATATGCCCCGACCGCGCTGGGATCATCGGTGGCAAAGGACGGGATTGTGTGGTAATTCAAGACGTTTTCCCGAAGCTGGTAGAAGATAGGCTTCGCGGCGGGGCTGTTTGCGGTAAACTCATTGACGATCTGCGTTTCGTACCCGGTCCCCAACTGCCCATGGGCAATGAGCCAGATGAGGATTTGGGTGGCGATGTATTCGTCGATGGCGCTGCCGCCATACTTGGTGCCGGTTTCCACGTTGTACCCCAAAGTCAGGGCGGTGTTAATCATGGATTTCTGCTCGGCGGTAAAGGCTGCATAATCGTCCGACTGGTCATAACCGATCCCTGTGTGTACGCCTACACTGAACTGGATGCAGTAGGCGGTGCGGAAATTTATTAGGTCGTTGATCCGCAGTTCGGTGAACTTATCGGAGCTGTACCCGCCGAACGGGGCTGGAAGATTGGAACTGAGGGAATATCCTCTGCTCTTGTGGTCGATCATGGAGATGTACCCGTCATACTCATATTCTTTGGCAAAAGCGCTGCTTGGGAAAATCCCAAAACAGAGCAGTACCGCCATCATCATGGACAGCAGGCGTTTTAGATGTTTTTTCATACGATTCTCCTTTTAGACAAAATAAAAAAGGCCCCCGCAGGCTGGGAGAGAGCTCTCAGTCCACGGGGGCCAGTGTTCAGATTATCGTTCTTCGCCGCTTTTCCGGCGATGGTGTTTTTTCTGCGGAACTGCTTTCTTCGGCAATTCCCTTTGGGTAAGCCAGACTGCTTCCAAAACAGGGGCGATTTCGATCCCATTCTGTCGGCAGCCGTTTAGGATTCCTTCCAGATAGGCTTTGGAGGGCATGGCAGGGACGTCCTTGTAAGGGCTGTTCATGGTGTAGGCCATGATTTCCCTCTGCCGGCCATTCCGATCCGTCACGGTGACAGGTTCCTTCCCATATAGATAGGGAAAGCCCTCGTAATGGTCCAGATGCTGTTCATCCTGTTCGGAGATCCGCCACAGGACGCCATCCACACAGCTTCCTTCTGCCGGAATAATGGTGGCAACGCCAATCCCGCCGCCGTTCATGCAAAAGGCAAGGCGGTATCCTTCCAAGCGGACGGTATCCACCACTTCCGCATCGGGGCAGCGAAACGCCATCTGGTTTAGGTTCATATTAGAACCATAGGCAAAATAGAGTTTTTCGTTGGTTTTCATCACCTCTATCGTTCTTGGTTTCGGCGGTTTTGCAGGCTGGGGTATTGGGCTTTGTCATACCGCCACGCCCGGTCGCCGGGGAGGTTCGAGAGCAAGTGCTCCCGCACATTTTTGTATTCCGGCCCGATGAGGCCCAGCCGCAAAAGAAAGGTGCGGAAGGTAAAAGCAGGGTTTTCGCTGATCTCGGTTTTTCGCATGACGGTCCTGCTCTGGTTGATGGCCTGCGCTGAAATCGCCAGCGCCAGTGTGATATTCGCCCGAACCTTACCGGCATGGAGGGTGCTTTCAAAACAACGCCATTCCAAGGTGCCGCGATAGAACACCGAATGAAGGTTCAGGGCGTAATATCTTGTCCAGTTGTAATGCTCATAGCTTCCGTCAGAACCCTCATACCATTCCCGCCTTAACCGGTCCATGGTGGTATTGGTGGGAAGCTTGCGGATTTTCTCCAGCATGGGTTCCCGCACCTTCTGGCACCAGCGCTCCACCCGGCTTTCGTTTACATTGAGGGCTTTAAACAGGATATCCTCTTTGGAATACATAATGGAAAGGGCATTTTTGAGACTTTGCGGGGTATGCTTGGACGCGTCCACATGGACGTGCATCCCGCAGCTTCCGTTGACCACAGCCCCCGCATGGCGCAGAGCGCGGACAACCTCCTGCAGTTTCGGCATTTCCCTGTATTCCAGTTTAGGGGAATTCATTTCCACCTTGTAGGCGCTGTCACCGATGGGAAGCTGCTGCCGCCCGATCCGGTGGGAACCATGGATGCTGGAGTCGTAGACAAACCGCCATGTTTTTCCCTCATTGTCGGTTACCTCCCACGGGTCATAGGTGCGGGAAGAACGGGAATGGACAGCGGTGGTCCCGAACAGGGAAGCCACCGCTTCCGCCGCCTGCTGGCGGGTTAGCCCCGTCATCTCAATTTCACAGCCGAAATATTGGTCTTTCAAATCAATCGATGGCGGTCACCTCCCGTTCTTTTCTAATTGTTATGGTTTTAAATATCACGCTCCTTCGCTAAAATGTAAATATATATGAAAACAGCCCCGCAGGCGGCTGGGGCTGTACCTCAGTCCTGCGGGGCTGTTGTTGGCTTTTTATTCGTAGGCTCCTTCTGTTTCAAAGGATTCGCCGGTTTCCATGGTATCGTCATCCGGCGCGGTTTCTTCATCCTCATCCTGATTCCAGCTTTCCGGCATGGTATCCTCATCGTTCTCGCTGGGGCATCCCTCGCCGCTGTCATCTTCTTCTGCCGGGACTTCCTCGGTTTCTGTTTCTTCGTCCTCTGCGGGGGCTTCCGCTTCGCTGTTCCCGTCGCCCCAGCCCTATGGTTCCTCGCCATAGGGCGCTTCCTCGTCGTTTTCGGGGCTTTCTGCGGGTTCCCGGCTGCTCTCTGCCTGTTCCTCATGCTCGGCGGCTCTGGCGGCTTCGAATTCTTCTTCGGCTTCCTCCAGCGCCTGCTCGATCAGCCCGATGACGAATTCCTTTTGAGTAAGACGGCGGTGATAGGCTTTCTCGTAGTTTTCAAGGTATTCCTTCACCCTCTGGAACAATTCCTCGCTTACCTGAAATGCTAATGTCCTTCCTTTTTCCATAATCTTGTTGACCCCTTTCTCATAATGTTCCCGGATAACCATTTCAATGAACTTGCTCATGGTGCTTTCCGTTTCCCGGATTTCCTCGCTGATTTGGTTATGCAGATCCAGCGGGATTTTGCAGGTTACGCCTTTGGTTTCCATGCTCTATCGCTCCCTTTCAATTTTTCTCCCTTTCGGGCAACACAAGCATATCGAAAAAGCTGGGATAAAGCTATCACCAAGAGCAACAACCTTTCAGCCAAAGCAGGGGCAACATACGTCACAACCAATAAAGGCTATGTGGGGGTTATTCTTCAACCAGCAGGGAATCGAGGAATCCCATCATCTCCTGTGGGATGGCTTCTTCCGGCTGTTTCACAGGCTGGGAAGGAACAATTTGAAGTTCTTCCCGCAGTACCCGGCGCAGGGTGCTTTCAAAGGTTTTCTTTACTTCGCTCTCCAGAATCGCCTGCACCAGAAAGGCGTTTTTCTGCCCGTCCGGCACAGCCTGCAGGATTTCCCATGCTCTGCGGTGGCGCTCATTCTGGAGGTTGGGGCGGAAACCGAATAGGGGCCTGTTCATCCCTTGCTCACACCGCCCAAAAACTGCCCCAAAATTCGCTCGAATCCTTCGGCGTTTACACGGTCGTCTATCAGGGCAAAAGCCCGGCACAGGCCGTCCTGTTCGCTCACGTTGCCCTTGACCACCGCCGCGCCGCCGCCCAGCATGACTACCGGGATGGCTTTGAGGTCAAACCCCGATTCCATGGCTGACGAGAGAAGCCGTTCGGTGTAAAGGCGGCCCTGCTTTTGGATGATGCTTCGGGCGTCCTCATCCATACTGCAGGGCTTTCCCGCCAGCACTCGTTCCACCTGCGCGTCGGTAACGGACAATCCTACATCCCGGCGGACCTGTTCTTTCGTTTCGTCAATGCAGCGGATCATGCCAAGCTCCAAGCTGCGGCAGGTGGAAGCGTTGGGGACGCCGTTGTCCAGCCGCATGAGATCCACCGTCCAGCCACCGATATCCATGAGTAGAACAGAAGGCTCATTCTGGATGAGTTCCGGGTGGATGGCAATGGCGGAATACCCCTGCGGGAACAGCTTCACATCTTCGATGGTGATTTTGTAGGGGATTCCTTCGAACCGATAACTGACCGGCTGGGAAGAACGCAGAAGGTATTCCCGGAAGGGCTTTTTCTCCCGGCCAAAACCAGCCAGAGGCAGCCCTACGGCAAGCTTGACGGAACACTCCGTTTTTTCACCGCGCTGTTTGATCTCTTGGGCGATGGCGGCAAGGGTAAGCAGGTAGTAGTTGTCGTTCTCCATTTTGTTTCGCAGGATCGGCTGTCTGCCGGTTCCGCAGACATAAAACTTCCCGCCGTACTCCAATGTGTTCTGCAGGGTGTAGGGTTCGTGGGAATATTCCGAGATACCGGCTGGGAAAGAAAAATGCCGGGTTTTGATGGCGTAGTAGCCGTGGTCGATACCGATGTTCATGGTTTTAGTCATCCTTTCTTGACGATTGTTGAAAACTTGGAAGGTTTACTGGTTTGGAGTAAGCTTGCTGGAGAGAATCTTGTTCTTTCCCAGCCAAGTAAGTAATTTAGGGGGAGAGGGTCTGGGAGAGGGGGAAAGCGAAAAACCTCCCCGGCCTGCCAGCCGGAGAGGTTCTAAAAAAGGGCGCACTACCCCCTTGTATCTTGAGGGCTTAAAAGTGACCCGTTTGAGGGATTCGTCAATCTATCTATATAACTGCCGGAAACTTTTACAGTTCCGACAACGGGGAAAAGTTGTGGTAAAACGCAAAAAGCGGGGCCTCCGGCCTGAAAAATCAGGCGGAAGCCCCGCATCTGCTCATGAAAAGTCTTTATATTGCCATTTTATGGAAAAGGCATCTATGGAAAATCATTTTGCCTTTTGCGCTCTAAAAAGCCCGCAAACCCGCATGAATACTGACAAAAATGGGGTGGACATCTAAAGTGTCCACCCCAGATGGTGGGAGAGGATGGATTCGAACCATCGAAGCGAAGACGCAACAGATTTACAGTCTGCCCCCATTGGCCACTCGGGAACTCTCCCATATTCAATAAATGGAGCTGGTGGACGGATTCGAACCCCCGACCTGCTGATTACAAATCAGCTGCTCTACCAGCTGAGCTACACCAGCGTGGAAATCGGCTTGCCAGCTTCATATCCTTTATATGCGCCCAAAAGAAGAATCATGGCGCTTAAATATAATATCAATTCCTCCGGCCTTTGTCAAGCCCCTTTTTTACCGGACGGAGAAAACTTTTACGGGAGCGCGGTACGCGCCTTTCCTCTTGCTTTTTTTGCCGCGCGGCTCTAAGATAGAAGAGGAAGAAAAGCGCCGCGCAGATGCGGCACGGCACACAACTGAACAGAGAAAGTGAGAGAACAGGAATGGGGCCCTCTAAAGTATATTTTACAGACATGCGTGCGCTGCCGGGCACGAACCTGCAGCAGAAACTCAAGCGGCTGATCCTCAAAGCGGGCATCGGACAGATCGATTTTCAGGATAAATATGCCGCTATCAAAATCCATTTCGGCGAACCGGGCAACCTTTCTTACCTGCGGCCCAATTTTGCAAAGACCGTTGCGGACGCCGTGAAAGAGCTGGGCGGCCGCCCGTTTCTGACAGACTGCAACACGCTGTATGTGGGGCGCCGCAAAAATGCGCTGGACCATATCGAAGCGGCTTATGAAAACGGGTTTTCGCCATTTTCCACCGGCTGCCAGATCATTATTGCAGACGGCCTGAAGGGGACGGATGAGGTGGACGTGCCCGTGCGCGGCGGCGAATACATCCGGGAGGCCCATATCGGCCGCGCCGTGATGGATGCGGATATATTCATTTCGCTGTCCCACTTCAAAGGGCACGAGAGCACGGGCTTCGGCGGCGCCATCAAGAATATCGGCATGGGCTGCGGTTCGCGCGCAGGAAAGATGGACATGCATTGCGCGGGTAAGCCGGACGTGGACAAAAGCGTTTGCCGGGGCTGCGGCGTGTGCATGAAAAACTGCGCGCACGGAGCCATTGCTTTTGATGAAAACCGCAAAGCGGGCATCGACCACGGCAAATGTGTGGGCTGCGGCCGTTGCATCGGTGCATGCAATTTTGACGCCGTATACAACGGCAACGATTCCGCCAACGACGAGCTGAACTGCAAGATGGCCGAGTACGCCAAGGCTGTGGTGGACGGCCGCCCGGCTTTCCATATCAATATCGTCAACCAGGTTTCGCCTTACTGCGACTGCCACGGTGAGAATGACACGGCTATCATTCCGGACGTGGGGATGTTCGCCAGCTTTGACCCTGTGGCGCTGGACGTAGCGTGCGCGGACGCGTGCAACCGCATGCCCGTGATGCCCGGAAGCCTGCTGGACGAAAACCTGCGCGCCTGCGGCGCCCGTGACCATCACGACCATTTTACGAATGTTTCTCCCAATACAGATTGGCGCTCGTGTATGGAGCATGGGGAAAAAATCGGTTTGGGCACACGCAGCTATGAACTGATTACAGTCAAATGAAGAAGCTTTTGAGCGGCGGGGATACCCGCCGCTTTTTTATGCAGAGCTTCTTTCTGCACTTTGTACAGAAAACAGTTTGAATTAGCATGAAAATGTCAGTTTTTATTTAAAATATACAACAAATATCCATTTTTAAGGATAAAAATATATTTTTCATTTTTTGAGTTTATAATCTAATAATGAAAATTTTTACCTTATTATAGAAAAATATGGAAATTTATTTGTTTTATAATTATGAAAAAAAGATATCAAAACAAATGATTTTGTTGACTTTTTACAATTGCGATGATAATATCAAACCGTTGCAGGAAGCAGCATAGCTTCCGCTTCTTCACATTTTGCTGCATGGATAATCCATGCAGCGCGGCCTTGCGCAGATGCGCGGGCCCTGCTGCCTGCGGCGGCGGGAGGCCCGGCGGCGCACATGCCGCATTGCAGGAGGTTCCGGCGGCGTGTGGGGAAAAATGCAAATGAAAAGGAGAGAAACGTATGAAAAAAGTACTAGCGATCCTTCTGGCGGCGTGCCTGGCACTTTCTCTGGCGGCATGCGGCGGCAGCGGTTCTTCCGCGCCTGTTTCCACAGCGCCGGATACCTCTGGCTCCGCGCCGGCTTCCGCGCCTGCGGCGGCCGACGGCTCCATCGCCGTTTTCTATTACACGTACAGCGACACATATATTTCCACGGTCCGAACCGCGTTGGACGCGGAGTTGGATAAGCTGGGCGTTGAGTACCAGGACTATGATTCCAACTCTCAGCAGAATACCCAGACCGAGCAGGTTGATACTGCCATCACGAAAGGCGCTACCTGCCTGATTGTGAACATCGTCGAGACAGGCTCCGATGACGCGGCGCAGGGTATCGTGGACAAGGCGAAGGCAGCGGACATCCCCGTGATCTTCTTCAACCGCGAAGTGTCCGACGCCGTGGTGAACAGCTATGAAAAATGTGCGTTCATCGGCACTGACGCGGCCGAGGCCGGCCACATGCAGGGCCAGATGATCGCTGATTATCTGCTGGCGAATTATGACGACGTGGACCTGAACGGTGACGGCACCATCTCCTATGTCATGTTTAAGGGCCAGAACGCCAACCCCGAGGCCGAATACCGCACCCAGTATGCCGTCGAGGACTGCGACGCTGCGCTGGAGGCCGCCGGCAAGCCGGCGCTGACGTTCTATGACGCCAACAACGCCGACAAGTTCCTGGTGGACCGTAACGGCACATGGTCCGCGCAGGCTTCCAACGAGTATATGACGACGATTCTGTCCGAGTACACCGAGGCCAATAACAACATGGTCGAGCTGGTCATCTGCAACAACGACGGCATGGCCGAGGGCGCTATCACAGCGCTCAAGACCGCCGGCTACAACGCCAGCGCGGACAAGGCCATCCCTGTGTTCGGCGTTGACGCCACCGATGCAGCCAAAGAGCTGATCGCCGCCGGCAGCATGGTCGGCAGCATCAAGCAGGACGCCGAAGGCATGGCGGCGGCCATTGCGCTGCTTGCCAAGAACGCCACCAGCGGCGCGGCCCTGATGGACGGCACCGACAGCTACAATGTGGATGATGCCAGTGCCAAGATCCGCATCCCGTACGCCGTTTACACCGGCTGATAGACCCGATCAAGCAAACAGCAGGAAGATAGCTGCCTCTACGGGCGGCTATCTTCCTGCTTGAATCTGAGATTTTACGCGGAGGAGAGGCCGAATGGAGAACAACAACAGCGTTCTGCTCGAAATGAAAAATATCTGCAAGTCCTTCCCCGGCGTCAAGGCGCTCGACAATGTTTCGCTGACGGTAAAGCGCGGCACGGTGCATGCACTGATGGGGGAAAACGGGGCGGGCAAGTCCACCCTGATGAAGTGCCTGTTCGGCATTTACAGCAAGGACAGCGGGCAGATCCTGCTGAATGGGAAGGAAGTCAGCTTCAAAACCTCGAAAGAGGCGCTGGAACACGGCGTCGCCATGGTGCATCAGGAGCTGAACCAGGCACTCAAGCGCAATGTTATGGACAATATCTGGCTCGGCCGCTATCCCACGGTGGGGCCCTTCACGTCCGAAAAAAAGATGCTCGCTGATACGGCGGCGATTTTTGATGATCTGGGCATCCATGTGGACCCGCGCACCATTATGAGCACGATGCCCGTGGCCCAGCGCCAGATGGTGGAGATTGCCAAAGCTGTCTCGTACCATTCCGACGTCATCGTGTTCGACGAGCCCACCTCCTCGCTTACTGAGGAGGAAGTGGAGCACCTGTTCCGCATCATCAATATGCTGCGGGACCGCGGCTGCGGCATCATTTATATTTCCCACAAGATGGAGGAGATCCTGCGTATCTCCGACGAAGTGACCGTCATGCGCGATGGCGCGTGGGTCGCCACAGAGCCGGCGGCGGAAATGACGATGGAGCGCATCATCAAGCTGATGGTGGGCCGTGAGCTGACAAACCGCTTCCCGCCCAAGGACAACGAGATCGGCGGCGTGCTGCTGGAGGTGGAGGGCCTGACGGCCATGTATTCCAAGCTGCGCGATGTTTCCTTCAATGTACATAAGGGCGAGATCGTCGGCCTCGCCGGCTTGGACGGCTCCGGCCGCACCGAGGTGCTGGAAAATATTTTCGGCGTGGCTACCCGCAAAAGCGGAGTCATCCGCCTGCACGGCAAAGAGGTGAAGAACCGCCGTGCCCGCGACGCGATCAAAAACAAGTTCGCGCTGCTCACCGAGGAGCGGCGCGCCACGGGCATCTTTGGCATTTTGGACATTCAGGAGAATACCACTATCTCCAGCTTGAAGAAATATAAGGTAAAGGGCCTGTACCTCAGCAGAAAGAAGATGGAGGAGAGTACGGAGTGGTCCATTCGGGCCATGCGCATCAAAACGCCGTCTCAGGATACGAAGATCCGTTCGCTTTCGGGCGGCAACCAGCAGAAAGTCATCCTGGGCCGGTGGCTTCTGACAGACCCCGAGGTGCTGCTGCTGGACGAGCCCACCCGGGGCATTGACGTAGGTGCAAAGTACGAGATCTATCAGCTCATCATCAACCTCGCCAAAGAGGGCAAGGCCGTTATCATGGTGTCCTCGGAAATGCCGGAGCTTCTGGGCGTGTGCGACCGCATCCTTGTAATGTCCGGCGGGCGGCTCGCCGGAGAAGTGGATGCAAAGGCCACGACGCAGGAAGAGATCATGACGCTTGCCGCCAAATACGCATAAGGAGGAATCACTGTGGGAACGAATGCCAAACTGACCATCAAGCAGCGCTTGGAAAACTTCAAAGCCATGGAAAAGGAGGATAAGCGGCGCTGGTGGGGCGAGTTTTTCATTGATAATTCGCTCTATATCTTCCTTATTGCGGCTATCATCGGCATTGCCGTCTATAACCCGAACTTCGTGTCGATGAAATCCATCATCAACATCGTTTCGCTCTCGGCCGCGAATCTGCCCATTGCGCTGGGCATCGCGGGCGCGATCATTCTGACAGGCACCGACCTTTCGGCCGGGCGCGTTGTGGGCCTGACGGCTTGCGTGGCGGCTTCGCTGCTGCAGATGGCGGAGTACCCCAATAAGATGTTCCCGGGCATCGGCACTGTCCCCGTGCCCATCGTCATCTTGGCGGTCATTGCCATCGGCGCGCTGGTGGGCGCTGTCAACGGCTTTTGTACGGCCAAGTTCAATCTGCACCCGTTCATTGTCACGCTGGCCACCCAGCTCATCGTGTACGGCACGCTGCTCATTTACCTGATGCAGGGCAACAACAACGGGCAGTCTATCTCCGGCCTGGATAAAAGTTATACCAATCTCATCACCGGCAGCATCCTTTCGGTGCCGGACGGCAAGGGCAATATGGTCCCCATCCCCAACTTTGTGTGGTATGCCATCGTGATCACCGTCGTGATGTGGTTCGTCTGGAACAAGACGACTTTCGGCAAGAACATGTTCGCCGTAGGCTCCAATCCCGAGGCTGCGAACGTCTCCGGCGTGAACGTCGCCGCCACCACCATTCTGGTGTTCACGCTGGCGGGCGTGATGTACGGCTTCACCGGCTTCATCGAGGGCGCGCGCATCGGCGCGAATACGGCAAACACCGGCTTGAACTATGAGCTGGACGCCATCGCGGCCTGCGTCATCGGCGGCGTCTCGTTCGTCGGCGGCATCGGCAAGATCCGCGGCGTCATCATCGGCGTGGTGCTGCTGCGCATTATCTTCGTGGGCCTCACGTTTATGAGTGTCTCGTCCAATCTGCAGTACATCATCAAGGGCCTGATCATCCTTGTGGCCTGCGCCATCGATATGCGCAAGTATCTGGTACGCAAGTGACCGGAGGGCGCCATGGAAGAAGAACACCGCTCGGAAGGCGCGCTCCGGGACACTGCGCCCGAGCCGCGGTACCGCGGCTCGAACAATATGTACCGCGGCGTGACGATATCCGTGAAGGCGCTGACCGGGGCGATTTTGGCCGGTCTGGCCGCGCTTGCGCTCGCCATCGTGTTTCTTGCGGGCAGCGGCGGATTCACCGTTACGTTTGAAACCGACGGCGGTTCCCAGGTGCCCGCGCAGACCTGCCGCTACGGCGAGCTGGTCCGGCGTCCCGAGGACCCCGTGAAAGAGGGATATGTCTTTGACGGCTGGTATTGGGATGTGGAACGTGAGCACAGACCCTGGGATTTTGCGCAGGATACGGTGGAGGACAGCATGTACCTCTACGCGCGCTGGCAGCCCGTGCCGTAAATGCGGCGCCGCGCCGAATCAAAGCTTAAAGGGCCCTGTACGGTTTTCCGTACAGGGCCGCCGTGTTTTTCCGTCCTTATGCTTTCCTTAGAATTGCGCGTTAGGATACAGCTGCGGAAGCAAAAAGGAGTGGAGAAAACATGAAAAAACAAAATGGAATACGCGCCGTCCTGTGGACGGTCCTCATGCTGGCGGCCGCTCTGACGGGCTGCTGTGCCGATGGAGAGAACGTCTGCACGCTGGACCCGGCGGACCCGGCACGCTTTACCTGCGGCGGGGTGGAATATATTACGCTGCGGGAGGCTGTGCCGCGTGATGCAGTGGGGCGCAAGCTGGGCGATATCCAGACACTGGCGGCGGTGGACGGGGAAGGGCGCGTCGTGGATACCTGCGGTGTGACGCTTTCCTTCTCTGCTTTGGCCCGGCTGGAGGAAAGGCTGCCGGAGGGCGGGCGCACCGTGCAGGTGCTGAACGTATGGGCGCTGCCCGGCACGACGGACGGCGCTGTGGCCGTGATGGTGGACGGCACATTCCGCCGCGCAGTACCCGCGGATGTACTGCCGCCGGAAGCGGAGGTCCTCAGCTTTGCACGGCAGGCCGGGGGATACGGGGAGGCCTTTGCGGTGATGCCGGAGGACTGCCGCAGGCTCACTTGCGGAGAGACAGTCTACCTTGTCACAGATACACCCGTTGCGCCGGAGGCGCAGGGCGCATATCTGGGCGTGCTTGCCCGCTCCTGCGTGTTCGATGCGGATACCGGGCGGGAACTGACGCGCGCGGAGCTGGAGCATATCGAACCGGTGCCGGGGCCGCTTTCCGCCCAGCGGCGGGAGAGCCGCGTGTACGGCGCGGTGTACGCGCTGGAGGGAACGGACAGCGGATCGGCTGTGGCGGTAGAGGTGGACGGCGCATTGCTGCGGGCCGAAGCGGAGCGGCGCGCGCCGGGCGCGTCCTGACGCTGCCATCCGGGCGGCCCTTTGCCGCATCCCTGCCGGAGGGCTGGCGCAAAAAAAGGCGCTCTCAACAGCCGGAATGGCTGCGGAGCGCCTTTTTTGTTTTTCCGTGGGCCTATTTCCGTACAGGCGCAGGCCCGGTGCTCTCCCGGACGATCAGCTGCGGACGCAGCAGCACCTTGCTTACGGCAACACCGTTCATCAGACTGTCCAGCAGGCTGAACGCACTTTTGCCCAGCGCCAGCCTGTCCTGCCGGATGGTGGTAAGGGGCGGTTCGCAGCCGGCGGCCAGCGGAAGGTCGTCGTAGCCCATCACGCTCACGTCCCCGGGCACGCGCAGGCCCAGACGCCGCAGCTCGGCCAGCACCCCCCGGGCGATGCCGTCGCTGGCGCACAGGATGGCTGTCGCGCCCTGTGCAAGAAAATGCGGCACGTATTCGCGCGCACAGTTTTGTTCATAATACCCATAGGCCATCATCCGTTCGTCGGCGGAAAGCCCGCACAGCCAGGTGGCGTGCAGGAAAGCCAGCCGCCTTTCCTCAGACACCATTGAATCCCGCGTGCCGTTCAAAAAGGCGATTTTCCGGTGTCCCAATCCGGCCAGATGCCGCACGCCGAGCTCCACGCCCTCCCAACTGTCGGTGCCCACATATCCGACGCTGGCGTTGGGAACGCAGTTGTCCAGCAGCACTGTGGGCGTGCCCGTGCCGGCCAGCGCACGCATGTATGCATCCTGCGGCGTCAGGCCGAGAATGAAGGCGCCGCCGTATCCGCCCTCCAGCAGCAGGCTGCCGTATTTGGTGCGCGCCTGCGCCTCGGGCGTGGTGGGCAGCACATCCACGGCCCATCCCCGTGCCGCGGCCGCCAGCCGGAACCCGGCCACGATCTCGTACCCGAACTGGCCGATGTTGGCGTATTCCATATTTTCCACCAGCACACACACCTTGGGCTGTGCCTGCCTGCGGGTACGCTTGGCCGCATAGCCCATTTCCACCGCCGTGTCCAGCACAAGCTGGCGGGTCTCTGCGCTCACGTCCGGCGCGCCGTTCAATCCTTTTGAAACCGTGCTCACCGCGATTCCCAGCCGCTGGGCAATGTCTCGGATCGTCACCAAGCGCTGCGCCTCCCTTCGTTGTCCGATATCCTGTTTAGTATAACCCGCACCGCCGCTCTTTGCAATGGGAGAGAAAGAATATTTTATTGAAATATCACAAAATACGCCTTGACGAAATCCGTATCCAATGCTAACATGGTGGTGTTCTACGAAAATTTGCGAAAATAAATTGCTTTTATCCCGCGGCGGCGGTTCAGGAAAGGAGTTTTTCCATGAAAAGAGATATTCAGATACTGACGGGGCAGGTGCTTGCGGCCGACTGCCGGAAAACCATTGCCCAGGCTACGCCCCGTGAGCTGTACAACGCGGTGTCCAAAGCAGCGCTGGACCTCGCTGCGGACGCATGGAAGCGCGCGCCGGGCAAGCGCGTGGCGTACCTTTCGGCGGAGTTTCTTGTGGGACGCCTCGTTTACGCCAATCTGCTGAACATGGGCCGCCTGGGCGAGGTGCAGCAGATGCTGCTGGACGCGGGTGTGGATGCGAACGTGTTTGAAGAGATCGAGGACGCGGCGCTGGGCAACGGCGGCCTGGGCCGCCTGGCCGCGTGCTTTTTGGATTCCGCCGCCACGCAGGGCGTGCCGCTGGACGGCTACGGCATCCGGTACCAGTACGGCCTGTTCAGGCAGTATTTTGAGGATGGCTTCCAGAAAGAGACCGCCGATGACTGGCAGCGCTTTGGAGATCCATGGAGCGTTCGCCGGGAGGAGGATGCCGTCACTGTGCAGTTCGGCGGGCAGGCCGTGCGCGCCGTGCCTTACGACACGCCTGTCATCGGCTACGGAATGAAAACCGTCAATACACTGCGTCTGTGGCAGGCCGAGCCGTTCCAGGCATTCGATTTCAATTTGTTCAACGCCCAGAAATATGCCGCTGCCGTGCGCGAGCGGGACGCCGCCGAAGATATCAGCCGTGTGCTGTACCCCAACGACGACACCGACGCAGGCAAGCGCCTGCGCCTCAAGCAGCAGTATTTCTTCTCCAGCGCGTCGCTGCAGGACATGGTGCGTGCTTACCGCGCGGCCCATGGCGGGGATTTCACCCATTTTGCCGACGCATACGCGGTACAGCTCAACGATACCCACCCCACAGTGGCCATTCCCGAGCTGCTGCGCCTGTTGGTGGAAGAGGCGGGCATGCGTTTTGCCGACGCAGTACAGGTGGCCCACGATACCTTTGCCTACACCAACCACACCATTATGCCCGAGGCGCTGGAAAAATGGGATCAGAAGCTGTTCCGCGGCGTGCTGCCCCGGGTGTATCCGTATGTGAAAAAGCTGGACGCGCTGCTGCGCCGCACGCTGGAGCAGAGGGGCGTGCCCATGGGCGAGGTGTCCCGCTATGCCATCCTGGAGGACGGCATGGTGCATATGGCGCGTATGGCCATTTTTGCCACCCACTCCACCAACGGTGTGGCGCGCCTGCACACTGAGATATTGAAGGACACCGCTCTGCACGAATGGTACGAGCTGTATCCCGAGCGGTTCAACAACAAGACCAACGGCGTTACCCAACGGCGCTGGCTGGCGCTGGCAAACCCGGAACTGGCGGCGCTGCTGCACGACGCTGTTGGCGACGGCTGGCTGACAGACCTCTCCCAGCTCAAGCGGCTGGAGCCCTGCGCGGACGACCCTGCATTTCTGGCGCGTTTCATGGACGTCAAGCGGGAGAAAAAACGGCAGCTCGCGGCGTATGTGGAAAAGCACGAGGGCGTGCGGCTTCGCGCAGACTTCCTGCTGGATGTGCAGGTAAAGCGCCTGCATGAGTATAAGCGCCAGCTTCTGAACGCTTTTTCCATTCTGGACACATACTACGGCCTGAAGGAGGGGCGCATCTCCCGCGCGGATTTCGCGCCCACCGTCTACCTGTTCGGAGCAAAAGCCGCGCCGGGCTATGTGCGGGCCAAGGGCATCATCAAGTATATCAACGAGCTGGCGGAACTGGTGAACGGCGATGCGGACATGAACGGCCTGATGCAGGTGGTGTTTGTCCAGAACTACAACGTCAGCTATGCGGAAAAGATCATCCCGGCGGCGGATGTGTCCGAACAGATCTCCACGGCCGGCACGGAGGCGTCCGGCACCAGCAACATGAAGTTCATGCTGAACGGCGCGGTGACGCTGGGCACACTGGACGGCGCAAACATCGAGATCGCAGAGCAGGCCGGCGCGGAGAACGAATATATCTTCGGCGCCCGCGCCGATGAGATCGCGCGTCTGCAGAAGGACGGCTACGACCCGAACGCCGTCCTCGCGGCGGAGCCGCGCGCAAAGCGCGTGGTGGAAAGCCTGGTGGACGGCACATTTTCCGACGGCGGCACAGGCATGTTCCGCGAACTGTATGCCTCCCTCACCGAAGGCGCAAGCTGGCACAAGCCCGACCACTACTTCCTGATGCGGGATTTTATCGAGTACTGCGACGCGCGCCTGGCTGTCAACCGGGACTATCGCGACGCGCGGGCTTTCGCGGCAAAGTGTGTGCGCAATGTGGCAAACGCGGGCGTGTTTTCGTCCGACCGTACGATTCTGGAATATGCGCGGGACATCTGGCACGTGTAAACGCATGGGATAAAGCAAAACGGCATGGAGCAAAAGTTCCATGCCGTTTTTTTATGCCTTCAGCATCCGCCAGAGTGTGGTGCGGCTGATGCCAAGGCTCTGCGCCGCACGGCTTTGGTTGTCGCCGCTTTTTTCCAATACCATTCGGACGATCTCCCGCTCGATGAGGGCCAGCGGCTGGGAGAGGTCGAGAGAGGCGGCGGGGGAGGCCGCCGTATCCGCGTCGGCGGGCGCAAGGGAAAGCTCCGCCTGCAGGGCGGCCTGAACGTCCGACAGCCGGATTTGTGCATCCGTGCACAGTTCCGTCAGCCGTTCCATCACGCGGTGGAACTGCAGATAGTTCTGCGTCCACGGATACTGGCGCAGCAGCGTAAGCGCATCCGCGTCGATGCCGCGCCACTGCCTGCCGGTGTCTATCGTATGGCGGTCCAGATACAGGCTGAACGCGGTTTCCACCTGCGCGGGTTGGGCGTGCAGGGAGGAAAGGCAGAGGGGAAAGCAAGACAGGCGGTTGATGAATTCCATTGCCGCTCCGCTGATGCGCCCGTCACCGGCTTCCACACACGAAAAAATCAGCTGGTTGTGCTTCGCGGTCTGTCCCTCCAGCAGAAAGGCCAGAAGCTGGCGCCACTGCGTATCGTCCAACGCGTTCAGGTTTTGGAAATACAGCGTGTTTTCCGTATCGCAAAGCGGAGAGCTGTGGTGTCCCAGCAGATAATTCCAGGTTTTACGGCTCAGCAGGTTACAGTCGATTTGAATAAAAGGGTGGCTGCGACGCGCGCTGCGCAGGTAGATTGTGCGCGCCAGATATTCCTTCCCTGTTCCGGCGGCGCCGAACAGAAACACCGGTGCGCGTCCTGCCGCCGCCTGCAGGATGCTTTGATGATATTGGGCGGTGAGGCCGGTGATGTTATAGATACCGGCGGAGCACGCCTCCTCCAATTGGCTGCAGTTATAGTAGCTGATGCCGTATTTGTCCCCGGCGACAGGGGGTGTGGAAGCGAGAAAATAAAAGGCGGTATAGGCCTCTCCGTCGGAGGGAAGCTGCATCGCTTCAATGTTGTACAGCAGCCCGCGGAACTGCTGCATGACCTTGATGCGTCCCGCGGCGGCCACGCTCTCGATTTTTTCGCGCAGCATGTCCAGCAGCTCTGCGGAGGCGTCCTCCAGCGTGGAAAAAACCAGCTTGCCCGCACGGGTGAATACTACGGTCTGGCTGGTGCGTTTGTGCAGGAGCTGGCGCAGGAACTGGTTTTCGCTGCGCAGCTGGCGGTTGGCGCTGCAGAAAAAAACAGCCTGGTCGAACGCGGCGCGGATGCTTTCGGCGCTGGAGGTGATAAGGAAAGCGTTGACGTCCATCTCCTTGGCGGCGGTGTAGGTGACCATATCGCACAGGACCGAGGCATATTCCTCCCGCCGCAGGTATTGCAGCGTGGTAACGGCCTGGCTGGAGGATTGTATGGTAAATACGTCCAACTGGTATGGCAGCAGCGTCCGCAGGATGCCCATATCCTGTGTGATGTTGGAATATCCCACAATGGCCACTCGCCCCTCGTGAATGTTGGCGCGCTGAAGCGTGCACAGGACATCGTACACGGTGGTGCCGATCTCGATGACCGGCAGCGAAACGGATTGTTTCAGCAGCCTGGCCGTGCCGCCCCGGGAGATGATCACATCAAAATTTGCGTGGAAGCCTTTCTGCGCGAGCTCCAGCCCTTTGGCCAAATCGCCCACGCTGATGGTCAGCTCCAGGCCGTCGTATTCTTTCGCGGTCTCTGTTAAAAGCGGCACCATCCCGGGATAGGGCGAGATCGCCAGTACTTTGATGGATGGCATTTTCTTTCATCTCTCTTTTGTTTAAAAATGAAACACATTTTTGCTTTATTATAGCGAATTCACAAAGAAAACACAACAAATTTTCTTAAGTGTTTCATAATGAAACGATTTGCGTCGGGATTCTGCATACCAGCATAAAAAATACGCCTGTATAATGAAAATGACGAAAGGTCCGCCGGACAGGGATAAGAGGAGAGCCTATGATACATTTATTTGTAATTGCGGATGATTTTACAGGCGCGCTGGATACGGGCGTACAGTTTGCCTCCTATGGAGCGGCCACGAAGGTCGTTGTGGGGACAGGCCTGCAGGCACTGGAGGCAGACGCGCAAACACAGGTGCTCGTGGTGGATGCCGAGACACGCCACCTTCCGGCGGCGCAGGCATATGATACGGTCTACCGCCTGGTGCGCTGGGCAAAGGAAAAAAAGATCGGATGCATCTATAAAAAGACAGATTCCGCGCTGCGCGGGAACATCGGGGCAGAGCTTTCCGCCGCGCTGGCGGCGGATGGAGGCGACAGGCTCCATTTCGTGCCCGCCTTCCCGAATCTGGAACGCGTCACCCGCGGCGGCGTACACTACATCGGCGGCGTGCCCGTTGCCCAAAGTGTGTTTGGAAAGGACCCCTTTGAGCCGGTGACGCATTCCCGTGTGGAGGATATTCTGCATGAACAGACGGATACACTGTGCGCCTATATCCCCGGCGGCGGTTCCGCAGAGGGCAAAGCAGGCGTGCTGGTCTATGAAGCTCAGACGAACCGGGATATGGCGCAGATCGCCGACCGGCTGGCGGCCCGGAGCGAGACCGGACTGCTGGCCGGCTGCGCGGGCTTTGCATCCGTGCTGCCGCGGCTGTTGCAGCTGTCCTGCCGGGACACCGCGCCGCTGCCGCTCTGCGGCCGTCTGCTCGCGGTCTGCGGCAGCATCAACCCGGTCTCGCTGGAGCAGTGCGCGCAGGCCGAGGCGCAGGGAGCGCCCCGCTTCAGCCTCACGCCGGAGCAGAAGCTCTCGCGGGACTGGGCGGCCGGCGCGCAGGCGGGCGAAATGCTGGGAGCTGTGTTACGGGCCTGTTCGCAGGAGCCGGTGGTGGTGCTGGACACAGGCGGCGCGGTGGAGAACGCGGGCGCGGACAAAACCGCAGACCGCATCCAGATCGCCAATACGCTGGGCGCGCTGCTCAAGCGTCTGCTGGACGACGGGCTGGAGAGCACGGTGCTGATCATGGGCGGTGATTGTCTTTTGGGCCTGATGCGCCAGCTGGATGTAACGGAGATCATGCCTCTGTGCGAAGTCGCGCCGGGCGTGGTGCTGTCGCAGTTCACCTATGGCGGACGGCAATGGAACCTTGTTTCCAAATCCGGTGGGTTTGGAGCAAAGACACTGTTTTATGACCTGCAAAACATTCTGGAACGATGGAAAAAGGAACTGCCCGCGGTGTGACGGGGCATGCAGCCTTTCGGACAGGAAAAAAGGAGAAGATAAAATGCGTATCGCCTGGGAAGGACGGGAGCTGTACTGCCATATCTCAACAAAAGCAGGCTTTGACCCGGTAAAAACACTTTATGTCTGCGCTCCGGGCGCGGATGCGGCAAGCTATGAAGCCGCCGCACGTTTTGCGCAGGCATCCGGCTGGCGGGAAATCGCAGAGCAGGACGGGGCGGTACTGGTGCTCCCCATCGTGCCGTACGGCTGGCGGGCGGAGGACGCGGGGCTGCTGATGGAGATCTACCGCGGCACGCGCGGCAGCTTTCCGACCCAAAGCGGGAAAAGCCTGTATGGGCGCGGCGGCTATTTGTGGTGTTGGGAAACACTGATCTATGCGGTGGGATATGAGGACGGCGCCTCTTTCCTGGGCGACGCCTCGGCTGCCTGTCCAAGCTTTTTTGCTGCGGCGGCGCTCGTGGGCGGCGTGCCGCAGGATTATACGCCCGGGGAGCGTCCTTCCAGCCACTGGCTCGTGGAAAATGTGAGCGCGGATTATAAAACCCTGAACCGGGAGCTGCCCGTCTGCCTCTGGCTGATGGTGCGTGAACGGCAGGAGGCGGACGCGGCTGTCCGCTATTTCAACCGGAGCAACGGCGCGCAGGGGCCGGGCTGTGAAGAAATGTTTGATGATATTTCCGCGACGGTCTACCGGGCGCCGGATGGCGGAGCGGCGCAGGTACGGATTTCGGCCGGAACCTTCGGCCCGGAGCCTGCGCTGGCGCGCACGGTTTTTTCACAGCTTTTTGAACGCGTCATCCGCTGGAAAAACGGCCCGGATGGAAAGCTGACGCCTTTCATGAGCCGTGCGGACTTTTATGCGTCCCCGCGCTTTGCGCTGGATTCTGTTGTGTACGGGGGCCGCAGCTACGGCTTTTTCGTTCATGTGCCGGAAGGGCTGACGGCGGAGCAGGCCAGGGGCCTGCCGCTGGTGTTCAGCGTACATGGCCGGGGCGAACCGGCCTGGATGTTCGCGGAGAAAAACGGCTGGGACAGGCTGGCGGACGAGACCGGCGCGTTTCTGCTGGCCGTGCCGGACTCTCCGGAAAACATCTGGTTTCTGGAACGCGACGGCGGTGTATTCGCCCGGATGATCGACAGGCTCCACAGCCGTTACGGCATCGACCGGGAGCGCGTTTATCTGACGGGCTTTTCCAACGGAGGCATGATGACACGGGAGGCGGGCACGCGGTATCCGCAGCTTTTCGCGGCTTTATCACCCTGGAATGCACCGCCTGCCGAGACCTGGCCCGGCTTTGCGGAAGGCGGGTGGCAGATGCCGTGCTTCATCTATCTGGGTGACAACGACCCCGTCGCGCGGGGCACGGAAGAACCGCTGCTGGAGCAGATGCTCCGGGCAAACTGTTGTGCGGCTGTGCGGACGGCCGGGGGCTTTGTGCCGGATGCGATATACAACGGCGAAAACCATTACACTGCCGCGCGTGGGTATACCGAGGGCGAACGCTTTGGCACAGCGGTCTACCGGGACGCGCAGGGCGTACCGCGCGTATGTGTGACAGTGATGAAAAATATGCCCCACGGAGCAATCCACGATGAGAGCCGGGCGGCATGGGAATTTATGAGACGGTATCGGAGGCCGGGAAACGGAAAGGCTGTGGAAACGGTGCCGCATACAGAGAGCACAGAAACAGAATGCGCAAAACAAAAGGAGGAGCGACTGAAGTGAACGATACGATGAACGAGATCACAGCATTTTCTCCCTTCGGAGGACGTCTGGTGCTGGAGGAGGTCAAAGGTGCGCAGGAACGCGCGAATGTGCCGGAGAACAGCATCGAGACGAAGGCGGGCGATGACCGCAGCATGTACGTCTATGTGCCGGCTTCCGGCTGCCCGGACGCGAAACAGACGCAGGTCGTCATGTTTCTGCGGGATGGCGCGGACGAAGCCTCCGCCCAGGCGGCCATGCAGGAATATGGTTTGGATGCGCTGGCGGAAAAGGAGCATTTTGTGCTGGCCTTCCCCAATCCGCGGCAAAGCGGCTGGAGCGAAAGGGACGCGGAAGACATGGACTATCTCTCCCGCTGCTTTATGGCCCTGCCGCAGGGCAAGGGAAAGGTCGGCGGGTTCATCGGAATGATCTTCTATATCGGCGGTTCTCCGTCAGCCGGCGCACTGCTGCTTGCGATGAGCGCGCGAAGGCCCCTGAATGTGGCGGGCGTGCTGCTCTCGGAGCTCCCTGCGGATTACAGTATCCCGCAGGACGGCGTGAACGCGCCGCAGGTGGCTTATCTCTGCGGCGGAGCCGCCCGCGCCGCAGATTATTTTGGAAAGGTGAACGGAGTGACGGGAGCGGACGCCCGGCCGCTGGAGCACGCGGTGCTTTACACCAGCCCCGTAAACCCAAATGTGCGGCACATCGTGTCCGAGCTGCCGTTCAGCGCGCAGGAAGCGGTCCGTGCATGGGACATGCTGTTCTGCAAAGCGAGGCGCTGGTCCAACGACACCTATGGGACATATCAAAAGCGCACGGATTTTACGGCCCGCGGCTTTGTGGCACACGTCAACGACCCGGGCCTCGGCGTGAACGAAGGCTTTGCCCATACCTGGTACGAATATGTACCGCCCCGTCTGCGCGGCAGCAAAGAAAAAGCGCCGCTGGTGTTTTATTTTCACGGCATCGGCTGCGTGCCGCTGTACGGCGCGGAGCAGAGCGGCTGGCACGATATCGCCGACAGGGAAAACTTTATCGTCGTATATCCCAAGCCCGCCCGCAACAAGGCGTGGAACATCTGGGATGAGCCGGGCATGCCCAGCGACCAGGCCTTTGTGCTGGCGCTGCTGGAGCATATGAAGCGGACCTATGCCATTGATGAAAGCCGCGTGTACATCTCCGGTTTTTCCATGGGCGGCATGATGACCAACGCTCTGGCATGTGCATATCCCGAGCTGTTTGCGGCGGCAGCCCCTTGCAACGGATTCAATTCCGGCTATCTGGTCCCGGCGTCGGAAATGTGGACGATGCTGCGGAAAATGCCCACCGGCCGCGGTTTGCCGGACGGCCCTTCCGAACCGGTCACCCGTACACGTGTACGGGCGGATGCGAAAAAGGCTGCCTTTGCTTACCGTATGCCCCTCATCCAGAATTCGGGTCTGCTGGACGGCACATGGCCCGCCGCGCAGGACGATCCCTTCAAGCGGTTGGCTTCTTTTGATTACTGGAAAACGTACAACAATATTCCCCTCACGCCTTACGAGCCTGCCGCCGCGTGTGAATCCGGCCTGACGGCCGACGAGACGTTTTATGACTGTGCGGACGGGCGCTTCCTTCACCACCGTTGGTTCAGCCGCGATGAAGGAAAGCCCGCGCTGTTTGAAGTTGTGCTCGCAAAGCGTATGCCCCACGCGCTGGACCTGCGCCAGTTGGAGCTTGCCTGGCAGTTTATGAAAAGGTTCTCACGCGGGAAGGACGGTTCTCTGCACATCGACCCGTAACGCGCCCGCTGCGAAACGGCCGGACGCTTTGAGACCACAGCAGATGGGAGGAATGGAAAAGAAAAGACGGGAGTGGAAAATGGTATCTGCATATTGGAAAACACGGCAAAAGCGAATAGAATGAAGGAGTGAATCACAAATGACAATTCAAATGATCATTACATTGGCAATCGTGATCGGCATGATCGGCATGATCATGTCGGACAAATTTGCCTTCGGCGCACCGCCGCTGATCGCCTGCGTTCTTCTGGTACTGACGGGCTGCGCCACCATGTCCGAGGCCTTTGCGGGCTTTGTGGACAAAAATGTCATCATGATCGCCGGCTTTATGGTGGTCATGGCGGCGTTGGAAAAAACCAGCCTCATCGACAAGGTCAAGGCAACGATGTTCAATATGGCCAGCAAGGGCGGATATCGCAACTACATCCTGTTGCTGATCGTTGTCATGCTGGGGGCCAGCGTGATGAGCGGTACAGGCTATTATGTATTGGTGCTGAGCTTGGTATCCACTATCCCCTACAATAAAAATCTGCCTATTTCAAAAATCTTTATGCCCTTGGGCTATGCCACTTACAACCCCATCGTACCTGTGAATATGGCGTTTTACGTGGGCTTGGTGGCCTCTCTGCTGGAGAGTTCCGGCGTCACAGGCACCGCAGTGCCGCTGCTGGTATATTCCGGCATCAAGCTTGTCAGTTCTATCGCGTTTTTGGTGTGGGCGGTTATCGGTTACCGCTTCCTGCCGGACCACCCCATTGCCGAAGCGGGCGCGCAGGCTTCCGAACAAAAGTCAGAGGGCGAAAAGCTGTCCAGGTGGAAAGAAATCGTTGTGTATATTGCTTTCGTGGTCAACTTCGTAGCCATGATTTTCCTGGATAAGCTGGGGGAGCCGGGCTATGCCATCCCCGGCGTCATTGCCGCCGTACTGTTCGTTTTGGGCATCCTCAATTTCAAGGAAGTGCGCAACAATATTGCCTCTCCGCTGATTCTTATGATGGCCGGCGTCATCGGCGTGGCCGGCGCCCTGGCGAACTCCGGCTTCACCGCCATGGTGGGTGACGCGGTGGCCGGCGCTTTGGGTACCAGTGTCAGCCCATTTGTCATCGTATTGGTGTTCACACTGCTCACCAGCCTGAGCGCTACGTTCACGGGCGCCAGCTTCGGTTCCCTGTTCGTATTTGCGCCCATCGCCATCTCCGCTTGCGTCAGCATGGGGTTGGATCCTACGGCTGTGGCTGTGGCTTGTGTCACCGCCGCTTGGATCAACTGGATCATGCCCATCGACGGTATGCCTGCTATGATTCTTGGCATGGGCAAATACAAGCTGGTTGATTTCTGGAAGTTCACTCTGCCGTTGTACGTCATCCAGATTCTGGTGCTGTGCGGGGCCTGTGTGATTGTATTCCCCATGTAATAATAACCTGCGGTCGGCGGCGGAACATGCCGCCGGCCCTTTTCGGAGAGAGATGATACGCCATGAATACACTGAGTAATTTGAAGATGCCGCGCGCCGTCTGCTGCGGCGAGGGCGCGCTGAAAAAGATGCCGGAGATCCTTCAGGCGGCGTCTGTGAAAAAAGCGGCTGTCTTTACAGACAAGGGGATCCGCAGCGCCGGCCTGCTGGACCCCGTGCTGGAGCAGCTTCAAAAGTCGCAGGCGGCATTCTGTGTGCTGGATGACCTGCCGCCGGAGCCGAGCTACGGCCAGGTCCAGAAGCTGGTGGATGCCTGCCGGGCCGAGGGCGCGGATATGATTCTGGCCGTGGGCGGCGGCAGCGTGATGGATACCGCCAAGCTGGCCGGTGTGCTTTTGGACGGCAGCTCGACCGTGCACGACCTGCTGGAAGCGCCCGGCCGCGCAAAAAAATGCTGTCCCACGCTGATGATCCCCACAACGGCGGGCACGGGCAGCGAAGCCACGCCCAACGCCATCGTAGCCGTGCCGGAGCAGGAGCTGAAGGTGGGCATCGTCAGCGACGCGATGATCGCAGACAATGTTCTGCTGGACCCGCTAATGATCAAAAATCTGCCCCGGAAAATTGCGGCGGCCACAGGTGTGGACGCTTTGGCGCACGCCATCGAATGTTACACAAGCAATAAGGCAAATCCCATCAGCGATACTTTTGCGCTGGAAGCGCTGGATATGATTTTGAACAACATCCTGCCTGCGTGCGACAGTGCGGACGCGGTATCGCAAAAATCAGCCATGCAGCTCGCAAGCTTTTACGCGGGCGTGGCTATCACTGCCAGCGGCACAACGGCCGTCCATGCGCTCAGCTACCCTCTGGGCGGAAAATATCATATCGCCCACGGCGTATCCAACGCCATTCTGCTTGCGCCTGTGATGCGCTTCAACGCGCCTGCCTGTCCGGAACGCTTCGCCGCCGCGTATGACCGTTGCGTACATGGAGAAAAAACCTGCGTGACGCAGGAGGAAAAAACGGAGTTTATGCTGCGTTGGCTGGAGAAGATCGTCCGGCATCTGGAGATACCCACAAGCCTTTCGGCATTCGGTGTGCCTGCGTCGGATCTGGAGACACTGGTGGCGGCCGGCATGCAGGTGACACGGCTTCTGAACAACAATCTGCGCCCGGTGACGGCGGACGACGCCCGCGCGCTGTACCGCCGGATCCTCTGACATCGGAAAGGACGGAAAAACATGAATAGAATCGAGATCAAGGGCATCATCCCGCCCATCATTACGCCGATGCACGCGGATGAAAGTATCAATACCGCCGAGCTGCGCCGCCAGGTGGACCGCCAGATCGAAAACGGCGTGCATGCGCTGTTCTGCTTTGGCACCAACGGCGAGGGATATATTCTGGACGGCAGGGAAAAACAGCTCGTGCTGGAGACGGTCATTGAGCAGGCGAACGGCCGCGTGCCGGTGTACGCGGGCACAGGCTGCGTTTCCACACGGGAGACCATTGCACAGTCCCGCATGGCCAGAGACGCGGGAGCGGATGTACTGAGTATTATTACGCCCAGCTTTGCGGCGGCCAGCCAACAGGAGCTGTACGACCACTACCGTGCCGTGGCTGAAGCCGTGGATATTCCCATCGTGCTGTACAATATCCCGGCACGTACAGGAAATGCTCTTGCGCCCGAGACGGTAGCAAGCCTTTCTCGGATCGAAAACATCGTCGGTGCAAAGGATTCCTCGGGAAACTGGGATAATATGAAAGCTTATCTGGATGGCACCCGGGGCAGCGGCTTTGCAGTGCTTTCCGGCAACGACGGCCTGATCCTGGACTGCCTGAAGAACGGTGGCCGGGGCGGCGTGGCGGGCTGTGCCAATGTTTACCCCCGTACCATGGCGTCTATTTATGATTGTTTTGCCGCGGGCGATTTGGAAAAAGCGCAGGAATATCAGGCGAGCATCGCGTCCTTCCGCGCATGCTTCAAATACGGCAACCCGAATACGGTCGTCAAAACAGCCGTGGCGCTGCTGGGCTACGACGTGGGAAAATGCCGCGCACCGTTCAACCAGCTCCCGGAAGAAGGCGTTGCCGCGCTGCGGCAGGTGCTTCGTGAGAATGCGGAAAAGGGGATGCACTGACCCATGAACAACACGGAAATAAGGCGGCCGGTCATCGGCATCACGATGGGCGACCCCGCGGGCAACGGGCCGGAGCTGTGTGTGCAGGCCCTGCTCCACAAAGCGATTTATGAGGAATGCCGGCCGCTTATCGTGGGGGATGCAAACGTTATCGAAAAAGCGGCTGTGCTGCTGGGCCATCCGGAGCTGACTGTGCACCGCGTGGACAGCGTGGAGCAGGCGGCTTTCACCTGGGGGATCATCGACGTTTACCATCTGGACCTTGTGGACCTGGCGCGGTTTGAATACGGAAAAGTGTCCGCGATGTGCGGGCGCGCGGCGTTTGAGTGCGTGCGGAAAGTCATTGAACTGGCACTGGACGACGAGGTGGATGCCACCTGCACCAACGCTCTGAACAAAGAGGCCATGAACTTGGCTCTCGCGCCCGAGGGCATGCACTTTGACGGCCATACGGAAATCTATGCCCACTATACTCACACCGAGAAATATACGATGCTGCTGGCGCACCACGATCTGCGTGTGGTACATGTTTCCACGCATTGCTCGCTGCGGGAAGCGTGCGACCGTGTGAAAAAGCAGCGTGTACTGGATGTCATTCATATCGCGGACAGCGCATGCAGAAGCTTCGGAATCCCACGCCCGCGAATCGCCGTGGCAGGGCTCAACCCTCATGCGGGAGAAAACGGCCTGTTCGGCAGGGAGGAGCTGGACGAGATTATCCCGGCGATCCGTGCCGCGCAGGACGAGGGACTGTGTGTGGACGGCCCTGTGCCGCCGGACAGTTTGTTCCCCAAGGCGCTGGGCGGCTGGTATGACATCGTTGTGGCCATGTACCACGACCAGGGGCACATTCCGCTCAAAACCGTCGGCTTTGTATATGACAGGGAAAAACAGGCGTGGAAGGCTGTCGAAGGAGTAAACATTACACTGGGGCTGCCCATCATACGTACCTCGGTGGACCACGGAACGGGTTTCGACCAGGCAGGCAAAGGCACTTCGAATGAATTGAGCCTGCTCAACGCCATTCAATATGCCGTCACGATGGCCCGCAACCGCAACATCAAAGAGTGAGGGGAAGAAAACCATGAAATATCCATGTTTGCCCGGCCTGACACCGGACGGCACCGTTTATCAGAATTCTGCAATGGGGACGGTGGAGGCCATGCTGCCCCCCGGGCCCTGGGCTACGGCGCATGCGCCCGCCTTGCTGGAAACTCCGGACGGCAGTTTGCTGTGCGCCTGGTTTGCCGGCAGCTTTGAAGGCAGCGGCGATGTGAGCATCGTTTGCGCCCGCCTGCCCAAAGGAGCCGCACGATGGGAAGCTCCAGTACAAGTGTCCCATGATGAAAAACGCAGTGAGCAGAATCCCTCGCTGTTTCTCGCGCCGGACGGCGCTGTATGGGCGGTTTATACCGCCCAGCTGGACCGTGTGCCCGGCAAGGATAATATGCAGTTCACGTCTGTCATCCGCCGGCAGAAAAGTACGGACGGCGGCCGTACCTGGGGCGAACCGGATGTGCTGTTTGCCCGGGAGGGAAGCTTCTGCCGCCAGCCCATCCAGGTGCTTGCAAGTGGGCGCTGGATATTCGCAAACTGGCTGTGCAGCGACAGCGCATCCGGTCTGGCCGGAGACCCGACGGCGTTTCAGATCTCCGACGATCAGGGCTGTACCTGGCGCACTGTAGAGATGCCGGGCAGCAACGGCCGTGTACATGCCAATGTGGTGGAGCTTGCGCCGGGACGCCTCGCGGCGTTCATGCGGAGCCGTGCGGCAGATTTCATTTATCGCAGTGAATCGCTGGACGACGGCAATACGTGGAGCGAACCGGTGCCCACGGTCCTGCCCAATAACAACTCCAGCATCAGCGCCGTCAAGCTGCAAAGTGGACGCATTGCCGTTGCCTATAACCCCACCCATACGCCTGCGCCGCAGCCAAGTGTGGCAGCCTGGCCCGGCCTTCGCTGCCCGGTTGCGGTGGCCCTCAGCGAGGACGGCGGCCTTACATGGCCGATGATTCGCCATATGGAGCTGGGAGAGGGTTTTGTAGGGTCAGAAAACAGTACCAACAACCGCCAGTATGAGTACCCATATCTGATGCAGGCTTCGGACGGCAGGCTGCATCTGGCGTTCGCGTATCAGAATCGCCGCGGTGTAAAATGGATGACGTTTTCGGAGCAGGATGTTATGGGTGAAAAGCGTGAAACTGTAGGCGTGTACAACCCGACAGCCGCCAGGGTATAGTGCGTTTTACAGGCGGAAAGCCCGAAAGCGCGCTGCCGCGGAGCGAAGCGGTTTCACGGCAGTGCGTGCCATTTCAGCAACACGCAAAAATACGGTAAATTTTTTCAAAAGCATGTTGACAAGAAGAAGGTTTCATGATAAAATCTAACATGCTGATTCGGAAACGAACAGCAGAAAAAGCGTGATCACGGGGTGACTCGTGTTCACATATATGCGGATGTGGCGGAACTGGCAGACGCGCTAGATTCAGGTTCTAGTGAAGGCAACTTCATGTGGGTTCAAGTCCCTTCATCCGCACCATGACGAGTGTTCTTATAGCATTTGAAAAGCTGTAAGAACACTCGTCTTTTTTATTGTTTTCATCCGGCGATGGTGGATGGGGCGTAGTTGACGACTACGCCCTTTCTTGTGTTTACGGACACCTCCGGGGCGGGCAGCGGGATCAACTCCGGGATCTCAATGACCCCTACGCAGTTATAGTGGATACGGAGCCGCTGCTCCCATACCCCGTCAATCTTCTCGGCGTTGAACACTTCGATTTTCTCGATGAGCTCGTTCAGCATCCGGGGCGTCAGCTTGCGGGCGCGGGTGTATTTGCGGACCAGGGAGATGAACATATCCGTGGTCATGGACTGGCTGCTCTGCTTGTCGATCTCGGCGCGGAGCGCCTTGATCTTCTCCGCCAATTCCTTCTGCTCCTCCTCATATCGCCTCGACATTCTGGCGAAACGGTCATTTGAGAGCTTTCCGGAAACATTGTCCTCATAGATCCTCTCGAACAGGCCATCCAGTTCCTCATCGCGGGCTTGCAGGGCTTTCAGCTCCTTCTCCTTCAGCTTTCGGTCGGTGGCCTCCGCCTGCTGGGAATGGCCGATCACAGCCTTCACAAACTCATCCTCAAACTGGCTGGCAAACTTAGTCAGCCGCCGGATCTCGCCTAACACCACCTGCTCCAGGAAGTCCACACGGACATAATGGGTGGAAGTACAGGTCCCACGGTTGCCCTTGTAGTTGGAGCAGTTAAAATACTTGATGTCGGGGTTGCCCTGATTGAAATGAAAGTGCAGATTGTGCCCGCAGTCAGCGCAGACCAGAAGGCCGGAGAACATATTGCGCTCCCCTTCGTGGGTACGGCGCTTGCGGATCTTGCCCCGCTTCTGCTGGACCTGTTCAAAAACCGTCCGCTCGATGATGGGTTCGTGGACATCCTGGAAGATGACCCAGTTTTCCCGGTCATTGGCAAGCCGCTTTTTGTTCTTGTATGACTTGGAGTAGGTCTTGAAGTTAAGAATATCACCGCAATACTCCTGTAAAGAGAGAATGTGAGTGACGGTGGAGCTGTTCCACATATACGGTCCACGGAGTTTGCTTTTCCCAGGACGATTGACGCCCTTTTCACGCCAATAGGCGATGGGGGTAAGGATTTTCTCCTCGGAGAATATTGTGGCGATCTGCTCCGTTCCATAGCCATCCAAAGTCATTCGGAATACGCGGCGGACCACCTGGGCGGCCTCCTCATCCACGATCCACCGTTTGGGATTGTCGGGGTCTTTCTTGTAGCCATAGGGCGGTGGCCCCATCGGTTCGCCGGCGTTGCCCTTGATCTTGTTGCTGATCCGGCGCTTCTTGCTAATGTCGCGGGCGTACCATTCATTGAACAGGTTGCGGATGGGCGCCAGTTCGTTCTCGCCCTCGGCGGTGTCGATGTTGTCCGAAACCGCCACCAGGCGGATGTCGTGCTCCGGGAAAAACTCCTCGGTCAGTCGCCCCACCTCAATGTAGTTGCGACCCAACCGGGACAGATCCTTCACAAACACGGCGGCGGCCTTGCCGGCGGCAAGCTGCTCCATCATGTCGTTGAAACCGGGGCGGTCCATCGTGACGCCGGAGATACCATCGTCCAGGAAGTGGACCAGGTTGGTGTATCCTTTTTCCTTCGCCACCTTGGTCAGCAATTTCTTTTGGTTGCCGATGCTGTAACTCTCGCCCTCCAGGTTGTCATCGCGGGAAAGCCGCTCATAGAGGAACGCGGTCACATCACGGGATTTGCGGTTGTTCGACTGTCTCATTCAGTCCTCCTTCCTCCGGGACAGCCGAATAGCAAATATAACTTGTCTATGTTCATTATACCGCCATCCGCCGTCCCTGTCAGCCGGGTCCGGGAGATTTACTTTGCTTCGCTCTCGGACTTCATCAGCCGCAGAAGGATGCTGCCCAGGGTGTCCGGGCCATCTTGCCGAAAAACAGGTTCAACGACAAACGACCTATTGCCGAAGCGATAGGTCGTCTTTTCATCTAATGATTTATTGGATGTGCCGGTCTTGCCGGCAGCAGTTTTTTCTTGCATAGAATGACCCCCTTTCGCAAGAAAGATCAATACGAAAGAGGCAGAAAACGGACGGCTGCTGGCACAGCTCCACGGGAATTTCACCCCGGCCCATGCTGATGGGTGCGGCGCACGATGCTTTGCGGGCGTCCAATGCGCGAGTCTCATTATCCTGCCTGCATATCATCGCCCACAAGCTGCCACACCTGTTTTACGGCCCAGTTTTGTCGCTCACCTGTTTGGTAGGGGTCCCGTCCTGCGGACTTGCAACAGGGTCATGGCGCACCGGCCGACCGGCTCCACGCAGACAGATCGTATCCGTCTGCCTTATGCTGCGCCGGAGGCCTCCCGCCGGGCTTTCTTTGTCAAGGAACTTTCGTCTTGGCTGTCGGATCGCTGGGGCAAGGAAAGGGAGCCGTGAAACTTGCCCCGGACGATTTTAGACCGGCAGTACCTTGAAACCTGTTACGATGCTATGGATCAGCTTCGTTTCCAGCCTGAGCCGCATATCTTCATCCACATACAGGTACTCGTTCCCATACTCGTCCTTCACAGGTCTGGTGGCAAGAGCCCGGATGTACTTCTGATAGTGAGCGACCACGGCGGCAAGGGCGTTCTCGTCGCCGTTCACGGCAGCCAGGATCACCGGCACCGGGATCGGCTTCACTTGTCCGGCCATTCAAATCCCTCCTTCATCAGATACTCGCGCAATTCTTTCAGTGTAACGAGCCGCCGCTTGGATACGGTCTGATGGACGATGTTCAGCTTCTCGCTGATCTCACGGTCCGTCATGCCCAGGAAGTAGGACAGCAGGATCACATCCCGCTTGCCCTCCGGCAGCTGCGCCAAGGCGTCAGCCAGAAGATCGCCGGCCACGACTACCGGAAGTCCCAGCACTTCAAAGACATGCTCGCCCATAAAGTGCTTGTCCCACACGGCGGTCTGTTCCAGCTCAGAGGCGGTCAGCTCTCCAAAGGATTTTTCCTGGGATTGGAGACTGGCAAGCTCGCGCTGGATGTACCGGGCCTCATTCTTCAAAACCCTGACACAGAAAGCGCCAAACTGATTTTGAATACGCTGCTCATAGGAGTCTTTCATTTTCTCACCTCCCTTCGCGCCGCACGGGTGCGGGGTGGTGATCTCCTCCCTTTCGCCTCAGTAATGCAAGGTTTGCGATTTTGGCAACCGCGAAGGGAAGAAAATTTTTATGAAAGGCTCCGCCGTATGGTGGAGGCTCGCATAAACAGAAAAAAGCGCCCATCCGCAGGATGCGGATGGGCGCAATAGAAGTAGCAAAAGCAATTATGTAATCATACAGTTCATATTCATAGGCGAGATGGTTCCCGATATTGGATGGGCTTTTTTTGACAGGTAAATTCCTGCCGAATTATGTCGAAGCAGTCTTTGCTTCACGGCGGCTCCCTCCCTGGGCCGCCGTCACCATTGAAACTGAACCGCCCCCTGTCAAGTAGACAGATGAAAAAAGAAAAATTACGCCACGAGGGTCTGGTTCCTGTAAGCAAGGGGAGCCAGGCCCTTTAACTTAGCTTGAAGCCGCCTTGTATTGTAAAAGTCTATGTATTCGTCGATGGCTTTCTTCAATTCCTCAAAGGTATGAAATTGCTGGAGGTAGTACATTTCAGATTTGAGAATCCCCCAGAAACCCTCCATAGGGCCGTTGTCGATGCAGCGGCCGGGTCGTGACATACTCTGCGTTGCATGGATGCCGTCCAGCTTTGCTTTGAACTGCCGGTTGGTGTACTGGTAGCCTCTGTCACTGTGAAACAGAGGGTGGGCGCTGGGGTTGGCTCTCACCGCTCTGTCAAAGGTGTCAAAAACAAGCTGATTGTTATTGGATTGGCCCAGTGCATACGCAACGATGCTTTTGTCATGGAGATCAAGGATCGCACTCAGGTATGCTTTCTTCCCATTGATAAGTTTGAATTCTGTGACATCTGTCAGCCATTTTTCATTGGGTCTGTTTGCCGTAAATGCTCTGTTCAATACGTTTTCAGCGGTAATGCGCGGTTCCGACATGACATAGTGCTTCTTCTTTCGGCGTATCACGGCCTGCATATGTACACTTTTCATCAGGCGGTAAATCCGCTTGTGGTTGTAGTTTCTTTTGAGCCGGCTGTTCACATTCAGCGTCATACGGCGATAACCGTAGATGCCTTTTACTTCGCTGTACAAACGGATGATCTCTTCCAGCAAGAGGGTATTTTCTTTTTCTGAGGTGCTTTCCTTCCGGCGAAGCCATTTGTAGTAGTCAGTCAATTTGAATTAGAGTTCAATTCTTACTTTCGATGGTTTATCTTCACAATAGGTAACTTTAATCGTTGTTCCCTTGTCAGGGACTTTGTTTCCTGCGCCAATCCATTTCCGGCAGATGTAATCTTTTCCGTCTATCGTATATTTGACCTTGATAATATGCGGAAAGGCTGCGCCATCCATAGCGTGAGCGCGGACAGGTTTACGATTCACTTTTAACCACCATTGTTTTGTAACTGAAATTACAGTTCCCATTGTTTCTTTTTCCATAAGTTATACCTCCGATGATATTTTTGATTGATGATACCTATTTTCTGTTCAATCATTTCTTTGTTTGTAGTAAATGCGGAACGCTGCTGCGCCGGTGGCCGCCAACTGCACCAGAATCAGCACA
>ERZ507072.46-NODE-46-length-92994-cov-7.965709_pt1 | contig 92994 bp, 91 predicted proteins | sample MGYA00512864_ERZ507072 | MGnify/ENA metagenome assembly ERZ507072 | reverse complement strand
AAACCTTATTCGCGGCCTGCGGGCCGCGAACTCTGCGAGGCTTTTTTGACAGGCTGCAAAGGCGGGGCCGCATTGTTCACAATTTTCTGTTGATTTTCAGGAAAAGACATGCTATCATATCTCAAAATTTCCGGGGCCCGGCTCCGGGCGACGCAGGAGGATGCGCTATGAAAGAAGTTAAACCCCCGAGGAAACCGCTATTTTACTACTATGGCATCGCCCTGGTGGTGCTGCTGCTGATCAACTTTCTGTTGGTGCCCCTGGTGGCCCGCCACGCGGTGCAGGAGGTGGACTACGGCACCTTCATGACCATGACCGAAAACAAGGAGATCGGCAAGGTGGAGGTGGAGGACAACCAGATCATCTTCACCAACAAGGACGGCAGCAAGATCTATAAGACCGGCCCCATGAACGATCCGGACCTGACCCAGCGGCTGTACGACGCCGGGGCGGAGTTTACCCGGGACATTGTGGAGCAGACCTCGCCCCTGCTGAGCGTCGTGCTGACGTGGGTGCTGCCCATCGTCCTGTTCATCGCCGTCGGCCAGCTGATGGCCAAGAAGCTGACGGACCGGGCCGGAGGCCCCGGGTCCATGATGTTCGGCGCAGGGAAGTCCAATGCCAAGATCTATGTCCAGTCCTCCCAGGGCATCCGCTTTGCCGACGTGGCCGGCGAGGATGAGGCCAAGGAGAACCTGCAGGAAATCGTCAACTATCTCCACGACCCCAGTAAGTATCAGGAGATCGGCGCCTCCATGCCCAAGGGCATCCTGCTGGTGGGCCCTCCGGGCACCGGCAAGACCATGCTGGCCAAGGCTGTGGCCGGTGAATCCCAGGTGCCCTTCTTCTCCATCTCCGGCTCGGAATTTGTGGAGATGTTCGTGGGCATGGGCGCGTCCAAGGTCCGCGATCTGTTCAGCCAGGCCAAGGAAAAGGCCCCCTGCATCGTGTTCATCGACGAGATCGACGCCATCGGCCAGAAGCGCAGCGGCGGCCAGTACGGCGGCAACGATGAGCGGGAGCAGACTCTGAACCAGCTGCTGACGGAAATGGACGGCTTCGACGACAACTCCGGCGTGATCATCCTGGCGGCCACCAACCGGCCGGAGTCTCTGGACCCGGCCCTGACCCGGCCCGGCCGCTTCGACCGCCGGGTGCCGGTGGAGCTGCCGGATCTGAAGGGCCGGGAGGAGATCCTGAAGGTCCACGCCAAGAAGATCAAGCTGGCGGAGAATGTGGACTTCGGCACCGTGGCCCGGATGGCCTCCGGCGCCTCCGGCGCGGAGCTGGCCAACATCGTCAATGAGGCCGCCCTGCGGGCGGTGCGGGACGGGCGGAGGCTGGTGACCCAGGCCGACCTGGAGGAGAGCATCGAGACCGTCATCGCCGGATATCAGAAGAAGAACGCCATTCTCACCGACAAGGAGAAGTGGATCGTATCCTATCACGAGATCGGCCATGCCCTGGTGGCGGCCCGCCAGACCCATTCCGCCCCGGTGCAGAAGATCACCATCATTCCCCGGACCTCCGGTGCGCTGGGCTATACCATGCAGGTGGAGGAGGGCAACCACTATCTGATGAGCCGGGAGGAGATCGAAAACAAGATCGCCACGTTTACCGGCGGCCGTGCCGCCGAGGAGGTGGTGTTCGGCTCCGTCACCACCGGCGCGTCCAACGACATCGAACAGGCCACCAAGCTGGCCCGGGCCATGCTGACCCGGTACGGCATGAGCGACGAATTCGGTATGGTGGCACTGGAGACCGTTACCAACCAGTATCTGGGCGGGGATGCGTCCCTGGCCTGCTCGCCGGAGACCCAGGCCAAGATCGATCAGCTGGTGGTGGACCTGGTGGAGCGGCAGCACCAGAAGGCTTTGAAAATTTTGCAGGACGACCGCCAGAAGCTGGATGAGCTGGCCAAGTTCCTTCACGAAAAGGAAACCATCACCGGCCAGGAGTTTATGCAGATTCTCAACGGGTAAAAGAAAATGCGCTCTCCCCCCCAAAGGGGAGAGCGCTTTTTCTCTTTTTGCTCCAGAACATTTGTTTGAAAAAATAGGTTTACAGATAAAAATAAAGGTGATACAATAGAATACTACACGACTGCACGGAACAGGAGGCGCTTATGGGACAGTTCAAGGTGGTATCGGATTATACCCCCAGCGGGGATCAGCCCCAGGCCATCGACACACTGGCCAGCGGCATTGAAAACGGCCTGCGAGATCAGGTGCTGCTGGGCGTTACCGGCAGCGGCAAGACCTATACCATGGCCAAGGTCATCGAGCGGGTCCAGCGGCCCACCCTGGTGCTGGCCCACAACAAAACCCTGGCAGCCCAGCTGTGTGAGGAGTTCCGGGCCTTCTTCCCGGAAAACGCCGTGGAATACTTCGTGTCGTACTACGACTATTACCAGCCGGAGGCGTACATCCCCCACACGGATACCTTCATCGAGAAGGACGCCGCCATCAACGACGAGATCGAGCGCCTGCGCCACAGCGCCACCGCCGCCCTGTTTGAGCGGCGGGACGTGATCGTGGTGTCATCGGTGTCGTGCATCTATGGATTGGGGGACCCCATCGACTACGCCAACATGGTGATCTCCCTGCGTCAGGGAAAGGAATATCCCCGGGACCAGCTGCTGCGCAAGCTGGTGGAGATCCGGTATGAACGCAACGACATCGCCTTCGACCGGAACATGTTCCGGGTCCGGGGGGACACGGTGGAGATCTATCCGGTGTACGCCAACGGATATGCCATCCGGGTGGAGTTCTTCGGCGACGAGGTCGACCGCATTTCCGAGATCAACCCCGTCACCGGTCAGGCCCAGCGAGTACTCCAGCATGTGGCCATCTACCCCGCCAGCCACTATGTCACCACCAAGGACAAGATGGAACGGGCGGCGGTGGAGATCGAACGGGAGCTGGCGGAGCGGAAAAAGTGGTTTGAGGACCACGGCAAGCTCATTGAGGCCCAGCGCATTGACCAGCGCACCCGGTATGACCTGGAGATGATGCGGGAGCTGGGCTACTGCACCGGTATCGAGAACTATTCCCGGGTCATCTCCGGCCGGGTGCCGGGCTCGCCCCCCACCACCCTGCTGGACTATTTCCCGGAGGATTTCCTGCTGTTCGTGGACGAGAGCCATGTGACCCTGCCCCAGGTGCGGGCCATGTACAACGGGGACCGGGCCCGGAAGGAGAGCCTGGTGGAGTACGGCTTCCGTCTGCCCTGTGCCTTCGACAACCGGCCCCTGAAATTCCCGGAGTTTGAGGAGCGGTATCATCAGGCGGTGTTTGTCTCCGCCACGCCGGGAGATTATGAGCGGGAGCACGCCGACCAGGTGGCCGAGCAGGTGATCCGGCCCACGGGTCTGCTGGACCCCCGGGTGGAGGTGCGGCCGGTGGAGGGCCAGATCGACGACCTGGTGGACGAGATCCGCCTGCGGATCGAGAGAAACGAGCGAACGCTGGTGACCACCCTGACCAAGCGCATGGCGGAGGACCTGACGGACCACATGAAGGGTCTGGGCCTGCGGGTGCGGTATATGCACTCGGACGTGGCCGCCATCGAACGGATGGAGATCATCCGGGATCTGCGGCTGGGCGAATTCGACGTGCTGGTGGGCATCAACCTGCTGCGGGAGGGCCTGGACCTGCCGGAGGTGAGCCTGGTGGCCATTCTGGACGCCGACAAGGAGGGCTTCCTCCGCAGCGAGACCAGCCTCATCCAGACCATCGGCCGGGCCGCCCGGAACGCCCAGGGCCTGGTGATCCTGTACGCCGACACCATCACGCCCTCCATGCGGGCAGCCATGGACGAAACGGAGCGCCGCCGGGAGAAGCAGGACGCCTATAACAAGGCCCACGGCATCGTTCCCCAGACCATCCGCAAGGACGTGCGTAAGGTGCTGGAGATCTCCAAGGACGCCCAGCAGGAGCAGCAGGCCGGCCGCCGCAAGCTCACCGACGCTGAGCGGGAGGCCACCATCCGCCGTCTGGAGAAGGAAATGAAGGAAGCCAGCAAGATGCTGGAGTTTGAATACGCCGCCCTGCTGCGCGATCAGATCATCGCCCTGCGGGGGGAGAAATGAGGAAGCGCCATGCCCCATGTTCCCACCGTGGATATCCGCCGCCTGGGAGATATCCGCTTCGACACCCAGCTGGAGCGCGCCCTGCGCCCCAGCCCGGATTATGACGTGTCCCAATGGCTGTTCGTGCCCAACCAATACACGGAGTACCGGTATATCCTGGGCACCCGGGGGCAGAAGCCCCTGATCTGCATCGGCATCAACCCCTCCACCGCCCGGCCCGGGGATCTGGACCCCACCCTGAAAAGCGTGGAGCGGGTGGCCAAGGCCAACGGCTTTGACTCATTCATCATGTTCAACGTCTATGCCCAGCGGGCCACGTCGCCGGACGACATGGAGAGGACCTGCAACCCGGAGCTGCACCGGGAGAACATGCGGGCCTTTGCCTATGCCCTGTCCCTGAATCCCCGGCCGGTGGTGTGGGCCGCCTGGGGCACCATCATCGAAAAACGGGACTATCTGTGGCCCTGCCTGGAGGATATGATCGCCCTGGGCCGGGAATACGGCGCCCGGTGGGTCACCTGCGGCAGGCGGTCCAAGGCGGGGCACCCCCACCACCCCCTGTATCTGCGGGCAGACGCCCAGGCGGAGCCCTTCGACGTGGAGGAATACGTCCGGGCCCAGCAGGCCCGGGCGGCCGCCGCCGTGTCCGGCCGCCCCAGGCGGGTATGAGGAGAGGCCATGGGAAAAAGCCGGCTTGACCTCAGCGCCCTGGACCTGAAGCTCCTGGCCATGGCCGCCATGCTGGTGGACCACATGGGCTATCTCCTGTTTCCCACGGCCATGTGGATGCGGTATGTGGGGCGGCTGGCCTTCCCGATTTTCGCCTTCCAGATCGCCGAAGGGTGGTACAGGACCCACGATCGGGAAAAATACACCCTGCGGCTGCTGATCTGCGCCGTGGTGTCGGAGGTGCCCTTTGACCTGGCCTTCAACGGAACGCCGGTGGACGCCGGGTATCAGAATGTCCTGTGGACGTTCTTCATCGCCGCGGCGGCACTGTGGGCCGCGGATGCCCTGCAGGAGCGGCTGCGCCTTCCCCTGCCCCTGGCGGCGCTGCCGGCCGCAGGGGCGGGCTATCTGCTGGGCGAATGGATGCAGGCGGACTATTTCGGCCCCGGCGTGCTGCTGGTGCTGGCCTTCGCCCTGTGCCGGGGCCGCAGCGGCGGCCGGATCGGGGAGCTGGCGGCCATGGTGATCGTCAGCGGCCGGCTGCTGCCCAGCGCGTCCATGACCGTGTGGGGCATGGAGCTGCCCGTGCAGCTGCTGGCGGCGGCAGCCCTGCCGCTGATCTGGCTGTACCGGGGCCGGCAGGGGCCCCATAGCCCCGTCCTGCAAGGAATCTGGTATGCATTTTATCCGGCACACCTGCTGCTTCTGTGGTGGCTGGCCCGGAGCATTGGAATATAAGGAGGCACATCATGGCCAAGAATAAGGAAGAAAAAACCAACGTCATGCGGACGCTGGAGCAGAAAAAGATCCCCTATACCCCCCACACCTATGACCCCAACGGCCCCATTGACGGGGTGTCCGTGGCCCAGGCTCTGGGCCAGGACCCGGCCTGCGTCTTTAAGACTCTGGTGACCCGGGGAGCCAGCGGGGGCTACTATGTGTTCGACATCCCGGTGGCGGAGAATCTGGACCTGAAAAAGGCTGCAAGGGCCGTGGGGGAAAAGTCCGTGGCCATGCTGCCTCAGAAGGAGCTGCTGCCGCTGACGGGCTACGTCCACGGCGGATGCAGCCCTGTGGGCATGAAAAAGCAGTTCCCCACGGTGTTCCATGCCACGGCGGCAGACCTTCCCGCCATTATGGTGTCGGCGGGGAGGATCGGCCACCAGGTCCAGTGTGACCCCCAGGCCCTGCTGTCCCTGCTGCGGGCCAAAACGGCGGATATTATTGTGGACTAAGGACGAACGACCATGCAAGATCATATTTTCATCAAGGGCGCCCGTGAGAACAACCTGAAAAACATCGACGTAACCATCCCCCGGGACAAGCTGGTGGTGCTGACGGGGCTGTCCGGGTCCGGGAAATCCTCCCTGGCCTTCGACACCATCTATGCCGAGGGCCAGCGCCGGTATGTGGAGAGTCTGTCCAGCTATGCCCGGATGTTCCTGGGTCAGATGGACAAGCCCGATGTGGACTATATCGACGGCCTGTCCCCCGCCATCTCCATCGACCAGAAGACCACCAGCAAAAACCCCCGCTCCACCGTGGGCACGGTGACGGAGATCTACGACTATCTGCGGCTGCTGTGGGCCCGGGTGGGCACGCCCCACTGCCCCAAATGCGGCAAGGAAATCCGGCAGCAGACCATCGACCAGATCATCGACCAGATCATGGCCCTGCCGGAGGGCACCCGCATCCAGGTGCTGGCCCCGGTGGTCCGGGGCCGCAAGGGCGAGCACGCCAAGGTGTTCGAGGACGCCCGGCGCTCCGGCTATGTCCGGGTCCGGGCCGACGGAAACCTCTACGACCTGTCCGAGGACATTCCCCTGGAGAAGAACAAGAAGCACAATATCGAGATCGTGGTGGACCGGCTCATCGTCCGGCCCGACGGGGCCCAGCGGCTGACGGACTCCGTGGAGACGGCGTCGCATCTGTCCGGCGGCATCGTGCTGGTGAACCTGGTGCGGGAGGGGCAGGACCTGACCTTCTCCCAGAATTACGCCTGCGACGACTGCGGCATCAGCATCGAGGAGCTGACGCCCCGGATGTTCTCCTTCAACAATCCCTTCGGCGCCTGCCCCACCTGCACGGGCCTGGGGATGCAGCTGAAGGCGGACCCGGCCATCATCCTCCCCGATGACAGCCTGTCCATCCTGGACGGGGCCATCGTGGCCCCGGGGTGGAACTCCATCCGCTCCGACGGCATCAGCCGGATGTATTTTGAGGCCCTGGCGAAAAAATACCGCTTTTCCCTGCAAACCCCGGTGCGCCAGCTGTCCCCGGAGGTTCGGGACGTGATTTTCTACGGCACCCGGGGCGAAAAGCTGGAGCTGCACTATGACCAGCCCCGGGGCCGGGGCACCCTGTACCAGCCCTTCGAGGGCATCGCCAACAACCTGGAGCGCCGGTATCAGGAGACTCAGTCCGACGCCAGCAAGCGGGAGCTGGAGGAGTTCATGACCCAGTGCCCCTGCCCGGCGTGTAAGGGCCGCCGTCTGCGGCCGGAGGCGCTGGCGGTGACGGTGGGCGGCCTGTCCATTATGGAGGCCACGGAGCTGCCGGTGGACCGGGAGCTGGAATTTTTCAACGCTCTGACCCTGACGGAGACGCAGCAGCTCATCGCGGCCCAGATCCTCAAGGAGATCCGCGCCCGGCTGGGCTTTTTGCAGTCCGTGGGCCTCAGCTACCTGACCCTGTCCCGGTCCAGCGGCACCCTCTCCGGCGGCGAGAGCCAGCGCATCCGCCTGGCCACCCAGATCGGCAGCAGCCTTATGGGGGTGCTGTATATTCTGGACGAGCCGTCCATCGGTCTGCACCAGCGGGACAATGACAAGCTGCTGGCCACCCTGAAGCGGCTGCGGGACCTGGGCAACACCCTGATCGTGGTGGAGCACGACGAGGACACCATGCGCGCCGCCGACTATCTCATCGACATCGGCCCCGGGGCCGGGGCCCACGGCGGACAGGTCATGGCCGCCGGCACGCCGGAGGAGGTCATGGCCAATCCCAACAGCCTGACGGGCCAGTATTTAAGCGGCAAAAGGTCCATTCCCGTGCCGGAAAAGCGCCGCCCCGGCAGCGGGGAATTTCTCACCGTCCGGGGCGCGGCGGAAAACAATCTGCGGCATATCGACGTATCCGTCCCCCTGGGGACCTTTACCTGCGTTACCGGCGTGTCCGGCTCCGGGAAATCCTCTCTGGTCAACGAGATCATCTTCAAGCGCCTGGGGGCAGACCTGAACCGGATGAAGGCCCGGCCCGGTCGGCACGACGCCATAGAGGGCGAGGAGTTCCTGGACAAGGTGGTGGGCATCGACCAGAGTCCCATCGGCCGCACCCCCCGCTCCAATCCCGCCACCTATACGGGGCTGTTCAACGAGATCCGCAATCTGTTCGCCGCCACCCAGGAGGCCAAGGCCCGGGGCTACGGCCCGGGACGATTCTCCTTCAACACCAAGGGCGGCCGCTGCGAGGCCTGCTGCGGCGACGGCATGCTGAAGATCGAGATGCACTTCCTGTCCGACGTATATGTCCCCTGCGAGGTGTGCCACGGCAAGCGCTACAACCGGGAAACCCTGGAGGTGAAATACAAGGGCAGGAGCATCTCCGACGTGCTGGACATGACGGCGGAGGAGGCGCTGGAATTTTTCGCCCCGGTGCCCAGGATCGCCGAAAAGCTGCGGACCCTGTGCGATGTGGGCCTGGGCTATGTGAAGCTGGGCCAGTCCTCCACCACGCTGTCCGGCGGCGAGGCCCAGCGGGTGAAGCTGGCCACGGAGCTGTCCCGCCGGGCCACGGGCCGCACCTTCTATATCCTGGATGAGCCCACCACCGGCCTGCACTCCGACGACGTGAAGAAGCTGCTGGAGGTTTTGCAGCGGCTGGTAGACGCCGGGAACACGGTGCTGGTCATCGAGCACAACCTGGACGTGATCAAATCCGCCGACTGGATCATCGACCTGGGGCCCGAGGGCGGCTCCGGCGGCGGTACGCTGGTGTGCGCCGGCACCCCGGAGACCGTGGCAGCGTGCCCCCAGTCCTACACAGGGCAGTATCTGAAGAAATATCTGAAATAAAAAATGACAATGCTCCCCCTATGAGAGGCCGCAGGGTTCCGCCGTCTCTCACAGGGGGAGCATATGATTTATCCGCCTGCTTTACGCGTTCTCCGGTTCTCTGGCCGTATAGAAATCCTCCTGCCCCAGGCCGTGATCAATCGGGCGCCAGCGCAGACCGGCGGCGCAGATCAGGGTTCCGTCATAATCCGTCAGCTTCTCCTCCGGCACACCGCAGTCGCACCAGTAGATATCGCCGTTCTTCCACACCAGGGTGGCGTCCAGAAGCTCGCAGGTATAATCCTCCGTTACGGGCCGCAGATGCAGATATTTCAGCCCCAGAAATTCCAGCTCCACCACGGAGTTCTCCTCAAACTGCCGCTAGATCAGTACCCGCAGACTGCGTCGGCTGTTCAGCGGCCACATACCCAGGTCGCCGAGCACACACGCGCCGCTGATATAGTGTATCTCCTTGACGCAGCTGTCGTGGAATCCACCCGCGGCAGCCATAAGCGCTTTAGCATCCTGATTGTCCCTTATCTCATGCCACATAGCCAACCTTCCTTCCATGCTGATATGCTCAGTATATCAGGCCGTCCGCCTGCCGTCAAGGCCAGGCAGGAAAGGCGCGGAGCCATGGACGCAAGCGCAAAAAACTCTGTGTGACGAAATCACACAGAGTTTTTTCTTCTTAATCCTTGCGCCAGACGGAGGGGGACAGCGCCACCAGCATGGGGTAGATCTCCAACCGGCCCATGAGCATGGCCATGGACAGCAGCAGCTTTGACAGGACGGAATAGTCCGCATAGCTTCCGGCAGGACCCACCGCCCCCAGGCCGGGGCCCACATTGTTGAAGCAGGACACCACCGCCGACAGATTCGTTTCCAGGGTGAAGGGCTCGCCGCTGAGGCACAGGAATGCCACCAGAATACACAGGCAGTACAGGGCAAAGTAGATGCTGACGCCCCGCTGGACCTCGCCGCCCAGGGCCTTGCCGTCGCAGCGGACGGCAGTGACCCGCCGGGGGTGGACCAGGCGATTGATCTCCCGGCGGATGGTCCGCAGCAGGATCATGGCCCGGGACACCTTCAGGCCGCCGGCAGTGGACCCGGCGCAGCCGCCGATAAACATCAGCGCAAATAAAATTGCCCGGGACAGCCCCGGCCAGACGTTGAAGTCCGCCGTGGCATAGCCGGTGGTGGTGATGACGGAGCCCACCTGAAACGCCGCCTGCCGCAGGCAGGTGCCCAGGCCGCCGTACACTCCCCGCAGGTCCAGGGTGATCACGCCGGTGGCCACGACCACCAGCCCCAGATAGGTCCACAGCTCGTCGCTGCGCAGAACCGACCGCCACTGGCGCAGCAGCAGCAGATAATACAGGTTGAAGTTGATGCCGCAGAGGATCATGAAAACGGTGATGACCCCCTGGATATACGGGGAGTAGGAGGCGATGGAGTCGGCCTTGATGCCGAAGCCGCCGGTGCCCACGGTGCCGAAGGCGTGGACCAGACTGTCGAACAGGGGCATGCCGCCCAGCAGCAGCATCCCCACCAGCACCGCCGTGATAAGAAAATACAGCAGGTACAGCACCCGGGCGGTGTCCCGGGTGCGGGGGGTCAGCTTACCCACCACGGGACCGGGCATTTCCGCCTTGAGGATGTTCATGGACCGGTCGGAGCTGCCGGAGATCATGGTGATAAACACCAGCACGCCCATGCCGCCCACCCAATGGGTAAAGCTGCGCCAGAACAGCAGCCCGTGGCTCATGGCTTCCACGTCCGTCAGAATGGACGCACCCGTAGTGGTGAAGCCGCTGACCGTCTCGAAAAACGCGTCGGCATAGGAGGGAATCTCCCGGCTGAACCAGAAGGGCAGCGCCCCCACCGCCGACAGCAGCACCCACGCCAGGGCCACAATGATGTAGCCCTCCCGATTGAAGAACGTATGGCGGCGGGGCCGGGCCAGCAGCGTAAGCAGTCCGCCGATCACCGCCGCCGCGGCCATGGAGGCCAGCACCGCCCAGGCGCAGCGCTCGTGATACAGCACCGATACCAGCAGCGGCAGGGCCAGCAGTCCCGCCTCCACCAGCAGGACCTTGCCCGTCGTATGGAAAATGATGCGATAGTTCATAGTTTATATCCTCAATGCCTGCCAGAAGGCATACGCGGGCAAGCCCACAAGACCTCCGGCGAAGCCGGAGGTCTTGGCTTTGGATGTCAGTTTATTCGGCTTCGGCCAGAGCCTTGGCCTCGGCAATGGCCTTCTCCTGGGCCGCAGCGGGGCAATCCTCGTAGCGGACGAAGTTGAAGGTGAAGGTGCCGCGGGACTGGGTCATGGAGCGCAGGTCGATGGCATAGCTCATCATCTCGGCCATGGGGACCTCGGCCTCCAGCACCTGCTCGCCGTCGCCGGTGGGATTCATACCCATGACGCGGCCCCGGCGCTTGTTCAGGTCGCCCATCACGTCGCCCAGATAGCTGTCGGGAATGGTGACCTTCAGCTCGCCGATGGGCTCCATCAGCACGGGCTTGGCCTCGGGCAGAGCGGCCTTGAAGGCCAGGTTGGCAGCCAGCTTGAAGGCGATTTCGGAGGAGTCCACCGGGTGATAGGAGCCGTCCACCAGGGTGGCCTTCAGGAACACCACGGGATAGCCGGCCAGCACACCGTGCTGGCAGCTCTCGCGCAGGCCCTTTTCCACGGCGGGGAAGTAGTTCTTGGGCACGGAGCCGCCGAACACGTTCTCCTCGAAGATCATATCCTCCTGCTCGTTCTGGGGCTCGAAGATGATATGGACGTCGCCGAACTGGCCGCTGCCGCCGGTCTGCTTCTTATACCGGCCCTGCTTGCGGACGGTGGAGCGGATCTTCTCGCGATAGGCTACCCGGGGAGCGGACAGCTCCGCGTCCACGCCGAAGCGGCTCTTCAGCTTGGCGCACAGCACGTCGATCTGGATATCGCCGGCACCGGAGATGACGGTCTGGTGGGTCTCGGCGTTGTTGACCACATGGAAGGTGGGATCCTCCTCGTTGAGCTTGTTCAGGCCGGTGCCCAGCTTCTCGATCTCCTGCTTGGTCTTGGGAGAGATGGCGCGGCTGTAGCAGGGCTGGGCATAGTCCATGCCGTGGAGCTTCACGATGTTCTTGGGATCGCACAGGGTATCGCCGGTCTTGACCCGGTCCATCTTGCCGATGGCGCCGATGTCGCCGCAGCAGATCTCCTTGGTCTCCTCGCCCTTCTTGCCCTTCATGACATACAGGCGGCCCAGCTTCTCGGTGTTGCCGGTGGTGGGGTTATACAGGGCCACGTCGCCGGTGACCTTGCCGCGGACGACCTTGATCATGGAATACTTGCCGTACTGATCGGAAATGGTCTTGAATACGATGGCGGCGGCGGCGCCGTTGGGATCGAAGGCCACCTGGATGTCGTTGCCGTTGTCATCCTGAGCGGCCTCAGCGGGCATATCGGTGGCCACGGGCACCAGGTCCAGGATGGTCTGCATCAGCATCTCCACGCCCAGGCCGGTGATGGCGGAGCCGCACAGCACAGGGCAGACGCTGCCGTCGCGGACGCCCAGCTTCAGGCCCTTGGCCATATCCTCGGCGGACAGCTCCATGGTGTCGAAGAACTTCTCCATCAGCTCCTCGTCGGCGCCGGCGGCGGCCTCCATCAGCTCGGCACGCAGGGCCTCCACCTCGTCGGCCATGTCGGCGGGGATGGCGCAGGCAGCGGCCTTGCCGCCCTTGACCTCATAGGCGGTGTTGTGCAGCAGGTCCACAATGGCGGTGACCTTCTTGTTGCCGTCGATCACGGGAGCCACGATGGGCGCGATGGCCTGGCCGAACTTGCCCTTCAGGGCGTCCAGGCAGGACTGGTAGTCGCTGTTGTCCTCATCGGTGCGGTTGATGAAGATCATGCGGGGCTTCTTGCCCAGCATCTTCCAGGAGCGCTCCATACCCACGGACAGACCGTCCTTGGCAGCGCCCACCAGCACGGCGCACTCGGCGGCACGGATGGCGGACAGAGCCTCGCCGGAGAAGTCGAAGTTGCCGGGGGCGTCCATGACGTTGATCTTCACGCCCTTATAATTCACGGGAGCAAAGGCCAGGGAAATGGAAATCTGGCGCTTGATCTCCTCGGCGTCGTAGTCGCAGGTGGTGTTGCCGTCGGCGGTGCGGCCCAGGCGGTCGGTACCCTTGGTCATAAAGAGCATCTGCTCGGCCAGAGAAGTCTTGCCGGAGCCGCCGTGGCCCAGCAGGGCGATGTTGCGGATGTCGTTGGCAGTCATAGTGGTTGTTCTCCCTTCGTTTTCTGTACAAGCGCGGTTTTTCCGCCGCGCATTCGCTCAACATATGGATTATATAATATTTTGCCGGTTCTGACAACTATATTTTTAGGGATTTTCAGCAAAATTTCCGGAAAAGTTCCCCGGCCGGGGCAAAATCAACCCTCCAGCAGCCCAGGCAGCAGGTGCAGCGCCTTCTCAAACTCCACACCGTACCAGGGGGCGTTGGGGTCCCGGCAGGTGGCCTGAATACAGGCCAGGGTGAAATCCGCCGCCAGGCGCAGAGCCTCCGGCAGGCTTTTGCCCCGGACCATGGCCCCGGCGCAGGCAGCGGAGAAGATGTCGCCGGTGCCGTGGAAATGGTCGTGGACCCGGGGGGTATGATAGTCGAAGAAGCCGCCGGTATCCGGGTCCAGCGCCAGAACGCCCAGCCGGTCCGGCCCGAAGGGCACGCCGGTGAGCACCGGATACCGGGGTCCCAGGTCCGCCACCCGGCGCAGCAGGTCCCGCCACCAGGACAGGTCCTCCGTCTCCCGGTAGGGGGTGCCCGTCAGCAGGCAGGCCTCCGTCACGTTGGGCACCGCCACATGGGCCCGGGCCACCACCCGGCGCATATACCCGGGAAAATCCGGCCCGAAGCCGGCATACAGCCGGCCGCCGTCGGCCATGGCCGGGTCCACGAACAGCAGGGTATCCGGCCCCGCCAGCAGGTCGAAAAACCGGCAGACCTCCTCCGTTTGCAGAGGGGAGGCCAGATAGCCGGTGCAGATGGCGTCCAGGGTCACGTTCTGGCTTTTCCAGTGGCGGGCGATGGGCAGCAGCTGGTCCGACAGGTCCCGGCTGATGAAGCCGGGGAACATGGTGTGGGTGCTGAGCACCGCCGTGGGCACAATGGCACATTCCACCGCCATGGCGGAAATCACCGGCAGCGCCACCGTCAGGGAGCAGCGCCCCAGGCAGGAGATGTCCTGGATACTGGCAATGCGTTTCATAAAAGGTCCTCCGTGCGTACAGTTCCTCCTCAGTGTAGCACATCCGGCGGCTCCGGGCAAGAAAAACCGGCGGACGCAAAGGCGTCCGCCGCAGGATATGCCGGAGGATATTCTATTTTTTCAGCAGCACAAAGGTAACGCCCCGGTTTTCCGCGTCCAGATCCCGGTCCTGCCGCAGGCGGGGACACACGGCCAGCCACCGCCGTGCCTCCTCATTAAATATAGTGAATTCCTCCCCGGGCAAAAAGCACAGCTCCTGCTGCCGCAGCCAGGTGCGGCAGGCGGTGCGCAGCCGCCCACCCCTGCCGGAGGAGCCGTATCCGTGGATCAGCTTCATGGCCGGGGTTCCCAGATGACGGGCCGCCTCCACCTCCGCCGCCAGGCGGCGCAGAGCCTCCGCCGCGTCGGGCCGTCCCAGCTCCAGATTCAGTTCCCGTATGGGCTTGCTCATGGTGTCTCCTTCATCTGTGTCACAAAATAGCGGAAGATCTCCCGGGCGTCCGGGGCGTCCTCCCGGCGCAGGGCATAGCTCTGCCGCTCCGGGTGCCACTGGACCCCCAGCACCGGCAGCTCCTGATGCACCACTGCCTCTGTCACGCCGTCCTCCGCCCATTGCACCGGCCGCAGGGGCTCTGCCAGGCGGTCCGCCGCCTGATGGTGGCAGCTGGTAACGGCAGGGTGCTCCCCCAGCAGCTGCGCCATGATCCCCTCCGCCCGGGTGGGGTGCACCATATCGCCCCGGGGCAGCTGGTGGCCGGAAATATCCCGCAGGGTGCCGCCCCAATAGACGTTCAGCGCCTGCATTCCCCGGCAAATGCCCAGGATGGGCCGCCGGGACCGGACAAAGGAATCCACCAGGAACGTCTCCGTTCCCGGCAGCGGACCCCGGATGTCCCCGCCGCCGGGCAGCAGCAGTCCGTCGCAGTCCAGGCTGCGGTACAGGTCCCGGCACAGCACCACCCTGGCTCCGGCAGCCTCCAGCGCCGCCGCATAATTGCCGTATTGGCCCGGCACGCCGTACAGGAAAACAGCAGGCTTCATCGCATTTCCCCCCTCCATGCATTACATGCGCGGAGGGAAGAAATTATGCCTACCAGTTCTGCTGCGCCAGAATGACCTTTTTGTAGCTGCGGCGGAAATACAGCAGCTCCGCTGCGCCGGTAATGGCCCAGGAGAAGATATACAGCAGATACAGGGACGTGATGGTGCCGAACCAGGCGAAGATGGTGTACACCCAGATGACCCGGAACACACAGGAGCCCATGACCACGATAACCGTGGGCACCACGCTCTTGCCGATGCCCCGGGAGGCGGCGATGCTGGCGTCCATCAGGGGCGACACCACATAGGAAAAGCTCATGATCCGCAGCCGCTCCATGCCCGCGTCGATGACCCCGGTCTCGTTGGCAAACAGAGACAGGAAGCTGCGGCCGAACAGCAGCAGCAAAACGCCGCATATGGCCCCCACACCGGCGGCATAGCACATGCTCACCAGATAGCTCTTGGTAATGCGCTGGGTCTTGCCCGCGCCCCAGTTCCGGCTGACGAAGCTGGCGCAGCCGGTGTAGAACGCCGCCATCATGTTGAACAGCAGGGTATCGGCGTTGGCGGCGGCCGCAGCGCCGGACACCGTTACCGCATCGAAGGAGTTGACGCCCACCTGGACAAACAGGTTGGCAATGGCGAAGATCGCGTTTTGCAGACCCGTGGGGATGCCGATGGTCAGCACCCGCTTGGCCTCCTGCGGATGCACCCGCAGCCTGGACAGGCACAGACGGCAGGCATCCTTCCGCCCCAGCAGGTGCAGCACGATCAGCAGAGCCGACAGGCACTGGGCGATCACGCTGGCCACGGCCACGCCCTCGGCGGCCATGTGGCACCGGATGACGAAGAACAGGTTCAGAATCACATTCAGCACACCGGCGACGGACAGATACAGCAGCGGCCGCCGGGTGTCGCCCATGGCGCTCATAATGCCGTTGCCGCAGTTGTAGATGGCCATGGCCGGCATGCTCAGGGCATATATTTTCAGATACAGAGTGGCTCCGTCAATCAGCTCGTCCTTGGTATGCAGCATGGTCAGCATAGGACCTGCCAGCAGTATGCAGATCAGGCACACAATGATGCCGAAGGCGGCGCACAGCACGAAGGACGTGTGGACCGTCTTTTCCACCCGCTCCCGGTCGCCCATGCCCAGGCCCCGGGCCACCGCCACATTGACGCCGCTGCCCATGCCGATCAGCAGCCCCGTAAACAGCGACACCAGCAGCGTGGTGGACCCCACCGCGCCCAGGGCGCGATAGTCGGCAAATTTACCGGCGATGGCCACGTCACTGAGGTTGAACAGCACCTCCAGCACCTGGGTCATCATCAGCGGCAGGCTGAACAGCAGCATATTTTTCCACAGGGACCCCTCCGTCATGTTGACGGACAGCGCGCCCCTTTTGCGATTTTCTTCCATGGAACACACCTCTGATCTCAAAAAATCCTGTACTCAATGGGACAGTATAACACCGCTTTTTCCGCAAAACAACCCCCTGCGAACACATATTTTCCTATGGAGAAAGCTCTGGGAATTGTGCACAATGATGGGAGCCATAATTTTTTTCCGCCCCCCTTGACAACGTAACACTGTTATGCTATTATCATAACAATGTTACGGAACACTGTTACGTATCCAAAAGCGACGGGAGGAACGATATGGATCAGGAGTTGATCTCAAAAAAGGAGCTGCTGGAGACGTTCGGCATCTCCTACGGGGCCCTGTACCGGTGGAAGCGGATGGGGCTGATTCCGGAGGCGTGGTTCCTGCGGCGGTCCACGTCCACGGGACAGGAAACCTTCTTCCGCCGGGACCAGATCTGCCAGCGGGTCCGGCTGATTCTGGACAACAAGGAGCACCAGACCCTGGACGAGCTGGCGGCCAGTCTGGCGGAGAAGCGTCAGACCGTTATGGCCCGGCGAAAGCTCATTATTGAAACGGCCTATGGCCGCAGGGAATTTCCTCTGGAGGAGGTCCGCCGCGCCGTGGTGGCGGAGGGCCAGCGCCAGGAGGACGTATTGGAATTATTGAAGGAGGTCACATTATGAACGAGAAGATGGATATGAGAATTTCCGGCAGCAGCACCATGCCCGGCGGCGAATACGACCGGGTGTCCATCAGCGGCAGCGGCACGGTCCAGGGAGATCTGCGGTGTCAGAGCCTCAGCTGCTCCGGCAGCGCCCGGGTCCAGGGAGACGTGGACTGCGCCGGCGAGGTTCGCAGCAGCGGCAGCAGCAAGGTCACCGGCAGCATCACCTGCGAGAGCCTCAGCTGCTCCGGCGCGGTGAAATGCGAGGGCAGCATCCTGTCCCGGGGTCGGATCCACAGCTCCGGCGCCATGAAGGTAAGCGGCAGCCTGGAGGGCGGCGAGGTAGACGTATCCGGCGGCCTGGAGGCGGCGGACATCCGCTGCCAGGAGCTGCGCTGCTCCGGCGCCATGAACGTCTCCGGCGGCGTGGAGGCGGAAGCCGTCCGCATTTCCGGCATGGCCGGCATCCCGGGCCTGCTGAACGCGGAAACCGTGGAGATCGCCGCCGACCGCGGCATCCGCATCGGCAGCATCGGCGGCAGCAGCATCCGCATTTATCAGCCCCAGCAGAAGTCCCTGCTGGGCCTGTTCCGCAGCAGCTGCTCCTGCGCCCAGGCAGGCGATATCGAGGGCGATGACGTGGACCTGGAATACACCCAGGCCGACGTGGTCCGGGGCCGCCGGGTCCGCATCGGCGAGGGCTGCTCCATCGGACGGGTGGAGTACAGCGAGAGTCTGGACGCCCTGCCCGGCACCGTGGGCGAGGCCGTCCAGACCGGTGAGTGACATGGAGCTGCTGTACGCCGACAAGCGCATCGCCGTGGCGGTGAAGCTCCCTGGTATCCTCAGCACCGACGAGCCCGGCGGTATGCCGGAGCTGCTGCGCCGCCAGCTGGGCACCCCCTGCATCCGCACCGTTCACCGGCTGGATGCCGCCACCGGCGGGGTCATGGTGTTCGCCCGGTCCGCCGCGGCGGCCTCCATTCTGTCCGGCCAGGTCCGGGACCATCAGTTCCGGAAAACATACCTGGCCGTGGTCCGGGGTGACCCGGGACACAGCGGGACATGGCGGGACCTGCTGGGCCGCGACCCGGTGCGGCGGCGCACGGTGGTGGCGCAGGAGCCGGGGCCGGACGTCCGCCCGGCGGAGCTGGATTTTCAGCGACTGGCCTCCCGGGACGGCTTGTCATTGGTGCGGATCACCCTGCATACCGGCCGCACCCACCAGATCCGGGTGCAGTTTGCCAGCCGGGGCTTCCCTCTGGTGGGAGACCGGAAATACGGCGGCGCCGGGGACGGCGAGACGCTGGCCCTGTGGTCCTGGCGGCTGGGCTTTACCCACCCGGAAACGGGACGGAGCATGGTGTTCACCCACCAGCCCCCGGCCGCCTGGCCCTGGACCCTGTTTCCCCTGCCGGAAACCGGAAGATAAGCCGCTCAGGGCGCGCGGCCCCGCGCCGCGCGCCCATTTTCGGATTTCGCGGGGAAAAATTTATTTTTCTCTTGACAGAGCCCGGATACATATGGTATCATGACAAAGCTGACGATTTCGCGGAGGGCGCATGCGGGTGTAGCACAATGGCCAGGGCACCAGCCTTCCAAGCTGGGGATGCGGGTTCGATTCCCGTCACCCGCTCCACTTACTCATGCGCCAGTAGCTCAGTTGGATAGAGCAACTGCCTTCTAAGCAGTAGGCCAGGGGTTCGAGTCCCTTCTGGCGCGCCACTTCTTTACTGGAGCAGATCGGCAGCGTTCCTTGCGGTTTTCATATGGTGGGTGTAGCTCAGTTGGTTAGAGCACCGGATTGTGGTTCCGGGTGTCGAGGGTTCGAGTCCCTTTACCCACCCCACTGAATATCAGGGATTGGGAGCGATCCCAATCCCTGATTCCTTTTCTCCACACAGGGGTGTAGCCAAGTGGTAAGGCAAGGGACTTTGACTCCCTCATCCGCTGGTTCGAGTCCAGCCATCCCTGCCACGCCTTTTCGGATGGCCCCATCCTTTTTGTATATGTGCCACGCTCCGTTAGCTCAGTCGGTAGAGCACCTGCCTTTTAAGCAGGGTGTCCGGGGTTCGAATCCCCGACGGGGCACCAAAAAGAAAGACACGCTTGCGCGTGTCTTTCTTTTTGTATTTGACGTTTTTCCCGATAAAAACGAATCCCATTCGTAATATCATTCAGAAATATCACTATCCGTATTCAGAAGCCGAACACGATCCCCACCACGGCGGAGGCCAGGATGAACACAATGGGGTGCAGGCCCTTGGTGGGCTTCACCCAGCGGGTCAGCGCCAGGATCACCGCCGCCAGAGCCAATGCCTTCCAGTTTACAATCGCCAGGCCCGTGGCTCCGGTGTTCAGCAGGGTGATGGCCACCACGGACAGGCCCGCTGCGGCCACCATGGCCGTGGACGCCGGGCGCAGCCCGTAAAATGCCGCCTCCACATACCGGTTGTGCCGGAAGGCCTTCAGGAATGCCGCGATCACGAGAATCACGATCACCGACGGTGTCACCAGGCCCAGAGTGGATACGATGGCCCCGGGAATGCCCCGGGTGACAAAGCCCACATAGGTAGCCATGTTCACGCCGATGGGGCCGGGGGTAGACTCGGACACCGCCAGCATATCTGCCAGCTGGGTGCGGGTAAACCATCCGGTGCGGTCCGCCATGTCATACAGAAACGGCAGGGTGGCCAGACCGCCGCCTACGGCAAACAGTCCGGTTTTGAAAAACTCATAAAACAGCTGCAAATAGATCATGACCGCTTCGCCCCCAGATTCTTAATGAGAAGTCCCGCCACGGCTGCCGCCAACACATAGATAATGGGCGAGAGCTTGGTGAACACCGACAGCGCCAGGATCACCAGGAAGATCACCAGGCCCCACACGTCCTTCACCGCGCCCTTCCACAGCTTCAGCACGGCGTTGAAAATCAGCACGCACACGCACACCCGGATCCCGGCAAAGGCGTGCTGCACCCACGCCAGATGGGAAAACGTGGTGATGACGCCGGCCAGGGCCGCAATGATCACCAGGGACGGAAACACCACGCCCAGGGTGGCCGCGATGCCGCCCAGAATACCGCGGCGCTTCTGGCCGATAAACGTGGCGGTGTTCACGGCAATGACGCCGGGGGTACACTGGCCGATGGCGAAATAATCGGTCAGCTCCTCATCGGTGGCCCATCCCTTGTTTTCCACCACCTCCCGCTGCAAAATCGGCAGCATGGCATAGCCGCCGCCGAAGGTCATGACCCCCACCTTGGCAAAGGTCAGAAACAGGGTAAGCAATTCCTTCAACAAAACACACCTCCTGGAATGTCCGGGCCGCCGCATTTCCCATAAAAAGGGCCCTGCGATACTGTATACCAATCCCAGGCGGCTGTCAATTGCCATTGCCGTAAAATTTTGGCAGTTCGTCTTAAAATAAACAGGCATTTTATCAGAAATTCCTTGCTTTTCTGCCGAAGACGGTATAAAATATTCGGGAAGCTTTTCTGGGAGGACTGGATCAACATATGAGCAACAACCCCTATAAGACCCGCGAGGGCGGCGCAACCGTCACGGTTTTCGTGCCCTACGACTGCAACAACCACTGCCCCTTCTGCATCAACAAAAAGGAATACGCCGACTGCACCGGCTTCAGCCTGGACGCCATTCTGGAGAGCATCCGCACCATGGACGCCATCACCCCCCGGTGCGATTTCGTGTTCACCGGCGGCGAGCCTCTGGCCAATCTGGAGTCCCTGCAAAAAATGCTGGACGCTATCCCCACCACCCACAAGGTGTATATCAACACCACCTTCCCGGTGCAGACCGGGTTCTACACCGCCGAGGAAATGCTGGACTTCACCCGGCGCAACCGGGACAAGATCACCTGCATGAACATCTCCCGCCACCTGGTAAAATACGTGGAGGAGAGTCCCGACCAGGTGCTGGGGCAGATCGCCTGCCCCACCCGCATCAACTGCGTGCTGTACAAGAAATACCCGGCGGAGAAGCTCCCCCAGTATGTGGAGCGTTTCCTGCCCTATGGCATCCCCATCCAGTTCCGGTATGACTATACCGAAACCACGCCGGAGAACCTGTATGACCAGGATCACGACCCCATTCTGCAGGACCTGAAGCGCCTGTTCACCTATCGGGGGCTGGACGGCTGCCGTATGCGCAACGGCTTCCACTTTGAGTACAAGGGCCTGCACATGACGTACCACAAGACCCTGCCCTATTCCACCATCGTGGAAAAGGGCGACGACGGCGTGACCTATGACATTCTGTATGATATTCTCATCAAGCAGAACGGCGAGATCCACTCCGACTGGACCGGCGTGAAGATGGACGTGGAGAAATACCGCCGCGTGACCTTTGAGCCCTACGATCTGCGGGTGCTGGACGGCACTGTTGATTTCTGAAAAAAACCTCCTGACCGTTCCCGGTCAGGAGGGATTTTTTTATTGGCTGCACAGGGGGCGCAGGGCCGCCAGCAGCTTGTCATTGTCCTCCGTATTGCGGACGGCCAGGCGCAGGTACTGCCGCCCGCCCAGCTTAGCGGACAGATCCTTCACCAGAATGCGGCTGCCGATCAGCAGCTCCCGGGTAACGGCCCGGGAGGACAGGCCGCCCAGCAGCTCCACCATCAGATAGTTGGCCTGAGACGGGATCACCCGCAGGTTGGGGAGTTTCTCCAGCTCCGCCCGGAAGCGGGCCCGCTCGGCCCGGATGCGGTCCAGGGACTGGGCATAGTCCTTTTTATACTTCTCCTCGATCTGCATATAGAACTCGGCAAAGGAGTTGATGTTCCAAATGGCCACGTCCTTTTTCAGCGCATCAATAAGCTCCGTGTCGCCGGAGGCCAGAACACCCAGCCGCAGGCCGGGCACGCCATAGGACTTGGAGATGCTCTTGACCACATACAGCCGCTTGTGGGCATCCAGCAGCTCCTGGCGGATGAAGGTGTTGTCCGCCTCGTCGGCAAAGTCGGCAAAGGACTCGTCCACGATCAGGCGGATCCCCTTTTCCTCCGCCCACCGGATCAGGCGACGGACATCCCCGGCAGGGATATAGTTGCCGGAGGGGTTATCCGGGTTGATGAGCACCAGGTTGTCAATGGCCTGGCCGCCAAAGAAGGCCATCAGATCGTCGGCGGTATACCGGAAGTCCGGCCCCGCCGGGGTAAAGCAGACGTTGGGCCGGTCCTGACAGCGGTTGGGATACTCCTCAAATGTGGGACGGATGAAGCCGGTGACGCCCTCCAGCCGGGCCATCAGGGCCTTGATCAGCTCCGCTGCGCCGTTGCCCACCACGATATTGTCCTGGTGAACGGCAAAATTCCTGCCTGCCAGCAGGGCATTCACCCGCATGCCGGAGGGATACTGGGTCAGCAGCGGGGTAAAGTTGGCCTGCATCTCGTCGATCAGCCGCTGGGGCGGGAAGTAGGGATTCACCAGATAGCAGAAGTCCAGCAACTGGGGATAACGCCAGTAGCCGCCGTAGCGTCCCTGCATCAGGCTGACCTTGAAGTCCGGGTCCTGGGCAAACATGGACGAGGCGATATCCAGATCCTGGATGTCGTCGATCTCGTACCAGAGCTGGCCGTTCAGGCGCTTGGCCCGGATCTCGGGGTCATCCAGCATGGTGATGACCCGCAGGACCTGCTCATAGTACTCGTTGTTGCCCAGGGCCCTGGAGTACGCCTCCAGGAAGGGGACGTAGTGGGTCTGGGAAAAGTGGCGGCCGAACTTATAGATATTGACGGTCTTATAGTACTCGCCGGCCTCCTGGAACTTGAAGCTCTTCCCCGGAACGAAGGACTCGATGCTGTCATCTGCCCCCAGCTTCACGCAGGTGCCGTCCATCCAGCTCTTGTACTTGTCCACCAGAGCCAGCGTCTCCCGGGGGTCGTCCAGCAGCTGGTCGATGACGGAGTCCTCAAAGATCAGATCCGACTCAAACAGCAAGGTATCATCCTGGCAGAGGTAGTCCTTGGCCAGGGCCAGCGAATAGATATTGTTGGTCTTGTCGTAAATGGGGTTATGGACATAGACAATAGGCGTCCGGATGCCCAGGGTGTCGATGTACTCCATGAGCTTCTCGCCCTCATAGCCCACCACGATGACGATGCGGGACAGATGGCGGCGCTCGATCTGATGGAGCATCCGGTCGATCAGGGCCACGCCGTTGACCTGTACCATGCACTTGGTCCTGTCCTGGGTCAGCTCCTTCAGGCGCTTGCCCATGCCCGCTGCCAATATGATTGCCTGCATATGGTCTCCCCTTTTCTGTCTGGAGTTTTGGATGCCCCATTATACCCCATGCAGTGGAAATGTGCAATGGCAGACAGGCGAAAAATGCGAAATTCCGGGTCCGGGCCATTGCATTCCTCCCGGCAGCATGATATGATAGAGAAAAAAGAAGGGAGCTGAAAAGATGATCATGATCTCCTGCTGAACATCTGGCGCAATATGCTTCGGGCGGCGTTGACCGCCTGGTTCGTTGTGCCTTTTCGCGGGAAATCGGTTCATCTCTCGGCTCCATGCATGGTGTTGCCCTGCCCTTTTGCGGGCACAGTATGTGCATTTGGCTGCGGGAATCGTTTCCCGCAGCCATTTTTGCTATAGGAGGCATAACCATGTCCTTGATTCAAGTATCCAACCTGACCTTCTGCTACGAGGGCAGCTGCGACAACATTTTTGAAAACGTCAGCTTCCAGATCGACACCGACTGGCGGCTGGGTCTCACCGGCCGCAACGGCCGGGGAAAAACCACCCTGCTCCGGCTTTTGCAGGGAATGTACCCCCACCGGGGAACCATCCGCGCCAGCGTGGGCTTCGACTATTTCCCCTACACGGTGCCGGACCCGGAGGAGTGCCCCCTGGAGCTGCTGCCGGCCATCTGCCCGGAGGTGCCCCAGTGGTGCTTTCTGCGGGAGCTTGCGCCGCTGGAGGTCCCGGAGGAGGCACTGTACCGCCCGTTTTCCACGCTCTCCGGCGGGGAGCGGTCCAGAATTCTGCTGGCCATGCTCTTTTCCCGGGACAACCGCTTCCTGCTGATCGACGAGCCCACCAACCATCTGGACCGGGCAGGCCGGGAGCTGGTCAGCCGCTATCTCAGGAGCAAACGGGGCTTTCTGCTGGTATCCCACGACCGCGCGTTTCTGGACGGCTGCGTGGACCACATCCTCTCCATCAACCCCAGCGGCATCGAGCTCCAGCGGGGCAATTTCTCCTCCTGGTATGAGAACAAGCAGCGCCGGGACGCCTACGAGCTGGCCCAGAACGCCCAGCTGAAAAAGGAGATCGGGCGGCTGAAGGAGGCAGCCCGGCAGTCCAGCGCCTGGGCCGACCGGGTGGAGAGCACCAAGATCGGCGCAAACTCCGCCAAGGCCAAGGGCGAGGCCGACGCCATGGGCGGACGGGCCTTCATCGGTGAGCAGTCCCGGCGCATGCAGCAGCGCCGCAAGAATCTGGAGCGGCGGCAGCAGAACGCCATTGAGGAAAAATCCGCCCTGTTGAAAAACCTGGAGACCAACCAGCCCCTGAAGCTGCATCCCCTGACCCACCACGCAAGACAGCTGGCGCTGCTGCGGGACCTGACCATCTGCTATGGCAGCGCACCGGTGTGCTCCGGCGTCTGCTTCCAGGTGGAGCAGGGGGAGCGCATCGCTCTCTGCGGCCCCAATGGCTCCGGCAAGTCCAGTATTCTGAAGCTGCTGTGCGGCCAGGACATCCCCCACACCGGGACCCTGGAGCTGGCCAGCGGACTGGTCATCTCCTATGTGCCCCAGGACGCATCCGGCCTGCGGGGCAGCCTGCGGGACTACGCCGCCCGCTGCGGCATTGACGAGACCCTGTTCAAAACCATTCTGCGCAAGCTGGGCTTTGAGCGGGTGCAGTTTGAGAAGGACATGTCCGACTATTCCGCCGGGCAGAAGAAAAAGGTTCTGCTGGCCCGGAGCATGTGCCAGTCCGCCCACCTGTATATCTGGGACGAGCCCCTGAACTATGTGGACGTTCTCTCCCGCATCCAGATTGAGGAGCTGCTGACGGCCTTCCGCCCCACCCTTCTGTTCGTGGAGCACGACCGCATGTTCTGTGACAAGATCGCCACAAAGCTGGTGGAGCTTTGAGTGCACAAACCGGCCCCGGCGCTTTTGCGCCGGGGCCGGTTTGTGTAAGCACAGAGCAATTTTATCGCTGACCCTTGTCGTAGGGGATGCCCTCGGCCTTGGGGGCCCGGGACTTCTTGGAGGTGAAGGCCAGCACCAGCAGGGTGATCAGGTACGGCAGCATCCGGTACAGGTGGGCGCTGATGCCGATGTCGGCCAGCAGGAACACGCCGTCGCCGTTGATGTCGATGCTGGCATATGCCGCGGCGATGCACTTGAACAGGCCGAACAGCAGGGACGCGCCCGCGATGTTCAGAGGCTTCCAGTTGCCGAAGATCATAACGGCCAGAGCCAGGAAGCCGAAGCCCGCCACGTCACCGTTGGAGGAGCAGTTGGCCGTGGTCATGGCGTACACAAAGCCGCCCATGCCCGCCAGAGCGCCGGAAATGGTGACGCCGGCATAGCGCATCCTGTAGACGTTGATGCCCAGAGAGTCCGCCGCCTGGGGATTCTCGCCGCAGGCCCGCAGACGCAGGCCGAACTTGGTCTTGTACAGGATGACGGACAGGATGATAAACAGCAGGATGCAGATGTAGGTGGCCAGATAGATCTTGTTCAGGAAGGTTTCCCCAAAGAAGCCCCAGTCCACGCTCTTGTCCACGCCGAAGGTGGACTTTTTCAGCATGAACCAGCTGGCAGAGTCGCCAGTGGCCATTTGCAGGGTATTCTGGTTGGCGATGATGCGGATCAGGAACAGCACCAGAGCGGGGGCCATCAGGTTCAGCGCCGTGCCGCCGATGGTCTGGTCCGCCCGGAGGTTGATGGACGCAAAGCTCAGCAGCAGGGAGAACACCGCGCCCATGGCCGCCGCCACCAGCATGGTCAGCAGCTCCAGCCCCTGAAGGGCCACCCAGTCGCCGGCCTGCTTGGCGGCCAGCACCGCCTCGGAGCCCTGCATCAGCCGCACGAACAGCACGCCGATGAAGGCGCCGAAGATCATGATACCTTCCAGGGCCAGGTTGATGATACCGCTGCGCTCGGCGAACACGCCGGCCAGGGCCACGATCATCAGGGGCACCGCATAAATAAGCGTCTGTTGGATCAGGAACGTCATGCCTGGTCGCCTCCTTCCTCCGTCTGAGCCGCTATCGGCTCTGCCGGTTCCGTGGGTTCCTCCGCCGGTTCCTCCGCCGGTGCGGCGTCCGCCGCCGGGGCGGCAGTCTCCTCCACATGGGCATGGGGCTTTTTCTTCCGGGACAGCATCATGCGGATGGCCAGGGAGAAGGCGGACAGATACACGATGACGGAGATGATCACGTCGGTGATGTATTCGTTATAAGCCGTCAGGTTGGTCAGCTGCTGGCCCACGATGTTCAGCATGGCCATGAAGATGCCGGTAAACACCACGGCGATGGGGTTGTTCAGTGCCAGCAGGGCCACGGGGATGCCGTTGAAGCCCACGGCGGGCAGGGACTGATAGGTGGACCAGTAGAACTCCGTGTTGCCGGACAGCCAGTACAGCGCAGCGCCGGCACCGGCCAGCGCACCGGCGATGGCCATGGACAGCACGATGTTGCGCTTGTCCCGGATACCGGCATAGCGGGCGGCGTGGCGGTTGGCGCCGCAGGCCTTCAGCTCATAGCCCAGGGTGGTCTTGTTCATCAGGATGTACATGGCGATGGCGATGACAATGGCCACCAGGATGCCGCCGTTGACCTGGGAGCCGGGGAACAGCATGTCCAGACCCAGCTTGGGCGTGGCCACGCCGTTGAAGGTGGTCTTATAGATGTAGCCGGACTTGGTGCTCTCGGTGAGGTTCTTGAAGCTGCTGATGTCGAACATCCAGGTCACCAGGTTGGCGGCGATCCAGTTGGTCATGATGCACGCCAGCACCTCGTTGATGTTCAGCAGGGCCTTTACCAGGCCGGGGATCGCGCCCCACAGAGCGCCGGACAGGCACCCGGCCAGGAAGGCCAGCACCCAGATGACGCCCACGGGCACGGACTCGGAGGGGATGGACAGGGCCACCATCAGGGTGACCATGGTGGAGATCAGATACTGACCGGGGGCGCCGATGTTGAACAGGCCGGTCTTGAAGGCCACGGCCACGGAAAGTCCCGTCATGATCAGGGGCGTTGCCCGGAACAGCATGTTGCCCAGGTTCACGGCGTTGAAGCCCCAGGTCAGGGTACCGGCGGCGTCCCGGCCGGTGCTGAAAATACCGGCAAAGATGATGCGGATACCGTCCCACGCGCCGGTCAAAGAGATCTTCTCATTGCACAGGCCCACGATGAGCACGGCGATGCCGCCCACCAGCAGACCCGCCAGAATGGAGATCAGGGATGAGAGCACCTTTTTGGTGCCGTCTTTTTCGTAAAGCGCTGCCAGTGCGTTCTTTTTCATGCCTGGTCACCTCCCATATCGTCCCGCTTGGCGCCGGACATGTACAGGCCCAGCTCGGCCACGGTGGTGGTTTTCGGATTCAGCTGGCCCACGAGCTGGCCCTCGTACATCACCAGGATGCGGTCGGACAGGCTCATGACCTCGTCCAGCTCCAGAGACACCAGCAGCACCGCCTTGCCGCGGTCCCGCTCGGCCACCAGCTGGCTGTGGATATACTCGATGGCGCCCACGTCCAGGCCGCGGGTGGGCTGCACCGCCACGATCAGGGACTTATCCCGGTCCACCTCGCGGGCGATGATGGCCTTCTGCTGGTTGCCGCCGGACATGCTGCGCACGATGGTCACGGGGCCCTGGCCGCTGCGGACATCGTATTGGTCAATAAGCCGCTGGGCATATTCCCGGACGGCGGCGTTCTTGATGAAGCCTGCCGTCTGGAACTGGGGCTCCAGATACCGCTGGAGCACCATGTTCTGCTCCAGGGTAAAGTCCAGGATCAGGCCGTGCTTATGCCGGTCCTCGGGGATATGGCTCATGTTTTCGCCCCGGTGGCGGATGGAGGCGTGGGTAATGTTCTTGCCGCACAGCTCCACAGTGCCGCCGGTGATTTTGTCCAGGCCCGTCAGGCCCTGGACGAACTCCGTCTGACCGTTGCCGTCGATGCCGGCGATACAGACGATCTCACCGGCCCGGACCTCCAGGCTCACGTCGTGGACGGCGTCCCGCTTGTGCTGATGGGAGGCCACGCACATGTGGCGCACCCGCAGCACGGGGTCCTTGGGCTGGGCGGGCTCCTTCACCACCTGCAGCTGCACCGGGCGGCCCACCATCATGTTGGACAGCTCCTGCTTGTTGGTGTCGCAGGTGTTCACCGTGCCCACATAGCGCCCCTTGCGCAGAACGGTGACCCGGTCCGCCACGGCCATGATCTCGTTGAGCTTGTGGGAGATGAACAGGATGGACTTGCCCTCCTTGGTGAGGCTGCGCATGATCTCCATGAGCTCGTCGATCTCCTGGGGGGTCAGCACGGCGGTGGGCTCGTCGAAGATGAGGATCTCGTTGTCGCGGTACAGCATCTTCAGGATCTCCACGCGCTGCTGCATGCCCACGGTGATGTCCTCTACTTTAGCGTCCAGGTCCACCCGCAGGCCATACCGCTGGGACAGGTCCTGCACCTTCTGCCGGGCTGCCTTCTTTTGCAGGAAGCCCATTTTGGTGTCCTCCGCGCCCAGGATGATGTTGTCCAGGACGGTGAACACATCGATGAGCTTGAAGTGCTGGTGCACCATGCCGATGCCCAGTGCCGTTGCGTCGTTGGGGTCGTTGATCTTCACCGGCTTGCCGTTTTTCCGGATCTCGCCCTCCTCCGGCTGGTACAGGCCGAACAGGACGGACATCAGCGTAGATTTGCCGGCGCCGTTTTCGCCCAGCAGGGCGTGGATCTCACCCTTGCGCAGCTGCAGGGTGATGTCGTCGTTGGCCTTAATGCCGGGAAACTCCTTGGTGATGTGAAGCATTTCGATCACATACTGGGGAGATTGCTCCATGCCGCCACCTACTTTCTCTCATTTTCTGTCTGCCGCAATCGTTTCCGAGGCGTACAGTATAACAAGTTTATTATAACGTCCAATGCAGGGAATTGCAAGAACGAACCGGAAAATAGGGCGGTATTCACAAAAATTGTCTCCCTCTCTCCGGCAAATAGACGGAAAAAACGCCGCCCAAGCGGACGGCGTTCTTTCCGGGAGCGTGTCAAAATTTTTTTGACACGCTCCGTAGCATTTTCAGAACTTCCATAGAAGTCCTGAAAATGCGGTGATTAAAAACGAAAGACACCCCTGATGGGTTTCTTTCGTAACTATCTTCCTTTCCGAAGCCGGCGACCACCGCACTTTTTGACCGTCTGACGGAAAAAACGCCGCCCAAGCGGACGGCGTTCTTTCCGGAACAAAAAGAAGGAAAACAATAAAAGGATGGAAAGCGGATTTACTTGTGATCCACGGAGTACATGTGCTCAATGAGGCACAGGATCTTATCGGAATAGCCGATCTCGTTGTCGTACCAGGAGACCACCTTTACGAAGGTGTCGGTCAGGGCGATACCGGCCTTGGCATCAAAGATAGAGGTATGGGTGTTGCCCAGGAAATCGGAGGACACCACAGGCTCGTCGGTGTAATCCAGAATACCCTTCAGCTCGCCCTGGGCAGCCTCCTTCATGGCGGCGCAGATCTCGTCGTAGGAGGCGGGCTTTTCCAGATTCACGGTCAGGTCCACCACGGACACATCCAGGGTGGGCACACGCATGGACATACCGGTGAGCTTGCCGTTCAGGCTGGGAATCACCTTGCCCACGGCCTTGGCGGCGCCGGTGGAGCTGGGGATGATGTTGCCGGAGGCAGCGCGGCCGCCGCGCCAATCCTTCACGGACACGCCGTCCACGGTTTTCTGGGTGGCGGTGGTGGAGTGAACGGTGGTCATCAGGCCGTCGGCAATGCCGAAGTGATCATGCAGCACCTTGGCAATGGGGGCCAGGCAGTTGGTGGTGCAGCTGGCGTTGGAAACGAAGGTCATGTCGGAGGTGTAGGTGTCCTGGTTCACGCCCATAACAAACATGGGGGTGTCGTCCTTGGAGGGGGCGGACATGACCACGTGCTTGGCGCCGGCCTCGATGTGGCCCTTGGCCTTGTCCTTGGTCAGGAACAGGCCGGTGGACTCGATGACGTACTCCGCGCCGATCTCCTTCCAGGGCAGGTTGGCGGGGTCGCGCTCGGCGAACACGGGGATGGAGCGGCCATCCACAATGATGGCGTTCTCGCTGGAGGACACCTGGGCGTCGATCTTACCGTGCATGGTGTCATACTTCAGCATATAGGCAAGGTAATCAGCGGGACACAGGTCGTTGATGCCCACGATCTCGATCTCGGGGTGGTGCAGGCTGCACCGCAGGACCATGCGGCCAATACGACCAAAACCATTGATACCGACTTTGATGCTCATAAATACAGCTTCCTCTCTGTGATGGAATATATCAAACATATGGTACGTTTAGTATTATATGCGAGAATTCTGGAAAATGCAATACCCGCTTGCAAATTTTTTTATCTTTTAGCAGGTTGCGACAAATATCTTGTGTTTTTCCTTTGCGTTTGATATAGTATGGTATAAATTCGCATGACAGCCAGATCATTCCGGGGATAAGTCCTATGGCTTCCCGGAATCGTATACAGGGGAAGGAGGCTGTATCATATGGAGTACAGCGAAACGGAAAAGCAAATGCTCCGGGAGATCCTGCCGGGCATCGCCACACAGCTGCGGGGCTCTCTGGCCAACATCCACGCAGCCCTGGGACGCCTTGCCCCGGAGCAGGCGCGGGACGCCAGCGCCGACACCGACCGCAGTGCCGCCATTCTGTGCCAGAGCTATTACCGCATCCTGCGGGTGGTGAACAATCTGTCCGACGCGCCTATGCTGGCAGAGGAAAAGCCTCTGGATACGGAAAATGTGGAGCTGGTGCGCTTTCTGGACAGCCTGTGCCGCCAGGGGGAGGCCCTGGCCCAGCTGATGGAGCTGCGGCTGACCTTTACCTGCCCGGAACGGGCCCACACCGTGGCTGTCAACCGGGAGTATCTGGCCCGGCTGTTCTGGAACCTGGTGTCCAACGCCATGAAATTCACTCCTCGGGGCGGGACCGTGGACGTGTGCCTGCGCTCCGGCCAGAGCTGCGTGCTGCTGTCGGTGAAGGACAGCGGCTCCGGCATTCCGCAGGACAAGCAGGCCCAGCTGTTTGACCGGTGGCAGCACAGCCATATGGACCTGCCGGCCCATGGCCTGGGGCTGGGTCTGCCTCTGTGCCGCCGCATTGCCCAGGGCCATGGCGGCAGCCTTGTGGTGTCATCCCGGGAGGGGCAGGGCACCTCGGTGACGGTGCGCCTGCCGGACCGCCGCAGCGGCGTGACCCTGGTGCGGGACATGCCGTTCCACTATGCCGGCGGCTTCAACCCCACGCTGGTGGAGCTGGCGGACGCCCTGCCGTATCAGGCGTTCACCAAAAACTATATTGAGTAATTTTTCCCGGTTTTACCGGATTTATGCACAGGAGGTCTGGCGTGGAAGGAAAACGCGTATTGGTGGCCATGTCCGGCGGCGTGGACAGCAGCGCCGCGGCGCTGCTGCTGCTGCAGCAGGGGTACGACTGCGACGGAGCCATGCTGCGGCTGTATAACGGGGAGAAGGCGGGGACCTGCTGCTCTGCCGACGATGCGGACGATGCGCGGTCCGTGGCCTACCGGCTGGGCATGAAATTCTATGTGTTCAACGAGACGGAGCGCTTCGCCCGGGAGGTCATGGACCGCTTTGTGGCGGAATACTGCGCCGGGCACACGCCGAATCCCTGCATCGACTGCAACCGCTGCCTGAAGTTCGGGGCCCTGCTGGACCGGGCTCTGGTGCTGGGGTATGACTATATCGCCACCGGGCACTATGCCCGGGTGGACCGGGACCCGGACACAGGGCTGTACCGCCTGCTGCGGGGCCGGGACCGGCGCAAGGACCAGAGCTATGTGCTCTATCAGCTGACCCAGCACCAGCTGGCCCATCTGCTGCTGCCGGTGGGAAACTATGACAAGCCCGCCATCCGCGACAGTGCCCGTCAGGCGGGGCTGCTGAACGCCGACAAGGCGGACAGCCAGGATATCTGCTTCGTCCCCGACGGGGATTATGCGGAGTTTCTGCGGGAGTATGGCCATGTGGCTATGGAGCCCGGGGACTTTGTGGACCAGGACGGTCATGTGCTGGGCCGCCACAAGGGCCTTCCCTGCTACACCACCGGCCAGCGCAAGGGCCTGGGGGTGTCCGCCGGGAAGCATGTGTATGTGGTGCGGAAAAACGCCGCCGACAACACCATCCTTCTGGGCGACAACGAGGATCTGTTCACCGGCCGCCTCACTGCCTGCCGGGTGAACTGGATTGCCGGGCAGGCCCCGGCGGGCCCCATCCGGGTTACCGCCAAAACCCGGTACAGCCAGACGGAGGCGGAGGCCACGGTCACCCCCCTGGAGGGGCAGCGGATAGAGGTGGTCTTTGACCGGCCCCAGCGGGCCGTCACCGCCGGCCAGGCCGTGGTGCTGTACGACGGGGATCAGGTGCTGGGCGGCGGCGTCATCGAGGACTGACAAGCAGATACCCACACGCGCAAAAAATCCCTTGACCGTGCCGGTCAAGGGATTGAGCTTGTCCAAAAAGGGCAATGCCCTTTTTGGACAAAAGAGATTTCGCTCCGAACCGCGCGTCCAAATGGGCTTTTAAGCCCATTTGGACACACTCTCTCCGCGCAAAGTATTTTTCGCGACGTACACGCCGCCGCGAAAAATGAATTGGATCTGATTCGCGGCCTGCGGGCCGCGAACTCTGCGAGGCTTTTGGGCAACCTCAAAAATCCCTTGACCGTGCCGGTCAAGGGATTTTTCAGCTGTTACAGGCTCTTTTGGCTTACAGATACTTGCGCATGCCATCAGTAGCCACGGAAGCGTCGGCGGTAAGGGTCACGGTGAACTTCACGGTGTTGGCGTCGCTGAACTTGTCCAGCCAGCACAGGAACTTTTCCACGGCGGTGAAGTCCTCGCTATGTACGATCTTGCAGAGGTTGTCCACATAGACGTGGGAAATATCGTAATTGCCCGCATACAGACCGCTGATGAAGCCCCGCAGGCACTCAAAAGAATCCAGGTGGTATTCACCAGCATTGACCAGACGCACGCTGGACTTGATATCATACGTCATATCAGCGCCGGGCTCGATGCAGACGACACAGCCGCCCTCCTCGGCCACGGAGGCATGAACCAGCTCGATGAGCTGCTTGGTCTTGCCTGCGCCGTTGTCGCCCATAATCAATCTAACCATAAGAGATCACTCCTTTTGCATATATGTATACCATACCATAACTCGACGGAAATGGCAATGGGAAAATATACGGTTTTTTACCGGCCCAGCTTTTCCCGCAGGGCCTTGCCCATGTCCTCATAGCCGGGCTTTCCCAGCAGGGCGAACATATTCTTCTTGTAGGCCTCCACGCCGGGCTGATCGAAGGGGTTCACGTCCAGCAGATAGCCGGACAGGCCGCAGGCGTATTCAAAGAAGTAGATCAGCTGCCCCAGGGTGTCTGCGTCCAGTGCCCCGCAGCGCAGGATGATGTTGGGCACGCCGCCCTCCTCGTGGGCCAGCAGGGTGCCGTCCATGGCCTGGGTGCGGATAAAGTCCATGGTTTTTCCGGCCAGGAAGTTCAGCCCGTCGCCGTCGGCGGCGTCAAAGGGCACCGCGCTCTCCCCTGCCTCCGGGTCAAAGCGCACCACCGTTTCAAACAGGTGCCGCTCGCCCTGCTGGATATACTGCCCCATGGAGTGCAGGTCGGCGGTAAATTCCACGCTGGCGGGGAAAAGTCCCTTGCTCTCCTTGCCCTCGGACTCGCCGTACAGCTGCTTCCACCACTCGGACATAAACCGGAAGGCAGGCTCATAAGCCGCCAGAACCTCGATCTTCTTCCCGGCGCGATAGAGCTGATACCGGGCTCCGGCATACTGCCAGGCGGGATTCTGCTCCATATCCCCGGCGGTGCAGGCCTCCTGCATCCGGGCCGCGCCCTGCATCAGCCCCTGAATATCCACTCCGGCCACGGCGATGGGCAGCAGGCCCACTGCGGTGAGCACGCTGTACCGTCCGCCGATGTCATCGGGCACCACAAAGCTCTCATACCCGGCCTGGACGGCCAGGGCTTTCAGCGCGCCCTTGTGCCGGTCGGTGGTGGCGTAAATGCGCTTTGCCGCCCCCTCCGGGCCGTATTTCTTCTCCAGCAGCTCCCGGAAGAACCGGAAGGCCACGGCAGGCTCCGTGGTGGTGCCGGACTTGGAGATGACGTTCACGGAGAAGTCTACCCCCTCCAGCAGCTCCATCGTCTCCCGCAGCTGCCGGTCGGACAGGCCGTTGCCCACGAAATAGATGTTGGGCGTGTTCTTCCGCTTCAGATTATAGTTGGGGGAGCACAGGCACTCGATAACGCCCCGGGCCCCCAGATAAGACCCGCCGATGCCGATGACCACCAGGGCCTGGGAATCGCTCTGGATGCGCCGGGCCGCCGCCTGGATGCGGGCGAACTCCTCCCGGTCGTATTCCTGGGGCAGGCGCACCCAGCCGGTGAACTCGCCGCCGGGGCCGTCGCTCTTCTGCAAATGATTGTGGGCAATGCGCAGCCGGGGCGCCAGCGCCGCCTCATAGGGCAGCGCGATAAAATGCCGCATGTGGGTCAGGTCCACCTGGATCATAGAGATTACCTCCTATGTGTATCGGATTTATCCATCATCTCGTATCTTACCGCTTTTCCCGGGAAAATACAAGGGGATACCCGTCGAAACGGTGAAAATCTTATCACCCGCAGAAGCACATGGTCCGGGCCAGGCGCAGCAGCATCTGCCCGAAGGTCAGCTTTTCCACGGTCTCCGCCGCCCGGATGGGGACCTCCAGCACCGTCTCCCCGTTCTGGGTCACCGTCAGCGTACCCAGCACGTCTCCCTGCCGCACCGGGGCCTCCGCAGACTCCGGCAGGGTCACGGTCTGCTCCAGCCCCTGAAGCCGGGATTTTTCCGCCAGCAGCAGGCCCTCCGCCGGGTCCACCCGGGGCTGCACCGTTCCCTGGGCCCCCAGCTGCACCGGCACCGGCGGCAGCGGCTCCTCCGGAGACGCATGCACCAGGCCGTAGGTGGAGAACCCGTAGTTCAGCAGGGCCTTGGCGTCCTCGAACCGCTGCTGCCCCGAGGGGGATTTCAGCACCACGGCGATCAGCTCCATGCCCTCCCGCTCCGCCGTGGCGGAGATGCAGTATCTGGCGGAGTCCGTGGAGCCGGTTTTCAGTCCCGTGGCTCCTTCGTAAAACCGGATGAGCTTGTTGGTGTTGGACAGCTGAAACTGTCCGTCCCGCAGGGTGTCCATCCAGATGGTGGTAAACCGCCGGATGTCCGGGTGATTCACGATCAGCTCCCGGGACATCACAGCGATGTCCCAGGCGCTGGTAACGTGCCCCTCCGCCGGAAGGCCGGTGCAGTTGACGAAATGGGTGTCCTGCATCCCCAGCTCCCGGGCCCGGTTGTTCATCCGCTCCACAAACAGCTCCGTGACCCCTGCCGTCTTTTCCGCCAGGGCCACGGCGGCGTCGTTGCCGCTGGACACGCACACCCCCTTCAGCAGGTCCTCCACCGTGATGCTCTCCCCCTCGGACAGGAAGATCTGGCTGCCTCCCATGGAGGCGGCATAGGCGCTGACGGTGACGGTATCGTCATAGGACAGGGTCCCGCTGTCGATGGCCTCCATCACCAGCAGCAGGGTCATGACCTTGGTGACGCTGGCTGGCTCCATAGCCTGGTGCTCATTTTTGGCGTACAGCACCTGCCCCGTTTCCTTCTCCATCAGCAGCGCCGCCTCCGCCTGCACCGGCAGCTCCACGCCCCAGGCCCTTCCCGGCCACAGCACCAGCAGCATCAGCAGGAGCATTGCGCCCCCGAGCCATTTTTTCATCATAAGCCCCTCCCCTGTTTTTTCTTCACTGTATGCGCGGGGCCGGAAAACAAGAACGTCCCCCGCCCCTATCCCCACAGATACCGGCTCACAGGCCAGGCCAGCAGGGCAGACAGAGCGGCCTGGGCCGCCTTGGCAGCCAGATACGGCCCCAGAGGCAGATCCGTTCCGGACAGCACGGCGGCAGACTGCCCGTGAACCGACAGGCCGCCCCATCCCAGCAGCGCCGCTGCCCACACGAAGCCCGCGGGCGTGGCGGGCAGGGCCAGGATCCCCTGGGTCAGCTCCACCGCCCCGGACAGCAGCGGGTGGGACAGCCCCGTCAGCCGTGCCGTCAGCCGCAGCGCCGCCAGGAAAAACACCACAAAGCCGCAGATCTGCACCATGGCCCCGGCGGCATCCCGGACGGATCGGACAAAGGCGTCGGCAAAGGCCGGGGGCCGCACCCCGGCGGCATCCCGGCTCGGCGGCAGCGGACGGCGGGGCAGCACCAGAGCGATGCCCAGGGCTGCCAGCATGTGGACGGCCCACAGCAGTCCCCCGGCCCAGAGACTGCCGAAGCAGCCCAGGCCCGCCACGCCCAGAATAAACGCCGGGCCGCAGTTGTTGCAGAACAGCAGCAGGCGGCAGGCCTCCGGCCGGGAGATCCGCTTCTCCCGGTACAGCTGGGCCACGGTGCGGGCTCCCACAGGATAGCTGCCCACCAGGCCCAGCAGAAACGCCCCGGCTCCGGCGGGGCCGCAGCCCAGCACCCGGGCCAGCAGCATCCGCCCCCGGCCCGGAGCCGCCCCGGCGTCCAGGGCCGTCAGCAGCCCCGATACCGCCAGAAACGGGAACAGCGCCGGAATCACCGACCCGGCGCACAGGGCCAGTCCCTCCCGGACGGCCCGGGCCGTGTCGGCGGAGCACAGCAGCAGCACCCCCAGCGCAGCCAGACATCCCAGCAGCCCCAGCTTTTTCCGCATGGCCGTCACCTCCCGCCTGAGTGTATGCCCCCCGCCGGTGGGACATGCAAGTTTTTTCCCGGGGACGCATAGAGTTTACGGAATCGGAAGAAAGGCGGTGGCAGCGGTTTGGAAAAGGGATGGCTGACCCGGGCGGGACAGGCGGCCATGGAGCGGCTGGACCTGCCGGGGGATATCCAGCCGGGGGTGCCGCGGATGGAGCTGGTAGGCGACCGGGAATTTTTCATGACCCAGCACCGGGGCGTGCTGTCCTACACCACGGAGACGGTGGACATCGGCGGCGGAGACACGACGGTGCGGGTCATCGGAACGGACCTGCAGCTCATGGCCATGACGGAGGGAGAACTGCGTCTGCGGGGACGCATCGCCGCCGTGGAGCTGCGGCGGCAGGGAGGGGACCATGTATAAAGCCGTGCTGAACTTCCTGCGGGGCCAGGTGCTGGTCCATATTGAAAGCGGCTGCCCGGAGCGGGTGGTGAATCTGTGCGCCGGGGCGGAGGTCCCCTTCTGGGACGTGCGGTGGCTGTCGCCGGTGGAGCTGACCCTGCGCACCACCCGCCGGGGACTGGCCCAGGTGCGTCAGGCGGCCCGGCAGGTGGGCGCAGCGGCCACGGTGCGGCGGGAGCAGGGGGCTCCCCTGCTGGCCCGGCGGCTGCGGCGGCGGTATGTGCTGCTGGCGGGCCTTCTGCTGACGGTGCTGCTGGTGCTGGAGGGAAACTTTACCATCTGGGAATTCCGGGTCAGCGGCAACGAGACGGTGCCGGACGAGGTGATCCTGCGTGCTCTGGAGGACTACGGCATCACCATCGGCACCCGGAGTCTGGACATCGACCAGAAGGACATGCGCAATCATGTGCTGCTGGAGCTGAAGGACGTGGTGTGGCTGGCGGTGAACGTGAAGGGCTGCGTGGCCCAGGTGCAGGTGGTGGAGCGAGTCCGGGGCCAGGCTGTGGTGGAGGACCGGCTCACCAATGTGGTGGCCCGGTGTCCGGGCCTGGTCACCCGGGTGGAGGCCCTGGGAGGCCAGGCCATGGTGCTGCCCGGAGCCACCGTTACCCAGGGGCAGCTGCTGATCTCCGGGGCGGTGGACCTGGACAACGGAGGTCTCCGGTGGCAGCGCGGCATGGGCCGGGTGTGGGCCCGGACCTGGTACGAGCTGACGGCGCAGGTTCCCCTGACAGTGTCGGAAAAGGGCGCTCCGGTCTCCTCCCGGACCCGGTATGCCCTGGATATCGGCAAAAAACGGATAAAATTCTATGGAAAGGGTAGCACACTGGGGGCAGACTGTGATAAAATAGTTCGGTATCACCCCGTGACCCTTTTGTGGGGCCTGCGGCTGCCCATTACGGTGGTGTCGGAGACGGTGACGTCCTGCGGCGGTACGCCGGTCCGCCGTCCGGTTCAGGAGGCCCGGGACGAGGGTGAGGCCCTGCTGCGAGACCGGCTGACCCGGCTGCTGGCGGATACCGGCACGGCGGAAAGCGTCCGGGTGGACGCGGTGGAGCAGGGCGGCTGGCTGACGGTGACCCTGCGGGCGGAGTGCCTGGAGGAGATCGGCCGGGAGGTCCCGCTGACGGACGACTGAAAAATATGGCTATACAATCTGGATATACAATAGGGAGGCATGCCCAATGGAACAGCGCATCGGCATCGAGCGCATGGAGGAGGCCATCAATCTGTTTGGCTCCTTTGACGAAAATATTCGCCTGCTGGAATCGGAATTCCAGGTAACGGTGGTAAACCGGGGCGGCGAGCTGGTGATCTCCGGCGAGCCGGAGAACGTCATGCTGGCGGAGAAGGCGGTGCAGGCCCTGCTGACCCTGTCCGCCAAGGGCGAGAGCATCAGCGAGCAGCACGTGCGGTATGTGGTGGGCCTGTGCCGCAGCGGCCAGTCCGAGCGCATCGGGGAGCTGACCCAGGACGTGATCTGCATCACGTCCAAGGGCCGCCCCGTGAAGCCCAAGACCATCGGCCAGAAGCAGTATGTGGACGCCATTCTGAAGGATACCGTCACCATCGGCGTGGGCCCTGCCGGCACCGGCAAAACCTATCTGGCAGTGGCGGCGGCGGTGGCCGCCTTCCGGGACAAGCAGGTCAACCGCATCATCCTGACCCGCCCCGCCGTGGAGGCCGGAGAGCGGCTGGGCTTCCTGCCCGGCGACCTGCAAAGTAAGGTGGACCCGTATCTGCGGCCCCTGTACGACGCCCTGTTCGATATGCTGGGGGCTGAGACGTACCAGAAATACCTGGAGCGGGGCAACATCGAGGTGGCCCCCCTGGCCTATATGCGGGGCCGCACCCTGGACGACAGCTTCATCATCCTGGACGAGGCCCAGAACACCAGCCGGGAGCAGATGAAAATGTTTCTGACCCGCATGGGCTTCGGCTCTAAGGTGGTCATCACCGGCGACATTACCCAGATCGACCTGCCCGGGGACAAGCCCAGCGGCCTGAAGGAGGCCATGAAGGTCCTGAAGGGGGTGGAGGGCGTGTCCATCTGCCAGCTGGGCAAGGCCGACGTGGTGCGGCATGTGATGGTCCAGCGCATTATCGAGGCATATGCCCGGTTTGAGGAGAAAAAGAAATGAGAAAGACCCACTATATCCCCGTCACCGCCGACGTGCCCGGCGCCGCCAGCGACGCCAACTGCGCCCTGATCCGCCGCACCATCCGCACAGCTCTTTCCGCAGAGGGCGTCACGCTCCCCTGCGAGGTGGACGTGCTCCTGACGGACGACGACGGCATCCATCAGATCAACCGCGACATGCGGCAGGTGGACCGCCCCACCGACGTGCTGAGCTTTCCGGAGTTCGGCCTTGTCCCCGGCCAGCACCCGGGCCCCGGGGACGCGGATCCCGGCACGGGGCTCATCCCCCTGGGGGACATGGTGCTGTCCATGGAGCGGGTGTCGGCCCAGGCCAAGGAATTTGGCCACTCTAAGCGGCGGGAGCTGGCCTATCTGGTGACCCACTCGGTGCTGCACCTGCTGGGCTACGACCATCTGGACGAGGGGCCTATGAAGGCTCAGATGCGAGGCCGGGAGGAGGCCATCATGGCCCTGCTGGGCCTGGAACGGTAAGAAAAAAAGGAGAACTGCCATGAAAACACGAAGCGTATGCGCCCTGCTGCTGGCGCTGATGCTGCTGGCCCTGGCGGGCTGCGGCAAAAAGGAGGATCATCCCCAGCCGGAGGACCCCAACGTCACCCAGGAGGAGAAAGCGGTGCCGGTGCACCTGGTGTGCAGCAACGGCTCCATTACCCTGCGCTTTTCCCTGGAGGAGGGCCACTGGCTGTGGGCCGACGACAAGACCTTCCCCCTGGACGAGAGCTATGCCCTGGCCCTGCTGGAGACGGTGCAGGGCATCGAGAGTCTGCCGCCTGTCACCACCGCCGCCCAGCTGGCGGACTATGGGCTGGACAGCCCCACCAAATACGTCACCGTCACCGACAGCCAGGGCGCATCCGTCACCTATCGCCTGGGCAAGGAGTCCGACGGCAGCGTGTATGCATACCGGGAGGGGGCCGAGGCCACGGTATACGCCGTGCCGGACCTGATGAGCCAGATCGGCCGCAGCATCTATGACATGATGGCCCTGCCGGAGCTGCCCCAGCTGACGGCGGAGAATGTCACCTCCCTGACCGTCACCGCCGGAGAGCGCACCCTGACCCTGACTCCTGCGGAGGGGGCCTGGACCGCCGACGGCCGGGATGTAACGGATCAGCTGGCGGACCTGACCGCCTGGCTGGGGGACATGCACCTGGCGGCCTGTGTGGACTGGCGGCCCAGCGCCGGGGCAGCGGCCCTGTGCGGCCTGGACAAGCCCGCCGTGACCCTGACGGCGGCATACACCCACGCCGGGTCCGACCGCAGCCTTACCCTGACGGTGGGCGGCCAGCGGGGCGCAGGCTACTGCGTCACCGTTTCCGATGACGATACGGTTTATCTTATGAGCGCGGAGGCTCTGGCCCCGCTGCTGACCCTGGCCCAGTCGGGCCTGGAATAAGAGGAGGCGCCCCATGCGGCTGCTTGTGATCGAGGATGAAAAGCGCCTGGCCCAGAACCTGGCGGAGCTGCTGCGGCGGCAGGGATACACCGTGGACGTCAGCAGCGACGGCGTCTCCGGCTACGACAACGCCGTGACGGATATCTATGACCTGATCCTGCTGGACGCCATGCTGCCGGGGATGGACGGCTTCACCCTGCTGCGGAGGCTGCGCACCGGGGGCCATGCCGTGCCGGTGCTGATGCTGACGGCCCGCAGCGACGTAGCCGACCGGGTCCAGGGCCTGGACTGCGGCGCGGACTACTATCTGACCAAGCCCTTCGAGCCCGACGAGCTGCTGGCCTGTATCCGTTCCCTGCTGCGCCGGGGCGGCGGCGAGGCCAAAACCGACGATGCCATTGCCTTCGGGGACCTGCGGCTGGAGCCGGGAACGTTCCAGCTGTCCTGCGGGGAGCGGTCCCTGCGGCTGAGCCGCCGGGAATACGATATGCTGGAGCTGCTGCTGCGCAGCCAGGGCCGCGTGGTGCCCAAGGAGCAGCTGCTGCTGAAGGTGTGGGGCTATGATTCCGACGCCGAGGACAACAACGTGGAGGTATACATCTCCTTCCTGCGGCGGAAGCTGACCCATCTGCACTCCGCCGTGTCCATCCGCACCCGCCGGATGGTGGGGTACTATCTGGAGGTGGAGGCATGATCCGCCGCCTTCGCTGGAAGATCGTGGCCATCAACATGGCCATGGTGACGGCGGTGCTGCTGGCGGTGTTCGCCGGGGTGCTGCTGTCCAGCCGGGCCGCCGTGGAGCGCAGCGTGAACCAGCGGCTGCTTCAGGTGATCCAGACGGGGCGGTATGACGCGTCCCTGCCCGGCCAGGGGTCCGCCCCCTGCTTTGTGGCGGACATATACCCCAGCGGCACCGTGCGCCTGTCCGGCAGCAGCTATTACCAGCTGGATGACCAGGACGCCGTGGCGGACATTGTCACCGCCTGCCTGGAGCAGGGCAGCGAATCCGGCGTCCTGCGGGCGTATCACCTGCGCTATCTCCGGGCCGACGGCCCCCTGTATACCCGCATCGCCTTTACCGACGCCGCCCAGGAGGATGCCACCCTCCGGGCGGTGGTGAAAATGTGCCTGATCGTAGGCGTGGCGGCCCTGGCGGTGCTGCTGGGATGCAGCTGGCTGCTGGCGGGTCTGGCCGCCCGGCCTGTGGCCCGCTCCCTGGACCAGCAGCGCCGGTTCCTGTCCGACGCATCCCACGAGCTGAAGACCCCGCTGACGGTGATCCTGTCCTCGGCGGACCTGATGCAGCAGACGGATGTGCAGCCGGATCAGCAGCCCTATGTGGACAATATCCGCTGGTCCGGACGGCGGATGAAGCGCCTGGTGGAGGATATGCTGACGCTGTCCCGGGCCGACGACGGGCGGCTGAAGGCCGCCATGACCCCGGTGGACCTGTCCGACGCCATGGAGGATACGGCCCTGCGCTTCGAGCCCGTGGCCTTCGAGGCCGGACGCCGGCTGGACTATGACATTGCCCCGGGCATCGCCGTCACCGGCAGCCGGGACCAATTGCAACAGGTGGCGGGGGTCCTGCTGGACAACGCCATCAAATACGCCCCCCAGGGGGCACAGGTCCGCATGACCCTGGTCCAGGCGGACCGAAAGGCCGTGCTGACGGTGGAAAACGGCGGCCCGCCCATCCCGGCGGAGGTGCTGCCCCACCTGTTCGAGCGGTTCTACCGGGCCGACGGCAGCCGCACCCAGGGAGGCTTCGGCCTGGGCCTGTCCATTGCCCAGGCCATCGTCCGGGAGCATCAGGGGACCATCCGCTGCGAAAGCGACGCCCGCTCCACCCGTTTCATTGTCACTCTCCCGCTGGGCGGGAGGAAATAACCATCTGTCAGAAGAAGGAAATACCATGTTTGATCTCATCATCCGGGGCGGCGCCGTGTACGACGGCACAGGCCGTCCCGCCCGTTGGGCCGACGTGGCGGTGTCCGGCGGCAAAATCGCCGCGGTGGAGCCGCTGCCCCAGGCCCAGGCCGCCCGGGTCATCGACGCCCGGGGCAAATGGGTAACTCCCGGCTTTATCGACATCCATCGCCACGCCGACGCCGCGGCCTTCCGCCCGGGCTTCGGGGAGCTGGAGCTGCGCCAGGGGCTCACCACCATCGTCAACGGCAACTGCGGCCTGTCCTGCGCTCCGGTGGGGCCGGAAAATCTCCCTGGCATCCTGTCGTATCTGGAGCCTATCTGCGGCCGGGTGCCGCCGGAGGCGGCACAGGAGACTCTGGCGGGGTATTTTGCCGCCCAGCCTGCCGCTCCCCTGCACACGGGGATGCTGGTGGGAGCCGGTACCATCCGGGCCAGCGCGGCCGGGTACCAGGTCCAGCGGCTGGAGCCGGCGCATTATGCCGCCATCCACCGGCGGCTGGAGCAGGCCCTGGCCGACGGAGCCCTGGGCGTATCCCTGGGTCTGGGCTACGCGCCGGAGTGCTTCTATACCACCCATGAGCTGATCCGGGCCCTGGCCCCCCTGGCGGGGCAGAGCATCCCCATCACCGTCCACATGCGCCAGGAGGGCGGCGGCGTGGTAACGGCCGCCCAGGAGATGGTGGAGGTGGCCCGGGCCCTGAAGGCCCCGGTGCATATCTCCCACCTGAAGGCCATGGGCCGGGACAACTGGCGCGGCAAGGTGCCCCAGGTGCTGGCCCTGCTGGACCGGGCCCGCCAGGAGGGGCTGGACCTGTCCTGCGACGTGTATCCCTACACCGCCGGGTCCACCCAGCTGCTGCACATTCTGCCGCCGGAGTTTCTGGCCGGGGGCATGGAGGCCATTGTCCGCCGTCTGGGGGACCCGGACCAGCGCCGCCAGCTGGCCCGCCGCATCGAAAGCGGCGATGGCTTCGACGATATCGCCCGGCTGGCTGGCTGGGACGGCATTTTCCTCACCAGTCTCCACTGCCCGGAGGATCACCCCTACCAGGGCATGAGCCTTGCCCGGATCGCCGCCCTGACGGGCCAGGACCCCCTGACCTGCTGCTGCGACCTGCTGGTGCGGGAGCGGGGAGAGATCACCATGATCGACTTCATGGCCGACGAGGAGGACATAGCCGCCATTCTGCGGGACCCCTTCTCCAACCTGATCTCCGACTCCACCTATCCCACCGAGGGACAGCCTCATCCCCGGGTATACGGAACCTTTGTCCACCTGCTGACCCGGTTCGTCCTGCAGCGGGGCGACCTGACGCCGGAGGCGGCCATCCACAAGATGACAGGCCGTCCGGCAGCGGTGCTGGGCATGCCTGACCGGGGTGTGCTGGCCCCGGGAGCCCAGGCGGATATCAACATATTTGCCCCGGAGGACCTGCGGGAGCCCGGGACGTATCAGGACCCCTGCCGCATGGCGGAGGGGATGGACACCGTGCTGGTGGCCGGCGCCCCGGTCATCGACGGCGGCGTATACACCGGCGCCCTGGCCGGACGCATTGTCAGGAGGTAATCGTATGCTGGAAGCACTCATTGAAATCGTTCGCCGGGCGGGGGACATGGTCCTCTCCGCCCACGATATCCAGAATGTCACCCGGGAAAAGCACGGCCCCGCGGACCTGGTGACCCAATATGACGAGGCCGTGCAGGCGTTTCTGCGCCGGGAGCTGCTGCGCCTGCTGCCGGAGGCGGATTTCTTCGGCGAGGAGGGGGAGCATCCCGCCCTGACCCGGCCCTGGGTCTTTGTGGTGGACCCCATCGACGGCACCACCAACTTCACCCGCCGCATGAACTACAGCAGCATCTCCGTGGCCCTGGTCCACAATGGCCAGACGGAGTACGGCGTGGTGTACAACCCCTATGTGGGCGAGCTGTTCGCCGCCCGGCGGGGCCATGGGGCCACCCTCAACGGCGCCCCCATTCACGTCAGCGGCAACGACGTGCCCCATGCCATTGTGATGTGCGGCTCCACCATCTATGACCGGACGTATACGGACCGGAACTTCTCCATCCTGCGCCGGCTGTATGACCGGTGCCTGGACTACCGGCGCTTTGCCTCGGCGGCCCTGGACTGCTGCCAGATCGCGGCAGGCCGGGCGGAGATCTTCTTCGAGTGCCGCCTGTCCCCCTGGGACTATGCCGCCGGGACGCTCATCGCCCAGGAGGCCGGAGCCACCGCCACCCGCCTGGAGGGCGGCCCCATGGACCCGCTCCACGCCGGGTCGGTGTTCATCACCAACGGCGTGTGCCACAGCGTCCTCTCCGAACTCCAGCAGTAAAAATGAAAAATGGCTGCCCTCCTCGGGCAGCCATTTTTCGTATTTACCGGATCATACCGGCGCGCAGGAATCCTGGTCCACGCCGCTGCGGTACTCGTTGGGAGACACGCCGATCACGTCCCGGAAGGCCCGCGCGAACTTGCTGGCGTTGTCATAGCCAAACTGCCCGGCGATGTCCAGCACCGTCCGGTCCGTGGACCGCAGCAGCTCCGCCGCGCCGTGCATTTTCTGCAGGCGCAGCCACGCGGCGGGACTCCGGCCGTAAACCCCCTGAAAGCTGGCTCTGATCTGGGCGGCGGAGGCCCCGAAGTGCCGGGACAGGTCCTGGGTGGTCACCTTGCTCTCGGTGTTGGCCAGCAGATAATCCGCCGCCTTTCTGGCCAGAGACACCTGTCCCCGGGTCAGCCCCGGGACCGCCTGTGGAACGGGAGACACCTCCAGAGCGCTGAGAAACAGCAGCAGCTCCAGCACCTTCACCTTCAGATACCCCTGCCGCAGATCCTCCGGCACATGGTACAGCTCCGAGAATACGTGCTCCACCCGCCGGGAGGACCGTGCGGCGAAATACCCCCCGGCAGCGCAGAATTTCTCCGCCAGAGCGGCGGGCTGCACCTCCACGTCCTCCAGAAAGCAGGACAGACACCGGGGCGCCCGCCGGGGATCCACGGTAACGGTAACGCCGTGATAGTGCCCGGTGGGAAACGTGGCCGCGGTGGGCAGCACGTCCTGCCTTGCCACGGACAGGTCCCCCGGAGCCAGGTAAAAATACCGGTCCCCCAGGCGATACTCCATGCGTCCCTCCCGGCAATGGCTGATCTCCAGAGCCCCGGGGGCGGCGGGGTCCATGGGACAGGACCCGGCGTGGACGTCGTGATAGCGGATGTCGATGCCCGGAAACACCGGATAAAGCGTCACCGCCGCCCGGCCCCCGTCCGGGGTCTCCCGGCGGACGGTGCGCTCCGGCAGCGGTGCGGCGTCACGCAGACATGAGTGCGTCATGCCTTACTTTTTCAGGCGGCCCAACAGGCCGCGGTTTTCCACGGGACGGGACACCACGTCCAGGACCTTGTAGCCGGTGGCGTCAATGACCTGGCGCAGCTGCGCCTGATCCAGGGCCTCCTGGGACCGGATCACCGTCCGGCCCTTGCTGTGGGACGAGGACACCTTCCTCACCTGGAAATGGCTGCGGATGGCGTCGTTGATGTGCCCCTCGCACATGCCGCACATCATGCCGTCCACCTTGACAATGGTTTCGATCATGGATTATTACCTCCTTGGAAAATGCAAAAGCAGTTTACTCCGCCGCCCGCAGCCGGTCCCGGAGCTGGGGCAGCCGGTCCTGGGACTGCGCCAGGATGGCACAGGCCGCCGTCTGACAGGCGTCCTCCTCCAGGCCCAGCGCCTCCTGCATCCGGCGGCACAGGGGGCCGAAGCACGCGGCATAGCCTGCGGCGGCGCTGCGGCCCTCCCGGGTCAGATACACCGTGCCGTACCGCTCCTTTTCCACCAGGCCCGCCTGGCAGAGATTCTGGAGCATGGAGTGGGCGCTGGGCTTGGACACATTCATCCGGGCGGCGATCTCCACGGAGCGGACGCCCTTGCCCTCCCGGCACAGGTCGTCCAGAACCAGCAGATATTTGATGGCGGCCGGCGTCATGCCCGGCGTGCAATTAGACATATCTAACCTCCTGGGTGAAGGGGCGGGGGAAGACGCGGAGCTGCCCACGTCTCCCCCCGGGTAAGAATCACGGCTGGCTGTGATGGCACTGGCCATGCATGGCGCAGTGGGCGCAGCCCGCGCCGCAGGAGGACTTTCCCTGCTTTTTCTGCCGGACCAGGCTGCGGATGATAAGGACTACAATGGCTAACAGGGCGATGCTGATGAGAATGGTGGAGAGGTTTGCGCTGATCCAATGCAGCATGGGTGATCACTCCTTTTCAGAATTGGTAGCTTGCGCTGCTCAGACCTTGGCGTTGAGCTTGGTGGCCTCCTTATAGGGGCGCACCAGCATATAGACCATCAGGGCCAGGGCCGCCAGGGCGGCGATGAGGCCGATGACGTTCAGGTTGCCGGTAAACACATTGCCGAACTGGTTGATCATCAGGCCGACGAGATAGGCAAAGCCACACTGATAGCCGATGGCGAACCAGGTCCACTTGCGGTTGTTCATCTCCCGCTTGATGGCGCCGATGGCGGCGAAGCAGGGGGCGCACAGCAGGTTGAACACCAGGAAGCTGAAGCCGCTGATGCCGGTGAAGGCCGCGCCGATGTTCTGATACACGGTGCCGTCGCCGCCGCCATACAGGATGCCCAGGGTGCCCACGATGTTCTCCTTGGCCACAAGGCCGGTGATGGAGGCCACGGCAGCCTGCCAGTTGCCCCAGCCCAGGGGCTTGAAGATCCAGGCGATGACGCCGCCGATGGCAGCCAGGATGGAGCTCTGGATCTCGCTCTCGTCCAGCATACGGAAGGTGCCGTCCACCCAGCCGAAGTAGGTGGTGAACCACACGAAGATGGTGGAAAGCAGGATGATGGTGCCGGCCTTCTTGATGAAGCTCCAGCCGCGCTCCCACATGCTGCGCAGCACGTTGCCAAGAGTGGGCCAGTGATAGGCGGGCAGCTCCATCACGAAGGGAGCGGGATCACCGGCGAACATCTTGGTCTTTTTCAGCATGATGCCGGAGACGATGATGGCGGCCATGCCGATGAAGTAAGCGGAGGTGGAGACCCATGCGCTGCCGCCGAAGATGGCGCCGGCGATCATGGCGATGAAGGGGACCTTGGCGCCGCAGGGGATGAAGGTGGTGGTCATAACGGTCATCCGGCGGTCGCGTTCATTTTCGATGGTACGGGAAGCCATGACACCGGGCACGCCGCAGCCCACGCCGATGAGCATGGGGATAAAGGACTTGCCGGACAGGCCGAACTTGCGGAACACGCGGTCCAGCACGAAGGCGATACGGGCCATGTAGCCGCAGGCCTCCAGGAAGGCCAGCATCAGGAACAGCACCAGCATCTGGGGCACGAAGCCCAGCACCGCGCCCACACCGGCCACGATACCGTCATTGATCAGGCCGCTGAGCCAGTCGGCGGCGCCGGCAGACTCCAGACCATTGCTGACCAGCACGGGGATACCGGGGACCCACACGCCGTAGTCGGCGGGGTCGGGGGCGTCAAATCCGTTTTCAGTGAGATACTTCACGGCGTCCACAAAGGTCATCTGCACCACGTCGTCCCTCTTATCTGCGCCCTCGGGCAGAGTGTCATAGTAGGCGGTCATGGTGTTGATGGCCAGGGTCTCCTCGTCCTCCACGTCCACGGTGGCGGTGTCGGAGGTGGGCTGGAAGCTCTTCATGTCGCTCAGCAGGGTCTGGGCGTCAAAGTCCTCGGCCTCGGGGTCGATCTCCGTGCCCAGGAAGGCGTCCACAGCCTGCACGGCGGCGGTGTATTCGTCGTTGGTCTCGTTATAGGCCTTGGAGCCGATGCCCAGCAGGTGCCAGCCGTCGCCGAACACGCCGTCGTTGGCCCAGTCGGTGGCGGGAGCGCCCACGGCTACCATGGCGATCCAGTAAACCAGGAACATCACCACGGCGAAGATGGGCAGGCCCAGCCAGCGGTTGGTGACCACCTTGTCGATCTTGTCGGAGGTGGACAGCTGGCCCTTGTTCTTCTGCTTGTAGCAGCTCTTGATGATCTCGGCGATATAGACGTAGCGCTCGTTGGTGATGATGCTCTCGGCGTCGTCGTCCAGCTCCTTTTCGGCGGCCTGGATGTCCTGCTGGATGTGCTGCATCACGTCGGCGGGGATGCTGAGCTTCTGCAGCACCTTGTCATCGCGCTCAAAGATCTTGATGGCGTACCAGCGCTGCTGCTCCTCGGGCATGGTATGCACGGCAGCCTCCTCGATGTGGGCAATGGCGTGCTCCACGGGGCCGGAGAAGGTGTGCATGGGGATGGTCTTGGTCTTGCCCTGAGCGGCCTTCACGGCGGCCTCAGCGGCCTCCATCACGCCGTCGCCCTTCAGTGCGGAGATCTCCACGATCTCGCAGCCCAGCTGGCGGGACAGCTCCTTCACGTTGATCTGGTCGCCGTTCTTGCGGACCACGTCCATCATGTTCACGGCGATGACCACGGGGATGCCCAGCTCGGTCAGCTGTGTGGTCAGATACAGGTTGCGCTCCAGGTTGGTGCCGTCGATGATGTTCAGGATGGCGTCGGGCCGCTCCTCGATCAGGTAATTCCGGGCTACCACCTCCTCCAGGGTGTAGGGGGACAGGGAGTAGATGCCGGGCAGGTCCATGATGACCACGTCATCATGCTTCTTCAGCTTGCCTTCCTTCTTCTCCACGGTGACACCGGGCCAGTTGCCGACGAACTGGTTGGAGCCGGTCAGTGCATTGAACAGGGTGGTCTTACCGCAGTTCGGGTTGCCCGCCAGGGCAATTTTGATCTGCTTTTCCATATGATTCTCGTATCTCCTTTCCGGGATTATTCCACTTCGATCATTTCGGTGTCCGCCTTCCGCAGACTCAGCTCATAGCCGCGGACGGTGACCTCCATGGGGTCGCCCAGAGGGGCTACCTTGCGGACAAACACCTGGGTTCCCCGGGTGATGCCCATGTCCATGATGCGGCGCTTCACGGGACCCTCCCCGTGGAGCTTCACCACCTTGACGGTCTCGCCGATCTTGACGTCGCGCAGTGTTTTCATGTGGGGTTCTCTCCTTTATCTTTTATTTGTTGTTTTTTTCAGATCATGATCTTCCGGGCCATTTCCTCGCTGATGGCGATGCGGGCCTCCTTGACCTTCACGATCACGTTGCCGCCCAGGGCGGCCACCACCGTAACGGTGCCCCCGGCCACAAAGCCCAGGTCCTCCAGGTGCTTCTTCACCTCGGCATTGCCGCCCACCCGATGGATGAGATTTTCTTCGCCGATGTTGGCTAATGTCAGCGGCATCATAGCTGCTTCCCTCCCTGCTGTAACGGTTAGCGTTCGCTAACCGTTCGTGGAAAAATAATGGTTAATCTACCTTAACCCCTTTCCGAAGAAAAAGGTTAAGCTCCCTTAACCGCTGCATAGTTTAACACCTCTAACATTTGTTGTCAACCCTTTTTCCGGAAAAATCTTTTCTTCCTTGCAATTTTGGTTAAAATATGCTAACCTATATATAATCTTACTGGAAGGTTGGTACTGTTTGCCATGCAGATCTTAAGAGCATCGGAGGATTACCTGGAAACCATGCTGATGATGAAGGAGAAGCATGGCTACATTCGCTCCATTGACATTGCGGAGTATCTGGGCGTGACAAAGCCCAGCGTCAGCTACGCCACCAAGCGCCTGCGGGAGAGCGGCTATATCACCATGGACAAGGAGGGGCTCATCACCCTGACGGACACAGGCATGGCCATCGCCGCCAGCATGCTGGACCGGCACAAGACCCTGACGCAGTTTCTTATCCATCTGGGTGTGGACCCGGAGACCGCCGAGGCCGACGCCTGCAAGATGGAGCACGACATCAGCCAGCAGACCTTTGAGGCCATCTGCCGCCACGCCGGCCGGGCAGAATAAGTCCTCCGGGTAAATCCACATTTCCGCCACCCCATTCCCGGGTGGACAGTGCCGTCCGCCCCGGCGGATACGGGCACCGGCATGCTCTCCGTTCGGATTCGCAAAAAACGTCCATTTTTATTGAAAAGTTCGTTCAAAAGCGTATAGTGGTTTTGTATAAGTATCGGAACATTGTGGCATATCGGAAAGGAGACGGACCATGAAAAAGCTCTTGCCCCTTCTGTTGGCGCTGTGCCTGACGCTTTCGGCCTGCGCCGCCCCGGCGGCTGTGCCGCTGCCCGGCGATTCGGTGACCGCCGTCACCGTTACCTACGCCGGAAAAACCGTTACCTGCACCGACCCGGCCCAGGTCCGGGCCATGACCGACGCCGCCCGGAGCCTGGAATTTGTTCCCACGGACGCCTCCGCCGCCGCCCCCGGCGCCATGTCCATGGAGCTGACCTTCACGGACAGCAGCGGCAGCGCCGTGACCCTGACCCTGCCCCTGACCCAGTCCGGCGGAAAAGTCTATGACGCCGGAGCAGACAGCATTGGAATTTTTGCCGAAATTTTAGGCGAATAGGTTCAAAAAACAGCGGGACGCCCAAGGTATTTCCACAGCCTTGGGCGTCCCGCCTTTTCTCGCCTTTGTCCCGGGACAAACCGCCGGTTTTCCGGGACGTCCCGCTCTGTACCGGGACGGTTTTTTCCGTCAGGGGTTCAGGTGCCGCTTGAAGTTGCCCAGGGTATGTACCCCCTCCTGGACCATGAAGAACGCATGGGGGTCCACCTTCCGGACCTCCTGCTGCAGGGTCTCGATCTCATACTTGGACAGGCAGATGCAAAGGATCTGCACCTCGTCCCCGGTATAGGCCCCGTGGCCGGACCAATAGGTAATGCCCCGGTCCATTTTCCGCCCCAGCTCCCAGAAGGGCTCCAGATCCCGGAGCTTCGTGACGACCAGCACCTGGGTGGTGATATTCTGCTGATGGACCCGGTCCACAAACAGGGCGTTGAACACCGTGTAAATGGCGGAATAAATGGCCGTGGGCGCGCTGAACAGCACCAGACACATGGCATACAGCACCGCGTTGAACAGCAGCGAAAACCGCCCCACCGTGAAGCCCTTGGTCTTTTTGGACAGGTACAGCCCCAGAATATCCAGGCCGCCGCAGGACGCGCCGCAGGTCAGCACCAGGCCGTTGGAAAAGCCCGCCAGAATGCCGCCCACCAGGCAGCTGGTGAGAACATCCGAAATAATGGGCGTGGCCGGAATGGGAATAATGGACAGAAACACGGAGTTGGACACCGTGCACAGGGCCAGCATGGCCACAAATGAGCGCCCCATGGTCTTATAGGCCAGCAGCAGCAGCGGCAGATTCGCCGCCAGATACAGCGTGCCCGCCAGGTCAAAGTTGTCAAACCGGATGCCCAGCTTGGTATCCAGCAGCGTCCGGATCACCTGGCACAGGCCCAGCAGACCGCTGGAATACAGGTGCTGGGGCACGATAAACAGATTGATGGCCAGGGCCAGCAGCAGCGAGCCGAACAGCGCCGCCCCCACCCGGGGCCATCGATTATGCAGAACCTTATCCAACATACCGGAGATAACACCCTTTCTTACTCTCTATGGCGCGGCCTCCTGTCCGCCGTTCGGACACGCCGCCCAAATTATCCACACAGTATAGGCATTATAAGGTTTTCCCCGGAAAAGTCAAGGCTTTTCCGGGGAAATAATCACATTTTTACAGGCTGTACCGCAGGGAACGGTACAGCTTCATGGTGCTGTTGGACAGGGTCCGGGAGACGGTGGACTTGTTGATGCCCAGCTCCCGGGCGATGCTGCTGACCGTCATGCTCTGAGAATAGCGCATGCGGAGGATCTGGCGCTGACGGTCCGTCAGATCCTGCTCCACCGCCATGGGCAGATTCCGCAGCAGCCGCTCGATCTGGAGACGGTTGTCGTCCCGGTTCTCCCGGGCCCAGAGCTGCAGGCTGGCCATGTCCAGCGGATCATAGGGGATGCCGGCCATATCAGATGCGGTATTTTTCACGTCTTATGTACCTCCTGTCGTAATAGTGGGCGGTGTGCTCCGCCAGCTCCCGGGCCTCCCGCAGCAGGGGCCGCAGCTCCTGCTGCCTCTGGCGGAGGGTCTGGGCCGCCTGGGGGTCTCCCTCCGCCAGCTCCTGCTGCCGCAGCTCCCGGAGCCGCCGGGCCACCGTCTCCGCCTGCCGGGCGTATTGGGGCGAAAGTTCCTGTAGCGTCATAAAACTGCCTCCTCTCTCCTGTGTGCATGGGTAAATGCGGATGATCGCCGGATCTATGCGAAAAAAACCTGCCTTCGGCAAAAATTTTTGTTGACAAAGCGGGACAAGTCTGGTAATATAATCTTCGCTGGTCAGACGCTGGTGTAGCTCAGCTGGTAGAGCAGCTGATTTGTAATCAGCAGGTCGGGGGTTCGAATCCGTCCACCAGCTCCAATTTCATACATGGGGGATTTCCCGAGTGGCCAAAGGGGACAGACTGTAAATCTGCTGGCAACGCCTTCGGTGGTTCGAATCCACCATCCCCCACCAGGACTTCCGGATGCAGTCGCATCCGGAAGTCTTTTTTTACCATCCGGCGGGCTGCCCCTACCTGTCCCGGGAATTTTCCGAAGGATTGCAGGAGGGTTGCCCTTTTTCGGGCAACAGGCGGAAAAAAACTTCCGCATGGGTATAATTGGGAGAAAACCCGCCGAAAAAACGGGGAAATTTGGGCGCTGCGCCCATTGCACAGGGGCGGCGGCTGTGCTATAATGCCGTGGCATTATGTGGGAAAAGGACGATTTTCATGACGGAAACGGTACTTTTTATATTGGAGATCATCGGTACGGCGGTTTTTGCCGCCTCCGGCGCTCTGGCCGGGCTCCAGCGCCAGCTGGATGCCTTCGGCGTGGTGATCCTGGGCGTGTGTACCGCCTGCGGCGGCGGCGTTATCCGGGACCTGACCCTGGGCATTACGCCGCCGGTGATGTTCTGCCAGCCGGTGTATGCCCTGGTGGCCATGGGTGTGTCGGCCCTGGTGTTCCTGCCCGCCGTGCGGCATCTGCTGGCGGTAGAGAGCCGGGCCTATGAGCTGGTCATGCTGTGGCTGGACTCCATCGGCCTGGGCCTTTTTACGGTGGTGGGCGTTCAGTGCGCCTTTCAGCAGGCGGAGAACTATAACCTGTTCCTGCTGGTGTTTGTGGGCGTCATCACCGGCGTGGGCGGCGGTGTGCTGCGGGACGTGCTGTCCAACCAGAAGCCCTACATCTTTGTCAAGCACTTCTATGCCTGCCCCACCCTGATCGGGGCATTGCTGTGCGCCCTGTGCTGGCAGCATCTGGGAGATATCCCCTCCATGCTGCTGGGAGCGGCGGTGATCCTGGTGCTGCGGCTGTGCGCCGCCCACTTCCGCTGGGGCCTGCCCCATGCGGCGGACCTTCCGGAATAACCGGCGTTTGTCAAAAAGGACTGTGCCTGCCGCGAAAGCGGCAGGTTTTTTTGTCTGGTGCGCCAGAAATCTTGAGACTGACGCTACTATATCACAAGAATCTTGGTGTGTCAAGCCCATTTTAACAAGTTTCTTGTTAAAAGTATTGACAAAAACCAACAAACGTGGTATGCTGACAGCAGAATCGCGTCGAACCGTGTCGAAGGAGGGCAGAACCATGAGCTTTGGCGAACAGCTGCGCAAGCGCCGGGAGGAGCTGGGCATATCCCGGGCGGAGCTGGCGGACCGGCTGGGAGTATCCCGGTCCGCCATAGGCAATTATGAGACCGGCGTCAGCGCCCCCAAGGAGGAGGTACTGCTGCGGCTGTTTGACGCCCTGGGCGTGGACCCCAACTATCTGTATCGGGACGCCTACCGGGCCAATGGCGGCATTCGCTCCAACGAGGAGCAGGCCCTGCTGGAGAGCTATCGGCGGCTGAGCCTGGCCGGGCGGCAGACGGTCCACACCATGGTCCGCGCTCTGGAGGGCATGCAGCAGGAGCTGGAGCAGGCCCAGCCCCAGCAGGCCCCCCGCACCATCCCCCTGTATTTCAGCCCCGCCGCCGCCGGATACGCCGCCCCGGTGTTCAGCGAGGACTATGAGACCATCCCCGTCACCGGACAGGTGCCCCGCGGGGCCGAGCTGGCGGTGCGTATCCAGGGCGACTCCATGGAGCCTCATATTCACGACGGCGGCGTGGTGTATGTGAACCACGATCCCCTGCAAAACGGCGACGTGGGCATTTTCTGCGTGGACGGCGAGATGGTGTGCAAGCAGTATTACCGGGACCCGCTGGGCATGGTCTATCTGTTCAGCCTGAACCGGCGCAGGGCCGACGCCGACGTGCTGCTGCCCCCCAGCAGCGGCCGCAGTCTCACCTGCTTCGGGCGCTGCATGCTGCACAGTCTGCCTCTGCCTCAATAATTTTTGGCTAATGTGCCAATTCCCTTCGATTATATTTGACTTTTTGCATAAAAGCCCTTACAATAAAAACGCCCTTCGTCATGAAGGGCGTTTTTCTGATAAAAAGGTGGGGAAGACTATGAAAATTCTGCTGCAAGTGGCATTGGTATTCGGCATTTACTGGGTGGGGCAGGGCATCGAGGCGGTGCTGCCCTTTGCCTTTCCGGCCAGCGTCATCAGTCTGCTGCTGCTGTTGGTGCTGCTGCTGACAGGCGTGGTGCAGGTGGACCACATCCGGGAAAAGTCCGACTTTCTGCTGGGGAACCTGGGCTTTTTCTTCATCCCCGTGTCGGTGAGCATCATGAACTATGTGGACCTGCTCTGGCAGCACGCCGCGGCGTTTCTGACGGTGTGCGTGGTGTCTATGGTGCTGACCTATGGGGCCACGGTGTGGGCCGTGCGCCTGACCCAGCGGCTTATGGACCGGGGAGGGAAGCGGAAATGATGCAGGAGCTGTTTGCCCAGCCGTATTTCGGCGTGCTGCTGACGATAGCAGCCTACTGGGCCGGAATGAAGATCCAGCACAAGACCCGGCTTGCCATCTGCAACGGCATGCTGCTGGCGGTGCTGCTGGTGATCGCGGTGCTGCTGGTGTTCCACATCCCCTATGAGAGCTATTACCAGGGCGGGGCGCTGATCAATCTGTTCCTGGGGCCGGCCACGGCCTGTATGGCAGTGACCATCTATTCCCAGCGGAGGCTGCTGGCCAAGCATTGGCTGCCGGTGCTGGTGGGCTGCACCGTGGGCGTGGTGACGGCCATGGGCAGCATTCTGCTGCTGTGCCGCCTGTTTGGCCTGGACCGCGCCATGACCATGTCCCTGCTGCCCAAATCCGTCACCATGCCCATTGCCACCGTCGTATCCCAGGGCCACGGCGGAACGACGGCCATTACCGTGGCGGCGGTGGTGGTGACAGGCATGCTGGGGAACCTGTGCGCACCGCTGCTGGTGAAGCTGTTCCGGGTAAAGGACCCCATGGCCGTGGGCCTGGGCATCGGGGCGTGCAGCCACGCCATGGGCACGGCCAAGGCCCTGGAGCTGGGCGAGACCGAGGGAGCCATGAGCGGCCTGGCCATCGGCCTGTGCGGGATCCTTACCACGGTGCTGGCGCTGTTCGCCGGGTTTTTCGTGGCATAACCATTATCCAAAGCGGGGGCGCTGTGCGCCCCCGCTTTTTGCTTCCCTAACTTGTCAAAAAGGTTTCAAATGTATGGAATATTTGGCGAATATTTTTGATTTTTTTGTTCCGGATGTTCAAAAGAGACTGGGTGCTCCTGAAAATTCTTGTGCACCATTTTGCACAAAAACAGGAGACATGGCCCGGGGAGCTTTGGTATAATATGGATGGAACAAAAAGACCGTCCCACGGCTGGACGGATATAGAAAGGGAACGAATTATGGCTATCAAGATCGGTATCAATGGTTTCGGCCGCATCGGCCGCGTGGTCCTGCGCATTCTGGCGGAGCAGCCCGATAAGTATGAGGTCTGCGGCATCAACCTGCGGAAGGCAGACGTGGACTATATGGTCTATCTGCTGAAATATGACTCCGTGTTCCGCCGCTTCAACGGCACCGTGGAGCACGAGGGCGGCGACCTGGTGGTCAACGGCCACAAGATCCGGGTGTTCAGCCAGTCCGACGCGGCCATGATCCCCTGGAGTGAGTGCGGCGCGGAGTACATCATCGAATCCACCGGCGCCAACAACACCACGGAGAAGGCCTCCCGCCACTTCAAGGGCGGCGCCAAGAAGGTGCTGCTGACCGCCCCCGCCAAGGACGAGGTCACTCCCACCTTTGTATACGGCGTCAACAGCGAGCTGTATCAGCCGGACATGATGGTCATCTCCAACGCCAGCTGCACCACCAACTGCCTGGCCCCCCTGGCCAAGGTCATCCATCAGGAGTTCGGCATCGAGCAGAGCCTGATGTCCACCATCCATGCCTCCACTGCCAAGCAGAAGGCCGTGGACTCCCGGGGCGGCAGCGACTGGCGCACCGGCCGCTCCATCCTCAACAACATCATCCCCACCTCCACCGGCGCGGCCAAGGCCGTGGGCCGGGTGATCCCCAGCCTGAAGGGCAAGATGACCGGCATGGCCTTCCGCGTTCCCACCGCCGACGTGTCCGTGGTGGACCTGACCGCCCGCCTGTCCCGCACCACCACCTATGCCGAGATCTGCTACGCCGTCCGCCACGCCTCCGAGACGTATATGAAGGACATCATCGGCTATACCACCGACCAGGTGGTGTCCACGGATCTGATCGCCGATCCCTGCCCCTGCGTCTTTGACGAAAAGGCCGGCATCATGCTGGACCACGATTTTGTGAAGCTCATCGCCTGGTATGACAACGAGTACGGCTACAGCAATATGGTGGTCCGTATGCTCCAGCACATGTACGACGTCGATCAGGCTGCCCAGGCCAAGTAAAAAAACCTGCATACAACCATACAAACAGGCAAAGGGCCGCCCGGAAGGGCGGCCTTTTGCTATTTCTGATCCTCCTCCGCCTGGCGGGCGATGTCCAGCAGCCAGCGGACGGCCTCCAGCGGGTACCGGCCCCGGGCCGTCTCGCCGGTAAGCATCAGGGCGGACGCCCCGTCCAGCACGGCGTTGTATACATCCAGCACCTCCGCCCGGGTGGGCGCGGGGTGCTCCGTCATGGTGTGCAGCAGCTGGGTCACCACCAGGAAGGGCTTCCCCGCCCGGCGGCACCGGGCGGCCATGTCCTTCTGGGCCCCAGGCAGCCGCAGCAGCCCCAGATTGCTGCCCAGGTCCCCCCGGGCCACGGTGACTACGTCGCAGGCGTCCATCCACCGGGGCAGGGCCTCCCAGCCCAGGCGATCCTCCACCTTGGCAAACAGGGTGAGCCGGTCCAGGCCCCGGGCATGCAGGGCCTCCCGGACCTCCTCCAGCTCCCGGCGGCGGCGGACAAAGGGCTGCATCACCGCCGTGACCCCCTGCCCTGCCGCCGCGTCCAGGTCCAGCAGGTCCTGGGCCGTCAGCGCCGGGCGGAGAAGCTCCACCCCGGGCAGGGTGATGCTCTTGCGGCTCTCCAGCACCCCGCCCCGGGTGACGGTGCAGGTGACGGCCCGGCCGCAGGACTCCGCTCGCAGGGCCATCAGGCCGTCGTCCAGCAGGATATCCCGGCCCGGCCGGATGGCCGCCAGAATATCCGGCTCCACCGGCAGGCCCCCGGGGCCCAGGGTAACCCTCTCCCCCGCCGTCAGGGTCATGGGACGGGACAGGGGCCCCATCCGCAGCTCCGGACCGCGCATGTCGACGATCAGCTCCGCATCCCGGCCCGACGCCTGCCGGGCCGCCTGCACCGCATCGGTCCAGGGGCGGCAGGCAGCCAATGTGGTATGGGACAGGTTCAGCCGGAAGCCGGTGAGGCCCAGGCCCAGCAGGTCCGTCAGCAGCTCCGCCCGGCAGCAGGCAGGGCCCAGGGTGGCGTAGGTTTTCACGGCGTATCCTCCTTGTGAAAATGGTCGTATACCGCCCGGGCGGCGGCCTTGGGCACCACCGCCTCCAGCTGGGGCAGCTCCGCCTGGGCAATGGCCCTGACGCTTTTGAAGTGCTTCAAAAGGGCCTTCTTCCGCACGTCCCCTACCCCGGGGATGCCGTCCAGCCGGGAGGTCAGAGCGGACTTCGTGTGCTTTTCATGGTGATAGGTAATGGCGAAGCGGTGGACCTCCTCCTGGATCTGGCCCACCAGGGCGAACAGCGGGGGACTCTGCTGGATGCCCAGCTCCTGGCCCTCCGCCGTTACCAGCGCCCGGGTCCGGTGGCGGTCGTCCTTCACCATGCCCAGCACCGGCACCGTAAGGCCCAGGCGCTCCAGCACCCGGCAGGCGCTCTCCGCCTGGAGCTGGCCGCCGTCCATCAGCAGCAGGTCCGGCAGAGGCGCAAAGTGTTCATCGCCGTCCAGATACCGGCGGAACCGGCGCTCCAGCACCTCCTCCAGGGCCCGCAGATCGTCGGCGTGGTCCAGGGTCCTGATCTGGAACCGGCGGTAGTCCCGCTTCAGAGGCCGCCCGTCGGCAAACACCACCATGGAGGCCACCATGTCCTGACCGGCGGTGTGGGAAATATCGTAGGATTCCAGCCGCCGGGGGGGCTGCGCCAGCCCCGCCAGGGCTCCCAGCTGCTCCAGGGTCTTGCCGGTGCGCTCGGCATCGGAGGTGATGCGCTCCACCTCCTCCCGGGCGTTGCGGCGGGCCATGCGCAGCAGCTCCGCCCGCTCCCCCCGCTGGGGCACCCGCAGGGTCACCCGGTGGCCGCAGCGGCCCGTCAGCAGGGCGGCGAAGGTGTCCATATCCTCCGGCTCACAGGGCACCAGGATCTCCCGGGGCAGGGCCTGACGGCCCAGATAATACTGGCTCAGCACGGCGGAGAGGATATCCGCCTCCTCCTGGTCGGCGGCGGCGGAGAACACCTCCACCTCCCGGCCCAGAAGATTGCCGTCCTCAATGTGCAGCACGGCGCTGCCGCAGCGGACCTGGCCCGGATACACGCCCCACACATCCGTGTCGGCGCAGACCCCGGCGATGACCTGCTGGGTCTTGCCCAGCACGGAAATGGCCCGGATCCGGTCCCGCAGGGCGGCGGCCTTTTCAAAGTTCAGCTCCTCCGCCGCCTGCTCCATCTCCTGGCGCAGCTCCGCCGTCAGCTGGCGGTAGTGGCCGCTGAAAATGCGCACCGCCTGGCGGATGCGGGCCTGATACTCCGCCTGACCGGGGCCGTCCGGGCGGCAGAAGCCGTCGCAGCGGCCAATGTGGTGATTCAGGCAGGGCCGCTCCCTGCCGATGTCCCGGGGAAACTGGCGGGTGCAGATGGGCAGGCGCAGGGCGCCGCACACCGCCTCGATGGCCAGGCGGGTCTCACGCCGTCCGCCGAAGGGACCGAAGTATTTCGCGCCGTCGTCAGCGGTCTTTCCCACCAGGGAGAAGCGGGGATAGGCCGCGTCGGCGTCCAGCCGCACAAAGGGATAGCCCTTGTCGTCCTTCAGCAGGATGTTGTACCGGGGCATGTGGCGCTTGATGAGAGAGTTCTCCAGGATCAGGGCCTCGAACTCCGTGGACACGAAAATGGTATCGAAATGATCCACCTGGGACACCATGGCCCGGGTCTTTTCATTGTGGGAGGCAGTATCCTGGAAATATTGGCTGACGCGGTTTTTCAGCTTCTTGGCCTTGCCCACATAAATCACCTTGCCGGTTTTGTCCATCATCAGATAGACCCCCGGGGCAAGGGGCAGATCGTTGGCCTTCTGCCGCAGCTCGTCCTTGGTCATGGCGGCGCTCCTTTCAGGGTTTTCCCCAGTATACCACGTTTTGTCCCGGAAAGATAGTTTGCATTTTTCCCGGGGACAGGTATAATAGAGGGGAAAATACACCGCTAAGAAAAGAGGGAGAATCCGTATGTATAACCAATGGAACAGCGCCAATGTGGACCAGCTGGTGCTGCGGAAGGGAGACGGCTGCGTGCTGTACAGCGGTCCGGAGGGCCGGGTGGTCCGGGATGACCACCTGGTCATGAGCGATATCGCCGACGGACCGGCTCTGGCGGCGCTTCTGCGCCGCCTGGGGCTGGAAAACGGGGGGCTTTTCTGCATCCCCCAGGGGGCCAGTGACGAGGCAGCCCGGGCCTTTGGCCTGAAAAAAGGCGTGCCCTGCACCCAGTGGGTCTATGGCGGCAGCCAGCCGCCCCGGGTCCCCCAGGGGGACGTGCGGCCCATTACGGAGGAGTACATTCCCCTGTGCGCCGCCCACTATCACCCGGAGGACGACGAGGCGGCATATCTGCGCAGCCGGATGGAGGCGGGGCAGCTGTGGGGCCTGTTTGAAGATGGGCAGCTGGCGGCTTTCATCGGTGTGCACCACGAGGGCAGCATGGGCATTCTGGAGGTGCTGCCGGAGTATCGCCGCCGGGGCCTGGCCATGGCCCTGGAGGGCTGGCTGATCCGGTGGCATCTGGAGCGGGGCTGGACGCCCTATTGCCATGTGTATGAGGACAATCCGGCCTCCCACGCCCTGCAGAAAAAGCTGGGGCTGACTCCCGCGCCGGACCCGGTGGTGTGGTGCTGGCGGCCCCATGAGGACGGGGAGGCGGACCAATGACCGCCGTTGTGGCCGTGTGCGAAAACGGCGGCATCGGCAAGGACGGCGCACTGCTGTTCCACATCCGGGAGGACCTGCGGCGGTTCCGGCAGCTGACCCTGGGCAAAACCGTGGTCATGGGCCGGAAAACCCTGGAGAGTCTGCCCGGTGGCCGGGGGCTGCCGGACCGGCGGAACCTGGTGCTGACCCGGGACCCGGAGCTTTCTGCTCCGGGGGCGGAGGTGCTCCGGCGCCTGGAGGACGTGCCGGAGGACGCGGTGGTCATAGGCGGTGAGAGCGTGTACCGGCAGCTGCTGCCAAGGTGCGGCACGGTGTATGTGACGAAAATCTTTGCGTCGCCCCAGGCCGACGCGTTTTTTCCCGATCTGTCCCGGGACAGCGGGTGGACAGAAGCGGAACGGAGCGAAATGTATACCTCCGGCGGGGTGCGGTTTCAATATGTGACCTACCGGCGGAGATAAGAACGAAGGGAGCGATTCCATGGCAGACCTGGGCACCAACGTGCGGTATATCAAGGGCATCGGTGAAGTCCGGGCCAATGCCCTGGAAAAGCTGGGCATCGCGACCCTGGGGGACCTGATCTCCTATTTCCCCCGGGGGTATGAGGATCGGACCGCCGTCCGGCCCATCCGGGAGCTGACGGCCGGGGAATGCGTGTGCGTCCGGGGTATGGTGGCGGCAGACCCCACGCCCCGCCGCATTGCCGGAGGGCGCACCCTGGTCAAGACCCGGGTGGTGGACGACAGCGGGTCCATGGATCTGGTTTTTTTCAACGCCCAGCATCTGGGCAGCTCCCTGCGCATGGGGGAGACGTATGTGTTTTTCGGCAGGGTGGAGGACGATCTGCGGCACAGGCAGATGATCAACCCCCTGTTCGAGCCGGAGGGGCGGCAGCAGGTCACCGGACGCATTATGCCCATCTATCCCCTGACCGCCGGAGTGACCCAGGGGCTTATGGCCCGGGCAGCCCGGCAGGGGCTGGACGCCTGCCGGGAGCTGCTGCCGGACGTGCTGCCCGACGGCATCCGCCAGGCCCACAGCCTGTGCTATGTGAATTACGCCTATGAGAACATCCACTTTCCGTCGTCGCCGGAGGCCCTGGAGGTGGCCCGGCGGAGGCTGGTGTTTGAGGAGCTGTTTCTTCTGACCTGCGGCTTGCAGCTGCTGCGGCAGCGGCGGCGGGATGTGGCGGGACCCGCGTGCCATCCCATGGATATGGAGCCCTTTTACCGGCGGCTGCCCTTCGCCCTGACCGGGGCCCAGCGGCGGGCCATTGCCGACGCCGTGGGGGACATGGTGTCCGGCAAGCCCATGAACCGCCTGTGCCAGGGGGACGTGGGCAGCGGAAAAACCATGGTGGCGGCGGCGTGTATCTGGTTCGCCGTGGAAAACGGGTGGCAGACGGCGCTGATGGCCCCCACGGAAATTCTGGCCCGGCAGCATTATCAGGGTCTGGCGCCGCTGCTGGCGCGGTTTTCCATCCGATGCGCCCTGCTGACCGGGTCCACCCGGGCCAGGGAACGGCGGGAGATCCTGGCAGGGCTGGCGGATGGGACCATTGATCTGTGCATCGGCACTCACGCCCTGCTGACGGAGGACGTGCAGTATCAGAAGCTGGGCCTGGTGGTAACGGACGAGCAGCACCGGTTCGGCGTGAACCAGCGGGCGGCCCTGTCCCAGAAGGCGGAGGACCCCCACCTGCTGGTGCTGTCGGCCACGCCTATCCCCCGGACCCTGGCCCTGGTGATCTATGGCGACCTGGACGTGTCGGTGATCGACGAGCTGCCGCCGGGGCGGCAGAAGGTGGACACCTTCGCCCTGGGAGAGAGCTACCGGCCCCGGGTCCAGGCGTTTATCCGGAAGCTGGCGGCGGCGGGACAGCAGATCTTCGTGGTGTGCCCCCTGGTGGGGGAGCCGGACCAGATCCCCGACGAGCGCAAGGCCGTGACGGCCTACGCCAGGCAGTTGCAGGAGCAGGTGTTTCCGGACCTGCGGGTGGCGGTGCTCCACGGAAAGATGAAGCCCAAGGAGAAGGAAAAAGTCATGGCAGCCTTTGCCGCCGGGGAAAGCGATATCCTGGTATCCACCACCGTGGTGGAAGTGGGCGTGGACGTGCCCAACGCCACGTGTATGGTGGTGGAGAATGCAGACCGGTTCGGCCTGTCCCAGCTGCACCAGCTGCGGGGCCGGGTGGGCCGGGGCAAGGAAAAAAGCTACTGCATCCTGCTGTCGGACAGCCGGAACGAGGAAACCCGGGCCCGGCTGAAGGTGATGACCCAGACCAACGACGGCTTCGTCATCTCCCAGGAGGACCTGCGGCTGCGGGGGCCCGGCGACTTCTTCGGCCAGCGGCAGCACGGCCTGCCGGCCATGAAGATCGCGGACCTGAGCTGCGACATGCGGCTGCTGGACGAGGCCCAGACGGCGGCCCGGCAGCTGATGGAGCGTGACCCGGAGCTGACGGAGCCGACCCATCAGGCTCTGCGGGACCGCATCCGCCAGCTGTTCGACACCAACGCGGATATGCTGAACTGAGGAACATACTTTGGAGCAAGCGTTCACGCCCCATGTGGTGGAGCTGGTGACGGGAGACAGCGGCGGCCCTGGCTCCGCTGGCCGGGCTGCCCATGTATGAGGAGCTGAAGGCTCTGACAGAGGAAATATTTCCCGCGCAGCAGATGTGACCTGAAAAAACGCCGCCCGGCAGAGCCGGACGGGGACAGCTGTGAATAAATCCATTGCTTTTCATGACGGCAAAAAAACAACGGGTATCCGGCTTTCACCGGATACCCGTTGTCAGCTTGTCAAAAATCCTTTTTGACAGATGCCCATGCGATGGCAGCGGGATTTTTTTGTTTATTCCCCCCGGTCTGCGCGAATCAGCAGCCGCAGAGCCTCCACACCCACCTCCACGGCGGAGGTGGTGTCCTCGCTCATATCCTGGTCCAGTCCGGCGGCCTCCCGCTCCTGGTTCCAGATCACGTGGAAGCAGCTGCCGCAGCGGCAGCCCAGGGCATCGGCCACCACAAACAGGGCGGCGCTTTCCATTTCGCTGGCCTTCACATGCAGGCGCTTCCAGGCCTCCCATTTGTTCAGCAGCTCATAGGAAACCGGCATTTTGGCCGGACTGTGCTGGCCATAAAACGCGTCCTTGCACTGGACCACGCCGGTTTTCAGGGACTTGCCCAGATTCTTGGCCGCCTGCACCAGGGCGCAGGTCACATCGAAGTTGGCCACGGCGGGATACTCAATGGGGGCATACTCCCGGCTGGTGTGCTCAAAGCGGATGGCGCCGGTGGCCACCACCACGTCGCCGGAGCGCACGTCCAGGTCGATGCCGCCGCAGGTGCCCACCCGGATAAAGGTGTCTGCGCCGATGTTGTGCAGCTCCTCCATGGCGATGGAGGCGGAGGGGCCGCCGATGCCGGTGGAGCACACGGAGACCTTTTCTCCCAGCAGGGTGCCGGTATAGATGGTGAATTCGCGATTCCGGGCCACGAAATGGGCGTCGTCAAACAGGGCCGCGATCTTCTCGCACCGGCCCGGATCGCCGGGCAGAATGACGTAGCGGCCCACATCGCCCTCCACGCAGTGGATATGGAACTGTTTGTCCAGCTTTTGCATAGATGCGCCTCCTTAATGGTGGTTCAAATTACAATGTTCGGTTATTATACCACATATTGCCGCCGTGCGCAAATGAATTCCTCCCGGGCGGGGCGCGTTACATAACGCCCATGGCCCGCAGGGCGGCGGCGAAGCAGAAGATGGTTCCCATGGACAGCACCGAGCTCCAGGCCACCACTTGCTGGGCCAGCTGCTCGTCCCCGCCGATCTCCTGGACCATCACCGCGCTGGTTACGGCTACCGGTGAACAGAAGATGGCCACTATCGTGGGCATTTCCACCGTGGTCAGCCCCAGCGGCTCCCGCAGCAGCAATACCAGTGTCAGAACGATCAACGGGACCACCACCAGGCGCATGGACACCGCCGCCAGGATCTTTTTCCACAGGCCCTGCACCGCATCGAACCGCAGCCGGGCGCCCAGGATCAGCAGCACCAGCGGCGAGGCCACCTTAGACAGGTCGCTGCATGCCTTGTAGATGGACGGCAGGCTGCTGCGCAGAGAGAACACCGGCTGGCCATCCACCTGCGGCAGCAGCTGCCGCACCAGTACGGTGACGAGACCCGCCAGCGCGCCCAGGATCAGAGGGTTGCGGAAGATCTGCCGCGCCTCCTCCCGCCAGGAGATGGATTTGCCGTCTGTGCTGTATGCCGTCAGCATCAGCACTGCCAGCATGTTGAATACCGGCACGCACACGGAGGTGACCAGCGACGCGAAAATCAGCGCGTCCTGGCCGCCCAGGGCGCTGGCCAGCGGGATGCCCATAATGACCTGGTTGGCCCGGAACGTGGCCTGGGCAATGACTACCCGCTGCGCCCGTTCCCGGGCAAACAGCGGCGCCACGGCCACGCCCAGCCCTGCGGCACCCACAATGCACAGCACGATGAAGCCCAGCAGACGCCAATTCAGCACCGACAGGTCCTCGATGGCGTATACGTTCAGAAACAGCTGCACCGGCAGCAGCACATGAAAGCAGAAGCTGTTGAGCTGCCGGTAAAAATCATCGCTCCAATGGGCAGAGCGCCGCAGCCAGCAGCCCAGGGCCATGGTCAGCAGCAGCGGCATAATGGCCCTGCCCGCGTATAAAAGGATCTCCAGCATAATCGTTTTCCTCGGTTCCTGATTTCGAGGGACAGTATAGCAGATTATTCCCTGTTTTTCTACCCTTCCCGTAAAATTCCGTCCTGTGGGCGGCGGGCCTTGCAAATCCCGGAAGAATATGGCATGATAGAGAAAAACCACCGGGGAGGACACCATATGGACACGGAAAAGCTATATGATCAGGATGCATTCCTGCGGGAATTTGACGCCGTCGTCACGGAGTGCTATGAGGGAAAGGACGGCTCCTGTCTGGTGACTCTGGACCGCACGGCCTTTTATCCGGAGGGCGGCGGTCAGCCGGCGGACCATGGCGTACTGGGCGGCGCGGCGGTGCTGGACGTTCAGGAGCGGGAGGGACGGGTGCTTCACACCTGCGACCGCCCCCTGCCGGTGGGCCGGACGGTCCGCGGCGTCATCGACTGGGGCCGCCGCTTTGACCACATGCAGCAGCATTCCGGCGAGCACATCGTCAGCGGCATGCTCTGCGCTGCCTTTTCCTGCGACAATGTGGGTTTTCACATGGGTGCGGATACCGTCATCATCGACTATAACGCTCCCATGACCTGGGAGCAGGTGCTGGAGGTGGAGGACCGGGCCAACCGGTATATCTGGGAAAATCACCTCTTCCGGGCGTACTATCCCACGCCGGAGGAGCTGGCCGTCCTGCCCTATCGCAGCAAAAAGGCAATAGAGGGGCCGGTGCGCATCACAGAGTTCCCCGGGGCGGACCGCTGCGCCTGCTGCGGCACCCATGTGGCCGCCAGCGGCCAGGTGGGATTGGTGAAGTTCCTGTCCTGCCAGAAGCTGCGGGACGGCGTGCGGCTGGAGCTGCTGTGCGGCGGCCGGGCCATGGAATACCTGTCCCGGTGCTGGGACCAGAGCCGCCGGATCGGCCAGGCGCTGTCCGTGAAGCCCCAGGCAGCCTTTCCGGCAGTGCAGCGGCTGGAGGAGCAGCTGCGGCAGAGCCGGGAGCGCTGCGCCGCCCTGGAGGAGCAGGTGTTCCGCCAGACAGCGGAGCAGTACCGGAACGCCGGGGATGTGCTGCTGGTGCAGCCGGACATGGAGCCGGACAGCGTCCGCCGTCTGTGCGACGCCGTCAGCGGTACCTGCGGCGGACGGTGCGCCGTATTTGCCGGCACCGGCGGCAGCTATCGCTGGGCCGTTATCCATCCGGGACAGGATCTGCGCGCCTTTATCCGGGACATGAACCAGGCTCTTCATAGCCGCGGCGGCGGCCGGGACGGCTTCGCCCAGGGCAGCGCCGCCTGCACAGAGGAGGAGCTGCGGGCCTTCTTTGCCCAATGAAAATCGAAATCACCCCGGACCATGCTGCCTGCATGATCCGGGGTGTTTTTATCCGTATGGGTCACAGCCATGTTTCGGGGGCTGCGGCGTCCAGAAACAGGGCCAGAGACAACAGGTCCGCACTGCCGCCGGGGCTCAGATGCCGGGCGATGAGATCGTCGTCCAGAGCCTCCAGCGCCGGAGCCAGAGCATTCTCCGGCAGGGCGAGAAGTGCCGACGCCGCCTGCTGCACATAGCGCAGGCCCTCCGGACCGCCGCGATAGACCAGGGTGCTGTCGTCCAGCCGGGACATGGACCAGGTCAAGGCCGCCAGGGCACCGGATCGGGACAGAAGCTCCCGCATATGCCGGGCGGTGGGAAAGCCGGATATGGCCTCCTGCCGGACGCCGCCGCACTGGGCCCGGACGGCGCTGCCGTGGGTACCGGAGGCCGGCGGCAATGCGTCGGCGATGGCGGCCGCCGTGTGGAAGGGATCGCCGCCCTCCGTCAGGCTGCGGCCCAGGGCCGACAGCAGCAGGGCAAAGCTGTACAGCGCCCCCTTGTGGGTGTTGACGCCGCCGGTGGCCGTCAGCATGGCATGCTCCGCCTCCCGGCCCAGTGCCTGGAGCTCCGCCGGAGAGGCCCCTGCCATGCCCAGGGACACAAAGCGGCAAAAATACGGCTCCAACGCCGCCGCGCTGCGGCGGAACAGGGGCAGGTCCATGTCATCATGGGCCCCGGTGTTACGCCGGTCCACCAGGCCGGGCTTGGGGGTCAGGCACACCTCGTCCTCCAGGGCCTGACGGGCCAGTTGGGCCAGGTGACCGGCGGCAAAGCTCCGGAGGATATCCTCTGTTTTGGCCCGGATGGTGGCAAGGCCGTGGGCCCGGCTGCGGGAGCACACCGTCACGGGGCCGCCGCAGATCAGGCACCGGCGGCTCTGGGGCCGGGACAGCTTCTCCCCGACGGGGGACAGCACGTCCAGGTCGTACAGCCGGCCCACGGGGGCCTGCTCCTCCAGCCGGAGGCACAGGTCCTTCACGGTTCCGGCGGGGCGGTGGTATACCAGCAGGGCCTCGGGGCCTGTGGGGGCGGCGACGGACTCCCGGTGCACCGGCGCACCCAGGTCCCGGTCCAGGGCCGCAAGGCCCGCCTGGAAGGCCAGGCGGACCAGAGGCGTGTCCTTGACGGGACCGGCGATATTCATGGTGAAGGACAGCAGCGTGCCGCCGTACTGCCGGTGCAGCGCCTGCTGACGCTGCACCCGGCGGTCACGGGCAAGGAGCACCTGCTCCAAGGTGATCTCTACAGTATGCATAGGTTGTCTCCGGTACCAGAGGTTGGATATCGGCCAGGCGGCCCTGGCGCAGCAGCTGCCGGACCCGGCTGGCGCTGATGCCCTCCAGCCGGGGAATTTCAGTGACGGAGATGCCCCACCGGGGCAGCAGGTCCTGCATCCGGCGGTTATACCGGGCCGTTACCGGGGAGTAGGGCTCCTGGCCCACAAAGCGCCGGGTGATGCCCAGGGCCGGGGCGATGCGCTTGCCGAACAGGGTCAGCTCCAGGTCGCAGCGGGCCTGCTCCGGGTCGCCCTGTAAAAAATACGCAGGGAAGGTGGCCCGGGAGATGATATAGTCTCCGCCGGGGACCACGTCCACGTTGGGCAGGTCCTCCGTGCCCCGGCGCACCAGCTCCAGCCGGTCTGCCGCCGGAAAGTCACCGGTCTCCTCGCTGAGAACAAATACGTACAGATGGGGGCAGCGGGCGGCGGCGTACTCCACCAGATGCCGGTGGCCCCGGGTGAAGGGGTTGGCGTGGCACACCACAGCGCCGCTTTCGCCGTCATACGCCGGGAGAGAAGCAAGATAGCGCTCCACGCCTCCCCGGCGGTGCTCCATCATCAGCATGTCCGCCGTTTCCGCCACGGGGAAGAAGCCCAGGCTGCGGAACAGGCGGGCATTTTTCGGCTTGGTGTACAGAAACGGATGGGCTGCGCCCCGCTGGGCGGACTGGCGCAGCAGGGCGGTGACGATCTGGGCGCAGGCTCCGTCACCCTCGGCCTGGGGGGCCACGGCGATCTGCTTGAGGACCCGTCCGCTGAGAGACCCGCAGGCCAGTATGGCCCCGCCGCCGGAGAGCAGCAGGGCCGTACAGTCGGCGTCCCCCTCGTCCCGGAGCCCGGCGGAGGCCAGAAAGGCCTCATACGCCGGGCGCAGGGACGGCGGAAGCGCCGTTACGATGCGCAGATCATTCATCCTCGTCGATCTGACGGACCACATCGATGATGGTGTTGTCACGGTACATGACCACGCCCACGATACGGTCCTTATAGCGGATGGGGTCGGGCACACCCACGATTTTTTCGGCCCGCTGCTGGAGCTGCTGGATGGTGAACACATGCAGCCCGGCCTTTTTCAGCTTTTCCTTCACGTCGGGGCGGCGGGGATTCACGGCAATGCCCTGGTCGGTGACCACCACGTCCACCACGTCGCCGGGGGTGACCACGGTGTTGACGCGCTTGACGATGGTGGGAATGCGGCCCCGGGTCAGAGGAGCCACCACCACAGAAAGGCTGGCACCCTCCGCCGTGTCGGGATGGCCGCCGATGGCGCCGCGGATCACGCCGTCGGAGCCGGTGAGGACGTTGACGTTGAAGTCGGTGTCGATCTCCAGGGCGGAGAGGATCACGAAGTCCAGCTGGTCCACGGCGGCGGCCACCAGATGGCTGGCGTAGTAGCTGGCGCCGATCTGATGGTGGAAGTGGTTGTTCTTCAGGCTCTTGGCGGCGTCCAGGTCAAAGCTCTGCACGTCCAGGATGCGGTCGATGAGGCCCTCCTCGTGCATGGCGGCGATCTGACCGGTGATGCCGCCCAGGGCGAAACGGCAGTGGATATTCTGGTCGATCATCTTCTGGCGCAGGAAGCGGGCGGTGGCCAGGGATGCGCCGCCGGAGCCCATCTGCATGGAGAAGCCGTCGTACAGATATCCGGCGGCCTCGATGACGTTGGCGGCGGTCTTGGCGATCAGCAGCTCCTTGGGGTCCTTGGTATAGCGGGTGGCCCCGGACATGATGCCCTTGGGGTCGCCGATGTCGTCGGTCATGACCACATAGTCCACCTCGAACTCAGGGATGGCCCAGGGGGCGTTGGGATATGCCACCAGGTGGTTGGTAATGACGATGACGTTGTCGGCATAGGTGGCGTCGGGCCGGGCATAGCCCAGAGAACCGCAGGCAATGCCATCCTCACCGTCGCGGCTGTAGCCGTTGGCGTTGCCGTAGGGGTCACAGGAGGGCGCACCCAGGAAGGCCACGTCGATGTGCAGATCGCCGGACCGGATGGCGCTGGCCCGGCCGCCGTGGGACCGGAATACCACCGGACAGTCGATGAGGCCCCGGGACACCTGCTCGGCCAGCTCGCCGCGCATACCGGAGGTTTCGATATGGGTGATGACGCCATTCTGGATATGGCGGATCAGGGGGGCGTGGACGGCGGCCAGGGAGCTGGCGGCCAGGGTCAGGTTTTTAAAGCCCATTTCCGCCAGCTTATCCACCACGGTGTTGATGATATGGTCGCCGTTGCGGAAGTGGTGGTGGAAGCTGATGGTCATGCCGTCCCGAAGGCCGGTGCGTCGGATGGCCTCCTCCAGGGAGGGCACCAGCTTGTTCTGCCGGGTGGACCGGGCCTGGAATGTGGCGGTGTTCTTCTGGCGGGCACCGTGATACAGCCCGTGGTTGCTGATCTCACCGATATGCGGGATTTTTTCAAGCTCGATCATGTCAAATCTCCTCCACTTCGTCGATCTTGCAGCCGGCCTCGTACAGGTCCAGCAGGCGGCGGGCCCGGGTGACCACGGGCTTGTCGATCATCTTGCCCTTGAGGCTGGCCACGCCGCTGCCCCGGGCGTTGGCCTCGGCAATGGCGTCCATAATGGCCCGGGCCTTGTTCAGGTCCTTCTCGCTGGGCATGAACACATGGTGCAGCGGCTCGATCTGGCGGGGATTGATCACGGACTTGCCGTCGAAGCCCAGCTTTTTGATGAGGGTGGCCTCAGCGATGAAGCCCTCCTCGTTGTTGACGTCGGAATACACCGTGTCCAGGGCGGCAATGCCGGCGGACCGGGCGGCGTTGAGGATCATGCAGCGGGCGAACAGCAGCTCGATGCCGTCGGAGCGGGTGGTTTTCAGGTCGGTGACATAGTCCTCGGCACCCAGGGCGATGCCGATGAGGCGGTCGCTGGCGTGGGCAATCTCGGCGGCGTGGAGCACGCCGTTGGCGCTTTCAATGGCGGCCATCATACCGGTGGTGCCCACGGGAATACCGGCCTGGCGCTCGATGCGCTCGATCTCCCGCTCGCAGTCGATAACGTCCTGGGCGCTGTCGGTCTTGGGCAGGCGGACCACCTGGACCCCGGCCCGGACCACGGCCTCCAGATCCTGGACGCCCAGGCCGCTGGACAGGTCATTGATGCGCACCACGGTCTCCTTGGTGCCGAAGTGCAGGGTCTTCAGGGCGTTATACACCAGAAAACGGGCGGAGTCCTTCTCGGTATAGGCCACGGAGTCCTCCAGGTCGAACATGATGGAGTCGGCCCCGTAGATGTGGGCGTCGCGGATCATGCCGGGGTTGTTGCCGGGCACGAACATCATACTGCGGCGCAGTCTGTCTTTTACATACATGTTACTTGACCTCCCATTCATAGGCGTCGGACTGGGCGGCGCGGAAGATGGCGGTGGTAACCCGGGCGCGGACGGTGCAGTCCAGGGCACCCTTGTCCACGGCGGTGACCTCGGCGTTCTCAATGCCGTAGTGAGCCAGCGTGTCACGGATGACGGCCTCGATCTGACGGCCGAACTGCTGCAGGACGTTGCTGGTGAGGCTGATCTGGATGCCGCCGGACTGGGCGGGCTCCAGGGTGATCATGATGTCGTTGGACTCCATGGTGCCGGCGGTGGCGGTGATGAGCAGGTTCATATGTCTGCCCCCTTTACAGCTTCGCGGCCAGACGGTCGTGGATGGCGGAGATGAATTCGCCGCTGGTAACGGCGGTGACGGGGGTGCCCTCGTCCACCAGGCCCACCAGGTCCTTGGTCATGATGCCTGCGCCCAAGGTCTCAAAGCAGGCGGCCTCCAGCTTGTCGGCAAAGGCGGACAGGTCCGGGGTGCCGTCCAGCTGGCCCCGCTTGCGCAGCGCGCCGGACCAGGCAAAAATGGTGGCCATGGGGTTGGTGGAGGTCTGCTCACCCTTCAGGTGCTTGTAATAGTGCTTGGTGACGGTGCCGTGGGCGGCCTCATACTCGGTGGTGCCGTCGGGGGAGACCAGCACGGAGGTCATCATGGCCAGGCTGCCGAAGGCGGTGGACACCATGTCGCTCATCACGTCGCCGTCGTAGTTCTTGCAGGCCCAGATGAAGCCGCCCTGGCTGCGGATGACGCGGGCCACGGCGTCGTCGATCAGGGTATAGAAATAGGTGATGCCCAGCTCGTCGAACTTGGCCTTATAGCTCTCGAACTCCTCCTCGAACACCTTCTTGAACTCACCGTCGTAGACCTTGGCGATGGTGTCCTTGGTGGAGAACCACAGGTCCTGACGGGTGTCGATGGCGTACTGGAAGCAGGCCCGGGCGAAGGAGCGGATGCTCTTTTCCTTGTTGTGGGCGCCCTGCCACACGGCGGGGCCGTCCACCTTCTGAACCAGCAGGGTCTTTTCCTCACCGCTCTCGCCCCGGAAGGTCATGGTGCACTCGCCGGGCTCGGTGGTGTACATGTCCACGCTCTTGTACACGTCGCCGTAGGCATGACGGGCGATGGTGATGGGCTTTTTCCAGTTCTTCACCACGGGGTGGATGCTGTCGATGAGGATGGGGGCCCGGAACACGGTGCCGTCCAGAATGGAGCGGATGGTGCCGTTGGGGCTTTTCCACATCTGGGTCAGCTGGGGATATTCCTCCATGCGCTGCTTGTTGGGGGTGATGGTGGCGCACTTCACGGCCACGCCCAGGCGGCGGGTGGCGTTGGCGGCGTCCACGGTGACCTGGTCCTGGGTCTCGTTGCGGTGCAGCAGGCCCAGGTCATAATACTCGGTCTTCAGGTCCACGAAGGGCAGGATCAGCTGGTCCTTGATCATCCCCCACAGAATGCGGGTCATTTCGTCGCCGTCCATCTCCACCAGGGGGGTAACCATCTTGATTTTTTCCATTGCCGTATTTCCTCCTTATTTTGTCCGAAAGCGCCTTACATTCTGGCGGCGTAGTAGTTCATCAGGCAGCCGTCCAGGATGATCTCCTTCTCGTCCTGGGTCAGGCCCCGGACGTGGAGCAGCAGATCGTGAACGCTGCCGTCGCGGCAGATGACCTGGGCGGGGATATCCTCCCGTCCGGCCTCGATGGCGGCGCGGATGCCGGGGACAAACACGCAGTCGCCGGGCTGATAATCGAAGGGCGTGCCCTGGTCGATGGTGAAGGGCAGGATGCCCCAGTTGATGCAGTTGCTGCGATAGCGCTTGGTGGCGTACTCATAGCAGATGTTGGCGAAGCCGCCCAGCACCTTCTGGCAGGAGGCGGCCTGCTCACGGGCGGAGCCGTCGCCGGGCTTGTTGGCGAACACGCAGGAGCCGAACTGGGTGGTCTGGGCCAGGGCCTGGGCGTCGCCCACGCGGCCCAGGGTCTCCAGCAGGGAGGCGGGGACCTGACCGCTGCGGCGCTGGGCCTCCCGGGCGGCTACATCCTTGGCCCGGGGCACATACTCCGGCACCCGGCGGGACAGGGTGAACTCCGCCAGACGCAGGGGGTTGGAGCGATAGGAGGAGGTCTCGCCGGAGGGGATCAGCTCGTCGGTGGTGGTGACGGGATCGTGGATCACGGCGGCCAGCTCCACCAGCAGGTTCTCGGTGAGATTGTACATCTTGGGCCAGTCGGTGATGTTGGGACCCATGACCAGCTCCACGCTGGGATCGGCCTTGCCGAAGCCGTAGTACAGGCGGTTGTCATACACTTCCTTGTCGAAGTGGTACTCGTGATGAATGGGGGTGTATTCCACGTCGGTGGCGGCGGTGATGCGTCCGCCGTTGGCGGCGGTGGCGGCGATGGACCGGGCATCCATCAGGCACACGGCGGCAAACTGGCCCTCGCCGGGCTTGGAGCCCTCGCGGTTGGGGAAGTTGCGGGTGGTGTGCCGCAGGGACAGGCCGTTGTTGGCGGGCACATCGCCTGCGCCGAAGCAGGGGCCGCAGAAACTGGGCTTGATGATGGCGCCGGAGGCCAGCAGGTCAGCGGTGGAGCCCACCTTCATCAGCTCCAGAGACACGGGCACGGAGGTGGGGTACACGTCGAAGCTGAAGGCGCCGGAGCCGGTATAGTGGCCGCGGACGATGTCCGCCGCCTCGGTGATGTTGTCAAACAGACCGCCGGAGCAGCCGGCGATGACGCCCTGGTCGGCCCAGACGGCGCCGTCGTGGATCTTATCGGTGAGCTGGGGATTGGCCTTGGGGAAGCGGCGCTTGGCATCGGCCTCCACCTTCTGCAGCAGCTCCTCCGCGTTCTCCAGGAACTCGTGGATGGTCCAGGCGTTGGAGGGATGGAAGGGCAGGGCGATCATGGACTCCATCCTGGACAGGTCGATGGTGATCATCTTGTCGTAATATGCGTCCTGGCCGGGATGCAGGGGCTTATAATCCTCGGGCCGCTTATGGGCCTCATAGAAGCCCCGGGTGACCTCGTCGGTCTCCCAGATGGAGGAAAGACAGGTGGTCTCGGTGGTCATCACGTCGATGCCGTTGCGGAAGTCGATGGGCAGGCTCTTGATACCGGGGCCTGCGAACTCCAGCACGCAGTTGTTGACAAAGCCGCTTTCGAAGGTGGCCTTCACCAGGGCAATGGCCACGTCGTGGGGGCCGATGCCCTGCCGGGGCGTACCGGTGAGGTATACCAGCACCACCTTGGGCATGGGGGTATCCCAGGTGTTCTTCAGCAGCTGCTTGGCCAGCTCCGGGCCGCCCTCGCCCACGGCCATGGTGCCCAGGGCGCCGTAGCGGGTGTGGGAGTCGGAGCCCAGGATCATGGAGCCGCACTTGGCCATCTGCTCCCGGGCATAGGAGTGGATGACGCTCTGGTTGGCGGGAACATAGATGCCGCCGTACTTCTTGGCGGCGGACAGGCCGAACATGTGGTCATCCTCGTTGATGGTGCCGCCCACGGCGCACAGGCTGTTGTGACAGTTGGTCAGGGCGTAGGGAATGGGGAACTCCTTCATGCCGGAGGCCCGGGCCTGCTGGATGATGCCCACATAGGTGATGTCGTGGGACACCATGGCGTCGAAGCGGATGCGCAGCTGCATGGGGTCCGGGGACACGTTGTGAGCCTGCAGGATCTGCCAGGCCATGGTCCGGCGGCGGGCTTCCTCCTGGGCCGTGGCCGCAGTTTCCTGGGGAACGCCGTTTACCAGGTACATGCCGTGGTCGGTGAGCTGGATCATAATGGATTTACCTCCTACATATTGCCTCCGCGCCGGGCGCAGAGTCCTTCTTTGTTTGGTCCAGGATAAATGTAGCACACCGGCCCGGGGTTGTGAATCGGTTTTCCGCAAAAAGCCGCCCGGGGCGGCATTTTCTCCATTAAGCCCATGAAAACACCGAATCATTTGGTAAAAATGGAGCCTGTGGGGGGCGGGCTTGCAAAATGTTTCGTCAAAATAGAACTTGCAGCCTGGTTTACAAAAATCCGGGACACACCCATGCCTGCAAGCTGCAAAAGCGGCAAGGGAAATTGCACAAATTTTCCATACGAAGGACAGATGCACAACATTTGTCCTTCCGGTGAAAACAAATGGCGCAGATCGAATTTCTCTTGCTTTAGCTTGACAAAGCCGGTGACGTATGATAGACTGATATAAGTTTACAAGCCATAAACTTTTCAAGGAGGGTCATTTTATGCGTGTTCGTGAGATGGAGATCGGTGAGGTGCAGGAGCGGTTTGCCAACCTGGTGTGGGACAACGAGCCCATTCCCTCGGGCCAGCTGGTGAAGCTGTGCGAGCAGGTTTTCCAGTGGAAAAAGCCCACCACCTATACGGTGCTGCGCAAGCTGTGTGAAAAGGGGCTGTTTCAGAATGTGAACGGGGTGGTGTCCTCGGTGATGAGCCGGGAGGAGTTTGCCTCCCGCCGCAGCGAGCAGTTTGTGGACAATGCGTTCCACGGCTCCCTGCCTGCCTTTGTGGCGGCCTTTACCGCGCAGAAGCCCCTGTCCGCCCAGGAGGCGGAGGAGATCCAGGAGATGATCAGCAAATTCCGGAAGGGGGAATGACCCGTGCTCTGCCGGATATTCCTGAAGCTGGCGGGAATGAGCGTCACCGCCGGGGTGCTGGTGCTGGCGATACTGGCCGTTCGGGCCCTGACGCGGCGGCGCATGCCCAAATGGGCCCATTGCCTGCTGTGGGGCCTGGTGGCAGCATGCCTTTTGTGCCCGGTGCTGCCGGAGAGCGGACTGAGTCTCCGGCCCCAGAGCGGGGAACTGGTCCAGTACGGCGACCAGCTGACCGGCCTGGACCGGGAGCCGGTCATCATCCTGATGGAAACCGGAGTGCAGGATGTTTACGCTTTCCGAACGGGTGAAGCGGACCGGCCCGGAGTGTCCCTGATGCCCCTGGCTTATGTCTGGCTGGCGGGAATGGCAGTGCTGCTGGGATGGGCGGCTTTCAGCTGGCTGCGGCTGCGGCGGCAGGTGGCGGCGTCCGTCAACGTTGCCAAGGGGGTGTATATCTGCGACGATATCGCCTCGCCCTTTATCCTGGGGGTCCTGCATCCCCGCATTTACCTGCCTTCTGGTCTGACGGGCGCCACGCTGGAGAGCGTCCTGCGCCATGAGCGGGCCCATCTGAAGCGCCGTGACCACTGGTGGAAGCCCCTGGCCCATGTGCTCATCGCCGTGTACTGGTTCAACCCCCTGCTGTGGGCGGCGTATGTGCTGCTGTGCCGGGATATCGAGCTGGCCTGCGACGAGCGGGTGGTGCGGGATATGACCCGGGAGGACCGGGCCGCCTATTCCCAGGCCCTGCTGCAATGCAGCCTGAACCGGCGGCGCAGACTGGTGCTGTGCCCCCTGGCCTTTGGCGAGGTAGGCGTGCGGACCCGGGTGAAGTCGGTGCTGCGCTATCGCCGTCCGGCGGTGTGGCTGTCGGCTGCGGCGGTTCTGCTGTGCGCCGCCCTGGCGGTGACGTTCCTCACGGAGCCCAAGACCGCGGAGAACGCTCCGGCGGAAAAGGCCCGGACGCATAACAACGATTATGTGGATTATTTTCAGCGGATCCAGAAGAAGGAAGCGCAGCAGGGCCGCAGCGTGGACAATCCGGTGGTCATCATCAGCACCTCTATGGAGCCGGCCACCGGCCAGATCAGCTATCAGGTGCAGCTGCTGGACGGCATGACGGACTGGGAAAAGGAAAGAATTCTGTCCAGATACAGTATGAACATCGCCAATATGGAGATTTTCTACCCCCAGGAGGGGGACATCTATCAGGAGATGGACGTTCCTCACCTGCGGTTCCGGGCGGTAAGTTCAACGTCTGCCCCGCCCATAGACCCGGCTTACGACGACCTGGTGGCCCTGGACAACCCGTATGAGCCCTATACGCTGGCCTCCGTGACGGTGCTCAGCGCCGACGGGAGTCAAAGCTCCACCTTCCGGCGGGTGGGCCAGTCCCTGCTGCTGGACGATGCGCCGGACGACTCCGGCAGAAACGCCATATCCTGGAGCATCCGTATAGACTGAATTCATAGAGAGCGAAGGAGGGAAGGACATATGTTTGCCAGACACGGTATCAGAAACGCCCTGCGGACCCCCAAACGGTCGGTGGCATTTCTGCTGCTGATGACGCTGCTGGTGACGCTGCTGGGCACATCCCTGGGGCTGAGCTTCGCCCTGCAGCGCACCCTGCGCCAGTGCCGGGAGAATTACTCCACCATTGGGCTGGTGGAGTATCTGGGCCCGGGCTATCCCAGCACCACCAAGGTGGTGGCGGACGCCGGGGAGGTCCTGGCGGAATTTGAGGAAAAGCTGGACCGGGAGGATCCGGCCCTGGTGGCCTGGGAGCCCACCCGCATGGCCCTGGGCTATACTCCGGACCTGGGTATGCTGACCAACCGTCTCCTGCTGAAGGACCGGTTTGTGGCCATGGTGAAGGTGCGGGAGCTGGTCACACTTCACGTCCCGGCGGAGGATGGCTCCGGCTGGACCATCGATGAAAACGGGAACATAGTGGCGGAAACTCCTCGTCCCGCTTATGACCGGGTGCTTCCGCTCTATGACGCCATCATCAGCCGCATGCTGTATACCGGCCAGCGCATGGTGGACGGCTCGCCGGTACTGCTGGAGATCCCGGGGGAGACCAACATGGATATTCCCGGCCAGGACTATGTGCCTCCGGCAGACAGCATCTGGATCCCCGGGCACTACTATCTGCTCCACGGCTCCTATGCCGAGTCCAGCCTGATGGGTGCATCATACATGCAGCTGTCCATGGGGCAGTATGAGCTGGACGGGGTAGACACCGGCGTCACCGATGTGCTGGACGTCACCCAGCCCGACGGCACGCCGCCCAGGCTGGACGGCTCCACGGGCATCGAAAAGGTGGCCCAGACCTATCAGGTCACGACCCACTCCCTGACGGTGCAGGCCACGGACCGGCCGGCGGACCTGCTGCCCTTTCAGCAGGGGGATCTGACCCTGGCAGAGGGCGCATACTATACCGCAGGCGGCAAGGGCTGCCTGATCTCTCAGGCGGTGGCCAAGGATCTGGGCCTGTCCGTGGGAGACAGTCTGCCCCTGTCCCTGGCGGTGCGGAAGAATACCCTGATCCCCTACAGCTATTGGGCCGGGGAGGGCTTCGACGCGGAGGATACCTATACCGTCAGCGGTATTTTCTCCGCCAATGAAGAATACGAGACCACGGTCTATATCCCCGTCCGGGACGATATCGATATGCAGCAGAACCACTGCTCCTTCACGCTGGGGCAGCTGCAGCTGAAAAACGACCTGGCCCAGGAGTACATCGAGCGTCTGGAAAAGGATCTGCCGTCCTCCATCCGCGTCACCGTGTATGACCAGGGCTATGCCGCCGTGTCCCAGGCGCTGGAGGACATGCTGCGGCTGGTGCAGATCATCGCGGGCGTGTGCCTGGCGGCGGGACTGGGCTTTCTGGTGCTGTTCGGCTATCTGCTGGTGTTCCGTCAGCGGGGCATTGGCCGCACCATGATCCGGGTGGGCGCTGCCCGGCGGAACGTACATACCTATTTCCTGTTCTGCGCCGGGACCGTGGCCCTGCCGGCGGCGGGACTGGGCCTGATCCTCAGCCGCTTCGTGTGCCTGGGGGTGCTGAAGCTGCTGGAGGTGGTGCTGGACGGCGCCACGTCCCTGGACCTGTATTACAGCAACACCGCCCTGGCCATGCATCGCTCCGCCACAGAGTATCTGGCGGCCCCCGGCTGGGGAGCTCTGACCGTCATCGCCCTGGGGACCCTGGCGCTGGCGCTTCTGTCCTGCCTGGTGTTCAGTGTGGTCAGCCTGGAGCGGCGGCACAAAAAGCGCCGCCGGGAGAGCCGCGCCGCCCAGGGTACGCCGTCCCGTCCCCTGCGGGGCGGTCCCCGGACCTATGCGCGGCTGTCGGTGCTGCGGGGCGGCTTCCGCTCCCTGGTGCCGGTGCTGGCAGGCGTGTGCGCGGCCGTCCTGTTCTGCCAGCTGTCGGGTATCGTTATCCGCTATGACGGGCAGCTGCGGGACCTGCGGGCAAACAGCTCTGTCCGGGGCAATATGACGGACATCAGCGGCAAGTATACCACCGGTCTGGTGCTGGATGAGCGGGTGCTGGACCAGATCGGCCAGCTGCCCGGCGTCAGTGAGCTGACAAGGCTGACGGCCACGCCCTACTATTTCGCGGGAGTGTACCGGGGCAGCGAGCTGGTGGCCGGACCCGGCCTGCCGCCCCAGCCCACCACCACCTTTGAGAGCGAACGGTATATGGCGAATCTGTCCTCCGGGCCGGACCTGGTGTTTATCGACCGGCTGGAGGGTGCGCCGGAGTTTATGTACAGCACGTCCATCGAGACCCAGTGGCTGGAGGGTTACGATTCCAGCTGCTTCCAGATGGATTGGGATGCGTCGTTGGACCCGGAAACGGCAGAGAATCGGTGCGTCATCTCTACGGACATGATGGACCAGTACGGCATCCGGCTGGGCGACTGGATCTGGCTGGAGGTTCGGTGCTCGAGCGCTTACAGCTACAGCAGAAGCCAGATAGGCCTCCGTGTGGTGGGCGCTTATGCCCAGGCGGGCCGGGCCAACAACATCTACACGAACCTGAGCATGCTGCGCTACCCCTATGCATACGACGAGGATCTGGAGCTCTGCACCCTGGGCGGCGTCTACCTGGCCAAGTCCATCAGCGGTGCCACGTTTAAAATCGCTGACTGCACAGATCTGACGGCGGTGAAGCAGGCCCTGTACGACATGGAGCTGTCCGCCGTGGGCAAGCTCCGGGCCGTCCGGAACTTCGTCATCATCAACGACGCGGCATACCTGAACACGGAGCGGGCCGCCGCCCAGCGCCTGTGGTACATGCAGCACCTGTTCCCGGTGGTGTACGCCATCGCCCTGGGCCTGGCATATCTGATCGCGTTCCTACAGGTGCAGTCCCGGCGGAAGGAGCTGCGCACCATGCGCAGCGTAGGCGCGGACAGCCGCACCGCCTATTGGAGCCTGTATTGGGAGCAGCTGATGCTGGCGGCCCTGGGGGCCGTGCTGGGGGCGGGCCTGTGCCTGGCTCTGGGCTGGGGCACCGCCCTGGGCCTGGGCCTTACTGCCGCCTTCGCCGTGCTGTGGCTGCTGGGAGCCCATGTGGCTCTGCGCAGGGCCAACAGCCGCCATATTCTGAAAAACCGCAGGGAGGTTGAATGATATGTCCATTCTGGAACTGAAAGATGTCTGCTATAGCTACAGTGCGGAAAAGCCGGTGCTGCGGGGCATGAACTGCACCTTTGAATGCGGCACGCTGTACGCCCTGGTGGGCAAATCCGGCGCGGGCAAGAGCACGCTGCTGAGCCTGATGGCGGGGCTGGACCTGCCGGACAGCGGCCAGGTGCTGTTTGAGGGCACCCCCACCGGCGACATGGACCTGGACGAGTACCGCCGCCGGAAGGCTGCGGTGATCTATCAGGATTTCGCCCTGTTCCCGCTGCTGACGGCCCTGGAGAACATCGAGTACCCCATGGAGCTGTGCCGCGTGGAGGCCCAGGAGGCGGAGCGCCAGGCCCGGGAGCTGGCCCGGCGGGTGTCCCTGCCGGACGAGCTGCTGGACCGGTATCCCACCCACATCAGCGGCGGTGAGCAGCAGCGGGTGGCCATCGCCCGGGGCCTGACCATGGACCGGCGGCTGCTGCTGGCGGACGAGCCCACCGGCAACCTGGACAGCGAGAACAGCGACAACATCATTGATCTGCTGCTGCGGCTGGCCCACGAGGAAAACCGCTGCGTCATCGTGGTGACCCACGATCTGACGGTAATGGACCGGGCCGATGTGGTGTACCGCATCAGCGACGGCCTGCTGCAGCGGCGGCAGAAAGAACAATAACGCAAAAAAGAGAAGGCCGGAGGAGGCACTTCGTAAGGAAGTGCCTCCTTCGGCTTTTGTAATCAGCCGGAATGATTGGATTGTAGGTAAAATCAATCATATTGGAGGATTACAAAATGGACAAGTACATCTACAACGAACAGAACGGACTTTGGTATGAGCTGCAAGGGGACTACTATCTGCCCTGTCTGAGACTGTCAGAGGAAGAAACAGTACACATCGGCATCTGGGGGCAGCAGCACCGACGCTATCTCAAAAGCCACCGCAAAGTGCTGTACACCTCCCTGCTTACCAGCGGTAAGTTGAACAGCTATCTTGCTGACATTAACCAGCAGGCAGAGGGAATGTTCTCTCGGCTGGCAAATCAGATGGCAGAAGCAGAAGGCGTTAACGAAGAACTCAAGTCAACCGATCAGATGGTGTGGGTTCAAAGAATGAACAATATTCGTAATAGGGTCAGTGAGATTATATCTGAAGAATTGATTTATAGGTAAAGAAGGCATCGGTGGGATTCGGTTCCCGCCGATGCCTTCTTTATTGCTACGGCATTTCAGTTTTGAAACGGTCACAGTGTGGTGATTCATGCGGGCTGCTATAAACTGCGGATAAAGTTGTAATCGTCCTTCCATTTTTGAAAAGCGATTTCGTTCCCAGCCTTCATACCATTGATGTTCATTCGCTGTCTAAGGAATCTCATAACATCATACTTGGACGCCTTTCCTGTATCAATGGCGCATTTGAGAATTCGTTGCCGCTGGACAGCGCTCAATCCGGCAGTTTGGCTGACTGTGTAACCCATATCATAGAATATCGATGTATCTTCGAAACCAGAAAGGTTGCCAGAGGTGTTATTCTCGTACATAATTCTGCAGCGTGGCACACCATAGCTTTCAAACATTTGAATTAGGGCATCCAATGAAATGCGAAACTGCTTGCAATGGGCGCACCTCTCGATGGTGTACTGCTTGTCCGGTTTTCCGTAAAAGCTGAAATCAACTCGCATATTCTTGAGCTGGTGATTCTCTTCTCGGCAAGTATCTGTGCCGCAAAATACAACCAAGGTGTCCGAAGTTCTGAACTTATAAATATCAGACGAGCTGGCAGCATTACCAATTGTTTCGCAAACGCCCTCAATCATATCTTTGCGGTCACAAAGACTATACAGCCGTTTGATCCACGGCAGCCCAGCGGGTAGTGCCTCCGCATTATGCTCTATTGGCATACACGCAAGATGTGCAGCGAGCTCTTTTTCAATCTTGCGCTGCTCCGCTTGAACTACATCATACATTTTTTGAACTTCGTTACTCTTTAGAATTACTTGGCACTTGGCAACCGGGTCATATCGTTTGATGCGGAGGGCGCTATCTGGCTTGACCCAAAGGATGCTATCCTGTGATTCATAGCACTCATCATAGACAAACTCGATGGCTCCGAATGTGTCGAGAATATAAGCCGATTCTGCATCCCAATTCTTTGACAGTCTTCTCTCAATAGCCAGTCTGAACTCAGCAGGATTTCGCGGATAGCGAAGCCAGTCGTGACGATAGTCGGCATCAAAGCTGCACGAAATCATCTCACTACAGAAATATGCTTCATTGAAGCAATCGTCATACTCGATTAATTTCTTTTCATGGCAAAAAGAAATCAGTTCCGTAATAGCTGGATGCCGAGTATCCGCTAAAGTGCATCCGTAGGCCATGAACTCGCCCTGCACTCGCATTTGGAGTCCGACATAGTGTGTATAGTCTTCCGGTTGGAGGCCGAATTCCACGAATTCCTCTAATGTTGCCGGTTCCGCCCTCTTACTGAGGGCATTGTCGTGAATTGTATCAAATAGTGCTGCCATCATCTATCCTCCGGTTAACATTCTATATATCGCTCATGTGGCAGAGCCCGCTTCATTCAATTTGTTCGCCCAAAACATCATCCACCAAACAGCTTGAGAATCCCATACACGATTAAAATCACCACGATCATCGTCAGGCACCCGCAGCCGCCACCTCCGCCAGAACCGCCGGAGGAGCCGCCTGAATCATTGTCGCCTGTTGCTATTTTGAATAGCGCATAGTCCCGGCCATCTACATGGCCGTCATTGTTGAAGTCTCCGAATGGCATTTTGTCCTCCTACCCATATACGTTTACTTTTGATGCCATTTTCGTTTGTGACCGAAGTTAACAGACGGATAATTATCTACGGAAAGGGTAGGCGCTAAATCTTTCCAGCCCTGATAGGGGTCTTTCCGTATAATATCAACGACTACACACCGGTATCCTTTAGAATCTAAAAAGGCATCTCCGATTTTCAAACCCAAGTATTTCTTGTGTCCTTCATCCTTCAACGGGTTTACTTTAACTTGAACAATTTTAGCTGTAGCATCTTTATAGACAAGGGTATCCAGCTTCTCAACTTTCTTCAAGGGAGGGATGCTTTTCTTCGAATCTTCATGTCCGTGACATTCTGATTCGAAAAAGTAAAATTCCTCGTCTTCATTCTCTGACATGGTTTGCCGAGAAAATTCTTCCAATGCATCTTGAACGAATGCCTCAATCCCCTCGGAAACAATATCTTCGAAAACATCCTCTGACTCTACTTCTACACGGTGATTTATCTCCTCGTTCTCCTCTTGCTTCGTTCCTTCCTCGGCGTGTTTTTGAACTGCCTCACGCTCCTGAGCGATACGCGAATACTGTTCCAGCGTATATGAAAGAGGACAGCCGCAGTTCGGACACGATTGTGCGTGTATGGATACAATATGATGGCAATCGAAACATTCCACAAGATTCCCATTTTTTTGCACTTTGCTCTCCTCGGAGTTACCTTGCGAAGAAGTTATGTCATAATCTATGGTATGGACATTGCTAACCACAGGAAGATTTACTTTTGGCGAACATATTCTCTGGGCATACTCAAGATTTACCTGTGTATTCGTATTATACCAGCATTTCTTAGAATAAAGCCAGCGCCATCTATTTGCTTTCAGTTCAGAGAGCACATCTGCAGAGGGCCTATCTTCAAAGTAAATTTCTATTCCTTTCAGTGGTTGATTAATGCTAAATCGAGCCATTGTTCAATACCCCCGAGTAGTTTTATCTGACATGATTGCCGTACAGTAACCCACTATTTGGCAAATTCGATCCTCACTTGATGCCCCTCTACGATCTCCGTATACATATACCTCGGCTCCGCGTAATCGTTGTGCTCCATTACCCACTTCATTATAGTGCCAAGATCGGCATCTCGCAAGGGTTCCGCATCGTAGCCCCTGAAAATGTGATAACAGGACGCTTCCTCACCCCTACGGAACACGGTGATAAATACCGGAGCATACCCGGCCAGGCAGTCCATGGCATACTGCTGGGGGATATCATACAGGTGGCTCAGCACATCGTTCACATGATCTTCTCCGGTCCTGTCCGGTAACATTTCCCGGACAACATATAACAGATTCCGATTGCATCTGCACATGGCTGCATAAAGCAACATACCCGTGTTGCGGTTATTAATGGCCTCCCCACGGAGTACTTCGATAATTTGGCCGCAGCATTCGTATTCCTTTCCCATCGGCTGAACCTCCCAATTCCTTTAAATTAAGTATAGCACAGGAAAACATTGGAGGAATTCGAAAATGTTTGATTTATTTCTTGAACTTATATAAATCTCAGATATTTTACTCGAAATAGTTCTTTAGAAAAATTTTTTAGGCACTTGACAAATCGAAAATCGCCCGCATAATTTGAACAATTTGACAAAGGAATCGTCCTGTGCTATACTTTGTGCCAAGATAAACAAACGAGTCTTATCAGCAACAATTTTACAATACCCCTATAAGAGATGCGCGAGGGACAAGCCCGATGACCGCACGGCAACCTCCCGGAGAGAAAGGTGCCAAAGCTTGTACGATAGGTAATACCAGCCCCGCAAGCTGGTTTTTTTGCACCTATGGGAGGGGACACATCCATTGGGCCAATCTGCACATAATTGTCAATCTTCAATGCGGAAGGAGAATGTTGTATGTATAAGTACAAGATTAACAACTCCTATACGGTTTATGTGAATGAGGGATATTATTGGGATGTCAAACGAGACTGTGATAAACGGCGCAAGACTAAATTGTCGGGAGGGGCAAGAGCTGCTCAAAAATCTTGCCCTGAAATGGTGCTGACTGCGGTTCCATTATCAAATGGTACAATAGTTTATAGCAAGTATTTTGGCACGGGCATAGTTCGTGCAACAGACAGTAAGGGCATCATGGCTGTCCAATTCGCTGAGAAAACCGTACATTTCATTTACCCCGATGTGATTAAAAAGGGACAGCTGAAAGTCGTGCAGTGATTTCCATCACGGCGCACCTATTACGAGTTATGGGCATTTTCCCGGCAGTCTCACTTTTGCAATATCCCCTTGCAAAAGTGCAGCGGGAAAAACGCGAAAAAGCATTCTACACGACAGCTACAATAGGAAAATGTGGCAATTTTTACACTAGGAGATGAGAAAGGATGTTTGGCGCGATTATCGGCGATATTATCGGCTCAAGATTTGAGTTTGACAACTGCAAATCCAAGGAGTTTGAGCTCTTTACCAACACCTGCGACTATACCGACGATACGGTAATGACGCTGGCGGTGGCCAAAGCGCTGCTGCCCTATGAGGCCATCACGGATATGGACTCCTTCAAGCAGGAGCTTGTCCAAGTGATGCACGAGGTGGGGATGCCGCACCCGCACTGCGGCTATGGCGGAAGATTCTGCACATGGATGATGAAGAATGATACCGAGCCTTATGGTAGCTTCGGCAACGGCTCTGCCATGCGGGTGTCCCCGGTGGCGTGGTTTGCCGGTTCTTTGGGCGAGTGTGAAAGGCTGGCGGCGGCCACTGCCGAAGTGACTCACAATCACCCGGAGGGCATCAAGGGTGCTGTGGCAGTGGCAGGAGCCATTTATCTGGCGAGAACGGGTCACTCTATGGCAGAGATCCGGGATTATACGGAGCAGTACTATCACATCGATTTTACCTTGGATGAGATCCGGCCGGACTACGATTTCGTAGAGACCTGCCAAGGCTCTGTGCCGCAGGCGTTGGAAGCGTTCTTTGAATCCACCGGTTTCGAAGACGCCATCCGAAATGCCGTTTCCATCGGCGGCGACAGCGATACAATTGCCGACATGGCCGGGGCCATTGCAGAGGCATACTACGGAGTGGACCGGGAGATGAAGGACATCGCCCTGTCGTATTTGGATCTGGACCTGCTGGATATTTCGGAGGAGTTTGAACGGAGAATTATGCGGCCCAAGATGCCAAGATGATTTCGGATGAAAAATATGCTATACTTTTTAGGGTGATTTTATTAGTGATGGAGGATTGGCTAATATGATACTTAAAGAGCTTCTTGCACTTTGCGACGATGGCAATGCCATGATCACGATCATCAGAGAGGATGGTATGGAACTGGAAAATGGCAAGGCAAGCCTGCTGCATACAAGCAGCCACTACCCATTTTACGATGTGATTTCCTTCGGCGTACACAGAGGGGAACTGCACATTTGCATCAGCAGCGAACCCAATTGAGACGAGAAGCGAAAATTTTATCCGATAAGTTATGGTATAACAGGCGTTACTTCCTCGGAAAATTGAATTGGAAGTATACGCTGAAGGGTGGAGGTAATCCTTATGTTCGAATTGCCGAGCATTGATTTTTCTGAGTTGATCTGTTCGAGTGAACTTGAAACTGTGGGCATTGAGGACGCAAACGATCTTGTTAAGCCGGCGATCACTGCCCTCATCAAAGATGGTATTCAGCGTCAAGTTACAGCCTGTAATCTGAGCAAGAGGGCTGCAGACGAATTGGTTGAAGCCTTTGGCAATGAAGGCTTTGCAATTGCGCTGGATAGTGATATCCAGCCAGACATCGCTGTATTGCCAACTTCGTTTTCCCCTACTACAAGCCAGGATGAGAATGAAGATAATCCGGATGCTAACTACACTGCTGAACAGCAAAAAGCTCTAAACTATGCTTCGTGGGCTATTGAAGCCCTCGATTTCAGCGCTTGCCCGCCCTCAGCTGATACGAAACCGATGTATCCGTTAAATCTGTTGAATGCGATATTTGGCGAACGAGGTGAATATCATTTCCACTCACCGGAATTAATGTCCATTATGTGTGCTCAGTTTGACGATGTACTTGGGACATTGGCGCCCACAGAAGAGAAAGCCCTCCGCGCAATCTATCAAGACGGCAAAACAGAGGATGACTTAATTTGTGCTTTAGGATTGCAGAACAATGAGGTTGCCTCTTGGGCGATGCACGAAACGATAAATGCAAAGGCTGGGCGCGCGCTTCGAAAACTCCGGTATCCATCCAGATCAAGAAGAATTAGGGATTTTCTCCGCATTATTTCCTACCTTGAAAATGTCGATGATGCAACATTGGATGATATCAGAAACTCCTGCCTTTATGAGAAAAAACTCTCATGGGAGAATAAATTGAATGGAGAATTCGAAACCCTTGACTGGGATACTTGTAAGGTTGGGTATTGTTTCCGGTTGTTATTTGATGTTGATACATTGCCAGCCAATCTTATATTGAATGAGGATGATTTCGGCTGGTGCCAATGGCCGGTGGGCCTATTGATGGGAGATACCTCTGAGACCATTTTCTATGATTATCCTGAGACAAGCATTTGTAAAGCGTTTTTCAGCGCAAATACGGTTCGTCCTCATTACCTTTTGGCTGTTGGGCAGTCATCTAATGAAGTGAAATCATTTGCTCTGTTTGAATTTTCTGGCGGCAATTTAAGTAGAGTACAAATCGATGTTGGCATTTTAGAAAATCTTTATCGCATTATTGAAGAATCGCATTCTGACAGTGAAAATACAGAGAATCTACGGATTCTTTATACCGCTGAACACCAGTATTGCGTGTTGCAATTACGGCAGGCCTCTGATCCGAGGGACAGAGAATACTACAAAATGTTTTTGGAGTTAATTAAAAGTCAGCGTGATGCACTTCCCAAGAAATATGATAAGAGACTTTTAGAAATGACAATCGAAGAGTTAGATTTGGGCTGCCGTGCATTCGGGGCTTTGAAACGATATGGGCTCAATACAGTTGAAGATCTCGTACCTATGACAGAGGATGACCTTATAAGAGTGAGGAATCTTGGGAGAAAGGGAGCCGAGGAAGTCTTGGGGAAATTAAGGGCTCTTGGCATTGAATTGTGAAAGGATGGACAAGAACACTGATAGGTAAAAACTCAGATAACTAAGCATAGGAAAATATGCCAAAATCTATTGACGAACAAGTGTTCTATATGATATAATCTATCTGCTCTCTTTGGAGAGCCACAACTGAATATCTGAAATGAAACACAAGGCAGCCGCCGACAGAGATTGCGGCTGCGCCGCTCCTGTTGCTGAGTCTGCCAGGGTCGCGGAAATAGCAGACATTGAAGTTTTCTGAATAACAGAGCCGGTACATAGTTTCATCAAAGATATAGCGAGAGATCATCTCCCGCTGATTTGATGTGCTGTGTACTGGCTCTTTTTGTCGTTGCAGACATAGTTCAAAAAATTTGCAGACGGGGTTAATTTTCGGCCCTTCTCACTGACTACCAATTGAGGGGCAAATTGAAAACTGAATGACCGTCCGAATGGGATATGATTCTGCCACGACCTCCCCGATGGGGGCAAGCAGAACAACGCTGCGGTGAGATTCCGGGGCAGGCACAGAAAAACGACATTCGGGGGAAGCGGCAGAGTAATCTAAAAACATAAGATGCTGTCCACAGGAATAACGAGCATCGGATTGTGACCCCCACAATCCAAATCCGCAGCCTTGCGGTCTACGGACTTCACTCAGGGGCGGTGCCCCTGAATACCCCAATTTTACGAAGGAGATGATCTAAATGAAAGAAGAAAAAGTGCGTATCAGAGTACGCCTGACCGAAGAAGAAAAAGAGAAATTGGAGCGAAACAGCGCTCTATGTGGTCTGTCCCAAAGCGAGTATGTCCGCCAGCTCTGCCGGGGCATTCACCCGAAACCAAAACCCCCGGATGTGTTCTGGGAGCTGATGGAGGAGTTATATAAGGCCCATTCCGATTTGAAAGAGTGTGCCAAATATGAACCGTCCGCCCTTGAACTCTGCGCCGAAATTGAACAGTTGGTGCTGGACTTGCAGGAGGTGATCTAATGGCAACGACATCTCTTTGGCACATTAAAGGCCGCTTGAAGGACCTCATCGATTATGTGGAGAACCCGGAAAAGACGGCATCGAAAACACCGGAGCTGCAAGACCTCTATAATGTGTTTTCCTATGTCCAGCGTCCGGAGGCCACGCAGGAGGGCGAGTATGTCACCGCCATCAACTGCCTGAAGGAAACGGCGCTGCGGCAGATGATCCTCACCAAGAAGCGTTACGGTAAGACGGACGGCTATATCGCTTGGCACGGGTATCAGAGTTTCAAACCAGAGGAGGTCACGCCGCAGCTTGCCCACGAGATTGGCGTGAAGCTGGCAAAGGAAATGTGGGGCGACCGCTTTGAGATCATCGTCACCACTCATCTGGATAAAGAACATCTGCACTGCCACTTTTGCTTCAACTCCGTGTCCTTTCGGGACGGCGGCAAGTACAATTATTCCAAGGCCGAGCGAAAGCGAATGATGGAAATCTCCGACCGGCTGTGCCGGGAATACGGACTGTCCGTCATTGAGCGGCCTCACAAAGCGCCTTCCCGTCCTGTTTGGCTGGATGAGAAAAACGGCAAGCCTACCCGCTACAATGTCTACCGTGCCGATGTACGGGAGGCGATGGACTTCAGCCGCACGCCCTACTATATGGAGGATTATCTCCGGCGCAAGGGGTATATCACAGACTTCACCGGCAAGCACTGGAAAATACGATTGCCCCAATATGAGCATTTCACAAGGTTGGATACGCTGGATGAGCGGTGGACACCGGAGAATATCCGTCTCGGACGATACGCTTCTTTCGGTAACCGCAGGGCGTATATCAGCTATCCGCCCCAAATGCCGCAGGAGCTTTCGGATTGGTTCCGCCCGTTCCATAAGACCAGCCACATCTACAAGCTGTATCTGCACTATTGCTATCTGCTGGGGTACTTACCGAAGCATACCGACTACAAGCCCACAAGCCCCTATCTGAAGGAGGACTTGCGGAAGCTGGATGAGCTATCCCAGCAGGTGCGGTATATGAGCAAATACGGTATCGAAACCTTTGATGACCTGTATGCAGACCGTGAGAAAATCCAGCGGGATATGGATGCCCTCATTGTCCGCCGCACCAAGCTGCAAAACAAGATACGCCGTGCCACACCAGCTGAAAAGGTAAAACTACGGCAGGAAAAGGCGGGTGTGACAGAGCAGATCACTGCCCTGCGAAAGCAGCTGAAGCTGAATAAGGCTATTGAGGTGCGTTCCGCCAAAATACAGGAAAAGACGGATCTGCTCTATGCCAACGAATACCGTGCCAAGGAGGCACAGCAGCAAAAGAAATCACAGAGAAGGGAGCGTGACGCACGATGAAGGACAGAAATAATGAAATCTATGCACAGATTGACCGCATTACAGACCACCTTGCGACAATGACCAAGCAGGAGCGCATAGCGTGGTTTCGCAGAAGCGCCTATGCACAGCCGCTGAATTTCATCAGAGAAATTGACGGTACGGTATATGCCGTAAGAGCCTTTTTCAAAGAGGACGCAAGAGAAAATATTACCGACAAAGTGCAGCGTATCATCCTGAAAAGCGATGATAATAGCAAAGAAATTTGAAGTCACCGCATTAAAGCGTTGAAGTTTACGGCCGGATATGGTAGAATGGGCTTACCTACAAATTCGATCATATCCGGCTGTGGAAAGGAGAGCTATGACAAAACAACCGGATAAAATCACAGCCCTATACTGCCGCCTGTCCCGTGACGATGAGCAGGATGGCCTGTCAGGGTCTATCAAGAATCAAGAGTTAATATGTAAAGGGTGGTTTCTCCCACCTAATACATATGACTGCGGCTCATTTGTGGTGAATGGAACAGCAGTTGTAGGAAAGGAGTCAAAAAGGTCTTATAACCGCTGCAAATCAACACAAAAAGGAGCTGAACTTTATGAAATCTCTATTTGAGGAAATGGGCGGCACTTACCGTCAGGAGGGTGATTATCTTATCCCGAACCTTGCGCTGCCGGACGAACCAGAATACCAGATCGGCAAGTACGGGCGTATGCGCCGCAGCTATCTGAAAGAACATCGCCCGGTTCTCTATGCAAGCCTGCTCACAAGCGGAACGCTGCATCGGCACCTTGCCGAGATCGACCAAGCCTGCAACGAGCGTATGGCAATCATCGTTTCCGATATGGCAAGGTAGGAAGATGTGACCGAAGCGCTCAAAGCCGCCGACCAAATGGAATGGGTGCGCCGCATGAACAGCATCCGCAACCGTGCGGAGGAAATCGTTTTAACCGAGCTTGTATATGAATGACAAATGCCCGTTATTGGTTGTATGGCCGATAACGGGCATTATCTTTATTCTTTTGGTGCTACAAACTTGTATTTGCCCTTTCCAAAGCCGCTGACAGGCTCAATCAAATCCGCATTTTTCAGTTTTGTAATGAGATTGCCTGCGGCAGTAACAGAATCCTTTGTGATAGTAGCGATATCGGAGCGACCAAAGACACCATCAACGCCCATATTTGCAAATACCGCTTTTGCCTTTGCAATCGTACCTTGGCTTGCGTTCAGCCGGTCAATCGCAACCTCAATCG
>ERZ507072.35-NODE-35-length-102154-cov-6.987943_pt1 | contig 102154 bp, 96 predicted proteins | sample MGYA00512864_ERZ507072 | MGnify/ENA metagenome assembly ERZ507072 | reverse complement strand
GATTTCAATCCACGCACCCGCGTGGGGTGCGACCCTTTTCCTCGTCGTTCGTTTTGAGCGCGTCGGATTTCAATCCACGCACCCGCGTGGGGTGCGACCCTTTTCCTCGTCGTTCGTTTTGAGCGCGTCGGATTTCAATCCACGCACCCGCGTGGGGTGCGACTTAGGATTTTCAACCTGTGACCATCCTCTAAACGTAATTTCAATCCACGCACCCGCGTGGGGTGCGACTTTTTTACTTCGTTTTCCATCTCTTTAATAACCATGATTTCAATCCACGCACCCGCGTGGGGTGCGACAAAAAGTTACGCAAGTCAACAAAAAGTATTGACATTTCAATCCACGCACCCGCGTGGGGTGCGACTAGGATAGCCACCGCTTTAAACGTCACGCTTCGTATTTCAATCCACGCACCCGCGTGGGGTGCGACCAACCCCAATACAGTCGATACGAACGCGGCGAACGAATTTCAATCCACGCACCCGCGTGGGGTGCGACAGGGCGAAACCAAGCACAGCGGTTAAGGCTACGGGATTTCAATCCACGCACCCGCGTGGGGTGCGACCAGGGTGCGCCTTTTGCAAATCGTCCATAAAAACGATTTCAATCCACGCACCCGCGTGGGGTGCGACTTGTTTCCATTCTGGTCCAGGAGACAGATTGAGCATTTCAATCCACGCACCCGCGTGGGGTGCGACCGCAGAGCAACAGATCACTGATTTTGGCCTCGTATTTCAATCCACGCACCCGCGTGGGGTGCGACGACTAACCTCGCTCGTTTCCCACGCAGTCGCATCAATTTCAATCCACGCACCCGCGTGGGGTGCGACCATAACGTCCCATAGTTCGCGGGTTGGTTGCGCATATTTCAATCCACGCACCCGCGTGGGGTGCGACCAGTGTGCTTCAGACATTGGATAAAATCTAGGACATTTCAATCCACGCACCCGCGTGGGGTGCGACATATCAATATCCACGTCCTCGCCTCCTAAAAGGATTTCAATCCACGCACCCGCGTGGGGTGCGACCCCTGCCTCAATCAATTCTTTGAGATGCTCATTATTTCAATCCACGCACCCGCGTGGGGTGCGACGTTTAAAAACCGTTGTAAAAAAATATCCTATAAAATTTCAATCCACGCACCCGCGTGGGGTGCGACAGCGCAGCACCGAAAAGGATGGCAAGCTCGACGCATTTCAATCCACGCACCCGCGTGGGGTGCGACCCAGCGATCAAAAGCGAAATTTGATATTTAGGATTCATTTCAATCCACGCACCCGCGTGGGGTGCGACTGAATTGACCGATTTTCGCGGGGATTTCTTTAATATTTCAATCCACGCACCCGCGTGGGGTGCGACCATCAGAATCCGCGTGCTGCGGCACACGAAACTATTTCAATCCACGCACCCGCGTGGGGTGCGACAGCAAAAATGCATAAAATAATATATAAAAAAGAAACAAGATGTGTCAAAACACTCTCTATCTCTTTTTCTCTAAGTCTTCCACAAATAAAATAGTTCATTTTTATAACAATAAATATTTTTTATTGGTGCGAATCTCGTGGAATTTTTCTGTTCGCTTCCCGTTCGCACCGCGTTGCGAAAGACTATCTTTTAAATAATCAGCGGTTCAGTGACGTCAAAGGACGGTTTCGCCCCCACATGCTTCACCTTGGTTTTATAGTTGTTGCCAAGATAATAGAAACGCAGGCTGTCTGTTTCCGGGTCGATGATCTGCTCCAGCTTATGTTCCACTTCGCGGCAGACCGCCGCATCCAAATGGCATTCAAAAACAGAGTTTTGGACGCGTTGGCCATAATTGACACACTGCTTGGCAACCTTTCGGAGCCGCTTCTTTCCGGCGGCTGTTTCTGTATTGACATCATAGGTGATGAGCACAAGCATAAAGCATCTCCTTTGCGTTGAATCAATAAAGCGGTAACCGCCAGCCGGGCAGCTCTGTTTCTGGATTCACCGGAGTAACCAAGCTTATTTCCACAGAAACGGCGGGTAACCATCGGTATCGCCGCGTAGATAACGTGCGAACAGCATTGCCTGCGCGTAGGGCACCAAGCCCCATGCGATCTTTTCTCCCAGGAAAGGATGCACAATGGTTTCCTGCTTTTTGGTCTGCCAGGCGGTTAAAATTGTCTTTCGGGTTTCGTCGTCCATTAATACAGCGCCGTTTTCTTTTTGATAAAAACCCTCCGGCCTTACCATGCGGCGGTTGATGAGCGTGAGGACGAGCCGATCCGCCATCACGCCGCGCAGCTCCTCCATCAAATCAAGGGCGAGCGACGCGCGGCCGGGCCGGTCGCGGTGTAAAAAGCCGACGTATGCGTCAAGCCCGACCGCCTCCAGGGCAGAAGCAGCATCGTGTGCAAGCAGCGTATAGACAAAAGAGAGCATCGCATTGACCTTGTCGAGCGGAGGGCGGCGGTTTCTTCCGGTGAACCTGAAATCCTCCTTTTGCTGGAGAATCAGGTCATCGAATACGGAAAAATACTGCGCGGCAGCCTCGCCTTCAACGCCCCGCATTTCCTCCAGCGTGGGAGTGGATTCCAAACGCCCGATGGAATCCGCCAGAAAGGCGGAGGTTTGCTTGAGTTTTTCTACATCCAGCCGCAGGGCGTAATCACGCGCTGCCCGTTCGAGAATCCAGCGGCTGTTGTGAACCTTGGCGAGCAAAAAGCTCCGCGCGAGATCCGCGCTGGCCGCTTCGCTGTCTGACAGGCGGTATTGTGTTTTGCGCAGAAGCACGTTTCCCTGCTCTTCGCCCACGGTCCGGGCGAGGAATTTTCCGTTTTGCGTCAAAAAGCTCAGTGCGATTTTCCGCTTTGCACATGCCCCCATCAGCGCTGGGCTTGCGCCCGTGTAGCCGAAGGCGATAATACCTTCCAAATTGTGGAGGGGAACCCGCCGGAGCTCCGTATCCTTTTTGAGGATCACAACGTTTTCCCCGTCCAAGGCCAAATAGGCATCCGGCGTGGTGACAAACAAGGTGTTGGCAAGCTGTTTCACGGCGTTTCCCCTCCCTTTTGAGATAGCTCCTCATGTAAAGCAGTTTGGAGATATGCCCGAACGGACTGCTTTTGGCAGAGCTTTGGCAGGCATAGGTCTTTCAATGAACAGGCCCGGCAGCTTTTTGTGGGCTTGACGCGCGGCGTATACTGCCTGCGATAATCGTCATGCATTTCCCGCAGCATATCACGAACCTTCCGGCGCAGCTCCTCTTCCAGCAAAACCTTGCTGCGGCGGTTTGGCTCGCCGTAGTAGAGGTAAGCGACGGGAATTTCACAGCAGAGCATCTCCTCCAGGCACATAGCCTGGCAGCAGAGCTGCAGCCGATCCGCATCGGTTTCCTTGGGGCTGCCGCGTTTGTATTCCACAGGAACGGGAAGCCACTTGCCTTCCCGGCCGAAAATCGGCACGCCGTCCGGTGAGGCGTGCAGCTCCACCACATCACATACGCCGCTGACGCCGAGCGCGCGGGATTGAATCGCCATGCCGCGGGAGATGAGCACCGTGCCCCGCTTCTCGGTGAAAAAGGCGTCGTGTGCGTTCTCGTGCAGGATATGCCCCTCCACCGTGCGCAGGTTTTCCTTCCACTGCTGTTCGATATGGATCAGCGCCCATTGCCTCCGGCAGAAGGCAAAATGCTGAAGCCCCGAAATGGCGAGAAAGTCTTCCTCTTGATACATGGTTAAATCATCCGTTCGCAGGTGACACCCTCGGGCAGGGCACCTGTGTTTACCTGAACGTCGTAGTCGTGATAGCCTCTCGGCGGGCGGGAAGCATCCTTGTTTTTGACGGTTACCGTTTCAAACAGCTTATAGGCGGGCGCGTTGCCCAGCTCGCTATCGTGCCGGAAGACGATCAACTCCCGCACCGCCATCTTGCCGCGCGCGGCGGAGCGGTCGGTTTCAAACATATTGATGATCGCTTTCCAGAGGAGTTGAAGATCTTCCTCGGAAAAGCCGGTCACCTTGCGGGCTAGATTGGCGGATACAAAGCCCTCCACCCGGTAAAGCGCATAGGGGACGATAAATTTACGGCCCATCTCCGTGCCTTTGCGCTCTGCATCGGCCTCTGTGGTGATGGCCACGCGGGTGATGGTGACCTCCTGCTGCACGATCGGATCAATACTGCGGGCAAAGCCGAGCTGAACCGGACCGCGCACCTGGCCGCAGTTGAGCGCAGCCTTGACGAACGTGGTCATCACCGCGCCAAAGGTGCGGATATCAAAAAATTCACGGCACATAAAATCGCGGATTTTACCATCCAGATCCGGGTTATCCTTTTTACTGAGCTTCTTCTCATCCACATTGAGGGCCGTGAAAGCTTCCCGGTCGCTCTTATTGAGCGGCACGTTATCTTTGATATAGATCCGGTAGCCTGGCTGGTCTTCGCAGGCTGTCTCCACAAAGTTGCGGATTTTGCGCTTGAGGCAGACGTCTGTGACAATGCCATGGTTGGTTTCCGGATCGATGCGCGGCATATTGCCTGCGTCCGGGTCGCCGTTGGGGTTGCCGTTTTCCACGTCGAAAAGAATCACGAAATCATATCTGTTTTTGATCGGCTCTGACATTTATGCTTCCTCCTTCACTTCGCTGTCGATTTTTTTAAGATACCGTTTCTGTGTTTGCTGGTAATAGCCCAGCACGAAACTCCCCTGATCCTCCAGCGAAAAATGGGCGGGGAACGGCGTGTCGGCAATATCCAGTTTATCAATAAGGTCTTTGATCTGGTTGTCGAGATAGCACTTTAGCTTTATATCCTTGATGACTCGGATATGATGCCGTGATAATTTGATCAGCGTGGGGAAAACGCTCCCCGGCGTTGCGCAGGCCGAGGTGAAATAACGGTCCTTGATGGTTGCGTTGATGTTGGGATAGGCCTCTAGCTGCGCTCTTTCCAGAATGGCGAACAGCCGCCCGAGCACATAGGCCTTGTTTTTGCTCTCCTCATTGATCGACACTTGCAAAACCTCCTTATATGCTTCCTCCCCGCGGTGCTGGCGGATGAGATAGCCCTTTATGATGGCCGCCCGGCCGCGTGTGATTTTTTTCGTATGGCGATCAGGATCATCCTGCTCGGCATGGATGCGGAGCATCACCGCGTTGAGCAATGCCTTCGGATAGGGTGCGCCGGTCAGGATGGAGCGCATCACGGCCCCGCTGAGCAGATGAGAGCCGGATTTATCCTTAGAATTGGGGTTGACGGTTTCCCGCAGCAGCCAGTAGGGGGAGAGGTAGGGGAATTCATAGGGTGCCTTCACAATCTCCATATCACTGTAATGCTGCCTGATATGCTCAAGAAAATTTCCAAAGGAATCCTGTAAGAAAAAACGCACGGAGAGACGGGCGGCGTTCGGTGCAAGGCCAAGAATGTAGAAGGGCGTTTCCGGATTGACGCCGTCTCCGGGCGGAAGGCCCTGGCTGATCTTTTCAAGCATGGCGTGCAATAGCTTTTGATTGTCTTCCTTGGGGCTGATTGCAGCGTTAAACAAACCTTGGAAAGCCGGGTTTGCGCTCTCCGCCCAGAACACAACGGTCGTATCGCTGATAATCAGTCGGTGATCCGGATTGGCAAGGAGCGCATTCAGGGCGGTGACATAGGCGAAAGCGGCATGCTTTCCGACTGGGGCGTTGAGCCCCTGCGCATGGTCCCTGCCATAGGATTCATAGGCGCTGGAATTGAAGCTGACGAGGTTTGCCCCCACACTCTGCGCATCCTTCACGCCACGAATTTTGCCGTGTAGGATGGCAATTGGCTGGCGCTCTCCCGTGACCAGGCAGGGCAGCTCAACGCCCTGCTCCTGCGCCGCGCAGGAAGCTTCCCATGCTTCCCGCAGGGCAGGGATATCCTGCGCATAGTCCCCCATATCCACTCGAAAGATCAAATTCCCGCCAGCGGTGAGTCCGGCCAGCTTTTCCTGTATGTAGGGATTTTCAGCGGCCGTGGCCGGATCCCAGCGGTCGAAAAAGGCAAGAATTGCGCGCGCGGCAGGATGATCGACGCCGGATAGAATCTCCCGGTGCAGTTTTTTGGAAGCCTCAAAGCATTGAAGGGCACGCTTCGGATTCCCCTTAGTATCCAGGCCCAGCAGATAAATGGCGTTATCGCAGAGGAAGTAGGGGAAGATATTGACCGCACGTGTAGTTTGCTCTGGAACTTCCAGCATTTGCGCCACATCAACTTTTTTGGTTCCGCGTTCGACGGTGAGCCTCAAACTCGTAATGCCGCAGAGCTCCCCCTCCCGGGAAAGCTCCAGCACATAGGAAACTTTCCCGGTGCAATAGCCCTGCTTTGGGAGCTTGCCCTCCGCGGCCATAATTTCATAGTATTTCACAAGCGCTTGCAGGATCATCGGATCACCTCGCAGGCGCCCACATCAATCACGCCGTTTTTCATCACGGCGCGGAAAAAGGTGGGATAGATATTTTGGGGGTCGGAATAGTCCATATCATAGAGCATAAACCCGAGATCCTTTTCCGGTTCGTTTTGATAATAGGTTGCCATGAATTCGCCTTCAAACAGCCGGAAATGTGCCGGAAACTCCCGGCAGCCAAAGCAAGGCTGATGATAGCACTGACCCTCGCGCAGGCGGCGGCAGGCGATGGCGTAATGTTTCTCCTCCGTATCGGTCGGGCCCACCTTATTGGTTAGCTCGAAATGCGCATCGATCACATAGCGGACGTCATACAGCGCCATGGAGGCACGCTGCTGAATCTCCGCCGCAGCGTTTAAATACGGCATTTCGCCTCCATTCATCGCGTTACGCACGACGCTTGCGGAAACCTTGGAGGCAACCTCATTGCGCCGGATGTTGGTAAAACGGATGGGGTTGCACACCTGAATCCGGTCAATTTTCCAGCGGATGGCCGGCTTCCAGTAGACCGCCTCAATCAGCCCCCGCGCGGCAGAGGGCGTGATCACATCGTAAGAAACGCGCTCCGCTTTCATCTCCGGGCGGGAAAAGAGGGCATAAGGCCCCCAAACCTCCACCCGAATGCCATATCCCATATGGCTCACTCCTTTCAAAAATGAATGGGTATGTTAACTGAAGAGCCCGATCCCCCCTTTACCGGTTTGCATGGAGAGCCCGGTTTTTTCATCGTAGAGCGAAAGGTCGGCCAGAATGGCGATCTCGCTGTCCAAAACCTCCAACGCGCTGATCTCGTCTAACGCCTGATACTGTTTTTCATAGACGGATACGCAATAGGGGCCGAGCTGGCGCAGGAGCTTTTGATTGCGTTCCCCGTGCCGCAGCCGTTTGGCAAACTCCTTGGCTGCGTCCTCCACGGGTATGAGAATGGTCTTTGTTCGCTCATCAATCAGGTGAAATTCCTTTGCAACCGTTTCAAACGGAAAGAGAAATGCATTCCCCGCGCCCTCTTCCAGGCGGTCTACAATGTTTTTTTGATCCAGCCCGTCTCCGGAATCTTTGTAAAGATTTTCGAAATAACAATGGATTGCCTCCGGGGAGGCGATGTCCGCATAGCGCTGCATCACGGAGCGCGCAACATCCCTCGGCATTTCAAAGGAGGCCTGGGTGTTTTGATACGCCTCCTCCGGCTGGAAAACAGAGACAATGCTCTCCTCCGTCAGGCGTTTTCCCTCCCGATTGCAGCGGCCTGCCGCCTGAATGATCGAATCCAGCCCCGCTTCCGCGCGGTATACAATGGGGAAATCAAAATCCACGCCTGCTTCGACCAGGCTGGTAGCAATCACGCGGCAGGGTAGGCCGTTTTTCAGCCGTTCCTTTATCTTCGACAAAGCGGCGGTGCGATGCAGCGGATATAGCAGCGTGGTCAGGCAAAACGTATTTTCATCCTGAAGCGCTTGATAAAGGACATGGGCGTGTTCTTTTTTGTTCACGATGCAGAGTACCTGCTCCAGCTCGTCCAGCCGCTCGATGAGCGCTTCGTTGGAGAGCAGGCCGATCGGCTGAATGTTTGTGCGTTTAAAGAATGTGTAAAGAGCAGGGACATCCTCCATCATTTCCGTTGCCCGGATTTCCGGCGGGAATAGCTTTTGCAGGGCGGGCTGCGTGGCAGTACACAGCACGGCGGTACAGCCGTAGTTTAATACCAACTCGGAAATTGCACGGACACAGGGAATCAGGTATTCCCGCGGCAGCATCTGCGCCTCATCGAAGATAATGACGCTGCCCGCGATATTGTGGAGCTTGCGGCAGCGGGAGGATTTGTTTGCAAAAAGGGATTCGAAAAACTGCACGTTGGTGGTGACGACCACGGGTTTGTCCCAATTCTCTGAGGCGAGGCGGCGCTGGTCCATCCGGTCGTCATCACAATCGTATTGGAAATTGTGCTGGTGTTCCAGTACATTCTGATCGCCTAAAATTTTGCGGAAGGTATTCGCCGTCTGCTCGATGATGGAGGTGTAGGGGATCACATAGATCACGCGGCGTAAGCCGCGGCGCTTGGCCTGCTTGAGCGCAAAGGCGAGGGAAGAGAGCGTTTTTCCGCCGCCGGTCGGCACGGTCAGGGTGAAAAGGCCGCGGTCGGCTTCCGCCATTTGCAAGCAGCGGTTTAGAATGTTACAGCGCATCCGGTTGAGCTCATTTTGCGGGTTTTCAAACGCCTTCAGATGCTCTTGCAGTTTTTCATATAAAACGGGAATTTCCTCGCCGGGGTCGCGCACGACGCTCCCGTTGGTCATGAAGTGCTCCGTGTCGAGAAAATCGGCGTCCACCAGGCAGGAGTAGAGCATTCGAGTAAAGAAAGAAACGGTAAACCCCGCTTTTCCCAACAGGTGCAGGGGCGGTTCCTGGGTTGGCAGCAGGGTATTCGGGTCAATTTCCTGGCGGAATGCCTCATAATTTTCCACAGGACGAATCAAACGGGCGGATAGGGTAGAATCCATTTTATCATCGGCCGCGCTTCCCCCATCCGGCAGGCCGGCATGGTGCCCCGCAACACAATAGGAGGCGATTCTTGCGTTGAGGGTGTTTGTGAAACTCCATACGAGCTGCGCGCCCGCAGTGGAATGATCCACTTTGCTGCCGCCGTTCAAAATCCGATTTTGAAACCCCTCAGAATACTTCCCGATATCGTGCAGCATACCGAGGCAGCGGCCATATTCGCCGCAGCCAAAACAATCTGCGAACTTCTGTGCGCGGTCCGCTGTTTTCTCCAGATGCTCCACGATGCTTTGTTCCCGTTGTCCATCTTCGCTTTTATGTGCAATCCACATAGATTTTCTTTCCTTTTTTTATGTTATTATGTTGGGCATTGTATCATAATTTTGACAGGAAATCAATAATTTCGATTAGAATAATCGGTGGTATGGTGGAATCTAGCAATTTAAAAAGAATAATGTAAAATAGAAACCGGTGGTTTTTGGGTTTATTTATACAGAAAAGGGGGGAGTAAAGGTTTACATTAGGCAGAGAAAACATCACAACGGGCCGCCAGAGGGATTCCGGCAGCCCGTTGCGTTTCTTTTTTGTTTAGGCTCAGGGAGCCAGATGTTCAATCAAAATTTTTAACCCGATGCCAATCAAGATCACCCCGCCGAGAAGCTTTGCCCACTGGCCGAGGAAGGCGCCGCATTTTTGGCCGATTGCAGCGCCGATCACGCATAAAATGTAGGTGATGATGCCGATGATTGCCGCGGCCGCCGCAATGTTGGTATCGACGACGGCAAAGCTCACGCCGACAGCGAGCGCATCAATGCTCGTGGCAACAGCCTGCACAAGTAATATCCGTAGGGTAAAGGGGCGCTTCTCTGCGCAGGCTTCCGGATGTCGGATTTCTCGGATCGCTTCCAGCAGCATGTGGCCTCCAATCAGCCCGAGTAGGAGGAAGGCGATCCAGTGATCGACAGAGGAAATGGCCTCGCTAAAGAAGCGACCCGCAAAGTAGCCGATTACTGGCATGATGGCCTGGAACAGGCCAAAGGTGACGGCGGAGAGCGCCGCCTGACTTCGCCGAAAATTTTGATAGCATAAACCGTTAGAGAGGGAAACGGCAAAGGCATCCATTGCAAGCCCGCAGGCAAGGAGGAACAGGGTGACAGAATCCATCAGTAATACAGTCCTTTCGAGTTTCAGTTTCGCATGCCGGCTTTCACGAAACAAAAAAACTCATGTACAGCCCAATCAGAGCTGTACATGAGTCTTGTTCATTAAGGCAAGCCAGGCCCATGGCCAGTATGTTGACTTGACACGCGGCTTCCGCGTGAACTACTCCCTCACGAAGCGGCTACAGTATACTGCAAAAAACAGCGTCCTGTCAAGGGAAAAACTGGATGGGAAGCATGGCTGACCTTCCTTGCCGTCAGTGCTTGTGCTTACTCGACGATCACGTTGAGCTTGCGCACGCAATCCGGACATACGCGGTGGCCCTTGTACTCGACCGCATTCTCTACGTCGCCGCAGAAGATGCAGGCGGGCGCATACTTTTTGAGAATGATTTTGTCGCCGTCTACGAAGACTTCGACGGAATCTTCACCATCCTCAATGTTGAACTGCCTGCGCAGCTCTTTGGGAAGGACGATCCTGCCCATTTCATCGACGGGCCTTACCATACCGATTGACTTCATAGTACCACACTCCTTTTTTTTGCGAATCCACCGACGGATAACGGCTCCTTTCGGGGAAATTCGCGGGGTACAAAGTACCTTGTATATAATTTAACAGTTACTGACATTAAAGTCAAGCAAAAGTTCAACAAACTTTGACACGAATTTTGGGATAAAATGACCAAAAATTCAATACAATTGTAGAGGAAAGGTAAATATACAAAAATTGGATTATAAAAGGAGAACAATCAATCATGATGAATTATATTTGGGCGGGCATGATGCTTCTGGCTTTTCTAGCGGCTGCATGGCAGGGGAATATGCAGGCGCTCTCCAATGCCGTTATGGCGGGCGCGTCGGATGCGGTCACCCTGTGCATTAAGCTCCTGGGCGCGCTGTGTCTGTGGGGTGGGCTGATGGAAATCGCCAAGGCCTCCGGCTTAACGGCCACAGTCAGCCGGATGCTGTCGCCCCTGCTTCGGCTTTTATTTCCAAATTTCAAAAAGGATGATCCGGCAATGAATGCCGTCTCCATGAATATTACGGCGAATTTGCTGGGTCTTGGCAATGCCGCCACACCGCTCGGTTTGGAAGCGATGCGGGGCCTGCAGGCGAAAAACCCAACCCCAGAAACCGCAAGTGACGAAATGGTGAATTTTGTGGTGCTCAATACGGCGGCGCTGCACCTGATCCCAACGACGGTGGCGCTCCTGCGGCAGGAATACGGTGCGGCCGTGCCGATGGACATTATGCCGGCGGCCTGGCTGACATCTGCTGCGGCGCTGTGTGTCGGCCTGACGATGGCATGGCTTCTCCGGGGCAGAGGGAGAAAAAGGGGCGGATAGCGTTGCCTGAATTTTGAAAAGGGGGCGGCAGATATGGCGAATTTCAGCGCATGGATCTTGCCGGTGATCGTTGTTTTTATCATCCTGCATGGCCTGGCGCATGGCGTTAAGGTATTCGATTGTTTTTTGGAGGGGGCAAAAACGGGCTTTGATACATTCCGCTCCCTGTTGGCCCCGCTGGTGGGGCTTGTGATGGCAGTTGGCATGCTGCGGGAGTCAGGGGGGCTGGCGGTGCTCATGGGGCTGATGGAGCCGCTCTCACGCATCACGGGCCTCCCGCGGGAAGTGATGCCGCTGACCATCCTCAGCCCGCTTTCCGGCAGCGGATCGCTGACGATGTTTCAGCAAATTTTGCAGAGCTGCGGCCCGGATTCCTTTGCCGGCAGGGTTGCAAGCGTGATGATGGGTTCGTCGGAAACCACTTTTTATGCGGTTACGGTGTACTACGGCGCGGTGGGAGTGAAAAAAACGCGGCATACGATCCCGGCGGCCTTGTGCGCGGATCTGACCTGTTTTTTGCTTTCCGCACTGACGGTGCGCCTGCTGATGGGGGGATAGTCCACCGCCGTGCATCCGCGTATCGCAATACATAAAATGATGAATTTTTATGCAAAATAGGGCTTTGTTTATACAAATTCACTATTGCCAATTTGAACAGGCGTGTTATAATAAATACAATCCAAAAACGAGGAAGGAACTGTTTTTGAAAGGACGGTCATGAACATGAAGAAAATTATGAAAGCGCTGTCCCTGCTGGTAGCGGGCGTGCTGGTGCTCGTGTGCTTTGCAGGCTGCACGGGCAACGGCGACACGGGCGAAAGCTCAAATGCGGCTGCTGCAAGCAATACGCAACCGCAGAGCAAGGTGGAGCAAATTAAGGCGAAGGGCGAGCTTGTGATGCTCACAAACGCCACTTTCCCTCCCTTTGAGTATACCAAAGGCACGGAGGTTGTCGGCGTTGATGTCGACATCGCGAACGAAATCGCGAAAGAGCTCGGCGTCAAGCTGGTCGTGCAGGATATGGAATTTGACCTGATCGTTGATTATATCAAGGCGGGCAGGGGCGACATCGGTGCTGCCGGTATGACGATTACGGATGAGCGGAAAGAGCAGGTCGACTTTTCCAATGAGTATATTACTTCCACCCAGTATGTGATTGTTCCGGCCGGGACGGACACGAAATCCTATCAGCTGGATGGCAAAGTCATCGGCGTGCAGGAAGGTACCACGGGCGACGTTTACTATGCCAGCGAGCCGAAGGTCATCAAGGCGAAGGAAGTCAAAAAGTATAAATCCGCGATTGATGCGGCAAATGATATGCTGCTCGGCCGTGTGGACTGCGTGATTATCGATGAGCTGCCGGCCAAGAAGATCACCGAAAAGAGCGCGGGCAAGATGATTTGCTATGACCCCGGCTATGATCCGGAATCCTATGCGATTACCATCCAGAAGGGCAACGAGGATTTCGTTGAGGTTGTCAATAAGGTGCTCACCCGCTTGAAGGACGAGGGCAAGATTGACGAATATGTTGTGAACCACTCCTGATTAGGAAAAAGAAGGTAAATAAGCTTTGTTGAGAACAGCAGGCGATTGGAAAGCGGTCGTCTGCTGTTATTTCTCAGTGATAGGCTGGGAGGGATTATATGAAGTTTTTTGACTATCTCTATAACATGCTCATTGCGGATGAACAATACATGATTATCTTGAAAGGTTTGGGTAATACCCTGGTGATTGCCGCAGTTGCGGCAGTAATCGGCATTGTGCTTGGCATGCTGGTGTCGATGCTCAAGTATTTCTGCAGGGGCCGCAAGGCGCTCAAGCCTCTGGAATGGTTATGCAATGCATACGTTACGGCGATCCGTGGAACGCCCGTTATGGTGCAGCTGTTTATTTGGTCTACCGTTATCCTGCTCTCCTGGAAGAATACGCTTCCGATCGCCTGCATCGGCTTCGGTTTCAATTCCGGCGCTTATGTTGCGGAGATCATCCGCGCCGGCATCGCGGCGGTTGATCCCGGTCAGGAGGAGGCGAGCCGTTCGCTTGGTTTGTCGAAAATGGCAACAATGCGGTATGTCATCATGCCACAGGCAATTAAAAACATCCTGCCGGCCTTGGGAAATGAGTTTATCGTGCTATTGAAAGAAACCTCCGTTGCAGGTTACATAGCGGTAAATGATCTGACCCGGGCGGGCTCTATTATCAAAACCGTTACGTGGGACGGCAATATTTATTTTGTCATCGCCCTGATTTATCTTGCCATGGTAATGGTGCTGACAAAGCTGCTGGGGCTGCTCGAGAGGAGGCTGGCGAAGAGTGATAAAGGTTGAGGGCCTGAAAAAGGCGTTTGGGGACCATTTGGTTTTAAAAGGCATCGACTATGAAATCCAGAAGGGTGAAAAAATCGTCGTGATCGGCCCGTCCGGCTCCGGCAAGAGCACCTTCCTGCGTTGCCTGAACCTTTTGGAAAAGCCAACAGAGGGCAAGATCTGGTTTGAGGATCAACTCATTACCAATCCGAAGGCAAAGCTCGATGAAATTCGCGAGCATATGGGCATGGTGTTCCAGCAGTTTAACCTTTTTAATAACCTGACGATCCTGAAAAATATTACGCTCGCTCCGGTCAAGCTCAAGCTCATGAGCAAGGAGGAGGCGGATGAAAAGGCCTTCCAGCTGCTCGACCGCATCGGCCTGCGGGATAAGGCCGACACTTATCCCTCCCAGCTATCCGGCGGGCAGAAGCAGCGTATTGCGATCATCCGTGCGCTGGCGATGAATCCGAAGATGATGCTTTTTGACGAGCCGACGAGTGCCTTGGACCCGGAGATGGTCGGCGAGGTGCTGGCCGTGATGAAGGAACTCGCCGACAGCGGCATGACGATGTTTGTCGTCACGCACGAGATGGGCTTTGCCCGTGAGGTGGGCACCAGAGTGGTGTTCATGGATGACGGGCAGATCCTGGAGGAAAACACGCCGCAGGAATTCTTTGAGCATCCGCAGAATCCGCGTTTGCAGGATTTTCTCTCCAAGGTGCTGTAGTAATCCAAAATCGGTGTTATAAAAAGCGTGCGCAGGCTATGCCGGATGGCTGCGCACGCTTTTATTTTATTTGCAAAATTATGCGGTATGCACTGGAGGTGGGATACGGCTTGATGCGCTGGCTATATCTCATGGTAAAAGGAGAACCGGTGTTGTGGGGCTATCCACAGCACCGGTTTTTTATCGCATTCTCTCTCTTTTGCGGTATTACTGTTTTTTGTGGATCAGATCGCGCCGCTGGTCTTCCGGCAGGTCAAGGCCGAGCGTCCCGCCCGGATTCATGATGTGATCCGGATCGAAATGCTCCTTGAGCGCACGATAAACCTCCATCTCATTGTGGCCGATCTGGGCCTCCAGCCACGGGGCGGTCATCTTGCCGATGCCGTGGTGGTGGCTCATCGAGGCGCCGGCTGCCTGGATATGATCCATGATCCCGTACTGATATTCCAGGTATTCCTCGATGCTGTCCATCTTCGCCTGGAAGATGAAGTAGAGATTCGCGCCCTGTGGATAGAAGTGCGACATGTGCGTCATGCACATCGTGTTCGGGCGGCTCTTGCAGTAGGCGCGCACGCTCTTGTAGACGTCCATGAAGTTATCCCAGTTGACGGAGCACTCCAGCGTGTCGAGCATTAGGCCGTAATCGCCCAGGTCCTCACGCAGGTAGGGGTCGCGGAAGCGGCCCTTCTCCCAGCCTCTTGTGACGATGCCGGTGGTATACATCGCGCCATATTTATGGCAGATATCCCAAATGCGGCGTTTTACATTTTTGCTAAAGTGGCGCTCTCCCTCCGTGAAGCCAAGCATCAGGCAGCGCTTGTTGGATTCATAGCCGCGCGCTTTGAGCAGCGCGTCAATAGGCGTATCCGCCACGCCGTAGAGGTGGAAGGCGATCTCCGTCTCCTCCGCGTCCGATACGCGGAACACGGATGGGAAGCCGAACTCGCCCTGCATGATCTCGCGGGCGGCGGTGACGGCGTCGTCCCAGTTGTGGAAAACATAGCTGAAGCGGAAGCGGTTCTCCGGCATGTATTTAAACACGCGCAGGGTGACATGCGTCAGGATGCCGAAGGTGCCCTCGCTGCCCATCATGATCTGATCGATGGAGGGGCCGGTCGCGTTGCGCGGGCACTCGTCACTTTTGATAATGCCCACGGGGGTGACATATTCCTGGCTGATGACGATATCCTCAATCTTGCCGTAGTAGCTGGAGTTCTGGCCCGCGCCGCGCGTGACCGTCCAGCCGCCGACGGAGGAGTATTCAAAGGATTGCGGAAAGTGGCCGCAGGTGTAGCGCCCCTTGGCATGCAGCTTTTCGGGCGCGTGGTTGAGGATCTCCTCAAGCTGCGGGCCGCTCATACCGGCCTCCACGGTGATGGTCTGGTTGTGCTCGCTGAAGCGGATGACCTTGTTGAAATTTTTGCGCATATCGAGCGTGATACCGCCGCACACGGGCTCCACACCGCGCGTGACGGAGGAGCCGCCGCCGTAGACGTACATCGGGATTTTGTGCTCCGTGCAGTATTTGACAAGCCCGATAATATCCGCGCGGTTGCGGGGGTAGACCACGGCGTCCGGCACATTCTCCACGATGTGTTTTCTCAGGCGCATCAGGTCGATCATCGTTTTGCCGTAGGCAACGCTCAGGCGGGCATAGTCGTCTACCGTAACGTTTGCGCGGCCCACAATGGCGCGCAGGTCGTTTAGCTGCTCGTCGGTAAAGCGGGAGGGATGGTCGTATTTGACCGGCTCCAGGCCCATCTCCTTCTTCTCCTGGAAGTCGCTGTCCGTCATGTCGAAGACATCCTTCATCATGCGGTAGAGGGAGCGGCTGGGGGCTTTGAATTCCTTTGGATCGCCCCATTTGAGGATGGAGCGCCAGGAATCGGCGGGTGCCTCTTCATGGTACCAGTCCGGATAAAAATCGGACACCTTCTTTTTGCTGAGAGCCATTGCTGTGTACCTCCTATTTTCTGAATTTAATTCGATGGATGCCTGTTTATGCTTTTTCGCACGCTTCTCCGTGAACCCGGCAGGGTGCGGGGGCTTCTGCCATATCGCTGGTGGCGACGATATTCACGCCGAACACGTTTTTGAGCACCACGCCGCCGATGGGCAGCCGTTTTTTCAGGGTGACGCCATTGATCTTTTCCATAGCCTGCATGATCTGCTCCTTCGGCAGCTCGCCATCCGTTTTCACGCTCACATAGGGGCAGTCCGGGAAAATGGTTTTTACCGTGCTCGCAATGGAGCGGGTCGGGTTTTTCAGTTCGTTTTCCGCAAAGGCGACGCCCTTTTTGCAGGTGGCGCCTGTTACCTCTATCTTACCATCCTTTTCCATTACCTGCAAGCGGCAGCCGTTTGGGCAGACGATACAGGTCATCTCCTGCACAGTATTTTTCATAAAGCACACGCTCCTTTACTGCCGCGCTTCCATCTTCAGCTGGAGGCTGCGGACCTTTTCTTTGGGCGTAACGGTCAAAGTCTCCATCTCGGAGGGGAGCAAACGCAGATAGTTTTTCTTCTTTTCCGCCTGGTCGTTTACCAGCAGGGTAACGGATTGACTGCGGCGGTCTGTCCGGCTGCGGAAGTAGACGGTGAAGGCACCGGGCTGCTCCATATCGTAATATTGCGGCACCGCGTAGAGAAAATCCCCTTTGCGGTAGCTCAGCTTTACCCGGCAGCGCTCGGCGGGCGCATAGTGGGCAGCCGCCTTGCCTGCGAGTTCACCGCTCTCGGATACATAGTCCACCAGGTCGTTCACATGCAGGGCGTTGCCGCAGCAGAATACGCCGGGCACGCTCGTCATCAACCGCTGGTCGACGAAGGGACCCTTGGTGGCCGGATCGAGCGCCACGCCGAGCTGCTCGGCAATCTCGTTTTCCGGCAGCAGGCCGACGGAGAGGATGAGGGCATCGCAGTCAATGATGCGCTCGGTGCCCGCGATGGGCTGCATGGAACCGTCCACCTGGCAGACCTCCACGGCCTCCACGCGTTTCGTGCCGATCACGCGTGTGACAGTGGTGGAGAGATGGAGGGGGATATGATAGTCGTTCAAGCACTGCGCAACATTGCGCGCAAGGCCGGCGGGCGCGTCTTTGATCTCATATACGCCCTCCACTTCAGCGCCCTCCAGCGTCAGGCGACGGGCCATAATCATGCCGATATCGCCGCTGCCGAGGATCACGCATTTTTTGGTGGGCATACAGCCCATAAGGTTGACGAAATGCTGCGCCGTGCCCGCGGTGTAAACGCCCGCGGGGCGGTCGCCGTGGATCCAGACCTGTCGAGCCGTTTTTTCCCGGCAGCCGCAGGCCAGCACGAGCGCGTTGCATTCCTCATAGAGGATGCCGTCCTGCGTTTGGATTTCCAGCCGGAAGCCGCCGCCCAGCTGTTTTTTCGCATTCAGGACGAAAGCGGAGGTACGGTAGTCGATCTCCATCTGGAGCAGCTCTTTGAGAAAACGATCCGCATATTCCGGGCCGGTGAGCCGCTCGCCAAAACGCAGCAGGCCAAATCCGTCATGGATGCACTGCTTTAAAATGCCGCCCATTTTCGCCTCGCGTTCAATGAGCAGGACGCTTGCGTTCTCTTTTGATGCGCTGATCGCAGCCGCAAGGCCCGCGGGCCCGCCGCCGAGGACGATCACGTCATACCGTTTCATGCTTATAACCATTCCTTTCCTGCGCCGGGCCGCGGCTTTGTGCGGTTTTGGCGCAGTCAAAATTTCGAGTGGCTTTATGCTCGAAAAACACAAAACGCAGTTTGAAAGAGTACTCTTTCAAACTTCTCCTTTGTGTGTGCGTTCCAGAATCAGGTTGGAATCCTCCCCGCTTTTGGTAACCTCTTCCGGGGAAAGCCCCGTTTCCTCACAGATGATCTGCGTCACCAGCGGGGAGCAGAAGCCGCCCTGGCACCGGCCCATGCCGGGCCGTACGCGGCGTTTGAGCGCATCGATGGAGGTGGCGGGGATGGGGGAGTGGATCGTATCCACAATCTCACCCTTGCTGATGCCTTCGCAGCGGCAGATGATCACGCCGTAATCCGGGTTCTTTTTGATGATCTCCTGCTTTTCCTCGGTTGTCAAATCGCTCATATGGGGCACCACCCTGCGGTGCGGGTTGAAGGCGGCGTTCGGCTTTACTGCCATCTGCTCCTTGAGCGCATCCACCGTGATTTTTGTGATTTCTTCCGCAATTGCGGGGGCGGAGGCGAGGCCCGGCGACTGGATGCCGGCCGCATGGACGAGGTTTTGCACATATTCCGAGCGCTCGATGATGAATTCCTCTTCGTATGTAGCAGCGCGGATCCCGGCGAAATAGGTGATCACATCCGACGGGGCGAAGCCCTTGATGAGCGGGAGATGCTTTTTCAGGATTGCGTCGATATTCTCGCGGTGCGTGCTGAAATCCTCGCGCATCGGCTGCTCGTATGCATCCGGCCCCACGAGCACGTTTTGATCGATGGTGCGCATCACGCCGCCGCCCTTGGTGTCGGAAGTAGCCTGGGTGAGATCGATCAGCCCCATCGAGCGGGTGACGAGCGGGCCCTTCTTTTTATCGAGGATCACCAGCTCTCCCTTGCGCGGGTGGATGGAGAAAAAGCGGTCGTTTGCCATCTCGGCAATCTGATCGGAGAAAACGCCCGCTGCATTGATGACGAGCCGCGGGTGGATGGCGCCGCGGTTGGTGAAAACGCTGCCGATCGCATCGCCCTCCATCTCCATGCCGGTGACGATGGTGTCGAGGGAAACCTGTACGCCGTTTTCCACGGCATTTTCCGCCAGAGCGACAGTCAGCTTATAAGGGGATAGCACGCCGGAGGAGGGGTATTCAAACGCGCCCAACGCGCGGTCCGTGATATTCGGCTCAATTTCGTGCAGCCGCTTGCGGCTGATTTTGCCGCCGACAATCCCCAATTTGCGCGCCCGCTCGCCGAGATAAGGCTCCGCCACTGTTCCAAACACATGGTCGGCATAGAGGATCAGGTTGCCATACCGCTGGAAGGGAACGCCGAGCTCCTCACAGAGCTGTGTATACATGGCGTTGCCTTTTACATTCATCTTGCCGCGCAGCGTATTGGCATGCGAAGCAATGCCGGGGTGAATCATGCCGTCGTTGCGGGAGGACGCGTGCATGGCCACGTCGCTTTCCTTATCAAGCAGCAGGATATCGAGCGCATTTTTGGAAAGCTCGCGGGCGATTGCGCAGCCGATCACGCCGCCGCCGATGACGAGCACATCCGGCCTGCGGCCCTCCAGCGCGTTATCCCGCCGTTTCGGCGTGCGGACAGGAGGCGGTGTGAAGCCTTTGAGCGCAATATCGTTGATGACGCCTTTATAGCCCGCCTTTGCGGCAATCTTTCCGGCCTTGACGATGGCTTTCCAATCGTCGAGTTCCCCCTCCAGCCGGATGGATTTACGCCACTCGGTGCAGGAAACGTCCTCGTACCCTTTGCTGCGCAGGGTGCGTTCCAGCTTCTGAGCCGTTGTCATGGGAATCACCTCTCCATTTATTTCAATCGTTTTTTGCTGTGGAAGATAAAAAGAGAAATGGTCCGGTTGTCCGAACCTCTTGACAGGATTGTATCAATTTATTATACTTTTGTCAATAAATATGATGGATTTCGTTTAGAATTTTTTTGGGATGGTGAGGTAAATGCTCAGTGTTTCATTTCTCAAATTGATGAGTCAGCTCAAAGGGCTGCAAGATAAAATGGGGCTTTGGTTTATGGTGGCGCTGTGTATTCTGGCATTGCTGGGCTCCAGCGTCTATTTTCTTGTGAAAAGCCTGATTCCGTCGCTGCCGGAAACCATTGAAATCGGCGAGGCGGATGCACCGCGAAACCGCAATAAAAGCGAATATGTGCTTTTGCAGGAGATGCAAAAGCGGGAGCAGCCTGTCACCTGGGTGTTCGCTGGGGACAGCATTACGCACGGCTGCATGCACACGGATTACCTGCGCAATTATCAGGAATATTTTATGCAGGCTGTGAAGGTATCGCCGGAGCGACGCTATGACACGGTTGTGAATACTGGCGTTTCCGGCGCGACGGCCCAGGATATGATGGAACATTTTGACGCATGGGTATCGGATTACCAGGCAGATGTCGTCTTCCTCTGCTTTGGAATGAACGACTGCACCACGGAGGGGATGACACCGGAACGCTATGCCCAGAATCTGAGCGAGGCCGTCCGGCGGATTCGGGAGAGCGGAGCGGTGCCGGTGCTGCAAACGCCGAACACCACCAGTGCAAGGCAGAAAGCTCTTACCCCTTATTTAGAGGCCCTACGTTCGCTTGCCCAGCGGGAAGAGCTCTTGCTGATCGACCACAATGCCTTTTGGTCGGCCCATCCCAAAGAGGTAAAAAAGCTGATGTCGGATGCCATCCATCCGAATGAATATGGGCACCTGCTGTGGATTCGCTACCTGCTGCGGTCGCTTGATTTGGCGTTTTCTGCTGACGGAATTTTTGCATCCGGGAGCTACCATGCCGTTCCTCTGGCGGAAGAGAAAAAGCCGGTTTCCGTGAAGGCGGCGCTGGATACGGAGAAGAGCGCCCGGTTTGCGCCGTATTTTACGCCGGGCCGGGCTTCTGTTTGGGTCTATCTCGGCGGCGGTACAACCGCAGGCGTGCAGTTTTCACAAAACGGGGCACGCGCCTACCCCGCGCATATTCAGGAGGTAGCGCGCTGGGAGATGATCGGCGATGACTATGCAAACCGGATGCGTTACTGCGTTAATCAGGCGCACAGCGGCGATTCCGTTTCTGATATGATGGCGCATTATGACGATTGGACGGGCCGATTTCACCCGTCGGTCGTGTCGATCATGCCGGAATTTGAGGAGGAGAAGCCAGTTTCGTCTGCGCAATTTGCGCATAACCTGCGCGCGCTTATCGATCGGGCAAAGGCGGATGGCGCCCTGGTGATCCTGCAAACGCCGCTGACCCTGCGGGAGGATGTGAGCGACTGCCTTGACGTGATGAGGAGCCTTGGGCAGCAGGAGGGTGTGATATTGCTTGACCTCGCGCTTTTGGCGCAGGAAACAGCGCAAAGCGATGCGCGCGTGCAGGAGCAATGGTTTGATGCCGGCGGCCGCCCGAACGAAGAAGGCGAGCTTATGATCGCACGTTATTTTTGCACGACCCTACTGGAAGTGCCGAAAAACAGCCGGATTTTGACAAAGCACTATTCCTGTGTATAATTGAGTTATGGATTTTTTGGGAAGAAGGGCGCGAAACGTATGCTGGATAAAGCAAGCTACACTCCTTTATATATTCAGGTGAGAGAGTATATATTAAACCGCATCCGGATGGGGGATTATAAGGCAGGCGACCGCCTGCCCACGGAGAAGGAGCTCATGGAGCAGCTACAGGTGGGGCGGGCAACCGTGCGCGCCGCCTTGAATGAGCTGGAGCATGAAGGGCAGGTGGAAAAGCGGCACGGAATTGGCACGTTTGTCAAAGAGCCGAAGCGAGAGCTCGGCTTTGAACCACTGATTTCCCTCTCCTACTCCCTGGATAAAATGGGCATCCGCTGCGTGAACCGCGTGGTGAAGGATGAGCCGGTCACGGTGGAATCCGGCATCCTCAGCGAGCGCTGGGCACCCGGCAGGGTGGTGCGCCGCCTTAAGCGCGTGCGCTATGGCGAGAAAATCCCGGTGGCTGTGGAGGATAACTACTTCACGCCGGAGCTTTATGAGCGCATTGCCGGGAGCGCGGAGAGCGAGGCCTCGATCGCGCATGTGATCCTCACGCAGGAGGATTTGAGCGTGGGCAAAATCGATTATTCGATTGTGCGCCGTGTGCCGACGGAGAAAGAGCAGGCGGAGCTGCGTGTGCTGCCGAATCAGCGTGTGCTGGAAATGACGCGCTGGCTGTATTTTGAGGGGGATGAGGCGCCCTCCAACTTTGTGCGCTTCGTCATGCCGGAGCGCTTTATGGATTACCCCTTCGCCGCGATGAAACGGGATTGATCGGGAAGCGGACGCGCCATATTTGCTGTGCAGGATAGGAGGCGGACGGCTTTGAACATACAGCTAAACCCTGAAAAGCAGTTTCAGCGCATAGAGGGCTTCGGCGCCAGCGGCGCTTGGTGGGCACAGATCGTGGGCGGTTGGGAACACATTGACCCAGCGAGCGGCAAGCCGGTGCGTGACCGGATCTCTGAAATGCTTTACAGCAGAGAAAAGGGGATCGGCCTCCAAATCTACCGCTATAACATTGGCGGAGGATCCAAGCGGTCAGGGAAAGGGCGCTTTTCACAGCCTGCGCGCAGGGCGGACAGTTTTGACGCGGGCGACGCTCAATACGATTGGAGCCGGGATGCACAGGCTGTTTATATGATGCGGCAGGCGGTGCGCGACGGCGCGGGGGAAATCGTCCTGTTCGTCAACTCCCCGCCGGAACGGCTCACCAAAAACCACAAAACGCATGTGGGGCTTTTTAGAAGCTTCCAGGAGAATTTAAGCCGGAAGAATTATGATGCCTTCGTCCGCTACTGCCTGGATGTGACGGAGCATTTTGTAGAGGAAGGCCTGCCCGTAAAATATCTCTCCCCCATCAATGAGCCGGTATGGGTGTGGAACGGCGGGCAGGAGGGCTGCCACTATCACCCATCCAGCGCGGGGCGGTTATTTCAGACCTTTGCCCGCGCGCTGGAAGATCGCGATGCGCTCCAAATGGTAAAGTTGGCGGGGATGGAAGTGGGCGATATTCGCTGGTTCAATAAGGCCTACACGAGGCGCCTGCTGAAAGATCCGCTGGTTCGCCGCCATTTGGACAGCGTAGATATCCACTCCTATTTCCACCCGGTTCCCCTGCCGTTTTGCAACAACCGTATTGCCTTCCTCAAGCGGTTTCGCAGGTGGATGGATCAACAATATCCTGGTATGCCGGTGAAAATGTCCGAATGGACGCACATGCAGGAGGGGCGGGATCGTGGGATGGATTCCGCGCTTGTGATGGCGCGGACGATGGTTGAGGATCTTTCGATCATGCAGGTAACGTCGTGGCAGCACTGGATTGCGGTATCTGAGGTGGATTTTTGCGACGGCCTGATTTATATTGATCTGGAGACGAAAACCTTCGAGCCGACCAAAAGGCTCTATGCCACCGGCAACTTTTCACGCTATCTCCAGCCCGGCGCGCGGCGGATTGACGCAAGCTGTGCATCACCGGAGCTGAAGGTGCTCGCCTTTCAACAGGGCGGCCAGACGGTATTGATCGCGGTGAATTTTTCACAGTCTGCTCAAAAAGTTACTGTTTCGCCCAATCCTCACTCCCGGATGAAGCTGGCTGTGACAGACGCATCGCATGACCTTGCGGAGAGCTGGGTAGAAGCAGGCGAGGCGCTTGCGCTCTCCCCGCGCTCCGTGAACACCCTTGTATTTTAATTTTTTGCATTCCGCAAAGTGGGCGCGCCCTGCCCTGCGGAATGGAGGATTATCGTGAAAAAGCCCCAGTGGAACTCTTTGAAAAGGGAAAAGGCAGGGCCCGGCGAAGGCCCTGCCAGAAAAATGAAAATCGGTAAGGCATCATGAAGGGGATTTATGAAAAAGCTGATTTTGGATCGCGGCGTAAAAATTTATGCCCACTTGGAGGAAAACGGCAACCACTATGTCATCCCGCCAGTGGCGCAGCCCAAAGCGTTTGCGGGCAACGTGTTTTTATGGGCGCTGGATGAAGAAGAGGATACCTGTTCCCTGTTTCAAACAACGGGCGGCTACCGGGTGCGGCACGGTCGGGCAGGGATCGAAATCCTTTTTGATGCGGATTACAGCACTGCCGTGCAGGAAGGGGTTCCATCCTGCGATTTTTTAGGCAATGCGTTTTGTGTGCGGGTGGATGGCTCGGATCATCTGGAGCGGGCAATGGCAAACTTTTATTGGAAGAGCCTTTTAAACCAATGCGCCGAGCGCTCCTTTCTGCGTAACAAGAAGTGGCTGCGGGAGGGGTATGTCCTCTCCACGCTGGAGACAACGTTTTATGGCGGCACCTACCCCGCCGTGGATCATGAATTCCATATTCGCGGCAGGCTGGCGATGGGTGATGCCTTTGATTTGCAGCTGGTTCGCAGGATGCTGGAATTGCAGCTGCGCCTTATGCGCACAGATTGGCGGCGGCAATTTCGCATTCCGTGCTCTCTACAGCCGAACGGGCGGCGAGAATACCGCGTATATCGTAAAAGCCAGGATAAAAAGGTGAAGGCCGTGATGTTCCTGCTCACAGGCGTGATGGAGCTGGTGGAAGAGCTGTATCAATACTACTGCCTGACGAAAGACATTGGGTTTGTCACAAAGCATTTGGGCACCCTGGAGCGCGGGCTTTGTTTTGCGGAGCGGTTTCTGGATCAGAATGGCCGCCTTTGGGGCGATGTGTATTATGAGGATCAGGTGATGAAGGATGGCGCCAACGCACAGGCGCAGGCCTTTGCCGTGCATTCGTTTCGGCTGATGGCGCGGCTCGAAACCATCGCCGGTGTCAATGAAAAGGCCAATCATTATGCGAAGTTAGCCAACAGGATGCAGCACAATTATATACAGCCTGTTCCGGGGGGGTATTGGAGCGAGCAGGACAGCCACTATGTGGACTGGATCGACCGGCAGGGTGTGGTGCACGACCATATTCATTTGCTGAGCAACGCCTTGTCCGTCACCTTCGGCTTCAATGATCCCACCAGAAACGACGCGGTGAACGCCGTAATCGAGCAGTACGACGATGTTTTTCAAAAGTTCCCTTCGTTTGTCGCGGCAAAAATTGAGGATTATACGGAGTCGGAAATCGGCGTGGGCGGCCCGTATGATTTGTGCGCAGCTGGGCGGTATTGGTGCCACGATGCAAAATACAGGCGGGAAAAGGCGGATGCCGCCCTGCTCAAGCGTCAGTTAGAGCGGGTTGCCCAGCAGGCCGGAGCCGACAATTTTGATATGGGCGAGCGGTATGATATGAATTATATTTACTACAACACGGGGGAAGATAGCAGACGAAATTGGCACGGCTCGCCCTCCTATTATGAATACCCCAATGTGTTTCTGGATGTGCTGGTGCATGACTTTTTGGGCATCCGGCCGGATGAGGAGGCGGATCTGCTGATTGCCCCCTGCTGCACAATCGGTACAGAGGTTTCGATGGAGAGCTTCGGCGTGGCCTATCAGCTTTCGGAGCAAGGTATTTCGATCCAAAATATTTCCAACATGCCGAAAAAAGTGCGTGTTGACCTCTCTAAAATTTTTACCGGTTGGGAGGAGCGCTACGGCGCATCCAACTCCATCTACACGCTATCGCCGGCTCAGAGCTTGCAGTTTGAAGGGCTTTTCCTCCGGACAGAGGCGCAGTCGGAGAGAAAAAGCAGCTTGTTATAACATGGCCCGGCGTTCCGCCGGGCCTGCATTTTTTTGAAATGGATTGCTTCCGGACACACGGCGCTTGCCTGCTTCTATTTTTCTTTTGCCCTCTTTTGGAATATTTGTGGTGAAAAGGCAAAGAATAACGACGCAGAAAAGCCGAACGCGATCAAGCGGGGCTTTTGAAACAGGGAGGCCGCGCAGAAGCGCTGCGGGGCTCTGTGAAAGGAAGGAATCATACGCATGATCTTTTTGAAAGCGTTTCTGGTGGGCGGGCTGATCTGCGCCGTTGGCCAGATTTTAATTGACTGGACGAAGCTGACGCCCGCGAGAATCCTGGTGCTGTTCGTCACGCTGGGCGTGCTGCTCGGCGCAATCGGCCTTTATGAGCCGCTGGTGAAGTGGGCAGGTATGGGCGCCAGCGTCCCTCTGACGGGCTTCGGCTATCTGCTGGCGAAGGGGACGAAAGAGGCAGTGGCCAGCCAGGGCCTGCTCGGCGTGCTGACGGGGCCGCTGACAGCTGGGGCGGCAGGCATTACGGCGGCGATGATTAGCGGGCTGCTGGTATCCTTTTTTGCAAAACCAAAGGATAAATAAAAATAGATATCGTTGCACAGAGCGCGTTGTAATTTTTACAGCGCGCTTTTTCTATTGTGAAGCGGGGCGGAGCAGCAAAACAACGCCCGCTCCGTTTGCTCAAAGCTGCTTCCAGCACTGATGCGCCGTAGGGGGTGATTGTTCCTTTTTTCTTTTTCCAGAATTTTTGCATCTCTTTTGCAGCTTATTTTCCGCCCGCCGTTTGACAGTGCACTAGCACGGACAGTACAATAGAAGAAATAACGGGGGTGCTTTTAAATGATTCAAATCCTCATTGTGGAGGACGATTGCAATATTGTAAAAATGCTGGAGGCCGCGCTCTCCATCGTGGGCTATCAGAGCAGCGTGTGCACGGATGGCTGTGAGGCGGTAGAGGCGATCCGCTCCGGCAATTTTGACCTGGTGCTGCTGGATGTTATGCTGCCGGGTATGGATGGCTTTCAGGTGATTGGGCAGATCAATGCGGCCGAGGTGCCGGTGATTTTCCTGACCGCGCGCCAGGAGGTTTCGGATAAGGTGCGCGGGCTGAAGCTCGGTGCGGAGGATTATATCGTCAAACCCTTTGAAGCGGTGGAGCTGCTGGCACGCATTGAAGTGGTGCTGCGCCGCGTAAACCGGGGGAATACGGTGCTCCATTATGAAAATATCGTGGTCAATCTCGATGAACATACGGTGCGGCAGGATGGTAAGATGGTTTCCCTCACCCCGAAGGAATTTGATGTGCTGGTCTTTTTTATGCAGAATTTGGATGTGGCGCTGACCAGAGAGCGGCTTCTCTCCCACGTATGGGGCTATGAATTCGCGGGGGAGAGCCGGACGGTTGACATTCACGTCCAGCAGGTGCGGCGCAAGCTCTGTTTGCAGTCAAAGCTTGTGACGATCCCAAAGCTCGGCTATAGGCTGGAAAGGCCGGATGACATATGAAGCTTTGGCAAAAAATTTTTTTGTGCACGTTCCTGCTGGTAATGACGGTGGTGGATCTGACCGCCATCCTGCTGGTGGGCAACAGCCACAATCTAATGGTGCAGCGGGAAAAGGAGCATGCCGTTTCGCGGCAGGAATATCTGGTTTCCAGCCTGCAAAACGAGCTGGTCTTTCGCCGCTGGCAGCTGGACCGGTATTCGCTGGAGAAAGAGGAAGTCGCGCAGACCGTCCTGCAAATGTTCGATGAGTGGTCGCTGGAGGAGGGCACGGCGGTATTCTGTGGAGGGGAGCTGATCTCCACCTCCAATCTCAGCCTGACGGATGAAAAAAAAGCGCTGATGGACGAGGCAGATAGCGCTGGCTCCTATCACCTGAAGATCATTGAGGAGGGGGAGGGGTATCGCCTGCTGACCGCTTCCCTGTTTCAAGTAGAGAATGAGGATTATTTTTTGCTGACCGAAACGGATGTCAGCGAAATTTTTCAGCTCAGGCGCAGCCAATTCCAGTTTGCCATTTGGATGAGCATTCTATGCTCCGCAGCGGCCTCCATTGTGCTTTTGCTGATCCTGCATTTTTTGCTGAAGCCCCTGGATCGGATCAACCGGACGGTGGATGTGATTGCGGGTGGCAATTATGATGAGCGATTTTCAGAGGGCGGAAGCAGCGAATTCCAGGAGCTGTCGCAAAACCTGAACCGGATGACGCAATCCATTCAGGAGAATATCGACAAGCTGGAGGATGCGGCGGAAGCCCGGAAGATGTTTATTGCCAACCTTGCGCATGAGATGAAAACACCGCTGACGTCGATCCTCGGCTTTGGGGATGTTCTACGGGTGAAAAAAACCGTAAAGGAGGAGGATCGCCGGGAGTACGCAGGCGTTATCGTGGAGGAGACGAAGCGGCTTCGGGCGCTGTCCTCCAAGCTGATGGAGCTGATCACCGTGGGCAGTTCCGTGCTCGATTACCGGCAGATGGACCTGTATGACGTGATGCAGGGGGCCGTTAAAGCATTGGAGCCGGTTTTTGCAAACAGCGGCCTCCGGCTCGTCTGTTCACCGGCGCATCATACCGTACGGATTGACAGGGAATTGTTTGAATCTCTCCTCTATAACGTGCTGGAGAACGCGGCCAAGGCGTCGTGCCCGGGCGGCAGCGTGTTTTTTCGATGTGAAAGCCGGGAGGGGCGCGTGGCCATTTCGGTAGAGGATCAGGGCATCGGCATGTCGCAGGAGGAAATTCGCAATATTTTTGAACCGTTTTACATGGTGGATCAATCCAGAAGCCGGAAGTCCGGCGGGGCCGGGCTGGGCCTCGCGCTTTGCCAGGAAATCGCCCGGGCGCATGAGGCAAATATTCAGGTCGCCAGCGAGCCGGGCAAGGGAACGATTATCACAATTGTGCTGCATGAGAAAATGTGAAAGAGCAATCCTGTAAATTGCGATTTGTGCTTTTGGAGCGGAAATTCTGCTCGAAATTTTGGCCCGGCCTTTTCAAAAAGGCCAGGACGAACGCCGCGCAATTCCGCTGCCAGAAGTGAGAAGGGAATGGTTATGAGCAAAAAGAAACGATTCAAAACCTATACGGCGCTGACCCTGATTGCGACAATCGCGGTGATTCTCGCGGGCGTGTCGGGGATGTCGCTGTTTGCACACTTTTCCGCCGGTTCTGTGGGCGAATCCAGCGTGATCCGGCGCGAGGCGGATGGGGAGCAAAAGCTGATCCCCTTTACGTTTGCGAAAGGCGGCGGTGAAATTACCTTTCCACTTTTGGAGCGCTACGATGTTGCGCAATGTGTTTCTTTTTGGAAATATACGGAAACAAAAAGGACGACGAATCCGGATGCGTTTGCCCGGAGAACGCAAAATTTTCGAGAATCCTATTATCCGTATTCCCTGCAGTATAAAATGTTCAGCAAAGTGTACAAGCCCTATTTAGGGCTGGCATCTGCCGCGAGAATTATAATCAGTCTGGCCGGCTACCAGGCTGGGTATCACCCCATGGATATTGCGGAGGAGGAGATCAATACGCTCGCCACAAAGCTTGCGGACAGCATCCAGATCGATAGCCAGAAAAAACTGTTTTATTTGCACGACTTTGCCTATGAGATAGCGGGCGTACCTTATTCGGTGGACCTGGTGTGCAATATAGAGAACCCGTTCGCTGCCATAACGGCCGACGGGGAAACACAAAACTTGCTTTATTTTAAATGCTCCCCAAAAGAAGACAAAGCCCAGCGCCGCCCCTTCTCCTTTTCGGAGCGCCATGCGTTTTCCCTCCTTTGCGACGAATTTTATCAGGATATGAAAAGTAGAAATAAATTTGCGCTCTCCGGTGAGGGAAGTGACAACGGGGTCAATGAGAAACTGAAAGGGGAAACGAACCCTCTGGCCACTTTTTTTCAGGTTTTCCATGCGGACTTCACTGCGATGCTAAGGGCGATTACAAACGGCCAGATCATGGCGGAATCCAGCAATATCACGCGGGAACCGGCCAGTACGGTCGTTGTTGGGGAGGATCTGCTGTATTACGTGCAGCAATGGAAAGAAACAAAATCTACGCTTGTTTTTATGTATAATCCCGCGTCCGGCCGTGTGGAGGGCGTCAGCATTTCCTGACCGGGCGCTAAACTCCCTTCCTGTGGTGAAGGGCCTAGAACCTTTTCTGTTTTTTTGCAGCTTTTGGAGGACTCCTTGTCCCCTTTCCCTCTATGATAGGGAAAAGGGGTGAGGCAAATGCCGGTTTTAAACAAAGCCAATCAAGCGGAGTATGAGGAATTGGACCGATTTCTGCGCAGCCATCCCAATGGCTGGTTCACCCAGTCCCTTTGCTGGCCGGAGGTGAAGCAGGAGGAATCGGAGGTGCTTTACATTCGAAACGGAGCCGGGAACATTTCGGCAGCGGCGATCGTGCTCGTAAAGCGTGTTCCATGCGTCAACCGGTCATTTTTATATCTTCCGCGCGGCCCGGTGCTGGATTGGAGCGATGGGGAGAGCGTTGCTTCGCTGCTGGAAGAATTGGACCAACTCGCATGTAAACGGCACGCCTACAAGATCGTGTTGGACCCACAGATTCGGCTGGAGAATGAGGCGGCTCTTCGGTTACTCAACTATTTTGGTTTTGTGCAGGAAGCGCCTTCCACGATGCAGTCGGGCATTTTTTATGTGCTCCATCTGGAGGGGAAGAGCATGGAGGAGCTGGTTGCCTCCTTCCACCCCAAATGGCGCTATAATATCCGCCTTGCCATGCGCAAGGGCGTGGAGTGCAGAGTGTGTGGGCCGGAGGCGCTGGAGGATTTTTACCCCATCTGGTGTGAAACGGCGCGGCGCGATGGTTTTCAGGTGCGCAGCAAAGAATACCTGCGCCGGTATATGGAGGCCTTTGGGGAGGATTGCCGGCTGTATCTTTGCTATTATCAGGGGCAGGCGCTGTCCGGCGCGCTCGCCGTCCGTTATGCGGGGAAGGTGAGCTATGTGTTCGGGGGCTCCTCCGAGCAGCATCGGGAGGTGATGCCGAATCACCTCATGCAGTATGAGATGATCCGCTGGGCGGTGGAAAGCGGGTGCAGCCTTTATGATTTCGGCGGCCTGCCTGCCTACCGGGGCGACGGGTCGGATGGGCACTCCGGCGTATACGGTTTTAAAAGGGGATTTCGCGGCGAGGTCGTCACCTATGCGGTAGGCTTTCAGAAGGTGAGAAACCAGGCGCTTGACGCAGCGCTCCGGCACGGAAAACAGTTGTTGGTGAAGTTTGGATTAATTTTCTGTTAAGGTATATAAGGATCTTCTAATTAACTCACACGGCAGAGTGCGGCCCGGCCCGCTCTTCCGTGTTTTTTAGCTGTAATGACCCATCTGATGCCTACAGGTAGATATAATGGGGAATAAGCGTTTTTATTGACAGATATATCTCGGTAGTGTATGGTAATAATCAGTTATAAAACAAAGAGAGGATTTGAAGAATTGAAGGGAAAAATCGGAGAATTTTTACAAAATGCAAAAAAGTATTGGAGTGAACCTGCTCCGGGGCGGAACGTGCCGTTTAAAGAAATTGCCTGCTACGGTGTTGGCGGGATGGGCGTCTATTTTGCAACGGCGTTGGCTTCAGCCATTGGCCTATCGGCGGGGAATCTGATCGTCGGTGCTTCCCTTCAGATAGATCCGATGCATCTGCAAGCGATGAATATTATTGCCTGCATTTTTGGCTTTTTTGTCACCATGGTGCGTTCTTATCTGTTTGATAACACCAAATCCAAGGATGGAAAATTTCATCCTTGGCTGAAATGGATGGGCTATCCAACAGTGGCGGCCTCGATTTTATTTGTGTGGTTGCCCTATGAGCATATGGATTATATGACGAAGGTTATAGCGGTTCAGCTCTGCTTTATGTTGATAAACTGCTTTAGCCCTTTTTTCCTGGAAGCATATAGCATGCTTCTCCAGGTGTTATCTCCGGATTCGGAAGAACGGACAGATATCATCTCCATCGGCCAGATTGTGTTTTCATTCGCGCCAAGCATCGCCAATCTGTTTATTCCAATGCTTGCAACGTTTACGGGCGGGCTGGATAATATACGAACCTATCGAATTATCTATCCGGTCTTTACGATCTTGGGCCTAATTCTCTCACGTGTGATTTTGAAAACCAAGGAACGGATTATTTATTCCAAAACCCAGGATCGGTCTATCCGGTTTATGGATGCAGTCCGCAGCGTTGCACAGAATAAATACTTCTGGATCACAAATGTCGCCACTTGGATCGGCTTTCTGGAGAGCGCTTATCTGACCATTTTATCCTGGACGTTTATCTACGCGATGCCAGAAAAACAGGGCTGGCTCGGCGTTGTGAATACCGTGATTGGAAACGCCGCCCTATGGGCAATGCTGGTCGCGCCGCTGGCGGTTCGCCGGTTTGGCAAGCGTAATTTATTGATCTGGTGCAACATCGCTAACATATTCCTTCTCCTTGTTCTGTACCCTACCTTTACAAATATATGGCTGGTCATTGCGATTTGCTTTGTCAACAATTTCATTAATGTATTCGGCAATATTTATAACCCCGGTATCCAGGCGGATATGAAGGACTATCAGCAGTGGAAAACCGGCGAGCGGATCGATGGGATGTTTAACGTAGTCGGCATCATTGGCACGGTGATTGGCTTTGGCACAGGCTATGTGGTGCCGGCGCTGTACAGAATGTGCGGGCTGAATACGGATTATACGGTTTTAAAGGATGCCACGATTCGCAATAACATTTTCCGTGTGCTGATCGTCGCATCGGTAGTGGGCGCTATTCTCAATGTAATTCCTTATCTGTTTTACGATCTGACGGAGGAAAAACATCGCGGCATGGTCAAGGTGCTTCGTATCCGTGCGATGTTTGACGATTACGGAAACGATGTGCTTGATGATGAAGAGCTTGTTGGAGTTATGGAGATGATTAACACCTCCGCACAGCTTGAACAAGAGCAGCAGTCTCCTATCCCCAAAGAGAAAATCAGGGCGGCGAAGAAACTGCCGAGAATTGCGCCGGAGGAAAAGCCGGAACGCAAGGAGCGTATCGCTGCGGCAAAGGCGATGCCGCATGGGGCAAAGGCGGAGAAGCAGCAGCGTAAACAGGCCCTCCGGCAGGCGAGGCTAACGCCGCATCTGGAGCAGCGCAGGGCAGCTATCAAGCAGGCGCGGCAGCTCTGCCGGGAGGTTCGGGAGCGTAATCGTGAAATTGCCAATGCGCCTTTCGTCATGGAAGAGATGCGAAAGTTTGAAACGCAAAGGTATCAAAATCAGGTTGTGCAGGCGAAACAGCTTGTCGCTTTAGGGCTTGATGGAGCGCTGCGGCTGGAGCCGGAGAAGATATCCGCACAGGTGAAAGAACTGGGCAAAAAGTCTCCGGAAGAGCGTATGATGCGCAACGACTTGAAAGAGCTCGCACGGGCTGTTCGTATCGCACAGAAGCTGAGTCACAAATACTACCCGAACGGCCTGTCCGAGCCGGATTCGAAACGGCTCGAAGAAGCTGAAAATAGGCCGACCACCTCTTTCTTGGATCTCTTAAAGAAAAAGCGGGAGATAAGCGCAGCTCTCAGGGAGCAATCAATCTATTCACGCTGCATGAAACCATATACGAACGCGATGACGCTGGTGAAGCAGGCGGAAAACTACGGGCGTCTGGATGAACTACAGGCTCGCTATGAGCAGGTCAAGCAGCAAAATGTGCTTGCTGGTACTTGAATGGCTGAAAAGTGGAGGTTAAGGGGCGGCGTGTTGAAAGGAACACGCCGCCTTTTCCTTGGGCCGCCGGGGCAGTGGGTTCCAATCTAGGCCGGGCACAGGAGAAAATTTGTATATGTAGGCCGCTCAAGAAGCGTGGCGCCGTTTTGCCGCGCTTCCTTCCCTATCTGCACCGAAAACGCCGCCCTTCCCGCCGAAAAAACTTGAAAAATCCGCCGGGGATTACTATAATGAATTCTACGAGTAATTTTATATCGAAATCCCTGGAAAGGCGGTTTTTTGGAAGATGGCAGAGCAGAAGAAAATGGTGGAGGAAATTACCTCCATGGAGGAAGATTTCGCCAAGTGGTATACGGACGTTGTGAAGAAAGCGGAGCTTGCCTCCTATTCCTGCGTGCGCGGCTGCATGGTAGTGCGACCTTACGGCACGGCGCTGTGGGAGAATATCCGCGATAACCTCGATCGGCGCTTTAAGGCGCTGGGGCATGAGAATGTGATGATGCCGATGTTTATCCCGGAAAGCCTGCTCCAAAAGGAAAAGGATCATGTGGAGGGCTTTGCACCTGAGGTGGCGTGGGTGACCCACGGCGGCGCGGAACAGCTTCAGGAGCGGCTCTGCGTGCGGCCCACGAGCGAAACGCTCTTCTGCGACCACTATGCGCAGGTCATCCACTCCTACCGCGATCTGCCCAAGCTCTATAACCAGTGGTGTTCCGTTGTGCGCTGGGAAAAGACGACGCGGCCGTTTTTGCGCACGATGGAATTTTTCTGGCAGGAAGGCCACACGATGCATGAGACCGCACAGGAGGCGGTGGAGGAGACGGAGCGTATGCTCAACGTCTACGCGGATTTCTGCGAGCACGACCTGGCGATCCCCGTCATAAAAGGCCGCAAAACGGATAAGGAGAAGTTTGCCGGCGCGGAGGCAACTTATACCATTGAAGCCCTTATGCACGATGGCAAGGCCCTCCAGAGCGGCACAAGCCATTATTTTGGCGACGGCTTTGCCCGTGCGTTTGATATCCAGTTCACCGGGCGCGACAACACGCTCCAATATCCGCACCAGACCTCCTGGGGGATGTCCAGCCGCATCATTGGCGCCATTATCATGACGCATGGCGATAACAACGGCCTCGTTCTGCCACCCGCCGTCGCGCCCGTGCAGGTGGTGATCCTGCCGATTGCGATGCATAAGGAGGGCGTGCTCGACAAGGCGATGGAGCTGCGTGACCGCCTCGCGCAATCCTTCCGTGTCAAGGTGGATGACAGTGATAATTCCGCTGGCTGGAAGTTTGCGGAATAAGAGATGAAGGGCGTGCCGCTGCGGCTGGAGATCGGCCCGAAGGATATTGCCAACAACCAGTGCGTGCTGGTGCGGCGTGATAACCGCGAAAAAACCTTCGTCTCTCTCGATCACCTCGAAGCGGCCATTGCAGAGCAGCTCGAGATCGTGCGCGCCGGGCTCTATGAAAAAGCGCTCGCCCGACGTGAGGAGATGACCTACAGCGCCAAAACGCTGGAGGAGCTCAAAGACCTTGCGGAGCATAAGCCAGGCTTTATCAAGGCCATGTGGTGCGGCGACCTCGCCTGTGAGGAAGCGTTGAAAGAGGAGGCGGGCGTAACCTCCCGCTGCATCCCCTTTGCGCAGGAGCAGATTGCCGATACCTGCGTTTGCTGCGGGAAGCCCGCAAAGCATATGCTCTACTGGGGCAAGGCGTATTAACAGCGTTCAGATGTCAGACAACAGAGCAGAAAGGCCAACGCCCGCGGGATCAAACCCGCGGGCGTTTTGCTGATATGACTGGATTGTCATGCAGCCGGTCGGAAAATATGCTATACTTTATTCAGATGGAACAGATGGGGGCGGATGACGATGCGTATTTTGTTGGTGGAGGATGACCGTACAATCGCTGTGGGGCTCATCTATGCGCTGGAGCAGGAGGGCTATGCCGTGCGCCATGTGCCGGATGCCATAGGCGGCAAATTGGCGGCGGAGCGGGAGCTGTTTGATCTCGCCATCCTCGACCTGATGCTGCCGGATGGCAGCGGTTATGACGTTTGCCGGGCATTGCGGGCCAGGGGGGAAACCCCTGTAATCTTCCTCACCGCGTGTGATGATGAGGTAAACGTGGTGATGGGCCTTGAGATGGGAGCGGATGATTATGTGACGAAACCTTTCCGCGTCCGAGAGCTGATGGCGCGCATCAAAAACGTGCTGCGCCGCCGGGGCAGCACGGATACGGAAGCGATTCGGTTGGGCGATGTACGGATTTATCCGGCTCAGGCACGCGTGATGCGGGGCGGGCAGGAGATTTTGCTCACAGCGCTGGAATACCGGTTGCTATTGACGCTTGCCTCCAATGAAGGGCAAACGCTCACTCGCGGGCAACTGCTGGAAAGCATTTGGGATGCGGCGGGCGATTTCGTCAATGATAACACGCTGACCGTTTACATCAAGCGGCTGCGGGAAAAACTGGAGGACGATCCGCAGAATCCGCGGTTGATTCAAACGGTGCGCGGGCTGGGCTACCGGGCCGTAGGCAACCCGAAAAATGCAGAGGAAAGGTAGCCTGTTCATTTTGAACGCCTTTGAAACGGGGCGGGTTTGGCATCGACGGCGCTGAAAACCACTGTTGCCCAAAAACATCAATTGATTTAGGAGCAAGAGACGCTATGAAAACGAGATGGTATAAAGACGCGGTTGTTTATCAGATTTATCCGCGCAGCTTTCTGGATTCCAACGGCGACGGAGTTGGTGATTTAAATGGCATTTTGCAAAAGGCCGATTATCTGAAGGGACTCGGAATAGACGCCGTGTGGCTGTCGCCCTGCTACAAATCGCCGAACGACGACAACGGCTACGATATCAGCGATTATCGTGATATCATGGATGAATTTGGCACCCTGGCGGATTGGGAGAAGATGCTGGAGGCTTTTCACAGCCGTGGGATCAAGGTGCTGATGGATTTGGTCGTCAATCACACATCGGATGAGCACCCGTGGTTTCAGGAGAGCCGGAAGGATCGAACCAACCCATACAGGGACTATTATATCTGGCGCGACGGCACCGGGCCGGGCAAAAAAAATCCGCCCAACAATTGGCGCGCCTGCTTTGGCGGCTCAGCGTGGGAATATGAGGAAGCAACCGGGCAGTTCTACCTGCATCTATTCAGCAGGAAGCAGCCAGATTTGAACTGGGACAATCCAAAAGTGCGCGAGGAAGTGGCGGCCATCTGTAACGATTGGCTGGAAAAAGGAGTGGACGGCTTCCGATGCGACGTGATCACCTATATTTCAAAGCCTGAAGATTTATATCACGCATCGCAGGATGACGTTGTGGTCGGCCCGCACTGGAAACAATATATGCAGGAGCTTTCCGAACGCTCCTTCAACCAATTTGACACGATGATTGTCGGCGAGGCGGCGGGCATTGATTTTGGCCGTGCCTGCGAGATTACGCGCGAGGGCGCGGGCCTTTTGGATATGCTTTTTCACTTTGAGCATGTGGGTGCGCGGGCCGTTTGCGCCTACAACCAGAAAACCACCGATCTGCGCCGCTGGAAGCGCATCCTGTTTCGTTGGCAGGAGTTGCCGGAGCATTCCTGGGGCGCGTTATACTATGAGAACCACGATCAGGCAAGGAGCCTGCCGCGGTTTGCACCGGCGGGGGCGCATCGCGCGGCGGCCGCGAAGAGCCTCGCGGTTTCTTTGCTGTTTCAAAAGGGCACGCCTTTTATCTATCAGGGGCAGGAGCTTGGCATGACCAACTGCCCGTTTACGAGCGCGGATTACCGCGATATTCAGTCCGTCAATCAATTGGAGGCAGCCCGCCGAAAGCCCTTTGGCAAAATTGTCGCGCATTTCACGGAAACATATTTGCAGCGATATGCACGAGACAACGCCCGCACCCCCATGCAGTGGAGCGACGCGGCAAACGCAGGCTTTACAAGCGGCACGCCATGGATGAAAATCAATGAAAATTACCGGGAGATCAATGCCGCCGCACAGCTGCAAGATTCCAATTCCGTATTCCGTTTTTATCAAAAGGCATTGGCACTGCGCAAAAGATATGCCGACGTCGTGCGGGATGGCGCATTTGTGCCCATCGGCGAGCAGGAGAAAGCGGTGTTTGCTTTTGCCCGGCGGCTCGAAGGCCGGCAGCTTTTGGTTGTATGCAGCCTGTCGCCGAAGCCGGTGCGTTTCAAAATCCCTGCGGAGCTCTGCACGGGCGGCGCACAGCTTTTGCTGAGCAATGTGGACACTCCGCCCGTGCTTGCAGAAACAATTCGCCTTGCGCCCTGTGCCAGCATGGTGTGGGAATTGTGCATGGATTGATCGGCGAGAGAGGGGAAGATTCACATGCAGATGTTGCGCAACCGTGAGCTGCGCCGCCTTTTGGCCGCCATGCTCACGGCTACAGCGGTGGGGAGCCTCCTGGGCTTCCTGATTGATTGGCGGGCCGGGTGCCTCTCCATGCTGTTAGGAGGCGTTTTATCGCTTTGCGCGGGCGTGTTTGCCTTGCGGCAACACCGCCGCCTGCGCCACCTGAGCGCATGTCTGGAGCGCATCTGCGCGGGGGATTATTCGCTCGATGTGCGGGATAACGACGAGGGCGAGCTGAGCATTCTCCAAAATGATATTCATAAGGTAACGCGCATCCTCAATGAGCAGAATCAGCGGCTGCTGAGGGAAAAAGCCCATCTGGCGGATTCCATGTCCGACATTTCGCACCAGTTGAAAACGCCGCTGACCTCCATGATGATGATGGCGGATCTTTTGCAGGCACCCGATCTGCCCCCGGATCGCCGGGAGGAGTTTTCGAGAGGGCTGCATGCGCAGCTTGATCGGTTGGAGTGGCTGGTATCCTCCCTGCTGAAGCTCGCGCGGCTGGATGCGGGGGCGATTATGTTCCATCCAGAACTGCATGAAGCGCACGCGGTGCTGGAAAAGGCATGCACGCCGCTCTCCATTGCGGCGGAGCTGCGGGAGCAGACGCTGCGCATCGACGCGCCGGAAGGGATGCGTGTGAAGTGTGATTTGAACTGGACTGCAGAGGCACTGCTCAACGTGGTGAAAAACTGTGTAGAGCATACGCCGAAGGGCGGCGTTGTTACCGTGTCCGCCCGGCAAAACCCGCTTTATGCGCTCTTTACGGTGAAAGATACGGGCGAGGGCATTGCAAAAGAGGATCAGCCGCATCTGTTCGAGCGGTTTTACAGGGGCAAAAACGCCTCGCCGGACAGCGTCGGGATCGGCCTTGCCATGGCGCGCACCATTCTACGGGCGCAGGGCGGTGAGATCAGCGTTCAGAGCAGCCCGGGGCAGGGCAGCACATTTTCTTTAAAGGTATTTAATCAGGTGACCTAGCCAAAACGGAATGAAGGATAGAACCGGTAGAAGGAGTGATTCCATTGCTCAAATGGGATGCGAAACAATATTTAAAATTTGAGGCGGAACGCACGTATCCTGCCCGCGACCTTGTGGCCAAGGTTGCGTTGGAAGAGGGATGCTATAAAGCGCTGGATATCGGCTGCGGCCCGGGCAACAGCACGCGGATGATCAAGCAACGGTTTCCGGAAGCCGAGGTGTTGGGGATCGATCAATCGACGGAGATGATTCAGGCCGCAAGGGCTGAAAACCCAGATCTTTCGTTCCGCGTTTTTGATGTGACGCAGGATTTCACTCCGCTCGGTGCGGATTACGATCTCGTGTTTTCCAACGCCTGCTTGCAATGGGTGCCGGAGCATGAAGCACTTCTGCCCCGGCTGATGGAGCTTTTGAGGCCCGGCGGGATGTTGGCGGTGCAGCTGCCAAACAATTTTAAGGAGCCGGTTCATCGAATCATCGAGAGCATAGCAGCCAAAGCGGAATGGCGGGCGCGTTTCCCGGAGCGGCGTGTTTTCTATCAGCTTGCGCCGGAGCAGTATTTTGACCTGCTCAGCGGGATCTCCTCTGATTTCAGCATGTGGGAAACGGTTTATTATCACCGGCTTCCCTCTTATCAGGCGATCTTGGAATGGTACCGCGGCACGGGGCTGCGGCCTTATCTCGCCTGCCTGGCGGAAGAGGAGCAGCGGACATTTGAGCAGGAGGTGCTGGACGGCATTAGGCAGGCCTACCCGGTGCGGCAAAATGGAGAGGTGATCTTCCGCTTCCCACGGCTGTTTTTTACCGCCTGTAAAGAATAATGATTTGGTTGTGAAAAAACGCTTTCACCGCACCTTCTCCTTTTGCATAGGATGGAGGAGCGGGGAAAGCGTTTTTTGATTTTTACTCCGCAGTTAACAGGGGGTGGCGCCATTGAACGACCTGTTTTATGCGGCGCTGGAGGCGCTGCTGCTCGTGGTGGCTCTTTCGTTGGATGCGTTTGTTGCGAGCTTTGCCTATGGGGCACAGCGAATTCGGATTCCCTATTCCTCCGCAGCGATCATCAGCGTGATTTGCACGGCGATGCTGGCAGTTTCCCTTCTGGCGGGATCACTGCTGCGGCCTTTCCTGCCGCAGAGCTTGACCAAAGGGCTGTGCTTTGCAATCCTTTTTTTGCTGGGGCTTGTAAAACTTTGTGACAGCACGATCAAGACGCTCATCCGTAAGCACAAACGGATGCACCGGCAAGTCTCCTTTTCTCTATTCAGCCTGAAGTTTATTTTGGATGTGTATGCCGACCCGGAAAAGGCGGATCGGGATGGCTCGCGTGAGCTTTCCCCCGCGGAGGCGGCCTCCCTTGCGGTTGCGCTCTCGCTCGATGGGCTGGCGGTCGGCTTTGGCGCGGCGCTGATGCAGGTGAATTTTTTGATGGTGATGCTGTTTTCCCTAGCCGTCGGGATGCTGGCGGTCCGCTTGGGCGGAAAAATTGGCAACCGCGCGGCGCAGAAACTGCCCTTTGACCTCTCTTGGCTCAGCGGGGCGCTGTTGATCGTGCTGGCAATCTTAAAGCTGTAGTCACTTGAGCAGGGGCAGAATTTTCTCCGTGATAACGGCATAGCACTCCGCCGTGGGGTGCAGGCCGTCATAGGTGAAGTTCCGTTTCAGATTGCCGGCTTTATCGGAGAGCGCTTCGGTCAGATCCAGGAAAACAGCGCCGTTATCCGCCGCAACTTTTTTGAGCTTTTCATTAACCGATTTAATGCCGGCATTAGTCCGCTTTCCGACCATAACGCGTGCATAGAGCGTTTCCATATTCTCATTGACCGGATAGATCGCCTGCAGAATAAGGTTTGTCTCAGGCGACTGCTTTCGGATTATCTGGACGGAATCGGTGATGTTTTGCAGCAGTTCCTCCTCCGGAACGCCCTGACCGATATCGTTGGTGCCGATGAGCATCACGACGTTTCGGGGACGGATATTCAGCGCCGTGTCCGCAAGCCGGTCCTTCATGTGGCCGCTTGTTTCCGCGCTGATGCCGCGGTTGTAAACAAGGCTCCCGGTGTTTTTGGTGTAGGAGCCAAAGGCCTCCGCCACAGGATAGTATTCTGTGATGGAATCGCCCAGAAATACAGTCTGGCCGGAGGGCGAAGTCGCGTTATAAGCGGTGAAATTGTCGCGTTTAATATCCAATTGCGCTTCGTTAAAGCCATTGACATATTTTAGGGCGAATAAAACGAATAAAATGTTAGCGATTAAAAGCACAGTTGGAATTCCGGCTGCCAGCAGCACGGCGTTTCTCTTTTTCATAAAGGATTGCCCCTTCTGCTCGATTTTTTCATTAAGCATACAATATCATATTTTTTACAAAATCGAAATCAAAGGAATTACGGATTTTTATCGGTATTTTTTCAGAAAAAACGGATGACGTTCTGTTCAATCGACAAATTGATTTTCTACGCCCGAGTCCACCTGCCTTCGTCCATAGTAACGCGCCTTTTTAACGTAGGAACTCATGATACGGGAGTTAAAAAACTGCCGCCCTTCGGGAAGAAGGGCGGCAGTGATATGGCGTTTGCGCTTATCGATATTTCGGCCTCGCTTGGTAGGAGGTATGCAGCACCTCATGCGCAAGGTGGCTGCCTGGCTCGCCGAAGAACTCGGTATAGACCGTTTTGATCGCGTCGCTCTCATGCGATTTGCGCACGGGAAGCTTGCGGTCCGCGTCGTACAGCGCAGCCGCACGGCGGTTCTTCAGGTCGACGAAGTTGCGCACCACAGCGTGCTGGATCGGCTGGCCGCCGCCGTTGATGCAGCCGCCGGGGCAGCCCATGATCTCGATGAAGTGATAGGGGGACGTGCCGTCCTTTACCTGCTCCATGAGCGTGTGGGCATTGGCGGTGCCGCTGGCAACAGCGACCTTGAGCTTGATGCCAGCCACTTCGTACTCCGCTTCCTTGACGCCGTCCATGCCGCGCACATCGGTAAAATCGACATTGTCAAGGGGCTTGCTGGTGAGCGTTTCAACGGCCGTGCGAAGAGCCGCTTCCATCACGCCGCCCGTTGCGCCGAAGATCACGGCCGCGCCGGTGCCTTCGCCGAGCGGATTGTCAAACTCCTCGTCCGGCAGATGCTTGAAGTAGATGCCCGCGCTCTCGATCATACGCGCAAGCTCGCGGGTGGTGAGCGCGATATCCACATCCGGGTAGCCGGAGGCGGACTGGTCGTCGCGCTTGGTCTCGAATTTTTTCGCCGTGCAGGGCATGATGCCAACCACGACGATCTTCTCCGGATCAAGGCCCATCTTCTTGGCGTACCAGGTTTTGATCGTCGCGCCGAACATCTGCTGCGGCGATTTGCAGGTGGAGAGATGTGGAATCTGATCCGGGTAGTAATGCTCGCAATATTTGACCCAGCCAGGGGAGCAGGAGGTGATCATCGGCAGCACGCCGCCGTTTTGCACGCGCTCGATGAACTCGTGCGCTTCCTCCATGATCGTCAGGTCCGCGGCAAAATCAGTATCGAATACCTTATCGAAGCCGAGGCGCCGGAGCGCCGCGACCATCTTGCCCTGTACGTTTGTGCCGATGCTCATGCCGAAGCACTCGCCAAGGGTGGCGCGGATGGAGGGGGCCGTCTGGACGATCACATATTTATCCGGATCGTTGATGGCGGCGAGCACCTTGTCGCTGTCGTCCTTTTCCACCAGCGCGCCGGTCGGGCAGTTGACGATGCACTGGCCGCAGGAGATGCAGGAGACGTCCGCCAGATCTTTGTCGAATGCGGAGCTGATGTGCGTATCGAAGCCGCGGGCATTCGCGCCGATCACGGAGATTTTCTGCATATCGCAGGCCGCAACGCAGCGGCGGCAGAGGATGCACTTATTGTTATCACGGATCATATGCGCGGCGGAGTCGTCAAACTCATAGTGCGGGTTCGCGCCCTCGTAGCGCGTTTCGTCATCCACGCCGAACTCCTTGCAGAGCTGCTGCAGCTCGCAGTTGCCGCTGCGCACGCAGGAGAGGCACTTGCGGTCATGCGTGGAGAGGATGAGTTCCAGCGTGATCTTACGGGAAGAACGCACCTTCTCCGTGTTGGTAAAGACCTCCATGCCCTCATTGACCGGATAGACACAGGCGGTGACAAGGCTCCTCGCGCCCTTGACCTCCACCATGCAGATACGGCACGCGCCGATTTCATTAATATCCTTGAGGTAGCACAGCGTCGGGATCTCAATTCCAGCGTAGCGCGCCGCTTCGAGGATAGAAATGCCGTTGGGCACACTCAAGGGCATGCCGTTGATTTTGATATTGACCATTTCCATTGACAGGCACACTCCTTTCGTTATTTCTTCTTGATTGCCTGCATCTTTTTGCACTTTTCAACGCAGGCGCCGCACTTGATGCACTTGCTGGTGTCGATGGTGTGCGGCTTGCGAATTTCGCCGGAGATCGCGCCCACCGGGCAGGTGCGCGCACACAGGCCGCAGCCGATGCACTTGTCAGCGTCTATGTAGTAGTTGAGCAATGCCTTGCAGACGCCGGCGGGGCACTTTTTATCCACCACGTGCGCGATGTATTCATCGCGGAAGAATTTCAGTGTGGCAAGCACGGGGTTCGGAGCCGTCTGGCCCAGGCCGCACAGGGAATTCTGTTTAATATAGTAGGCGAGCTCTTCGAGCTTGTCGATATCCTCAAGCGTACCCTTGCCGGAGGTGATCTTCTCAAGGATCTCCATCATGCGCTTGGTGCCGATCCGGCAGGGGGAGCACTTGCCGCAAGATTCATCGACCGTAAATTCCAGGAAGAATTTCGCGATGTCGACCATGCAGTTATCTTCATCCATGACGATCAGCCCGCCGGAGCCCATCATGCAGCCGATGGCGGTGAGGTTGTCATAGTCGATCTCCGTATCCATCAGGGAAGCGGGGATGCAGCCGCCGGAAGGGCCGCCGGTCTGCGCAGCCTTAAACTTCTTGCCGTTGGGGATGCCGCCGCCGATTTCTTCAACGATATCACGCAGCGTTGTGCCCATCGGGATTTCCACAAGGCCGGTGTTTTTGATCTTGCCGCCCAGGGCAAAGACCTTGGTGCCCTTGGAGCGCTCCGTGCCCATGGAGGCGAACCAATCCGCGCCCTTCAAAATGATCTGCGGGACGTTGGCAAAGGTTTCCACGTTATTCTCCGTTGTGGGCTTGCCGAACAGGCCCTTTACCGCCGGATAAGGCGGACGCGGGCGGGGCTCGCCGCGGTTGCCCTCAATGGAGGTCATCAGCGCGGTCTCCTCGCCGCAGACGAACGCGCCTGCGCCAAGGCGGATGTGAAGGTCAAAATCGAAGCCGGAATCGAAGATGTTTTTGCCCAGCAGGCCGTATTCCTTGGCCTGTTGGATGGCGATTTCCAATCGGTTGACCGCGATCGGGTACTCCGCGCGCACATAGATATAGCCTTCCGTCGCGCCGACGGCATAGCCGCAGATTGCCATGGCTTCCACGATGCAGTGCGGATCGCCTTCCAGCACGGAGCGATCCATAAATGCGCCGGGGTCGCCCTCGTCCGCGTTGCAGACGACATATTTCTGATCCGCCTTGTTCATGGCGGCCAGCTCCCACTTGCGGCCGGTCGGGAAACCGCCGCCGCCGCGGCCGCGCAGCCCGGAATCCTTGATCACCTGAATGACCTGCTCCGGCGTGTATTCCGTCAGGCACTTTGCAAGCGCCTGGTAGCCGTCGTAGGCGATGTATTCGTCGATGTTTTCCGGGTCGATCACGCCGCAGTTGCGCAGTGCAACGCGCTTCTGCTTTTTGTAGAAATCCGTCGATTCAATGCTCTTGACGACATCCTGATGGACGGTATCATCATACAGCAGGCGCTTGACGATGCGGCCCTTGAGCAGGTGCTCCTCGACAATTTCGGGTACGTCCTCAACCTTTACCTCGCTATAAAAGCAGCCCTCGGGGTAGACGATCATGATCGGGCCGAGTGCGCACAGGCCATGGCAGCCGGTCTGGACGACCTTGATCTCGTCTGTGAGGCCCTTCTCCGCAATCTGCGCTTCCAGCGCCTCAATGATTGCGGGGGAGTTTGCGGAGGTACAGCCGGTACCGCCGCAAACCAGTACATGGGAACGATACATTGCTTTTCCTCCTTACTTATTTGGCGATAGCGCCAACGGTATATTCTGTGACGACATTGCCGTTGACGAGATGATCCGTCACGACACGGGCGGCTTTTTCCGCCGTCATTTTTACGTAAGTAACCTTTTCTTTGCCGGGCTCCAAAATTTCGACGATCGGCTCATACTGGCACATGCCGATGCAGCCGGTCTGCGCCACTGTAACGTTTTGCAGGCGGCGCTTTTCCACCTCGTCCATAAAGGCGTTGAGCACCGGGCGGGCGCCTGCTGCGATACCGCAGGTGGCCATACCGACCACAACGCGGGTAACGTCGCTCTGATCCTCGCGGACCGTCATCTTTTCCTTTGTCTTTTCCTTTATTGCCATCAATTCTTCGAGTGTTTTCATTGAGTAACACCTCCACATATCATTTGGGTCTGTTCCATAAGATAGCCCTGGATCCATTCGCGCACCTCGGGCGTGTCGAGCGGCACGCCGTCCAGCATTTGGCGCAGCTCGCGCGTATCCATCGTGAATTCTTTCTCATCCTTTTGCCGGCAATAGCGGAAATCGAGGCCTGGATTCATACAGATGAGCATGGTAACGGTGGAGCAGATATCCCCCAGAGGGATAAAATCCACATGGTCTGTATGAAACAGCGCCGTGACGGTCGTCCCCTTGCCGGGCTCGGAGGTGATCTCGAAGCCTCCGCCCGTCATTTCCGCCGCCATGCGAAACAGCGGCACGCCCATGCCGACCTTCCGGGTCGTGCGGGTGGTGTAGAATGGGTCGGCCACGCTTTTGAGCTTTTCCGGCGTCATGCCGCAGCCGTCGTCCGCTATCCGGATGGTCAGCAGCCGCCCGGCTGTATCCTCCCGGATATCGATTTCGATGAGCGTTGCGCCGGCGGAAATAGAATTCTGCGCGATATCCAGCACGTTGAGTGAAAGTTCACGCATCGCTTAATCCATATATTTCTGCAAAATGCTGGGAATTTCATCGGCGGTAAGCTTGCCATATACGTCATCGTTAATCATCATGACGGGGGCAAGGCCACAGGCGCCGATGCAGCGGCAGGCGGTCACAGAAAAACGGCCGTCCTCCGTGCACTCCTCGGGGCCGCATTGCAGCATTTCGCACACCTTGTCAAGCACTTCCTGTGCCCCCTTGACATAACAGGCCGTACCAAGGCAAACGGAGATGTGGTAGGTGCCCTTTGGGGAGAGCGCAAATTGGGCGTAAAAGGTGGACACGCCGTACACCTTTTCAAGTGGCAGGTTCATGCCATCTGCGATCATGACCTGCACTTCAAAGGGCAGGTAACCGTAAATCTGCTGCGCCTGCTGCATGACATGCATGAGCATGCTTTTGTCATGCTTGTTTTCCTCAATCACGGCCTTGAGCTGTGCTTCCTGCTCAGCGGTGCCATGAAAGGGGATACTGCTGACTTTTTTGAGCATTGACGAATTCCTCCTTACGGATATGTGACTGTACCTGCGAATGCGGCCTGTGCCGGATCGAATGGCGCGCCGCGGGGCCTGGCTGCGCCCAACTGCCGCATTCCTCTGCGCCAGAAGTGTTAAAAATTTAACAAATCTGCGCATCCATACCGATAAATTATAGCAGAAATATAGTTGGAAATCTACGGTGTTAGCACTGAGTAACAAAAAAATTGTTGGAAATCAGCTTTCATCCGGGAAAATCGTAAAAGAAAGTGGGTTTCCATGAAATTGGGCCTATTGTTTGACCGAATCGAGCGTGTTATAATAGGCCAAGCATCAATCGTTTGGAGGGGACAAAGTGCTATTTAATTCCTATATTTTTATTTTGTTATTTCTTCCAATTGCAGTGACGGGCTATTTTTTGTTCAACCATTTTCACAAGGATCAGCTGGCGAAGGTGTTTTTGCTTGGAATGTCGCTGTGGTTTTACAGCTACTTCAATGTGAAATACCTGCCGGTGATTCTTTTGAGCATCGGCCTGAATTACCTGGCGGGGATCTTCCTGCTCCGAGAGGGGCCGGGGAAGGCGGTGCGCAGGCTGGTTTTTCTATCGGCCCTACTGGTCAATATTGGCGCGCTGTTTTACTTCAAGTATTTTGATTTTTTCCTGGAGAATTTGAATACCGCCTTGAAAACAGATTTCAACCTGCTGCATCTGGCGCTGCCGCTGGGGATCAGTTTTTTCACCTTCCAGCAGCTTGCGTTTCTTATCGACAGCTACCGCAGGGATGTGCCGAAGTATCCCTTTTTGGATTATGCACTGTTTGTCGCCTTTTTCCCCAAAATCTTGCAGGGGCCGATTGCGCTCCACAGCGAGATGATCCCCCAGTTTCAGGATGCGGCTAGGAAGTCATTCTGTTATGAAAATTTCTCCAAAGGGCTGATGGCAGTCGCCTTTGGCCTGGCCAAAAAGGTATTGTTGGCGGATACCTTCGGAAAATTGGTGGATTGGGGCTATGCGGATGTGGGTGCGCTTGACACGGTGAGCGCCCTGTTGGTGATGCTGGCCTATACGCTTCAAATCTATTTTGATTTCAGCGGTTATTGCGATGTGGCAAGCGGTATTTGCAGCATGCTGAATATCGAATTGCCGATGAACTTCAATTCCCCCTACAAGGCGCTCACGGTTTATGATTTTTGGAAGCGCTGGCATATCACGCTGACCCGGTTCTTCCGCACCTATATCTACTTCCCGCTGGGCGGCAGCCGGAAGGGGACGTTGCGCACCTATTTCAATATTTTCCTGATCTTTTTCGTTAGCGGCATCTGGCACGGTGCAAACTGGACGTTTATCCTCTGGGGCGCGCTGCACGGCATTGCAATGGTGCTCAACCGGATTTTCAAAAAGCAGATTGACCGGCTGCATCCGGCCCTGAGCTGGCTGGCAACGTTCGCTTTTATCAATATAACATGGGTCTATTTCCGCGCGGCGTCCGTTTCAGAAGCCAACCTGTTCCTGCGCCAAATTCTTCACATGAATCTGGCGCCAATTCAGAAGGCGGCAATGGATGTGTTTGTGCTGCCGGAATTTGATTTCGTTTTTCAATTCTTCCACACCTCCCGTCCGCTGCTGCTGATGCTGGCGTTCTTTGCCTTTGCGCTGTTTGCGATCCTCGGCATGAAAAACACCAATGAGCGCATGAACCGTTTTAAGCCGAGCGCGCCGCTGTCGCTGGTGACCGCCGTGCTCCTGGTGTGGTCCATTCTGTCCTTTGGCGGCGTCAGCACCTTCCTTTATATTAATTTTTAGGAGAAAGCGCAATGTATAAAAAATTTGTACGCAATACGCTGATGATGACAGTCGCATTGCTGATTATATGCGGCTCGGCTATCTTTGCAATCGACCCCTATTACCATTACCATACGCCCTGGTTTGGCTTGCAGGCAACGCCCTTTCAGGAGCGGTATTGCAATGCGGGGCTTGCAGAGCATTTTGATTATGACAGCGTGATCATCGGCTCCTCCATGACGGAAAACTTCCGTGCCTCCTGGTTTGACGAGGCTTTTGGCTGCAAAACGATGAAGCTTTCCTACTCCGGCGCACGCTCCATCAATACCAAGACGATCATGGAGAAGGTTTTCGAGCATGGCGGAATCCGCAACGTCTTTTTCGGGCTGGATACGGCGATGCTGACGAGCGCCCCGGATTTTACCCAATTCGACATTCCGGAGTATCTGTATGACGGCATCGGCCTGAACGATGTCAATTATCTGCTGAATAAGGATATTTTATTTGGCGATACGGTCAAGACCCTTCAGCGGCAGGAAAATTTCAGCTTTGATGATATGTATGTATGGGAGAAAAACTATACGTTTTCTGAAAAAGAGGTGCTGTACGGGAAGCAGGCCTATGTAAAATCAAGGCTGAAAACAGTAAAAGCGCCAATAGAAAAGACAGCGCTTTTGCAAACGAGCCGTGCAAATTTGGAGCAGAATATCCTGCCCTTTATCCAGCAGAACCCGGATACCACCTTTTATCTGTTTGTGCCGCCCTACAGCATTCTGTTTTGGGATATGGAGCATCGCAAGGGGGAAACAGAGGCGCTGCTTTACATGCTGGAAGATACGGCAGAGCAGCTTTTTGCCTACCCCAACGTAAGACTGTTTTATTACCAGAATGTAGAAGAGATCGTAACCGATTTAAACAACTATAAGGACTATTCGCATTATTCCTCTGATGTAAATCGATATATCGTCCGCAGCATGAGGGAAGGCAGGCACCAGATGACAAAAGAAAATTATCGTGCCGAGCTGCAGCGGATGAAGGAGTTGGCAGAAAATTTCGACTATGAGCAATTTTTTCATTGAACAAAGCTGAGCCCAAAAATCAGAAAAGTTTTTAAAATGCCCTAAATTTCCTTATTAGGGAAATTTAGGGCATTTCTGTTTTCACCGTTGGAGACAAGCCGTGTGGCGAAAGCCATCAGCATCCAATCGATAGATTAGAAAAAGATAAAAAAGTGGACTATACCATAAAAAACGGACAGTGAAAAAAGGTGCCTCCTGTTGTAGAATAAAATTGGTGGACTGTTCCCCCGGCAAAAGACAAAGAAAAAAGGGCCCCGACGCAGAATCGCTCTGAATGACACGGCTTTGCTCCTGATTTCAAAGGGGTAAGGCCGTCTTTCAAATTGATACGCTTAAAATGTAAAAAATAAACATATTAGGCAATGACCTGCTCGACCTCGGAACGGCAGAAAAACTTCACGCGATAAAGACATTTGGTCTTAAGGGCTCCGAAGAAATTTTCCATAGAAGCGCTGTCGTAAGGGCGGCCGAGTCTGGACATAGAAGGCTGAAAGTGATATTTTTGACTCAGGTCAAAGTATGCTTGCGAGGTGTATTGAGACCCTTGGTCGCTGTGGAGGGTAATTCCATCAGTGGCCATCTCTTTTTGCATAGCATCCTTTTCGGTCTGGCGCTGAATCCAGCGCTGCACGCGGCGGCAGCCATAGGTCTGTTTGCAGCTCTGCTGACAGGTCATGATAAGATCGATCAGCCACTGATCTTTTGGCGTCTTGCCTTGCCGGTTCCATCAAGCGTAATAACCGCTGCGGGATACCTCAAAGGCACGGCACATGGCTTCTACGCTGTATTTGCCACGAAATCGTTCGATGACGCGATACTTCAGTTTCACCTTCTCCCAACTTCGGACAGAAAATTGCGCAGCAGCTCCACCTGCATACGCAATTCTACCATCTCATGGTTGCGCCGGGTTCCTTCGTCTGCCGGATTCTTTTGGGGACGTCCCTTTGGACGCTGGATGTAACCATTTGCTATCTTCTTTGCTTTATTGTTCTGGCGGGTGATCAATTTTTTTATTCGCTTAAGTGCTTTGTGCTATTTCCCGGTTCATTTCTCCCTCCGCTTTCCGCCGGAATACCTCTTCACTCAATATTTCTACTTTCGTATGTTTCTTTGGCGTAAATCTAACCTCCTGTCGTAGTTCTATTCTACAGCAGGAGGCCTCTTTTTTCACTGTCCGTTTTTTAGGGTATAGTCCAAGTCCAATATTTTGCAGCAGCCCTTTTAAAAAATTTGTTTTTCTCACTTGCTCACTTGCCCCCATTGTTAAGGCTGGGGTCCGTCCGGCAGAGGATCGCTGGGATCTTCCACATACTCCATGATATCTCCCGGTTGGCAGTGCAGTGCCTGGCAGATTTTCGAGAGTGTGTCGGCCGTGACGGAGGAATTGTTCCGCATACTTTTGAGCGTTGCGTCTGCCAACCCGGTCAGCTGTTTCAGTCGGTAAAGGCTGACACCCTCTTTTTTTAAAAGGCTAAAGAGTTTTGTGTAAACAATTGCCATTTCCACGCCTCCCTAATATAGTATATATAGGGAAGATAATCTTTAAAAGCCCTATAAAAATTAGCTCAAAAAATATAGCATGTTTTTCGCTGAAAAGGCTTGGTTGCATGAAATATTCATTGGGTATGGAAAGGCTTCCTATAGTTACATAGCAGAAAAGACATTCGGCTTGCGCTCCGCGGTGGCAAAAGAGAAAGCTGGCCGCCCCGTCTGCTTTGTGAAATCGGTTTAATAAAAAACCCGCGAATCTCGCTGTACGGAGATTTGCGGGCTTTTCTCTTAAACCTGGACAGGGATTTGTAAGCCTCGGCAGTGTGCCCACGAATGAGCGGTATTCAACAAAAATTCAGCTCATCTCAGCGCGCGCCCGGCGGATATTTTCCACAAAGTGGCGGCCGGTTTCCGTGATTCTTTGGTAGTCACCCGTCTTTGCGCCGGCGGTCAGGGAACTGCCCGCGCCGACGGCGACCGCCCCCGCCTTGATCCAATCTGCCACATTATCCACATCCACGCCGCCTGTGGGCATCATCTTCGCATAGGGGATCGGGCCGCGGATTGCCTTGATGATCTTCGGGCCGAACACGTCCCCGGGGAACACCTTGAGAATATCTGCGCCCGCTTTCATGGCCATGACCGCCTCGCGCACGGTCATCACGCCGGGCATGATGGGCACGCGGTAGTGGTTGCAGAGCTTCACGGTTTCCGGATCAAAGTAGGGGGACACAACGTATTGCGCGCCGTTGAGGATGGCGATGCGCGCCGTGGCGGCATCCATCACAGTGCCCGCGCCCAGAATGATGCCGCCGTCCGCATAGCGTTTGGCGAGGTCGGCGATCACCCGGTCGGCCTGCGGGACGGTGAAGGTCAGTTCGATCGCCGCAACGCCGCCCTCCATGCATGCGTCCGCAATGCGGATGGCCTGCTCGCTCGTTTCCGCCCGGACGACGGCGACGATGCCTGCCTTCTGGATGCGGGTCAACACGGTTTCTTTATCCATTGCAATCAACCTTTCTATAATCATAGCTGGAGAAGTGGCGGCTGCAAAGCGTTATCTCTGCACCCTTGCGCCAGCGCCCTTCATCACGTTTTCCACCTCTTTGAGGCTCGCCATGGAGGTATCACCCGGTGTGGTCATGGCGAGCGCGCCGTGCGCAACGCCGAAATTGACCGCCTGCTGCGCATCGCCCGTGGTCATCAGTCCATAGATGAGGCCTGATGCAAAGCTGTCGCCGCCGCCGACGCGGTCGTAAATTTCCAGCGCGGGAAGGTCAAGGCCGCGGTAAAGCTGCATATCCGCCCAGCAAATGGCGCTCCAGTCGTTCACGGTGGCGGTTTTCACTGCGCGCAGTGTGGTGGCGACCACCTTGAAATTTGGGTAGACCTTCACCGCCTCTTCGATCATTTTTCCGTAGCCCTCGATGCTCAGGCTTTTGAGGCTTGCGTCGTTGCCGGGCACCTCAAAGCCGAGGCAGGCAGTGAAATCCTCCTCGTTGCCGATCATCACGTCGACATATTTCGCAAGCTCGCAATTAACCTCCTGCGCCTTCTCCTGCCCACCGATATCCTTCCAGAGGGAGGGGCGGTAGTTGAGATCATAGGAGACAACAGTGCCCCATTTTTTCGCGGCCTTCACGGCCTCCAACACTACCTGTGCGGTGGTTTCGGAGAGGGCGGCGAAGATGCCGCCCGTGTGCAGCCAGCGCGCGCCGAGGCGGCCAAAGATGAAGTCCCAGTCAATGTCGCCGGGCTTTAACTGCGAGGCGGCGGTATGCCCGCGGTCGGAAACGCCGACCGCACCGCGGATGCCAAAGCCGCGCTCCGTGAAATTCAGGCCGTTTCGCACGCTGCGGCCGATGCCGTCGTAAGCTTTCCATTCGATCAGGGACGTATCCACGCCGCCCTGCAAAATGAAATCCTCAATCAGGCGGCCCACTTCATTATCCGCAAGGGCGGTGACCACCGCCGTGTGCAGGCCGAAGCAGCGCCGCAGGCCGCGCGCCACATTGTATTCGCCGCCGCCCTCCCATGCGCGGAAGGAGCGTGCGGTTTTGATGCGCCCGTCGCCAGGGTCGAGGCGGAGCATCACTTCGCCAAGTGAAATTTCGTCAAACAGGCAGTCCTGCTTGGCACGAAGATTCAGATCCATTGTCAACCATCCTTTGCCGAAAAAATGTTTGTGTTTATACGCCGGAATAAGCCGAGAAACCCCCGTCAACGGGGACGATGATGCCGGTGATAAAGCCCGCATATTCCTCATCGCAGAGGTAGAGCAGCGTGCCTGTCAAATCCGCCGGCACGCCGAAACGGCGCAGTGGCGTGTGGGAAAGAATTTTTTCGCTGCGGGGGGTGAGGGAGCCATCTTTGTGATAGAGCAGCGTTTTATTCTGATTGGTGGAGAAAAATCCGGGCGCGATTGCGTTGACGCGGATGCCTACGTCCGCAAAGTGTACGGCCATGAACTGCGTGAAATTCGAGACCGCCGCCTTTGCCGCCGAGTAGGCCGGGATTTTGGTGAGGGGGCGGTAGGCGTTCATGGAGGATACGTTTAGGATGCAGGCGTGTTCCTTGCCGACCATATCCTTGGCAAAGGCTTGCGTTGTGAGCAGCGTGCCGAGGAAATTGAGGTTAAAAACGAATTCAATGCCCTTTGCATCGAGGTCGAAGAAGGTCTTTACGCCTTCCGCCTTCTGCTGTAAATCCGCCGGCTCCAGCGTCTCCTTCGTCGTTGTGCCGAGCGGGGAGTTACCACCCGCGCCGTTTAAGAGGATATCGCAGGTGCCGAAGCTTTTCGTTACCGCCTGCCGCGCCTGTTCCAGGCTCTCCGCGCTGAGCACGTCGCACGCAACGCCGATTGCCTCGCCGCCGGATGATTTGATCTCATCCGCAACGGCCTGCGCCGCCTCCTTGCGGATATCGAGCACTGCCACCTTCACACCGGAGGCCGCGAGATCCTTCGCAAAGGAACTGCACAGCACTCCGCCGCCGCCGGTGACAACCGCCACGCGGCCTTTTAAATTCTCGTGTCTGATCATGAGATTCATCCTTCCTGATTGGTTTGGTGGTGTCCTATCTGCTTTTGGAAACGGCCTCCCACAGGCCGTTGAGATACGCCGCGCCCAATGCGCGGTCATAGAGCCCATAGCCCGGCCGGGCGACTTCGTTCCACAGCATGCGTCCATGGTCGGGGCGGATATAGCCGTCAAAGCCCACGTCCTGAAGCGCCTTGACGATTTCATACATATCGAGCGAGCCATCTGAGGAGAGGTGGGAGGTTTCATGAAAGCGGTTACCTTCCACCTTTACATTGCGCAGATGAGCAAAATAGATGCGATCACCCACCTCGCGGACCATAGCGGGCAGGTCATTGCCTTTACTCGCGCCGAGCGAGCCTGTGCAGAAAGTGAGGCCATTATACGGGCTGTCCACCAGCTTTAAAAAGCGGTGCAGCGCGTTGATATCCGTGATGATGCGCGGCAGGCCGAAGATGCCCCATGGCGGATCGTCCGGATGGATGGCCATTTTTACGTCGCATTCCTCACAGACGGGGATGATCTCCTCCAAAAAGTGCTGGAGGTTGCGCCAGAGATCCTCATCCGTTACGCCCTTGTATTTTTGGAATAAATCCTTGATCTCGCCCATCCGCTCCGTTTCCCAGCCGGGCATGGCGTAGCCGTTGGAGTGCTCGTCGATCTCGCGGAACATGTCCTCCGGGCTTTTGCCTTCGATCTGCGCCCCGTCGTAGGAGAGGCAGGTGGCGCCATCCCCCATCCGCATAGCGAGATCAGTGCGCGTCCAATCAAAGATGGGCATAAAGTTGTAGCAGATCACCTTCACCCCGGCCTTTGCAAGGTTGCGGATAGAGGTTTTATAATTCTCAATATATCGCTCAGCGGAGGGCGCGCCCAATTTGATATCCTCATGGACGTTTACGCTTTCAATGCATTCCATCGTGAGCCCCGCGGCCTCGATCTCCGCCTTCATCTTCAGAATGCGGTCGAGCGGCCACGCCTCGCCCGCGGGCAGGTCGTGCAGGGCGGGCACCACGCCCTGTACGCCCGGCACCTGCCGGATCTGCTCGAGGGTGACGGTATCCTTCTCCGCGCCGAACCAGCGCATTGTCATTTGCATGTAATCACCTTGTTCCTATTTAAATTTTTTTAAATCGTTTCATCCAGAGGGAGCGATTCATAGTCAATCCCATTCTGAGCATACAGGGAGAAGAGCAGTTCGCTTGCTCGGCCACCCTCTTCTGCGCCGATGGGAAAGGATTCACCGCCCGGCAGGAGGGAGCGGTAAAATGCATCGATCAGCCGCGCGTGGCTCAAGCCCCAGTAGGCTTTGCCGGGCGTGTGCTCCTCTTCGCCGCATAGCAGTGTAAAGTTGTTTCCGTCGAGACGGTAGAGATTCGGCCCCTCGAGGCGGAGCGTTTCCTGTTCGCAGACAAACTCCAGCTGCACGGGCGCGTTTTGATTATAGGCGGTTGTTGCGTAAAATATGCCGGCGGCGCCGCTTTCATATTGCAGCAGGGCGCAGGCGGTATCCTCCACTTCGATCACGCCCCGCAGATGCTCGTTGAAAATCTGACCGCTGACCGCGACGATTTCGCCGCCGAGGTAATGCACCAGGTCGAGCGTGTGGATGGCCTGATTGGTCAGCACGCCGCCGCCCTCTTTTTGGAGCGTGCCTCGCCAGCCACTCTCCGTATAGTAGGGCGCCTCCCGGCTCCAAGTGACGAAAGCGCGCACGGCTAGGATTTTGCCGGAAGCGCCGGAGGCGATGCGCTCCTTCGCCACCTGCACGCAGGGGTTATAGCGGTTTTGAAAGCACACGCCATACTGCGCAGGTGATCGCTTTGCCGTATCGCGCAGCCTTTGGAGCTGATCGGGAGAGATTGCGGCTGGCTTTTCCGAGAGGACGTGGATGCTGCTGCCCAGCGCCTCTTCTGCCATGGGCACGTGCAGGGAATGCGGCGTGCAGAGATGGATCACGTCCGGCTGTTCCCGCTGGAGCAGCTCGCGAAAGCTCTGGTAAGGGGCTCCTCCAAAGCGGGCGCAGAGCGCCTCCGCCCGTTCTAAACGGCAATCGGCAGCGGCAACCAGATGGGTATCCGGGCGTTCACTGAGCGCTTGGGCGTGCACCTGCGCAATCCCGCCACAGCCGATGATGGCAGCTCGCAGCATAAACAATGACCATCCTTTCCTGTAAGGCTTCTTTTTAGGAGCCGAACGTCCCTTCCACATTGAATACGACGGCGTCTTTGCTTTCCTTTTTGGCTTTGGAGGAATCAATCCGCTTTTTCAGCTCCGCATAGAATAAGTCCTCGTCGAGCGGGAGCGTAACCGTTTCATTCAGCCAGGAGGAGAGGAACATCGCATTGGAGAGCGTTAAACCGTTGATTCCCTCCTCGCCGCGCGCAATGAGCGGCTCGCCGCGCAGGATAGCCGCCGCGAAGGCTCGTAGGACGCCGTCGTGCTGCGGGTTTTCGCCGTCCGTTTCAATGTCGATAAAGCACCCATCCATCCGGCCGAAGCCCTCCGGGCAGGTGTCGATAAAATGCTGCTGGGAATCCTTCAGCTCAAAAACGGAGAGTTTGCCGTTCTCACAGAGGATCGTCGCCCGGTCGAGTACAATCTCAAACCGGTTCGTGCCGGGGAATTCGCCAGTGGTGGAGATGAAAACGCCGGTCGCGCCGTTTGGATACTCCACATAGGCGGTCACATCGTCCTCCACCTCGATCTCGTGGAAATGGCCCTCCTTGCAGAAGGCGCGCACCTTTGACGGCATACCGCAGATCCACTGCCACAGGTCGAGGTTGTGCGGGCACTGGTTTAATAGCACGCCGCCGCCTTCGCCCGCCCAGGTGGCGCGCCAGCCGCCGGAATTATAATAGGATTGGCAGCGGAACCAATCGGTGATGATCCAATTGGTGCGGCGGATCTCGCCATATTTCCCGCTTCCTACGAGCTCTTTCATCTTGCGGTAAATATGATTTGTGCGCTGGTTGAACATCACAGCGAAAATCTTATCGCTTTTCGCCGCCGCCTCGTTCATCTCGCGCACCTGCTTTGTGTATACGCCAGCGGGTTTTTCCGTGATAACGTGGAGCTTGTGCGCGAGCGCCTCGATGACAAGCGGGGGATGATCGTAGTGCGGGGTCGCGATGATCACCGCATCGCACAGCCCGCTGTTAAAAAGCGCGGATGCTGAGGAGAAGGTTTCGACCGGCTGGCCGGCCTGTTCGGCTGCCTTTTTCGCGGCCTCTAACCGGGCGGGGCTGATATCCGCCACGGCGGTCACTTTGAGTTCCGGCACGTTGCCGCTGAGAATATGCGCAAGGTGGGCCGAGCCCATATTGCCAACGCCGACGATGCCGAAGCGTACCTGCTGCATAAACATTCATCCTTTCCGTATTCCCCATTCAGGCGTTCAGGCCGTCAAGCAGCCTGTGCATGGCCTGCGCCGCCGCGTCAAACGCCGCGCGGTTGGTGGGGTAAGTATATTGCTCCATCTTCTGTGCCGTTTCATTGCCCTTTTCCAGCGCGGAAAGGCCTTCAAAAACCTTCAAATGCGGTTCAAGGGAGAGAAAACGTTTGCCCTCCATCTTTTGAAAACGGCGCAGGATTTCACCGACATGTCCGTCTCCTGCGCCCGCCGGGGTTACGCTGCCGTCCGCCATTTTAGCGTCCTTGACGTGCATATAAAGGAGATAGGGCTCAAGCATTTCATAGGCTTCCAGTGGACGCACGCCGCATTGGATGAAGTTCGCCGGGTCGAATACGCCCGCGAGCCGACCCTCAAAATGTTGGTAAAGGTCGAGGCAACGCTCGGCGGTATCGCCGTAGATGCCCTTTTCGTTTTCATGGCAGCACAACACGCTGTGTTCAAGCGCGTAGTCTGCCATTCTGCCGACGCGGGAGAACATCTCATCCCGATAAGCCTCATAGCTTTGGCCTTCGTCAAAGTAAAAGCTGAACATGCGGATCAGGTGGCAGCCGAGGATTTTTGCGACCTCGACCGTGTTCTGGAAGGCTGCAAAATGCGGCTCGAAATCATCCGCGATATTAATTTTGCCATAGGGAGAACCGATTGCGGAAACCCGCATGCCCTCGGAATCGAGCTTTGCCTTGAGCACCCACGCGTCGTCCGTTGTCAGCGTGGAGATATTGCCCTGGGGCAGGCCGCGAAGCTCCATGTGCGTGATGCCGTTTGCATGGCACGCACTGATCTGCTCGTCCAGATCGATGCCCGCCTCGTCCGAAAAGGCGGAGAGAATAAATTCTGCCACTGTTCATCAACTCCTGTTGCCACGTTTTTTCGACCCGCGGCCATTATTTTTCACGCTTCATTTTACCACCTTTTTGAAGGAGAAAAAACGGGTATTTTCAATTTTTTCTCTTTTAAAACGGCTTTTCTGTAGAATACGTCTGTTGTGCCCTCTTCCAGAGGATGTTATAATGGGTCAACGGAAAGAATTGGGCAATCCCTGGGAACGCTTCGGGCCTTTGTGGGAAAAGAAAGGAAGGGTTACGGCTTTGCAAATTGCAATCTGTGATGACGAACCCGCCATGCTGGAATACTTGGATGCACTCGTAAACCAGTGGGGGGAGAGCAGAGGGGAGCCGGTAAACGCACAGTGCTTTCCCAGCGCGCAGGCGCTGTGGTTCGAGTGGGCGGAAAATCCGCGCTTTGACGTGCTCCTGCTCGATATCCAGATGCAGGGGCTGGATGGCGTGACCTTGGCGCGGAGAATTCGTGAGACAGATGAAAAATGCGCGATTATTTTCATCACAGGCACGGCGGAATTCGCAGCCGATGGGTATGATGTAGCCGCCCTGCATTATCTCATCAAGCCGGTGGATGAGGCAAAGCTCTTTGCCTGCCTCGATAAAGCGGCGGCACAGCTGCGCCGTGTGCCGAAGCAGCTGCTTTTGCCTGTTGCGGGCGTGCAGACGCGCTTTTGCGCAGACGATATTTTTTATGCGGAGGCCTTTGCGCACACAGTATGCATTCATACAGGTGAGGGCGGGCTGGAGGCGCAGGCGAGCATCGGCGAATTGGAGAAGGAGCTTGCAGGGGAACCGTTCATCCGCTGCCACCGCTCGTATCTGGTCAACCTTCGGCAGATCCGCCGGATTGACAAATCGGAGCTGACGCTCGACAGCGGGGAAAGGCTTCCGGTCAGTCGGCGGCTGTATGCGGCGGTGAATGATGCGTTTATCCGGTTTTTTAAAGGGGAAGAATCATGAAAAACGGGCTTTTGATCGCGGGCGCGGTGATACTGTTGCTCCTGCTGGCGGCGGGGCTGGCGCTTATTGTGCGGCGGCTGATCAACCGCAGCGCGGAGAAGCGCGTCGCAGCCTATCAGAATGAGCTGATAGAGCGGCACTATCACGAGGTGGAGAATATGTACCGCCAAATGCGCGGCTGGCGGCATGATTATCACAACCATATCCAGACCATGAAGGCTTATCTTTCGATGGGGCAGGCGGACCGGCTTGGGGAATATCTCACTTCCCTCGACCAGGATCTGACGAGCGTCGATACCGTGGTAAAAACGGGCAACGTGATGGTGGACGCGATTTTAAACAGCAAGCTCTCCATGGCGCAGTCAAAGGGCATCTCCGTCAACGCGAAGGCGACGGTTTCACCGGAGCTTCCGGTTGCGCAGACGGATCTGTGCGTCATCCTCGGAAATCTGCTTGATAACGCGATGGAGGCCTGCATGAAGCAGGCGGCACAACAGGAGCGGTTCATCCGCGTTTATATTGGCAGGTTCAAGGGGCAATTCTACATTTCCGTGAGCAATTCCGTGGGCGGAGCGCTGAAAAAGCAGAACGGGGCGTACCAGACCACCAAAGCCGGCAGCCATGGCTTCGGCCTCAGGCGCGTGGACGCGCTGATTGAAAAATACGGCGGCTACCGCAACCGGCAGGATGAGGGCGACGTGTTCGCAACGGAAGTGATGCTGCCCATCGGGTAGTCAGGAAATCGGAAATATACCATTCGTGCACAGGGCGACGCCGTTCGTGCACGATTTTTTTCTTTTTAGTCAGGCTATGCTATGATGAGGCCAGAAAAGGGGGAATACACTTTGAAACCGGAACTGGAAAAGCCGAAATACACAACCTGGCAGAATACGATTTATATGCTGCGGAAAATGTGGGGATGGAGCAAAAAGGATATTCTCATCTCCCTGCTCCATATCCCGCCGTCGGTCATTTCGCCGCTGATTCTCGTTGTGCTGTCGAAAATCCTCGTGGATTGCCTGACGGGCGGGGTGACGCCCGCGCAGCTGATCACAACGGTGGGCGTCGCCATTTTAATCTACGGCGTATGCTGCTGGCTGGATAAATTCATCGGCGGGCGGATGATGCTGGTCAACGAACAGACGCGGTTTCATTTTGAGGCGGAGGGCTTTTTGAAAACCCTGGATACGGATTATGAGAATATTGAGAGCCTGGAGGGCCGAATCAAACGGCAGCGCTGTGCGGCGTTTACCCAATATGGCAACGGCTCCGGCGGCTCCGCCGTTTTGACGAGGGTGATTGCGCTGGGCGTGAATGTAAGCGGCATTTTCACCTATACGGCCATTTTGTCAACGCTCAGCATTTGGCTGGTGCTCTTCCTGCTGGCGATGTCGGCGGCAAGCTTTTTGGTTTTGCGCTGGAACAATTTCCGTGTTTACCAATTTGACAGGAGACAAATGCTGATCCGGCATAAGCTGGATTACCTGACGCACACCGCTCAGAATTTTGCGGCCGGCAAGGATATCCGCCTGTATCACATCGCGCACTGGTTTCGCGGCCTGTTTGAACAGCTGGGGAATGCGTATACCTCACTGCTGCGGAAAGGTTTGCGCCAGGAGACAACCTCCGACGGATTGATCGCCTTCTTCGCGCTTGTGCGCGACAGCGTGGCCTACGCCGTATTGATCACGCAGGTGCTGCGGGGGCGAATCACACCCTCCGATTTTGTGCTCTATTTTGGGCTGGTCACCGGCTTCTCCGCCTGGACGCTTGGGCTGGCCAGGCAGGTAAACGAGCTGCACCTTGCAAGCCTGGAGTGCAATGATTACCGCGCCTTTTTAGAAATGCCCGACCAGCTGCGGCGGGAGGGGGGCGCGCCGTTGCCTGGGGGCGATGCGATGCCCTGTGAGATCGCATTCGATCACGTGCAGTTCTCTTACGCGGGCAGCGAACGGCCCACGCTGCAAGACCTCAGCTTTCAGGTACGGCCCGGCGAGAAGATCGCGCTCGTAGGCTTAAACGGCGCGGGCAAGACCACCTGCATGAAGCTCCTGTGCGGGCTTTACCGGCCGGAGAAGGGAGCGATACGGGTGAACGGCAGGGAAAGCACGGCGTTCAGCCGGGATGATTATTACCGCCTTTTCACCGCCGTGTTTCAGGATGTCAACTTCCTGCCTGTGAGCGTCGCGCAGAATGTGGCGCTCTGCGTGGAGGAGAAGATCGATTATGCCAGGGTGGAGCAATGCATTGCGCAGGCCGGGCTCAGCGAGCGGATTGCGCGGCTCCCGAAGGGGCTGCGCACGATGATGGATAAGCAGGTTTATAAAGATGCTGTGGATTTTTCCGGCGGGGAGCGGCAGCGGTTGCTGCTGGCCCGCGCGCTCTATAAGGATGCACCGGTGATTATTCTCGATGAACCGACCGCCGCGCTCGACCCAATTGCGGAGAACGAGATGTATCTCAAATACAGCGAATTGACAAAGGGGCGCACCTCCTTCTATATCTCCCACCGGCTTTCCAGCACCCGCTTCTGCGACCGGATTTTATATTTGGAGGGCGGGCAAATTGTGGAGGAAGGCACGCACGATGCGCTCATGGCGCAAAAGGGGAAATACTACCGGCTCTATGAGCTGCAAAGCCAGTATTACAAAGCAAATCCGGAAGGGGGCGAGCAGGATGCATGAGCCAAAAAAGTTTGAGGAGCTCTCCTGGCGGGAGCGGTTCGCCTTGCTCAAACGCACGGTTTCGATCATGACTGCTTTTGAAAAATGGACGTTTCCCACCATGCTCCTCAGCGGCCTGCTGATGTCGCTTGAGCCGCTGGCGAATTTGTGGATGGCCGCCCTGATCCTCGATGAGCTGATCGGCGCGCGGGATATCAAACGGCTCGTGCTGCTCGTGCTGGCGGCGGTGAGCCTCAACTTCCTGCTCTATTTCGGCAAAAATGCGCTGGCAAACCGCCATCACGTTTTGCACAGAGGGATGGAACTCGTGCAGGAGAGGATGGCGGCCAGTGAAAAAATTTTGGATACGGATTATGAAAACCTGGAGAACCCCGATTTCCAAAAAAAGGCGCGGGATTACTGGCAGGTGAGCTGGAGCCGCGGCAGCGCGTTCAACGTGTTTTATTATTCGATGGATCTTTTCTTTCAGGGCCTTTTTTCCACCGTTTGCTCCATTGTGATGCTGGTTCCCTTTTTAAAAATTGTGCTGGTGCGCACCGGCCCATCCTTCTGGGAATCGCCGTGGCTGGCGCTCGCGCTGCTGGGCGTGATGGCGGCCTGCGCTGCGGCCATGCTGGTGGTGGGGCATTTTTATCAAAGAACAAACAGTCAATATCACCATCTGAACCTGCAAGTCACACGGCTGTTCTCTTACTATCGTGACCTGATGTCGAATTACCGGCTGGGGAAGGAGATCCGCCTCTTCCACGAGAAGGAGCTGATCATGGAACAGGCCTATGACAAAACGCTGCTGCAGCTTATAAAAGTAAACAGTGGGTTCGCGCGGGCGGAGAGCCGGTTCGGTTCGACAAACGCGCTGATCACAGCGGTGATGACGGGCGCGATCTATCTTTTTGTGGCGCTCAAAGCGCTCGCGGGGCTGTTCGGCGCAGGCGATCTGCTCAAATATGTCGGCGCGATCCAGCAGGTTGCCCATGGCGTGGAGAATTTGATCGCCGGCGTCACGGGGATTGCGGAATTGCACCAGACCCAGTATTTTTTCGATCTGATCGATACCCCGCCCGTCAAATACCAGGGCACATTGCCGGTCGAAAAGCGCGACGACAACGACTATACGATCGCGTTTCAAAATGTCAGCTTCCGTTACCCTGGCGCTGAGGAGTGGGCGCTGAAGGATTTTTCCCTCCGCCTGCGCGTAGGGGAACGCCTGGCCGTAGTGGGGCTCAACGGCTCCGGCAAGACAACGTTCATCAAACTTCTGTGCAGGCTCTACGACCCACAGGAGGGGACGATCACTTTAAACGGGATCGATATCAAAAAATATGACTATGAGGAATATCAGACGCTTTTCTCCGTCGTCTTTCAGGATTTCTGCGTGTTTGCCTTCCCGCTGGGACAGAATATTACGACTTCGCTCGATTATGAGGAAGATAAGGTGTGGAGATGCATCGATCAGGCAGGCCTTTCCGAGCGGGTGAAAAAAATGCCCAAGGGATTGGACACTGCGCTTTACAAGGATTTTGAGGAGGACGGCGTGGAGATTTCCGGCGGCGAGGCGCAGAAGATCGCGCTGGCCCGCGCGCTCTATAAGGATGCGCCTTTTATCGTCCTTGATGAGCCGACCGCCGCGCTCGATCCGGTATCCGAGCATGAAATTTATGAGCGGTTTAACCAGTTCGTCGGGGAAAAGACGGCCATCTATATTTCACACAGGCTCTCCTCCTGCCGGTTCTGCGATCAAATCGCCGTGTTTGACCAGGGCAGGCTCATCCAGATGGGCAGCCACGATGAGCTGCTCGCGGACGAACAGGGCAAGTATCACGCGCTCTGGCATGCACAGGCGCAGTATTACATCCCGTCAGAAGAACGCGTAGTAAACAATATCTGAGCAAACAAAGTCAAGAATCTATCCAGATTTTTTGTTATTCTGTTGTTAACCAATCAACGAGGGGATGGTTGCAATGAAAAGCAGAGATAAGACCATGGTGGATTCCTATCGTCAATGTGTGGAAGAAATTGTGCCGGAGATCAAGTGGGAAGACATCCGAGATCAGGTGCCCGTGGGGCAGGAATTCAGCGTTACACTTGCCTGCATAATTTTTCGGTATTTGAAAAAGCGAAAACACATGAGTGGATAGGAAATGAAATGGACGCATTGCAGATGTTTCCTTCTGCGATGCGTCCGTTTGGCTTCAAGGTCTGTGGCCCTCAGGCGGCGAAACACTGCACCCAATAGAGCGTGTCGCCCTCCCTTTTCAGCATCCGTTTTTTCTGCCTGAGCGGTGCTCCTCAATCAGGCTGTGTTTCAAATCCCATAGCTTTTGGGAGAGATCCACATAATATTGATGCGGGTTTTCAAAGCGCAGCACCTCTTCCCAAAGGGTATCGACCTGCTCCGCGCAGTAGGCGCGGATTTTTTCAACGGAGGGGGTGTGGCAGATGCACTTTCCATGTTCAAATATCTTGCGCAGCAGGGGGCGGGCGAGGAAGTTTTGCACTGTTTTGCGCTTCCAGGTGAATTCCGGATCAAACAGCTCATACGGCGCGCGTTCATCAATCACTTCGTCCATCAAGGTGACAACGTCGGCAATCGCCTTGCCGCTGTCACGGTCAAACAGACGCCATACGGTTTTAGCGCCAGGCGTTGTGATTTTGCTCACATTTTCGCTGAGCTTGATTTTGGGGATAACACCATCCGCCGTTTCGATGGCGGAGAGCTTATATACGCCGCCAAACACCGGGTCGGACGCCGCCGTGATGAGCCGCTCGCCCACGCCGAAGGAATCCACCTTGGCGCCTTGGATCAGCATGTCCCGAATGATATATTCATCCAGAGAATTGGAGGCGACGATGGAGCAATCCGGAAACCCGGCCTCGTCAAGCATTTTGCGCATCCGTTTGGAGAGGTAGGTGATATCGCCGCTGTCAATGCGGACGCCCTTTGGGCGGCAGCCCCGCGGCAGCAGCTCGCGGCGGAAGGCCTCAATCGCATGGGGCAGGCCGGAGTGGAGCGTATCGTAGGTATCCACAAGCAGGGTGCAGTTATCCGGGTATTCACGCGCATAGGCGCAGAAGGCCTCCAACTCGCTGTCAAACAGCTGAATCCAGCTGTGCGCCATTGTGCCAAGTGCTGGAATGCCGAAATCACGCTCGCAGATGGTGCAGGCCGTTCCTACACAGCCGCCGATGAAGGCGGCCCGCGCGCCGTATACCGCGCCGTCGAAGCCCTGTGCCCGCCTGGAGCCGAATTCCATCACACCGCGGCCCTGTGCGGCGCGAACGATCCGGTTGGCTTTTGTGGCGATCAGGCTTTGATGGTTGATGCATAAAAGCAGCATGGTTTCCACAAACTGTGCTTGGATGACGGGGCCGCGCACCGTAACGATCGGTTCACCGGGGAATACAGGCGTGCCCTCCGGGACGGCCCAAACATCGCAGGCAAACTGAAAGTGCCGCAGATAGTCGAGAAACGCCTCGCTGAATCCGTGGCCGCGCAGCGCATCCAGATCGTCCTCCGAAAAGGAGAGGTTCTCTAAATACTCCACCATCTGCGCAACGCCGGCCATGATGACAAAGCCGCCCCCGTCCGGGATCCTGCGGAAAAACAGGTCGAAATACGCGATCGTTTCCGTAAACCCATTTTGAAAATATCCATTGGCCATTGTCAGCTCGTAAAAATCCGTCAGCATGGTCAAGTTCAGCTTGCCTGTGTATTCCATTGTTGATTCCCTCACTTTTTATCAAAAATTGGTTGTGTAATATGTTGTTTTATGAAAAATTTAATAAATTGTATTTTCCTGATTCATAATTTAGAGATATGATCAGACAAAAGGAACAAATTGCCGTGATGCTTTTTTATGGTGAGCGAAGCGGGGTAACAAAGCAAAGCCTGCTGTGATGACACGGATCGAAGCGATCTGCACCGCTCATGAGAGTATACAACTTGCGGCTGTATTTTATTATAACATTTTTTTTACCACATGGTTCTTTTTTCTGATATTTTTTGATGTGTTTGTTTTCCACGGCTTGAAGATCAGATGAGTAAATGCCTTTTTGCTTTTGCGTTCAAGCTTGGGCGAGGGGAAAGCTGCCGCCTGCCGGTCGCTTTACAACGAATTTTTTTCTTTCTAAATTGTGAAAGCACTTGTTTTTTTCTAATTGCTAGGTTATAATACGCGTGAAGAAAAGGACACTGTGTGGTTCTTTTTTGATCAGGCAAAAACCGTTGGCTTACCGGCCCCCCAATATCCGGTTTGTCATGCGGTAAATGGCGCAGGCATTGGCCGCACAGATTGTTTGATGTTGCCAGGCGCGTGCCATGTTATATTTTTAATGGAGAGGTGTGTGGCCATGAGAATCAGGAAACAGCCGCTCGGCGATCGCAATATCGTTGGAGCAAAAGTGGAGCAGTCCCGCAAGGCAATCGGCATGAAGCAAAAGGATCTGTTGACCCAGCTTCAGGTTCGCGGCATTGATCTGAATGCATCCGGCCTTTCGAAGCTGGAGGGTCAGCTGCGGTATGTTACGGACACGGAGCTTGTCGCCTTGAGCGATGTGCTCGGCGTATCTATCGATTGGCTGGTCGGCAAAGAGAAATAACCGCATGGCAAAACGGGAGCAGGCGTGTACGAATGGGTACATGCCTGCTTTTTTGTTTGCGGTCAGTTTTTGCTTTGCCAATTCACCAAGAGCAACCGAAAAGGACTGAATAGAATTCAATCATATATCAGAGATTTTATAGAAAATATTGCTATTTTCTGATCTTCTTGTATAATGAAATTGTTTTTTCTTTGTATCTGTTTTCGCCGCCTGCGTATAGAACCGGTGAAACCGTCAAACGATAATCTTAATTTGGAACTGGAAAGGAATGATCCGCATGAGACAGACAACAACGCTTTCAAATGGCTGGCTGTTTACCAAAACGGCGCAGGATGCACCGCCCACCCTGCTGCCGCAGGATTGGGAGGAGGTTACGCTGCCCCACACTTGGAACAATCTTGACGGACAGGATGGCGGAAGCGATTATTACCGTGGCGCCTGCTGGTATTGCCGCGCGCTTTCGATTCCTGTGCCGGCGGACGGTGGGCGCATCTATCTTGAATTTCAGGGTGCAAACAGCATCTGCGAGATATATGTCAACGGGCAAAAGGCCGCGCGCCATGAAGGCGGTTTTTCGACCTTCCGTGCGGATATTACGCCATATCTGAAGGCGGACGGGGAAAACCTTCTGGCCGTCATGACCGATAATGGATCAAACGACACGGTCTACCCGCAGATGGCGGACTTTACGTTTTTCGGCGGGCTGTATCGGAAGGTGTGCCTGATTTCTGTGCCGGAAAGCCACTTTGACCTTGATTACCATGGCGCACCGGGCCTGCGCGTGACGCCGCTTCTCAAGGACGGCGCAGCGGATATCGCATTGGAAGCGTATCTGACGAATGCGCGCGACGGGCAGACGCTGCTCTTCGAAATCTATGATAGTGGGGACGACTGCATTGCCCGTACGCAAGCGGATATCCATCAGGGTACGGCCTCCATTCGCCTGGAAAACCCGCATCTGTGGGATGGTGTGGAGGATCCATATCTCTACAAAGCCTGCGCGAAGCTGCTGGAGGGCGGCACGGAGCTCGACGCGGTTTGTGCGCGCTTCGGCGTGCGCACCTTTGAGGTGCGTCCGGACACGGGCTTTTCTCTCAACGGGAGGCCCTATCCGCTGCACGGTGTTTCCCGCCATCAGGATCGGTTGGATAAGGGATGGGCGATTGGCGAAAAGGAGCATGAGGAGGATATGAAGCTCATCCGGGAGGTGGGCGCGAATACCATCCGCCTTGCGCACTATCAGCATGACGCCTATTTCTACGATCTGTGTGACGAGGCTGGCATGGTTGTCTGGGCGGAAATTCCATTTATCTCGATGTTCCTGAATACGCCTGGGGCGCGGGAGAATACGCTCCAGCAGATGCGCGAGCTCGTTGTGCAGAATTACAACCATCCCTCCATCTGCTTCTGGGGAATCGCAAATGAGATTTCGATCGGCGGGGAGAGCGATGCGCTTTTCGAAAACCTCCATGCCCTCAATGATTTGGCACACGAGCTCGACAAAACCCGCCTGACCACAATGGCGAATCTTTCGATGGTCGAAAACGACAGCCCGCTCAACCATATTACCGATGTGATTTCCTATAACCACTATTTCGGCTGGTATCTCGGCAAGGTGGAGGACAATGCTCCCTGGCTGGATACCTTCCACGCGGAAAACCCGGAGATTTGCCTCGGCATTTCGGAATATGGCTGCGAGGGCATTCCAACGCTTCATAGCGCATCTCCCAAGGTGCGGGATTACAGCGAGGAATACCAAGCCTATTACCATGAAAAAATGCTGGAAACCTTCGCGCAGCGGCCTTATCTGTGGAGCACGCATGTTTGGAATATGTTTGATTTCGCGAGCGATATGCGCGATGAGGGCGGCGTGCAGGGGCGCAATAATAAGGGCCTCGTCATGTTTGACCGGCAAACGCGCAAGGATTCCTTCTATATCTACAAGGCGTATTGGACGAAGGCGCCGTTTGTCCACATCTGTTCACGCCGGTTCAAAGAGCGGGCGGAGGAAACGGTGCAGGTGAAGGTGTATTCCAATTGTGAGCAGGTGTCGCTCAAGGTAAACGGAAAGAAAATTGATAGCGTTGCAGGAAAGTATGTTTTCACCTTTGATCGTGTGCCGCTGACAATGGGCGAAAATATCATTCAGGCGGCCGGTTTCCTCGGGCAGCAGGAGGTTTGCTGTGAGAGCATCCCGCTCGTACGTGTGGCGGAGCCAAACGCGTCCTATGTGCTCCAGGAGGAGGCGGAGAAGGCTGGGCAGAACGCAAAGAACTGGTTTGCCACCGGCGATGAGGCGGGCGAGCCGCTCCAGTTCCCGGAGGGCTATTTCTCCATCAAGGATAAGGTCGGCGCGCTGCTGAAAAACCCGGAAGGGGAGAAGCTGGTTTCAGAGTTGGTCGATCAGATGATGCCGGGCATGAAGATCAGCAAGGGTATGCTCAACATGGCGAAGCACTTCACCATTGAGAAGGTCATCGAAATGGCAGGGGATCGTATTACGCCGGAGATGGTGCGATATTTGAACCAGAGGCTGAATCAGATTCAAAAATAATCGTTAAAATGAGAAATATCCGGCGAGATGTCTGCTTCTTGCCGGATATTTTTTGTTTGGATCGGGAGGTAACCGGTGTGGAAGAGCTGCTGTACAGCCTGCATGATAGGATGCAAAAAATAGGGGTGGAGTACGCGGTTTGCGGCGGGCACGCGATCAACTTATTCCTTGGGCGGAAAACGCGCCCGCATAAGGACCTCGATGTAGCGGTGCTATGGGAGGATCGGGACCGGATCGTGCGGGATATGCTGCAATTGGGCTGGCGTGTCTTTGAGCCATATGGGGGCGGTATCTCCATCGGATCCGCAGCGTTACGGATCAGAGAAAAATCAAGAATAACATCTGGTGTGTAGCCCCTGAAAATGGGCACTACATATTTAGCTGGCGCGGTAGGAATCTATTCGCCGTTCGCCAGGACGATGCGGAGCAGGGTCGGCTCGATTTTGTAGAGTTCCTGTTTAGCAAGATGGAGGGCGGCTGCATGCTCTATGCGAGGAATCCGGCCATCCGGATGGAAACGAACCGTGCGGTGCAAACAGCAGGGGGGATTCCCTACCTTTCCCCGGCGTTGGTGCTGCTGTATCAATCGACCGCGTTGGAGAACCCGGATTACAGGCTCGATTTTCCAAATACCATTCCCCATTTGCGATCTGAGGAATTGATGTGGCTGAAGGCGGCGCTGGATACGGAGTATCAGGACGCGCACGAATGGTCGGCGGAAATCCAAGGGCTGCTGGAACGCGTGCGAACGGGCAATTTACAGAAGAGGGCAGGAGGAACATCGGGCAGTTTTTAAAATTCGTTCTCTGAAAGATCACGCTTCGGTCTTCTGCAATCTACCGCCTGCCGCCCGATTTCCTTGACCTTTCCCACGAAAATTGTTAAAATATACTCCATATCAACAGCTGATTTTTAGCTGTTTTCAGGAGGACCTTCTTATGATGAAAATTTCCCCCTCCATCCTCTCCTGCGACTTTGCGCGCATGGGTGAGGAGTTTGCCCGCATGGAAAAATGCGGTGCGGACTGGCTGCATATCGATGTGATGGATGGGCATTTCGTCCCAAACCTCACGCTTGGCGCGCCCATTGTAAAGGCGCTGCGCCCCCATGCTTCCATTCCGTTTGACGTACATCTGATGATCAGCGATCCGCTGAAGTATGCGCCGGATTTCCTCGAAGCCGGCGCGGATATTATCACCTTTCATATCGAATCGGATTCCCCGGTGGAGGAAACGATTGATCTCATCCGCGCGGGCGGCGCGGTTCCCGCCCTGAGCCTCAAGCCCAAAACGCCCGCCGAGGCGGTGTTCCCGTATCTCGACAGGCTGGGGATGGTGCTTGTGATGACAGTGGAGCCGGGCTTCGGCGGGCAGTCCTTTATGGAGGATATGATGCCGAAGGTTGCGGCGATCCGCCGCGAAGCGGACAGGCGCGGGCTGAAGCTTGCTATCCAGGTAGACGGCGGCATCAGTGAAAAAACCATTGCCACGGCGGCGAAGGCCGGGGCGAATATCTTCGTGGCGGGCAGCGCCGTGTTCGGCGCGCCGGATGCGGCGGAGATGATCTCCTCCCTGCGCATCAAAGCGGAGCAGGCGGCGCAGTGATTAGATGGCCCCGCTGATTTGCTCCAGCGCATTGCTTTTGCATATGCTCTGCCAATGCTCGCGGGTAAAGGCGGCGGGGAGTTCTCCCCGTGCGCAGGGGGCGCCAAATTCGGAAAGCGCGATTTCCAATAGGTCGGATGGCTCCGCGGAGGAAACGATCAGGCGGTAGCAATGCTCCTGCCGGTATAATTCGCTTTCTTCCGGGAGGGCATTCAGCCGCCGGACGTTTTCGGCGGCGTCGAGCAGCCGCTGCGCGCTCGTAAACTCATAGACGACCGGCGTCCTCGATTTTTTCATCGTTAAGTGGCGCAGTGGAAGCGGCTTATGCTCCTGCTCAAGCACGGTAAACTGAAGCACACAGCCTCCCTCACGGGCGGGCAGCGCTTCAATGAGCATCCGGCCGGACGGGTCAATATCGCGGCCAAGCTCCCTGCGTGCTTCATCGAGCAACGTCCAGATGACGCGGCGTGTTTCAATATTGGCGTAGTCCATCTCCTCATATGTAATGTGCAGCTTCGTCATGTCGTCCGCTGTCAGCCGGACTACGATTTTATTCTCTTCAGGCGCCTCGATCTTCAAAGGCACATCCCTCCCCAACCAAAATCAGTTTGCTCAAATTCCTCTCTCTATCATATGCCCCAGGCGGGGTCGTGCGCAATGCATAATTTCTGGCAAAAGGCCTACAATGAATTTACAGGAAAGGCGGTGAGGCGCTTGTCCGCTTCGGGAGAACAGATCAGGACGCCTTCTGAACAGGCGTTTCGATCCTACACCATTTCAACACTCCTTATGCTGATTGCCCCGGCGGTGATGGCGTTTTATTACTACCGGTGGAGGGTTCTCCTCCTTTTGGCGGTTTCCATTTCCACCGCGGCGCTCTGCGATGCCATCGGCGCGGCGCTGATGCGCAGAAAACCAGGGCTGGATCCATTATATGCGGCGCTCACCGGTGCTATGATTGCGCTGCTGCTGCCTGCTTCTGCCCCGCTGTGGCTGCCCGCCGCAGGGAGTGCGTTTGCAATCGTTGCGGCAAAGCTGCCCTTCGGGGGCGCAGACAAAACGCCGTTTGTTCCTGCCGCGGCTGGAATCGCTTTTTTATGCGTCTGCTGGCCGGAGCTTGTTTTTACCTATCCCGCGATCGACAGCTCGCTGCCCATGGTGGTGACCGGCTCGGAAGGCTTTGTGCAAGGCACTTCGTTTGCCTCCATGCTGAAAGTGCATAATTCGATCGATGGCAATATTTTAAGCTATTTCAATGCCGTGATCGGCAAGGTGCCCGGCCCGATGGGCGCCACCTGTATGCTGGTGATGTTTGGCACGGCGATCGCGTTTTTTATTTTCCACTCTTCCCTTTGGCTCAGTTCTGCGGGCTTTGTAGCGGTGTGCTCCGTATGTTCTGTTCTCTTCCCGCGGATTTTGACGGGGCGCAAGCTATCCCTGACGATGGAAATTTCAGCGGGTATGCTGGTGTTTACCGCGCTGTTCCTTTTGCCGAACCCCGCCACGCTTCCCAAAACCCATCTGCAGCGGCTGCTTTACGGCATGGCGGCAGGGGGGATTTGCATGCTGCTGCGGTATTTCGGTGCTTATGAAGAAGGCGCCTGCTTTGCGGTGCTGCTGATGAATGCCGTCTGGCCAATGGCCGACGGGCTGATACGGGGCCGGAAGGAGAAGCGGCAGGCGGCTGCTCCGGCTACGGATGTGGAACGGAAGGAAGGGGGCGGTATGCATGCGTGAGCAGGATATGCAGGCCCTTTCGGCCAAAGAGGCCTTTCGGCGCGGCATTCTGCGGGGAAACCCGGTTTTAATGCTGTGCTTGGGCCTGTTTCCGGCGATTATGCTCGCCACCACGCTGAAGGCGGCGGCAATCGTAGCAGGGGTATCAGCCGTCCTTCTGATTATTATGGAGTTCTTGACGGCGCTTGTGTTAAAAAAGCTGCCCTTCTGGCTGCGTATTGGGATATATGCCTTGCTCAGCTTCGGCCTCCTCGCCGGCGGCCTGTTTGCGTGCGAGCGTTTTTTGCCGGATATGCTCGGCACGCTGAGCGGCTATCTGCCGCTGCTCGCGGTGAATGCGATCATTGTGTTCCGCTGTGAAACCTGCGCCGCGCATCAACCTCTTCGCGTGAGCCTGATGGATGCGCTGGGCGCCTCCCTGGGCTATGCGATTGTATTGCTGCTGCTTGGCTTCTTCCGCGAGCTGTTGGGAAGCGGCTCTGTGTTAGGGCACTCTTTCCCGGCTCTGCCCAGGATCACGGGCCTATTGATGCCCTTTGGTGGATTTTTGCTGCTGGGTTTTATGGCTGCCGCCGTAAAGTGGATTTATCATCTGCGCCATCCGGGCGAAGAGGAATTGGCAACGCCGGTTGCCCATGTGGATGATGAGGATGTATCCGTGATCGAGCCGCTGGTACGCCTGTTCCAGCGGGAACGCAGCGGTGCGCAGGAATCCTCCACGCCAAAACCAAAGAAGAAACGGCCGGAGAAACAGCCAAAGCACGAAGCAGACGCTCCACCTAAGCAGGAACCTGCCGCTCCGCCGCGAGAGAAAAAGCCTAAAAAGACGGTGGAAAAAAGCAGGCCTGCACAAACGGAGCATCAAAAGCCGGGCGACGCGCCGCCCGCACAGGAGCCCGCCTCAAAGCGGTCGCCTGCAAAGAAACGCGGGCCCGTAGAGAGAGCGGAGAAAGTGGCGAAGGCGAAAAAAGAAGCGCCCGTATCCGAGTCGAAGCGCCCTGCGCGCAGGCCTGCTGAGCGGAAGGCGCACAAGCCGGTCGCCCCTGCCGCACCGCCCGTTCCGGCGAGCAAGCCGCGGCAAGATGAGGATATGGAGAGCTTTGCAGATGTGTTGGCAGCGTTGAACCGGCGGCGGGCGGAGCAGGAGCGCAACGCGCAGGCGGCTGATAGCCAGGATGCAGCAGGGAAAGGGGAGGAGCAGCAATGAACGGATTTGTCACGCTTTTGGTAACGGCGCTCTACGCCCTGCTGCTGCAAAACCTGGTGTTTACCGGCGGATTCGGCGCAAGCGAGGCGGTCAGGATTTCCTCTAAGCCGCGTTACGTGCTGTCGTTTGCCCTGTTTATCACCGTGTTTTCCGCTGCAACCTCGATTATCTGCCGCGCATTGGAACTGCTGCCGCAGGTGGGCCTTGCGCATACGCTTGTACGGCTGCTCATATATATGGTTGTGCTGTTTGTGCTGTATGTCATCGTGGTGCTGGTGTTCCGTTATGCGCTGCACGCAAGCGACAGCATCCTGCGGAAGATCGGCATGGCGGCATTCAATACACTAGTGCTTGCGATCCCCGTGATCAACCGCAGCGCCGCCTATACGGTGGGCGAATCTCTTGGCGCGGGCCTTGGGGCAGGCGCGGCTTTTGCGCTGGCCGTGTTTCTGATCCATGCGGGGATTCACGTGCTGGATCATAACGATAAGATCCCAAAGGCCTTTCAGGGGACGCCGGTGCTCTTTCTTTATGTTTCTTTGCTGGCGCTTGCGTTCACTGGTTTTTCCGGAAGATCCCTGTTTGTATAATGGACGGTTTGTCAGAGGTCCTTTGTTTTTGCCAGTGAATGGCGCGAATTTCGCGAAAGGATGGCTGTTAAATGGGGAAAAAATATAAAGTAAAAAAAGACTATGGCTCCGGGCAGCGCTCCAGCTATTATGGCTTCCGGAAAGATTTTCCGGAGGGGGGGCGCAAAGGCCGCTTCCGCAAAAGTGCCAGCCGCTCAGAGCGCGGCAAAAAAATTGGCAAGATCGCGCTGATGGTGCTGGGTTTTGCCGCGGTAACGGTGCTTGCCTTTTTTATCACAGATTTTGCTTTGAATCTATCCAATAAACCCGCTGTGACCAATCCGCATCAGGTGGAAACAGGCAGTGGCGGGCAGGGGAAGGATACGCAGCAGGAGCCGCAGTCGGCGGAGGCACCTGTAGCGCAGCAAAAAGCGGCTGCGGCGCTCTGGCTGCCGGAAAGGACGCTTCGCAATGCATCCGCCCTTGACAGCTTCCTTGCTGCTGCAAAGCAGGCCGGTGCATCCGCTGTGATGATCGACGCAAAGGATACTGACGGCACGCTGCTTTTCCCCTCCGCATTGGAGCAGGTAAAGGCAACGGGCGCCACAGAGGGCGCTTATTCGGATTTTGCACAGGCGCTTCAAAAGATCCATGACAACGGCTTGTCTGTGATTGCACGGGTGCAGTGCTTCCGTGACCCGCTGGCCGCCAGAAAGCTGGGCGAGGGCAGTGCGGTATGCTACCAGCGGCCCGGCACGCTCTGGCTGGACAACAGCGCGGCTAAAGGCGGCAAGCCGTGGGCCAACCCCTATTCGGAAACGGTGCGGGGCTATCTGACCGGTTTGATCGGCGAATTGGCGGCCATGGAGATTGACAGCATCTTGCTCGACAGCGTCCAGTTCCCCAGCGGATACGCGCTGAGTAAGACCTATTATATAGGAGAGAGCGAAAGCGGCGTATCCCGAAATGATGTTTTAAAGAATTTTGTTGCCAGTGCAAAGCAAGCGGCTGGCAGTAAAAATGTGATTTTGATGCAATCAGGGGAAGGGGCCCTCGGCGGTGGAGAAAGCCAGTATCACGGCAGCCTGTTTGGAAGCGGTGTTGATGTTTACGCGCCGGATCTGCGCCTGTCCGGGCTCAAGGGCAGCATTGCAATCGGCGAAGAATCTTTCTCGCCCGCAAAGGATCCGGCCGGATTCCTGACGGCCGCCGGGAAGCAGCTGAAAGCCGCGGTGGGGAACTTTAGCCTGATGCCCCTTTTGGATGCGGGCTCTAACTTGAGCGTGCAGGTGGCAGCCCTGAAAGCGGCGGGGATTGAAAGCTACATTCTATACAATGAGGGCGGCAGCTATACCGCGATCAAATAATGACAGCCCGTTCATCCTTTACAAAATCAAAAAAGGCATCCCGTCTATTCAGGCGGGATGCCTTTTTATCAAATTCTATTGTTAAGCGTAATAGAGAAATTAGGGTTGCCGACAACACAAAATCAGGCCTTTGGATTGACGATATCGCGCCAATCAAGGTCGCCGCGGTCGAGGCTGTGAATCAACGCCTCCGCCGTTGCAATATTGGTTGCAACCGGGATGTTGTGCACGTCGCACAGGCGAAGCAGGTTGGCTTCGTTGGGCTCATGCGGCTTGGGGCTGAGAGGATCGCGGAAAAACAGGAGTAAATCGATTTCATTGCAGGCGATCCTTGCAGCAATCTGCTGGTCGCCGCCCTGTGAACCGCTCAGAAACCGCTGGATGGAAAGCCCGGTTGCCTCAGAGACGATTTTGCCCGTTGTGCCGGTGGCGCACAGAGTGTGGCGGCTGAGTACGCCGCAGTATGCAATACAGAATTGTGTCATAAGCTCCTTCTTCGCGTCATGGGCAATTAGTGCGATATTCATATATGCAGCTCCTTTTTGATAAGAGTGTTGATTCAAAAATAACAATTCTTTTTCCTATCATAACAGATAATTTACATTTTATCAAGATGTTTTAACGGAATTTTCTCTCCTTCGATCCTTTTTGCAATTCGAAGATACGCGCTGCCCGCAGGGCAGTCAAAGGGCACCGGCTTGCCCATCGCCGCACGGTAAGTGACATCCGGGTCATCCGGCACGATGCCAAGCAGGCGGGCGCCCGCGCTGTCGATCACCTGATCGATATTGAGCAGTTTGCGTTTTGCCACAGGCTGTGCTTTAAAGCGGTTGATAATGAGGTGGATCGGAACGATATCCATCGCATACAGCGCATCTACAGCGGCGGCGGCGCTGCGAACGCAGACCGCATCCGGCGTGGAAACGACAACCGCTTCCTGCGCCGCGCTGGCAGCCAGGCGAAAACCCCGCTCAATCCCCGCCGGTGCATCGATGAGGATGGCATCAAAAAAGGCGTCGTACTGTGCGGCCAGGGAGCGCATGGCGCCCGGCGTGAAGGCGGGAGTATCTCGCAAAGGTGCAGCAAGAAGATGGAGACCGCCCACCGATAAGGGTGCTTTTTCGGGTGCGCAACGGCCCAGAAGGACATCCGCCCAGTCGTAAACGGTGTTTTCCGCACAGCCGAGGATCAAATCCAGGCTGCGCAGGCCGATATCGCAGTCGATCAGGAGGATGTGTTTGCCCATGCCTGCAAGTGCCCCGCCGAGCCCGGCGGCCAAAGAGGATTTCCCCGCGCCGCCCTTGCCGGAGGCGATCACAATTTTTCTAGCCATGGTGTTCCACTTCTCCTTTCAAGCGTTATTGCAGAAGTGTATTGCCTTCCTGCGGCAGGTCCATTGCGCTTTCGCTGCCAGAGAAATATTGGTTGTAGATTTCTGCCGCGACCGGCGCGCAGTCAACGCCAGTGTCCCCGCTTTCAATGACAATCCCTATCGCAATTTCAGGGTCGTTTACCGGAGCGTAAGTAATCAGGACTGCGTTATAATCATTCTGCCATTGGCCGTTGATTTTGCGCTTCACCTGGGACGTTCCGGTTTTGGCGGCGGCTTTGATTCCATTTTTGATTTTGGAGAAGGAGCGCGCGCAGAATCCGGTTCCATCACCAACGCGCCGCATCCCCTCATGCACCAGATCAATCGTGGATTTGCTGATATTCAGGTTGGCGGAAACGACTGGCTCTTTCTCCAGCACCGTTTTGCTGTAATCATAGGATTTGATGGATTTGACCAGATGTGTTTCATAGCGCGTGCCACCATTTGCAATGGTGGCGGCGTAGTTTGCAATTTGAAGGGGAGTAAACAGGTTGTAGGATTGGCCGATCGCATACTGCACCGTATCGCCGGGGCGCCACGGCGTGCCGATCGATTCGGCATATTCCGGCGTGGCAAGTGTGCCGGTTTCTTCCGCAATCTCAATGCCTGTCGGCTGGCCCAGGCCAAATTTTCGGGAGTACTCATTCATTTTTTCAATGCCAATTTGATACCCGGCCTCAAAGAAGAAGTTGTTGCAGGAAATCTCGATGGCATGAACGACGCTGATATTGCGGTGTGTGCCCGTGCTGCATCCGAGCCTCAGCTCGCGGTATCTTTGGTAGCCGCCCCGGCCGCCGCAGTAATAGGTGGTGTTTGCATTGAAAACACCCTCTTCCAGGCCGGTGATGGCAATGCCGGGCTTCATGGTAGAGCCGGGCTCGTAAGCGCTCATCATGGCACGGTTCCACAGCGGCGCGTTTTCCGCCTTGGAGAGCTCGGCATAATTTTTACTGTAAGTAGAGATATCATAAGTGGGGTTGGATACGGCGGCGAGCACCTCTCCGGTGTGCACGTCGATCACCACGGCGGCCCCGCAGAAGGGGTGGTCGGGCTGCTCAGCTTTGAGCTCTGCAATCCGCTTTGCAAGGGCTTCGTTCGCAACCTTCTGGAGGTTCTTATCAATGGTGAGAACGATTGTGTTGCCCTGCTCCGGCTCCTTGACATATTCCGTTGTGATATTGCCGTCGTCATCCTTTGTGGTGCGTTTCACGCCATCCGTGCCGCGCAGGTATTCCTCCATCGCCTTTTCAATGCCGTTTTTGCCGATGGAATCGGTTTGGAGATAGCCTTTCTCTTTATATTTTTCATATTCATTTTCGCTGATTGCGCCGACCATGCCGAGGATATGGGGAGCAAGCGCGCCATCCACATATTCGCGGTATGGTACGACCTCAATCTCAACGCCCTGATAAAAATCGCTTTTCTCTTTGATTTCCGCCACCGTTTGGGTGGAAACATCCTCCGCGAAGGTGTATGGCGTGCGCTTACTGAACATCAGGCGGTGCATTTCATAGTAGACCGAGGCAATTTTGCGTGCCTGTTCCGGCTGATAATCCTGAAGGCTGTATTTTTCAATGAGCGCATCCAGGCAATTCTGCGCGGTTGCATAGCTGTTTACGTGCAGGATTTCATCGGATTTCAGGTAGGCCACGTCGCTGTCCCGATTTTCTGGGAAGGCGATTTTGCCGTTTTCACCATAAATCAGCGGGAGGTTATCAATCCACTTTTCCCCTTTGGATTCCAGCAGCTCGATGAGGCTGCTGACCAGCTTGTTGCGCTGTGCAATTTCATCTTTCTTATCCGATGGGAACCTTTCCGCGGTGAATACGATGGAGTTGCCTTGCCGGTTGGTGACAAGCGGATTGCCGTTGCGATCCAAAATTTCACCGCGCGCCGCCTCCACCCGCGTGCTGGCGGAGCTGATGGACTTACTTTGCTCGGCATATTCCGCGCCATGGACAAGCTGCAGCTGAACAAGACGGCCTGCAAAAAGAAGCAGGAATACGCCCAGCAGGCAGACGGAGATGATAACGCGGGAGGTACGTTTGTCCTGATTCATCGGTTCGGCCCATCCTTTCATGCTCAAAAATGTTTTCGTAAAAAATCGGAAAAGACACAGCGGTCAAAAAACTGCTGTGTCAGATACTCTGTGCATGGGAACCGCCCTTTGGCAGGGAACCACTGATGCAATTAAGCCTGGTGGAAGCAATTGCCTTATAGGATTACAGACGGCTCTTCATTTGTCGAAAGCGGGTTTTTCAATTTCCTGCCGAGCGCGCGCAGGGGGAAGAAAAACAGCGGCAGGAACAGCACCGCATACAGGCTTGCGGGCAGGTAAAAGCGCACAAGGGCGCTTACAGCGCCATCATAACCTGGGATCACCAGAAACACCAGCCAATACAGCAGGTTGTGCACCAGCGCCGCGCATGCGGACAGGAGCAGCGCCGTGACAAAATTGACCCGCATCAGGTAGTGCAGCAGCAGCCCGCAGACGCAGCCGATGATCAGCAGCACCACGGCGTGAAACCCATCGCCGCGCGTGCCCACCGCATCCCAGAGCATGCCGGCGAACATGCCAAAACATGCGCCTGCCATTTCACGCTCCAGCATTGCGATGCACACCACAAGCGGAATCAGCGGCATCGCGCTGACGCCATAGATGCGGGGCAGCAGGCCGCCCGTATTTTGCAGCAGGGATACCAGCAGGATAATCACAGCGAGAATCCCCCATCGCAGGTAGACCTGTTTTTTTTCCTTTTTTACCATTGAAGGGCCTGCCTTTCTGCAAGGATTCCCGTGCGCGCTCCCACCGTTATGGCGCGCTGCTGCCGGAAGCACTTTGTGCATTCTCCGCCGTTTTTTGCCCTTCAAAGGCGGTGATGATAAACACATCATGCACTGCGCTGATCTCAACGCCCGGTTTGACGACCGCATAAGCGGAAATATCATACGTATTGTTTTTCACATCCTCCACTGTGCCGATGAGGATGCCCTTTGGAAAAAATTCGCCCGCGCCGGAGGTTTGCACGATGCCGCCTTTGGAAACGACGGTCGAGCGCTCCAGGCCGGAGAGCTGGCACTTGCCCTCGCGGGATAATGCGATATCCGTGCCGAGGACGCCCTGCTCATTGGTATTGGACTCTTCCGCGCTGACGTTGACCGATGGGTCCAGGATTGTTTTCACCGTGCACCCGGTGCTCCATACGCGCTCTACGCGGCCAACCAGGTACTGGCCTGAAATCACAGGATCGTTCGGCTCAATCCCATCAGAGGAGCCCTTGTTGAGCGTAAAGGAATAAAACAAATCCGCGGAATCACGCGCAATGATCGAGGCGGGCGCCATCTCCCAATCCTGATGGGCTTCTTTCACGCCCAAAACGGATTCGTAGGAGGTGATCTGCCGCTTCATCTCATCATAATCAACCAGTTTTTTTTGGTAGTCGGCGATCTGCTGTTTGAGCTCGTCGATCTCCTTTGCGTAGGTGCCCGCAGAAACGAAGCTGCCGGAAAAATTCCCAATTTGCTCCGACACATAGGCGGAGAGCCGCTGCAGGGGGGAAAACACCGCCCCAAGCAAAGAGGAAGAAGGCGACGCTCCGCCGTGGGAGGCCGCCGCAATGATAATCCCAACAATCAGCGCGGCAAGGATGCCGAGCAAAACCTTAAAACGCTTGCTATGAAAGAAACGCTGCATAAAAATCCCTGCCTGCCTTCCGAGTCAGGCCCGAGGGGCCGCTAAACTCAGTTGTAATCTCTGGTGCCGGTGATGCCGAGCACATCGGATTCCAGGCACATGCCGGTGCCATCTACCACGCAGTCCAGCGGGTTTTCCGCCACGTGAACGGGCATCTTCGTCTCGACGGCGATCAGGCGGTCCAGCCCGCGCAGCAGCGCTCCGCCGCCGGTGAGCATAATGCCGTGATCGATGATATCCGCGGAGAGCTCCGGCGGCGTTTTTTCAAGCGTGGCCCGGATCGCATCCAGAATCTGGTTGACCGGGTCCGCCAGCGCTTCGCGGATTTCCTCGGAGCTCACTTCAATGTTTTTCGGCAGGCCGTCCATCAGGTTGCGGCCCTTGACATCCATTGTGCCCTCGCCCTCATAGGGGTAGGCGGAGCCGATTCTGATTTTGATCTCCTCTGCTGTGCGTTCACCAACAAGAAGATTATATTTCTTTTTGATATAAGAAATGATCGCTTCGTCAAAATTATCGCCCGCAATGCGCGCGGAGCGGGAAGTGACGATATCCCCCAGGGAGATGACGGCCACCTCGGAGGTGCCGCCGCCGATATCGACGACCATGCTGCCCGTTGCTTCGCTCACGGGAAGGCCGGCGCCGATCGCCGCGGCCATCGGTTCGTCGATCAGGCTAACGTATTTCGCGCCTGCGCTGCGGGCCGCATCGTGAACCGCGCGCTTTTCCACCTCGGTTACGCCGGAGGGGATGCAGATCATCACGCGGGCACGGTTGAAGGGGGAGCCGCTCGTTGCGCGGCGAATGAATTCTTTCAGCATGTCGGAGGTGATATCGAAATCCGCAATCACGCCGTCCTTCAGGGGGCGGACTGCAATAATGGAGCCGGGGGTACGGCCAATCATTTCCTTTGCTTCAATACCGACCGCCACAACGCGGTTCGGATTAGAACGGACGTCTACCGCAACCACGGAAGGCTCGCGGGTGACGATCCCTTTACCTTTTACGAATACGAGTGTGTTTGCAGTGCCAAGGTCAATGCCGATATCCTGTGAAAATAACATGGCGTTCAAACTCCTTTCCAAGCGGGGCGCCGGAGCCCGGCTGCACCCATAACGTATATTATTATAACCTTAATTGAAAACTTTCTCAACCGCAAATGGAAAAAACCTGTGCAGTTTTTCGCCTGTTTTCGCCTTATTTTCTGGCAAAATTCGATATCTCACATACCGGGAGAAGGAGCAAATGGGGCAGAGCTACAGAACAGCACCGTTCACCCCAAATTGGGAGAGGAGCCGCGCCGCTCGCGCAATAGGAAGCCCCATCACATTAAAATAATCGCCTCGGATGCTTTCCACCAGAAGGCAGCCGCAGCCCTGGATGCCATAGGCGCCCGCCTTATCCATGGGCTCCCCTGTGGCAATATAGCTGCGGATTTCATCGTCCGATAAGGAATAAAAGCGCACGGCAGTAGCACAGGAAAAGGCTTCTTTTTTGCCGTTTTCACCGGGCAGCGCGACGCATACGCCGGTGTATACGGTGTGTTCACGCCCGGCAAGAGAGCGGAGCATGGCGAAAGCCTGCGCTTCATCCTTCGGCTTTCCGAGGATGGCACTATCCCGCACCACGATCGTATCTGCGGCAAGAATGAGCTCATCCTCTGCGGCGTGCCGTGCGGCGCATGCAGCCTTTTGCGCGGCAAGCTCTGCTACCGCTTGGCCAGGAAGGAGAGCGGGATCTATACGCTCCTCAATCTGTGCGGGCCGCACAGAGAAGAGATAGCCCGCGTTTTTTAAAATTTCCCGCCTGCGCGGGGAAGCGGAGGCTAAAACCAGCTTCATAATCCATCTCCAATCGAGTGAAAAAGCAGAATAAAATCTATTTTATAGAATAAATCCCTATACAATCTTAAGGAAAATTAGCGCATGACTCATTTTGGGATTACCGGCCGGTGGAGCCGAAGCCGCCCTCTCCCCGCTGCGTTTGCGTAAGGGTATCCACCGCTTCTATGACGGGGCAGAGAATAGGCAGGACGGCAAGCTGTGCAATCCGCTCGCCGGGCTGAATTTCATAGGGCTCGTCGAATTGATTGATCAGCCCTACGCAGACTTCGCCGGTATAATCGCTGTCAATCACGCCCACGCCGTTGGCAAGCGCGATCCCATGCTTGATGCCAAGCCCGCTACGGGCAAATACGAAGCCGGCCGTTCCTTCCGGCAATCCGATGGCAATGCCGGTGGGCACCACCGCATGGCCCCTCGCTGGGAGCAACAGGGGCGCGTCGATGCAGGCGCAGAGATCCAGCCCAGCACTGCCCGGCGTGGCGCGCTGGGGGAGAATGGCACTTTCACGCATTTTTTTCATCTTCAAGGTTGTCATAGCGGGGATGCATCCTTTCCTACTCACTGTTTTTTACAAGGCTGCCTTCTTTGTAAGAGTATGGGGCGGTTTTACCGTGTTTCAAACAGGGAAATATGCCGCCCGTCCATTTATTCATACGGTATCTTCCGGGCTTCAAAATCGGCTGGTTATTCTACGCCGCGAAAATAGAGGCCTCGCGTATAAGCGCCGTCTGGCGCGGCTCCATTTTGATATTGGGTGAGGATCCCGGCGCATTGCTCCGGCGTTTCACGGGTGAAATACAGGAGTAGAAAATCGATCCCCCGGACTTCGGCAAGCCGGTCCGCCAGATAGATCGGACGGGAGTTCAAAAGCTCGCTGCATCCATCCGTGCAGGCAACCGGGAAACAGATGCCCTTCCGGTCGGTTAACACCCCATCCTTGCCGCAGGAGCAGCAGGGCTTGCCGTTGGCAATGGGGCAGTTGCGGGTGAGCATGAGCGGAACGCTGCCGTATGCGATCAATCCGCGCGGCAGTTCTCCGCCGAGCGCAGCCGCCTGCGCAAGCGTCAGCTCAAAGGAGAGCGTTGCCTTTTCCAGCCCCATGGAGGAGGCTTGCTCCAGTGCCTGTGTATTAAACAGGTTGAGCCCAAAGCCGCCGTGGATGAGAAGCCCGGCCTCCTGAGCCATGCGGACAGCGCCCAGCGTATGCGCGAGGGCGGCTGTAACCCCCGCCTGCTTGGCCGCGTTTAACTCCGCACGGACAGCGGCTTCCCTGCCAAACAGCCCGCGGGGGATTTCCACCGCAATGGGAGCCCCGGCCTCCACCAACGCCCTGAGCCGAGGCGCAGGCGTGTGGAGCGGGAGATAAATGCAGGCAAAAGCGCTCAAATCCGGTGGGAGCTGCGTTTCGTCTGTAAAGCGGGCGTAGAATACGGCGGGCGCCTTGGTTTTATGGGCAGGCGCCTGCGTGCTACCGGCTTGAAATTGTTTTCTAGCGGGCTTGCCCAGCAGACCGATGAGCGCTTCCAGCGCCTCGCGCCGCAATGCATTGAGGCAGGAAAGGGGGGCGGTCAGGCCCGGCGCAAGGTCACAGTGAACCGATTGCGCATAATATGGGGTACCGCCGCATTTGGAAAGCTGACGCGTCACCTCCGCTTCGGTGAGCGGGCGGGTCAGGGCAGGCTCCGGCAGTTTTTTCGATTGCACGCACACGCTTTGGCCGCGCGCCTCACCGGTCAGCGTAAGCGGGATGCCCGGCCGCATCGTGAAAGAGAAGGCGACGCCGGTCAGCGGTCGTTCTTTTTCATAAAGGCGGGAAAGCTCCTTGAGCACAGGGGCCGCCGCCGATACATCCTCTTTGCCACGGGTGCCGAACATGGCGCGGCCGCGCTGCCCGGTATAGTAGCCGTCCGTAAAGCCGGAGCGGGAAAAAACCGCCTGAAGCTGCCGGGAGAGCGCGCCCTCCGGCTCGCCGTTTCCCAGCGCTTGGCGGCAGGCGGTCACAGCGGCGGCGACATATTCCGGCCGCTTCATACGCCCTTCGATTTTAAAGGACAGCACGCCCGCCTCGTGGAGCGTGCGGATGTGCGGAATCAGGGAGAGATCCTTCAGGCTCAGGTCAGCTCCCGTGCCGCCGGGCGCGACAAAGGGGAGTCGGCAGGGCTGGGCGCAGAGGCCCCGGCTGCCGGAACGGGAGCCAAGCATAGCGCTGAGGTAACATTGGCCGGAGACGCACATGCATAATGCGCCATGGATAAACAATTCCAGCTCAACGGGCGAATGAGCGGCGAGCGCCGTGATTTCACCCAGCGTCAGCTCGCGGGGCAGCACCGCGCGGGTGAAACCGAGGCTTTTGAGCTCCTCCAGTCCCGCCAGCGTCTGCACCGACATCTGCGTGGAGGCGTGCAGCGGAATATCCGGCGCGCAGTTGCGCGCGAGCCTGGCAATGCCGAGATCCTGCGTAATCAAAGCGTCGATACCGGCTTCACAGCTCAGCGCGAGCATATGTTCCGCGTCTTTCAACTCCGCGTCCCGCACCAGGGTGTTGAGCGTTAAGTATACCTGCACGCCGCGCTCATGGCAATAGCGCACAGCCTCTTTCAAGGCTTCATCGTCAAAATTCCCCGCATTGCGGCGGGCATTGAGCAGCTTGCCGCCCAGATAAACGGCGTTCGCACCGCAGCGCACCGCGGCAATGAGGGCCTCCCTTGTGCCGGCCGGAGCGAGAATTTCAGCCTCTGCTTGTTTTTGCATGTTTATTTTTTCCCGGTTTCGGCCAGCTTTGCGCGCAGGTTTTGGATTTCGCGGTTGAGGCGGTCCACCTCCCGGCGGGAAACCTCCACCTCCATGCGTGCGCGGGCCGAATCCTCAAGATACTCCCGGATTTGGGAGCGAAGGTTATCCGCGCTGCTCTCTGATTTGCGATAGGCGTCCATTGCATCGAGAGAGGCGAGGATTGCCGCCTGCGTGAGGGAAAGCCGCTCATTTTCATGCATCAGGCCGCTGATCGTTTCATCCAGCTGAGCGCCGAGGGACTGCGTGTATTCCACATCATCCTCTGTGGTGACATAATAATCCGTGCCGCAGATTTGCAGCCTGACCCTGTTCTTTTCCATACCTAAAATGACATCCTTTCTGACAAACGTTTTAAAAATAATATCATCTTTATCTATCATAAAAAATAGGGCCGCATTTTCTGCCGATCAAAATACGCATAGATGCCCTATTGGTTATTATACTATAGATTGTTCATGCGGGAAAGAGGAAAAACGCTTTTTTCTCAGGAAGCGCAAATTGGAAGCGCCAATGGAAAGCACAAATCGATTTTTTGCAGGTATGTTCCCGCAGAATTGTGCAAAACTAAAGGGGATCAAGCAATTTGATAAGAAATTTCAATGCAGGGGGATGAAATCGCCCCTTATAGTTGAAATTATTGGAATATTCATATAAAATAGATAAAGCAAACGGATTTAAAATCTTTATTGACAACATTTTTTGGAGGAAACATATGAAATATACACTTTCTAAGGAGCAGGCAAATAAGCTGATGACCGCCAAGCTCTCCCACTTCTTCGGCGTGACACCGCAGGAGGCTTCCTATGAGCAGTTCTATAAAGCCATTGCCATGATCGTGCGGGATATGATGAGCGACGGCCGCAGGGAGTTTGAAGAAAAGGCCGATCAGGGGAGCGCAAAGCATGTTTACTACCTCTGCATGGAGTTCCTGATGGGGCGCTCTTTGAAGAATAATCTCTATAATCTTGGCCTGACCGACGTGTTCAGCAAGGTGCTGGCAGATTACGATATCAAAATGGATAGCCTGTATGAGAGCGAGCCGGATGCGGGCCTCGGCAACGGCGGCCTGGGGCGGCTTGCCGCGTGCTATCTCGACGGCCTTGCCACGCAGGGATACTTGGCCACCGGTTATTCGATCCTCTACGAATATGGCATTTTCAAGCAGAAAATTGTGGATGGCTGGCAGACGGAGCTGCCTGATTTTTGGTTGCCAGGCGGCGAAGTGTGGCTGGTGCCCAAAGAGGAGTGCGCCATCGAGGTGCGCTTTGAGGGCGAGATCGAAGATCAGTGGGATGGCTCCTATCACCACACCGAGCATAGAAACTACAAGCCGATCATGGCGATTCCGAATGACATGTATGTCTCCGGCAAGGATGGCAGAGGCATCAGCGTGCTGCGCCTATGGACGGCGAAAGCGCCCGGCCTTGATATGACGCTCTTCAATCAGGGTGATTATATGCGCGCCATGGAGCAGAACGCCATGGCAGAGGTGATCAGCAAGGTGCTCTATCCAGCGGACAATCATCCGGAGGGCAAGAGCCTGCGGTTGCGCCAGCAGTATTTTCTGGTATCCGCCTCCGTGCAGGATATTGTGCATCGCCATCTGCGGCAATACCCGTCTCTCGATAACTTTGCGGATAAGGTCGCCATCCATATCAACGATACCCACCCGACCATGGCAATCCCCGAGCTGATGCGTATTTTACTCGATGAATGCGGCTACGGCTGGGATGATGCATGGCGGATCGTGACCAATACCTTTGCCTATACCAACCATACCGTTATGAGCGAAGCGCTGGAATGCTGGCCGGAGGATCTGTTCCAGCGCATGATCCCGCGCATCTATCAGATCACCAAGGAGATCGACAACCGCTTCCGTGCCTTCGTCTGGGGCGCGACCGGGGATGCGGACCGGGTGGAGCGCATGGCGATCATCTCCAACGGCGTGGTGCGCATGGCAAACCTGTGTGTGGCCGCCTGCCACAGCGTAAACGGCGTTTCGGCCCTGCACAGCCAGATATTGAAAGATAGCGTTTTTAAGGATTTCTATGGCCTGACGCCGCTCAAATTCAAAAACGTGACCAACGGCATCGCCCATCGCCGCTGGCTGTGCCAGTCGAACCCGGCCCTGAGCGCGCTAATCACCGAGCTGATCGGGGATGGCTTTGTATACAATGCCGGGGAATTGCTCAACCTGCGCAAATATGCCGACGATCAAACGGTGCTCGATCAAATCGGCCGTGTGAAGCTTGAGAATAAGCAGCGCTTTGCGGCGCTTGTGAAAAAAACAAACGGCATTGTGCTCGACCCGACCTCAATTTTCGACGTGCAGGTCAAACGGCTGCATGAATATAAGCGGCAGCATCTCAACGCGCTGCATATCTTGGCGCAATACCTGATGCTCAAGGAAAACCCCAATATCGATTTTACGCCGCGCACCTATATCTTCGGCGCAAAGGCGGCGTCCGGCTACTTTATGGCGAAAAAGATCATCAGCTTTATCTGCGCGCTTGCGGATGTCATCAACCATGATCCCATTGTAAAAGACCGGATCAAGGTCGTGTATATGGAGGATTACAACGTGACGATGGCGGAGCACCTGATGCCCGCCGCCGATATCAGCGAGCAGATTTCCCTGGCAGGTACGGAAGCCAGCGGCACGGGCAACATGAAGCTGATGCTCAACGGTGCGCTGACACTCGGCACGCTCGACGGCGCGAATGTCGAAATCCGTGAGGCGGTTGGGGATGAAAATATGTTCCTCTTCGGTATGACCACGCCGGAGGTAAACGACCTCAAGCGTAAGGGCTATGACCCCAACAGCTATTACCTGAATAACAGCGAATTGCGCCGCGCGATTGACGCGATGAAACTCGGCATCAATGGCGTATCGTTCCCGGAGATCGCCTCCTCCCTGCAAAACAGCGACCCCTATATGGTGATGGCGGACTTCGACGACTACCGCCGCGCCCAGCAGCGGGTGGCTCAGATCTGGGCGGATCGCGACCAGTGGAACCGTATGTCCCTAATGAATACGAGCGGTGCGGGACGTTTTGCGGCGGACCGTGCGATCGAAGAGTATGCGCGGGATATCTGGCATACGGGAAAGGTCACGAAATAAGCATAGCATTTTCTGAACCCCTGAATAAAATGGACCGCGTAAAACTGCGCGGTCCATTTTTATGAGCGGGCATAGGGCCAAGTTGAAAATCTGCGGGCGGGCGATGTTACAAATATGGTTACTCATCATGAAGGTCGACATTGACAATTCCAAGGGGATGGAGTATTATACCTCTAATTGGATGTAGATACATCTTTTCTGGGAGAGGTGATAAGAATGGAGATTACACACAGACAAATTACAAAAATTGCTCGTGAGGTGAACAAATTCACAGTGCGGACGATGAAAGCTGATGGAATCGGAACAGCGGAGTTTGATTTTATTCACCTTGTTAGGCATCATCCTGGCATTACGCAGGCTGAAGTACGAAACGAGTTGAGAATTGATAAGGGAGCAGCGGCACGTCGTACAGCCAACCTTGAGGAAAAAGGGTATCTTGTTCGGAAGGAAAACCCGAATGATAAGCGCAGCCAGTTGCTGTATGCCACAGAAAAAGCAGAGCGGCTAAAAAACTCCAAAGCATATTTGGAGTCGGTCTTTTATGAATGGTTGCTTGGCGGTCTGTCTCAGGATGACAGCGAAAACTTTGCCCGCATTTTAAATACGCTGTATGAAAAATCCAAAAAACAAAGCCGTGCAGGATTTCCCGATTTACTGGCGCTGTTGGAGGGAAAGGAGCGTGTGTGAATTGGCAAACAAACATAATCAGGAGCCGGATCGTATCCGTTCTTACTTTAAAGCGGAAAAATGGACGTTGGTATTGGTTGCGGTTTCAGGCATACTTTATAACACGGGCATGGTTGCAGGGCCATGGTTTGAAGGACAGCTTGCTCAGTGCCTGTATGATATGATCGGCGGAAACAAAGTGTTTTCGGATATGCTGATTTTGACAGCAGCTTATGTTGCGACGATCCTGTTTGTTCAGACCATGCGGTATGTCAAGCGGTTTTATGTGCGCAGATTCGGCAACAATGTTAACCGCAGCATGAAACGGGTTCTGTATTCCGGTCTTGTACATAAAAGCAAAAGCGAAATGGAGTGTGAGAGTGTCGGCAGCCTGATGACAAAGGCGATTTCCGATGTCGATGCCTGCTCGGAGGGGATGCGCAAGTTTACAACAGAAATTTTTGATACGGGCGTGGTAATGATTGCATATCTTACCATGCTGTATGTTTACGATTGGCGCCTTGCTCTTTTATCCTGCATATTCCCGCCGTTTGCTTATCTAATTGCAGAAAAACTGAAGGTAATTGTGCATCGCTGTACAAACTCTTACAAAGAAAGTGCATCACGTCTAAACAGCGCAACACTCGACCGTATTTCCGGAGCGATTACATATCGTGTATTCAGCTGTGAAGAAGAACGTGATACCGCTTATGAGGGGCACCTTGCAGATTATGAGCACAATGCGATCAAGGCCAATCTTTGGGCTTCCGCAATGCAGCCGCTCTATCAAATTATTTCCATGCTGAGCGTTTTGTTTATCATTTGGTTCGGTGCAAAAAATGTTCTCGGCACAGGCTGGTCGGAATGGAATATCGCTGCATTTACAACCTTCTTATCCTGCTTTACCAAGCTTGCGGTCAAGTCATCCAGAGCAGCAAAGCTATTTAATGCCGTGCAAAAGGCGCAGGTTTCATGGAGCCGAATTAAGCCGATGATGCTGCTGTACGAGGATGAAACGGAATCTGCACCCGTTTGCCCCGCAGATTTGGAGGTGTGTGGATTGTCATTTTCCTACCCGGACGGACGGGAAATCCTGCACAATATATCATTTAGAGCAAGTCCCGGGCAGATTATCGGCGTGACCGGCGCTGTTGCCTGCGGCAAATCCACGTTGGGAAAAGTTTTTCTTTGCGAACATCCGTATCATGGCAGTATCCGTTTTGCAGGCTGTGAACTGGCCAGCTTATCGAAGGATCAGCGAAGCGGGATTTTCGCCTATATGGGACATCAGCCAGAGCTGATGAGCGACACAATCGAGCAGAATGTTCTTCTCGGAGATACGGCAGATATATCGGTTTATCTGAAAGCGGCCTGCCTTGACCGTGAGGTAAATGAAATGCCAGATCATGCACAAACGCAGGTCGGCAGTGGAGGCATGCGCCTTTCCGGAGGCCAACAGGCGCGGGTAGCATTGGCAAGAACGCTCTGCCATAAGCGTCCTGTCATGATTTTGGATGACCCATTTTCGGCCGTTGACAAGGCAACAGAAAAGGAGCTGTATCAAAATCTCCGCCAGATGGCTTCGGACAGTATTATTCTGCTGATTTCCCACAGGCTTTCCCTGTTTGCTGAGCTTGATGGGGTCATATGGATGGAGAATGGACATGCGGCGATCAGTACACATGAGGATTTGATGCGTACAAATCCGAAATATGCACACTTGTACCGGGTACAGGCGGAAGGAGGTAAAATGTGTGAAGCGTAAAAACAGTATGAAATCCATTTTGAAGAGCGTCATGATCCGTGCAAAGCTGCTGACCATCGGCATTGTTTTTGCGATTGCGGGAGCAATTGTGTTTGCGTTGCTGCCTCCGCTTGCATTGGAAAAAATAATAAATGATTTGACTGCCGGCCAGTCCATAGGGATTCAAAATGCGCTGCTTTATTTTGCGCTCATTGCCGCCGCTGGTTTATTCGATACTGCAAAGGAAATTCTAATCACAATATTTGGTCAGAAAATCACGCGGGAATTGCGGCACGAAATGTGTGGAAAGCTTTCACGTATGCCTGCCTCTTATTTTACAAAAAACGAACCGGGAGTTATCGCCTCCAGGTTCGTTAACGATGTGGATACGATGGAATCTTTGTTTACTTCCGGAATTATCAGCATGTTTGTGGATGCCTGCAAAGTGATCAGCATTATGTTCATGATTTTTGTAAAGAGCAGGGGCTTGGGTATTCTTATGGTGTTTGTTACGCCCATGCTGTTTTTTCTGACACGAATCATTCAGAAGCGAATGCTGAAAGCACAGCTTGCCAATCGTGCGGCAGTTGGAAAGGCCAACAATCACGTGCCTGAAACGATCCGAAATATCAGGATGATTCATAACTTTCATAAAGAGAAATACATGGAAAGCAAATATGACGGTTACATTCTGAAAAGCTATCGTGCAATGGAAAAATCCAATTTCTACGATGCTATTTATTCCCCTATTATACTCGTCGTCAGTGCGGTCATAGTTGCAGTAATGATGATTTTATCTGCCATGGGCGGCGAAATGCAGTCATTTTTCGGAATGTCCGTTGGAACAGCCGTGGCAGTTATCGCTTATGTCGGCAAGGTGTTTGAACCGTTGGAAAGCATCGGAATGGAAATTCAGAATATTCAGTCAGCTGTTGCTGGCGTTCACCGTATCAACGAATTTCTTGATGAGCCGGAGCGCGGGGAGGCAGACCGCTCAATCAGATGCCGGCAGCTTTTGCAAAGCAATATGCCCTGTATAGAGCTGAACCATGTTCGATTCGGATACAATAAGAGCGAACCGGTTCTGAACGGGAGAAGTTTTACAGTAAAGCAGGGAGAAAGCGTAACCCTGACAGGCAGGACTGGCGCAGGAAAGAGCACCATTTTCAAGCTTATTCTGGGATTGTACAGCCCCGACAGCGGCAGCGTTCGTGTTTTCGGTGTGCAAGCAGGCCGTATTCCCGACCGGGAAAAGCGAACCCTATTTGGATATGTTGAACAGACCTTTCGAATGGTTCCGGGAACAGTTGCAGAGCAGATCACATTGTTTGATTCATCTATTTCCCGGAAGGATGCCGAAAAAGCCGCACAGATTGTCGGCTTGCATGAAAGCATTGCAAAGCTGGAGAGCGGTTATGATACCCCCTGCACTGAGTCACTGTTCTCTCAAGGGGAATGGCAGCTGCTGTCAATCGCCCGTGCAATAGCTGCAGACCCTGCCATACTGCTGCTTGACGAAATCACTGCCAATCTTGATTCCGGTACCGAGCAGATGGTAATTTCCGCTTTAAAGAAAGCATCGGAGAACCGTACCGTGCTGTCCATTTCTCATCGCTTATATGAACAGACGGGCGGCCGCCAGATAAACATAGAGGAATAAACGGCTCCAATACGTGATTCCCACTTCACTATCATCAAAACGATATTCGCTCGTTATAAAATCTTTTCCTCATAAGGAGGCGGAGAGGCGGTCAAGCTCTTTTTCAATGAACGCGTTCTTTTTCAGCCGCGGCTGGCGGATTTTGCCCTCTTTTACCACAGCATACGGCTCGCGCATCGCTTCCAAATGCTCCAGCGGGTTGGCGCTGAGGACGAGCAGATCCGCATATTTGCCAGTTTCCACTGAACCAGTGATATCCGCAATGCCCAGAATTTCCGCGTTGGAAAGCGTAGCGGTATAGATCGCGTAATCCGTGGGGACCTTCATCATCTTCCAGAAATACCAGACCTCACGCCACATGTTGTACTGTGTGGCAAACGGGCAGGAGGCGTCGGTGCCCATGCCGAGGTGGATTCCCGCCTCCATCGCGGTGCGCACCCCATCGCGCATTCCATCCAGCACCACCTCACTGTTGTAAACACAGAGCTCATTGAGCTTCGTCACCTCAGGGGAGAGACGGGCGAGCGGCAGGGCAGGCGAGAAGGTCATGATGATGCCGCCATCCCGCTCCCGCAGGATTTTTTGCAGGCCCTCATCAAATCCCGCGCTATGCTCCACCGTATCCACGCCGCCTTCAATGGCAACGCGCATCCCGTCCGGGCTCTCCGTGTGGGATGCAACCTTCATGCCGAGCTCATGTGCCCGGTCGCAAACGGCGCGCGTCTGCTCAAGGTTCATTTTCAGCTCGCCGGGGGAGCCCTTTTTCTTCGCATCCATCACGCCGCCGGTGACGCAGATTTTGATGAAATCTGACCCCGCCGCATGATGTGCGTCAACCAGCGCCCGCAGCTCCGCCGGATAGGAGGCCGTTTCAGCGAACGTGCCGTCGCCGTGCCCGCCCGGCACCGTGATCGCCGTGCCAGAGCAATACATGCGTGGGCCGAGCTTCTCCCCTATGCGCACCGCGTCGCGGATACGCAGGTCAGAGCCGCAGAAATCGCCCACTGCGCGCAGCGTTGTAACGCCGGAGTCGAACTCCGCGAGGACGTGGGAGGCGACCATGGAATCCAGTACCTTTTGCCCGAGCGGGGTATGTACAAATTTCAGCACCGCTTTTTGCGAGCCGCCGCCCCCCAGCGCTTTGCTAGGCATTCCGGTGCCGAAAAGGTGTGCGTGCATGTTGATGAGCCCCGGCATGATGTATTTTCCGGTGCAGTCCATCACTTCTGCGCCGGTGCGGTCGATATTGCCGATGGCGGCGATTTTGCCATCCTCAATCAACAAATCCGCCTTCTGGACCTGGCAGCCCGGCTTTCCGCTGATAATGAATCCGCCTGTGAGTGCTCTTTTCAATGATAGCTCCTTCTTTCTGAATCAATAAGATGAAAAGTCCGCCTTCTGTTGCCCTGGGCTCCGGAGGAAGCCTGGATCAAGCTTGTGTATTGGATCAATAACCGCTGTGATTCTTATTACAGCATAGTTTACAGAAATTTTCAACTGCTGAGCGCGCGAAAACAAAAAATAGTGGAAAAAGCTGATCCAGCAGGTGTGAAGCTTACACCGCGCTTGCATTGTGGACCCATAAGTCCTAAGCTTTCTTAGAAATAAGCGCCGAATATACAAATGAAAAAGCCTTAAATCTCTGTCAATCCGCAGGTTTAAAGCTCTTCTGCAATGAAAAGTTAAAAAAGATTGGCGCCGCTCGTCTGGATAAAAAAACCTGCGGTGCGAGTGGCGATACAGAACTTTTCAAAGAACTCAGTAAAATCAATGGTTTGTGGGTAAACCGAACAGCATTTATCTTATGTATGAACCCCTTTTAGGACGACTGTGTTGATACAGCCGTCCTTTTTTTACGCCCAAAATAAATGTGCCGATTAGGGTTGAAAAGCCCTCACTTTTCTTCCTGTATTATCTGTTAGAAAGAGGACGCAGGTGATTTATCATCGGGGGTATCCGTCGGCACAGATAGGGCCTTTTCCCCAAAAACAAACACTTTTCCAGACCGCCGAAGGGAGGTGATAACATGGTGGTATTTCGCATTGAGAAAACCCGCGACTACACGGTGATGTCCAACCACCACCTGCGAAATGCGGGGCTGTCGCTGAAATCCAAAGGGCTACTTTCCATGATGCTGTCCTTGCCGGAGGACTGGAACTACACCACCAGAGGCCTTGCAAAAATCTGCAAGGAGGGCACGGACAGCATCGGCTCCGCCCTGAAGGAGCTGGAACGGGCCGGGTACATAGTCCGCAATCGGCTCCGGGACAGCAAGGGCAAGATCGTGGACGTGGAGTATGTCATCTACGAAACGCCCCATCCGCCGGACACGAGCCAGCCGTGTGAGGATGAACCGGATACGGCTTATCCAGATACGGAAAACCCGGATATGGATGACCCATGTCTGGAAAATCGGCCGCAATTAAATAAAGAGAAAAGAAATCCTGAAGAGCCAAATACTCATTCACCAAGTACGGAAGGATCAAATCCTGTCCAATCAAGCCCCCAAACCCCCACAGGGGATAACCGGACGGGACTGGATGCGGGAGCGAGAAAGCTATCGGAAACTCATTTTGGAAAATATCGAGTATGACTATCTTTGCAGGGATGACCGGCTGGACCGGGATATGCTGAATGAGCTGGTGGAGCTCATGGTGGATACCGTCTGTTCCCACCGTCAGACGGTCCGCATTGCCGGGGATGATTACCCGGCGGAGGTGGTCAAGTCCCGGTTCCTGAAATTGACCAGCTCCCATATCGAGTACGTCCTTGACTGGATGCGGGAGAACACCACCTACGTCCGCAATATCAAGAAATATCTGCTGGCTGCCCTGTATAACGCCCCGGCCACCATCGACAGCTACTATGCGTCCCTGGTGAACCACGACCTGTACGGCGGCGGAGAAAGATTAACTATTAAAAGTCAACTCCAAAATGAATGGTGGAGCTGATGACCCAGGACGAGATCGCGGTGATGGACGGAGGCAAGTGTATCTTGCAGCTTCGAGGGGTGCGGCCGTTTTTCAGTGACAAGTTTGATATAACCCGCCACCCCCGCTACAAATACCTTGCCGACGCCGACAAGAAAAACACCTTTGACATTGAACGGTACATGAAACGCAGACCGGCCATTGTAAAGCCGGACGAGCCTTTCGATCTGTACGAATTGAAAGCGACCGACTTTCAACCCGACAATTCAAAGGAACGAAAGGAACTGTGATTTATGGATTTCTTTACTAACGCTATCGACGTTTTGCAGACCCTGGTGATCGCTCTGGGCGGCGGCCTGTGCGTGTGGGGAGGCATCAATCTTCTGGAAGGTTACGGCCAGGACAATCCTGCCTCCAATGCTCATGTACGGTAAAGTATCACACGAGAATTTAATAGACAGCAGCCCACTATTCTATTTTTTGATAAAATGGTCTTCTCGAAAACGGTCAATGGGATTATAATAAACTTAGCATTAACCGATACGGTTAATGTAGGAGGTTTTATGAACGACAAATTTTTTAAATTGCCCTTAGAGAAACAACAACGGATTCTCAATGCTGCTTATAAAGTTTTTTCAGAAAACAGCTATAAGAAAGCTCCTATGTCAGAAATAGCAGAGGAAGGTGGAATTTCAAAAGCTCTGCTTTTTCATTATTTTCACAACAAAAAGGAGTTGTATCTCTACCTATGGGCACAAGCGATTGAAATGACGAGAGAGACAATTTCCCAATACAATATTTTTGAAAGCTCTAACTTCTTTCAGATACTAAAAGGAACTGTACAGGCAAAATGTTCGCTCATGAAAATATATCCTCGTTTATATGCTTTTTCGTTAAGAGCCTATTATGAAATGAATGAAGAAGTGAAAACATCTGTCCAAGAAAGTTATTCTATCATTAGTAGGATGAGTGAACAGACATTATGGAAGAAAATTGATAGAACTCTTTTGAGAAATGATATAAGTTTGGAATTTATGTATAAAGAAATTTTCTACGCAGTTGATGGATATATGCTGGATAAATACCGTTCTAATCAAATTGACGCAGAAATAATCGAGTATGAACTTATGAATATGATTGACTTTTGGGAAAAAATTTACACAAAGATTGAAGGGTAAATGTTATGCAACACAAACAAATTATAACTCAAAATGGAACCATTCATTACTGGATTGAAAAGAAAAATCCTTTTTTGGATTGGCTTGTTTTTACTCATGGTGTAACGGCAGACCATACTATGTTTGAAAAGCAAATTGATTTTTTTAGCGGGAAATATAATCTTTTGCTTTGGGATATTCCTTTACATGGAATGTCAAAACCATATCAAAATTTTTCTTATCAAAATACAGCCAAAATTATGTATCTTATGTTTCAAAAAGAGGACATTGAACAAGCAATTTTAATTGGAATGTCCATGGGAGGGTATCCAAGCCAGCATTTTGCTATTTTATATCCCAATATGGTAAAAGGATTTATTGCCTTAGATACAACTCCATTAGGATTACATTACTATTCTCGTTCAGATTTATGGTGGTTACGACAGGTGGCTCCTCTTGCTAAACTTTTTTCCGAAAAAATTTTGCGAAAAAGTATGGCATGGTCAATTTCTAAAACCAATTACTCTTATCAAAAAATGATGTCCATATTAAATAAACAATCGAAAAAGGAAATTATCGAGCAAATGAGAGTTGCATATGAATTTTTTCCGCTGGAAAATCAAGAGGTAGATTTTTCATTTCCAGTATTGATATTAGTAGGGGAATATGACAGTACAGGAAAAGTAAAAACGTATTGCAAAAAATGGGCGAAGAATACAGGGTATCCCTTACATTTTATTAAAAATGCAAAACACTTTTCTAATGGAGATAACTCTGAACAAGTAAATCAAGAAATTACTTTCTTTATTCAAACATTGCAAAAATAGCAAACCCAACCGGAGCAGTCAACGGTCAAGATGAACGGGCTACGCCCGCCGTTGACAGCCCCACCTGTCTTTGCTGGCAGGTAGACAAGGGGGCGACAGCAAGGAGTGCTACCGCCCCATACTATTATCAGAAAGGGGGAACTTCCATGACCGAGTTAGAATACCAAGAATATATCCGGCGCACGCACCACGCCTTTTGCCGGATTGTCATTCTCCATGCAGCGATCAGCGAGAGCCGGAAGCTGTGCAGCAGGTGGCGACGGGAGTTTTCCCTTGAATATCTGATGTTTGAAAAGTTTGTCCCGTTCAGCACAACGGACGAATATTTTGCAGAGCCGGAGCCACACGGAAAATATCTCTTTACCGCCTGCGGGCAGACCGCTGTACTGGAAAACGTCGAGCTTGCCGCAGCGATGGCGACTACTACACCGGGGAGCCCGCCGAGACGACCCCGGAACCCACCGAGGAATCCGCCACCGGGGGCATGGAGCCGGAGGGCCAGCCGCTGACCCCGGTGGGCAACGCCACGCTGGTGGACGACTATTACGGCGACAAGCAGCTTATCACCGTGACCACGAAAGCGGGCAACTATTTTTACATCCTGATCGACCGGGCCAACGAGGACAAGGAGACCGCCGTTCATTTCTTGAACCAGGTGGACGAAGCTGACCTGATGGCGCTGCTGGAGGACGGGCAGACGGAGGAAACACCCGCGGTCTGCACCTGTGGCGAGAAATGCCAGGCCGGTGCGGTGAATACCGCCTGCCCGGTCTGCGCGGTGAATATGAGCGAGTGCGGCGGAAAAGCACCGGAGGTGGAGCAGGAGGCCGAACCGGAGCCGGAAAAGGAGTCCGGCAGCGGCGGCGCCCTGCTGCTGGCGGCCCTGGGCGGTGGCGGAGCCTTCGCCTACATCAAGTTCATTAAGCCCAAACAGGGCGCAAAGGTTAGCGCCGACCCAGACGATTATGAGTTTGAGGACGAGGAATACGAAAACGAGGATGTTCCTGAACAGGAAGAAATGAAGGAGGACCAGAATTGAGCAAATTGGTGATCTGCGAAAAACCGAGTGTAGCAAAGAGTATCGCGTCGGCCCTGGGTGTCACATCCAGGGCCGACGGCTATTTTGAGGGGTGCGGGTCGCCAGTGGCGACCTCTGAATGCCACGGGCATTCAGAAGCACCGACCGAGCCGGCAGGCGAGACACGGTGGCTCATTTCCTGGTGCATCGGCCATCTGGTGGGTCTGGCGGACGCGAAACGGGAGTGTGCAGAACGGAAGGCTCCCGACAAGCCTGCCCCGCAGAAGAAGCCCCCGGAGATGGGCGACCTATGAGCCGGAGCAAGAAATGGCGTCTGGAATGGGCGTTCTTCCTGGGTGAGAACGGCAGGCGCCAGTACAACAAGCTCTGCAAGGGTTGCATCCATCCCTGCAAGCAGAGTTTCCGGGCGGTGGTGGTGTCCTGCCCGCACTATCTTTCCCTCTGTTCCAAAAAGTGCGGGAATAAGGGTTCAAAATGATCGAAGAAACCGCCTGTGGCGGCTTTTCCGTGTAGGGGCAGTATGATTTCCCATGTGGGGCGGCAGGCCGTTTCTGCATAGGGAAAACGCAGGATTTTTACCTTTTGCCAAATAAAGATGGGAGCGTCACCGTCGGATGTTGTCCGGTGGTGGCGCTCCTTTTTTCAATGACATATAAAAATACAGAAATGTTAAAGTATATAGTTTTTTTCCGCTTGTCCTGTGTTGAAATGGAGTCCAATTATTTGCCATAATAGAATAATATTTATGCTTAGTGTAGAGTAAAATTCTAGTTAAATCAATCAAGTTACTTAATCAAAACCCTGTATTTTGCTTTAATAGCTACTTTTCCTGATTTATTTTTTTATCTAGTTCCTTTGACAAATGCATAATCAATGTGTGAAAGTCGACTTCGCGCACCTCTGGCAATCCACCATATTCGTTATTAAGATACTTATTACGAATATTATTGCTAAGATATGTCCGTTTCTGGTAATCGTTAATACAGCGAATAGACTTATGTCCAGTAGGTTCTTCACTTATAACATAAATAGAATCCTGAGATATTTCTGATTCCATAAGCATGGTATTATGCGTAGAAAGTATTAATTGACCACTAATCAGGCGTTCAGTTTCTTTAATTATCTTTTGAAATAATAAATCGTGAATACCAGAATCGGCTTCATCAAGAATTACAATTCCTCCTACACAAGCGGACAGGATGCAACACAATACTTTTATCAACTGATAATTGCCTGTAGATTCAATGGAAAAAGGAATTCGACGAGACGAATGGGCAATAAACTCTTCAAAATAAAGTCTGTAATCAATCTTACTATCACTATATGTACGTTCATAGTAAACCCTTTTAATATTTGAGTTAACTGCTGAGAAAAACTGAGTAAAAATGTTCTCTGCAACATCCAATTGTGTTTCATTACTCTTATCCAATCTTCCCTGTACAGGATCTTCCAAAACTTCAAGGGGAGCAGTAAGGTTATTCCACCGGCGTGTACCAATGCCAATAGAACAAGATAGCATTTTGAATTCCGTTAAGACATCAAAAAAATTATCAGAGATATTATCCCAGGCATAAGCGCTAGACTTATCATACAATTCATGTAAGACTATTGCGAGTATGGAGTGTTTGCCCCAAAATCTCTTAGCAGTTGCTTTAATGTCGGAGATAAAGTCACGATCTTTTACAATATTACTATTAATAGAAATAGCCCCGGCTGTGCAGTCAAAATAAACTCCTCGACGCTTATTTAAAAGATACTCAAGCCTCTCATGCAAAATCTCTTTTTCTCCAAATTCAACTGTATATGTTCCAAAATTTCCGCCTATGCAGAACTCATATTCCGCAACAATAGGCATATCACTTCCAACCATGCCATAGTCGTCGATAATAGCTTGAATATCTCGCAATCCAGACATCAATCGCTGCCGGAGGTTTTTTTCTAATTCCTCATCATTAAAAATTGCTTTTTGATTAAGTAGTTCTTCATATGTATCGCGAACATCCATAGTTCCAAGAAGTTCGTCCAGAAGAACAAATGCAGATAAAAGGTTCGATTTGCCTGCGCCATTCTCTCCATAAATAATAGCGAGGTTTTTGGGTGAATTCCCTTTTTTTGTTAGGTCAAACTCAATGCTATCAAAAGACCGGAAGTTACGCAGATTAATTCGAGTAAACATAATTTTTTCACCTCGCTTATGATCAGAGTATCGCACACTCGCAAATAAAAGTCAAGCTTTATTTGCGGCGAAAACTGTAATAACGCAGATTTTAGATGTAATTTATATCTGAATATCTCATTATTTTTAATTCCGACTTGACGAAGGACGGGAGTAGTGATAGAATACAGACATAAGAAGCCCGAGCGCCTTGAAAAGGAAAAAAAGCAAACAAAAAGACGCCTTGGTCCGGCGTCTTTTCGTGCCAGGTATGCACTGGCTGGGTATGCAATTAAGTAGCATTAAGAGTTTACCACAGCAACGACCACTTTGCAATAAGAATTTGATGGCAGAAAGGGTAAAAAAACGGGGTTTGTTCGCTTTTTAAATATTTGAAAGTGAGGTTACTGAATGTCAACCAAAATCAAAACCGGACAAAAAGTCCCTGTTTCAGGCCAGTATAGGCCTACTGGTAGCAAAACAGAAGTCACTCTGGTACAAGGTAAGCGAGTGCCTCCAACAGCTACGGGAGCAACAACTTTCACCCTTGTCGATAAAACCAAACATAGTGGGGGTGCCAAATGAAATTTCAGGGTGCGCTCATTAAAGAGCAAGGAGTAACATTTGGCATTGTCATCGTCAAACCCCATGTATTGACTCAAGCTTCTGCTGCAGATGAAATGCGCAGATTTGGCGTGAGGGCATTTGGCGCTATCCCTATTGTCCTCATGGCACAAAACCATCGAGGCATTCCTACTTATCAGGGCAGGAAAGACATTGTTAATTTCCTTGCTGGTGTCCCGATGCATGCCATTCCATGGCGCGAGTACACACTGAGTTAAGGAGGGCATCTTATGTCTTCAATGATAATTGAATATGACCTCCGTAACCCAGGGCGAAACTATGACAACTTGTATGCAACGATTAAGGAATATGACCAGTGGGCACACATAACGGAGTCAACTTGGTTTATCAAAACATCCTTATCTTGTGTACAAGTAAGGGACAAGCTTTCTGCGGTGATGGATGCAAATGACAGGCTGTTTGTTGCAGAACTAACAGGCACTGCTGCGTGGCGTAATGTTATCTGCGACAGCGACTACTTAAAGAGTAATCTTTGAACAAAAGGCGAGTGTCTTATACACTCGCCTTTTTTGCATATGCTTGATATATGGCTATTGGATTTCTATAGCTTTATAGCACTTCCATTTCCTTCGCTTTTTCTGGTTTTTGAAATGTTTTTATCAAGGCGTCCATATTCTGCCGGAGCGTATCATATTCCTTTCCTTCCGCTGTATCTTCCGAAGTTCCGCTTGCAGGGCAGTTTTGCGGGCAGCGAGTCCGTCCAGTTCTGCTTTCAGCTTCTCTGTGGAAGGAAGTCTGGTGAGTCCGGCCTTCTTGATCTCCCTGGCCGCTGCCTCGAACAAGATGATCTCGCTCTCAAAACCACGCAGGAATTTTTCCTTGTCCTTTGATGCCTTATAGCGGTCATAGACGGGCTTCAGCTTTCGGTAGGTGTCGATCTGCTTTCCCAAGAGGGCAAGGTCGGCGATCTGCTGTTCCGTATCCCGCAGACTCTCCCTGGCGCGGATGGAGGCGGCGGCAACGGCGTCACACCGTTCCACCAGTTCCTCATAGCTGCCGATGCCATGTTCGGTGAGATAGTTCATGGTGGCAGCTGCCCGTTTCAGATTCTCAATGGTCGCCCACCGCTGGTATCCGGCGCTCTGCTGGGCTTTGAGATTGTTCTGGATGTCGATGAGCAGGCTGGGCT